>JAESFY010000185.1_pt1 | contig 24080 bp, 18 predicted proteins | sample 9266201 | NCBI WGS metagenome assembly JAESFY01 (sample SAMN14515071, study PRJNA621656) | algae metagenome | isolation source: Nodosilinea sp. WJT8-NPBG4 and co-occurring heterotrophs from soil, lower... | place: USA: Pinto Basin, Colorado Desert, California | collected 2006-05-27 | reverse complement strand
CTCGACGGCGTTTCGTCTCGCTCCGCTCGCTCAACGACCGGGAGGCTGAGCGCTCAGATGGCCCCGCGGTCGCGCAGTTCGCGGCGCGTCAGGTGCGAAAGATCCGGCAGGCCGGACGCGTCCACCGTCACCGCATCGGCATCTGCATCTGCATCTGCATCCGTGTTCGTGGCGGCATCCGCGTCGCCGTCCTTGCGCGCTCGGCGACGCTCTTTCGCGCCCTCGACGAGGTTGTAGAGCGTCGGCAGCACGATCAGCGTCAGCACCGTGGAGGAGATCAGTCCGCCGATCACGACGATCGCGAGGGGCTGTGAGATGAATCCGCCGTGTCCGGTGATGCCGAGAGCCATCGGGGTCAGGGCGAGAATCGTCGCGAGAGCGGTCATGAGGATCGGGCGCAGACGCTTCTCGGCGCCGGCCTTGACCGCCTCGGCTGTCGACAGCCCCTTCGCTCGATACTGGTTCACGAGGTCGATGAGCACGATCGCGTTGGTCACGACGATGCCGATGAGCATCAGCAGACCGATCAGCGACGCGACGCCGAGCGGCACACCCGTGATGATCTGCAGCAGGATCGCACCGGTCGCCGCGAACGGCACCGATACGAGCAGCTCCAAAGGCTGGCGCAGCGACTTGAAGGTCGCGACCATCACCACGTAGACGATGAGGATGGCGGCGAGCATCGCCAGCCCCAGCTGCGAGAAGGAGTCGGCCTGCTGCGAGGCGACGCCGCCGACCTCGGCGGACGCGCCGTCGGGCAGGTCGGCGGCCGCGAGCGCTGCGGTGACGGATGCCGTCGCCACGGCGAGGTTGTCGGACGCCGGCGGCACTGTGATCGTCGACGTGCGGCGACCCTGCTCCGTGGTGATGGAAGTCGGGCCGTTGCGCTCCTCGACCGTCGCGATGTCCTGCAGCTGCACGATGCCGAGCGGGGTCGGGATCGCGAGTGACCGGAGCGCATCGACCGTGGTCGGAGGCTCGGCGTTCGCGATGTAGATGGTCAGCGCGGTGTCGTCGATCTCGACCGATCCGGCCTGCTGCGGGCGCATGGTCCCGGAGACGATGGATCCGACCGCGACCTCGGAGAGTCCGCGCTGTGCCGCGGCCTCTCGATCGACCACGACGGCGATGTACGGCAGCGATGCCGCGAGGTTGTCGGTGACCTGCCCGACGCCGTCTCGACCGTCGAGCTCGTCGACCACCGAAGTCGTCGCGGTCTGGAGGTCGTCGGCGTTCGACGCCGAGACGCTGATCTCGATGTCGCTGGAGCCGAAGCCGGCGGATGCCGCGACCGACACATCGCCGACCTCGTCGCCGAGACCGTCGATCGCGTCCTGCACGTCGGTGCGCAGCTTCTCCTGGTCGGCGTCGCCGTCGGTGAGCACCGAGTAGGTGATGCCCGCTCCCCCGGAGAACGCGTCGCGCAGGGCGGAGCCGCTCGAGCCGATCGACGCCTGCACGTGCTCGATGCCGTCGATGTCCAACAGCGCGTCCTCGACGGCCACCGCGGCATCCGATTTCGCTTCCAGACTCGCGGTCGGACCGAGGTCCTGCGTGACGGTCATCGTGTTCTGACCGGAGTCTCCGAGGAAGTTGACCTTCATCAGCGGGGCCGCGGCGAGCGTGCCGCCCAGTACCACGAGGGCGAGGACCACGGTGACGACGGAGTGCTTGAGCGTCCAGCCGAGGATCGGCCGGTACTGCCGCTGCAACCACGTGAGCGGCGCGTCCGGGTGCTCGGGATCGATGGCGGCGCCGTTCTCGTCGAGCAGCGGCTTGCCGGGGCGGAGGAACCAGTACGCGAGCACCGGCACGATCGTCAGCGAGACGAGGAGCGACGCGATCATGGCGATCGCCACGGTCACGGCGAACGGACGGAACAGCTCGCCGACCATGTCGCCCACGAACACGATCGGCAGGAACACCGCGACGGTCGTGATGGTGGATGCCGTGACCGCCATGGCGACCTCGCGCACGGCCAGCCTGATCGCGTCACCCTTGTCGGCGTCGCCGACATAGTGGCGTTTGATGTTCTCGATCACGACGATCGAGTCGTCGACCACTCGTCCGATCGCGATCGTGAGGGCGCCGAGCGTGAGGATGTTCAGTGAGTACCCGAACGCCTGCAGACCGATGAACGTGATGAGCACTGAGGTCGGGATCGAGATCGCGGTCACCAGCGTCGAGCGGATCGACAGCAGGAACACCAGGATCACGATGACGGCGAAGACCAGGCCGAGCAGGCCTTCCGTCGCGAGGCTCTCGATCGACTGCACGATGAACGGCGCCTGATCGAAGATGATCGTGAACTCGGCGTCCGGGAAGGCGTCGCTGAGCTCCTCGAGAGCGGCGGTCACACCCTGCGACACCTCGACCGTGTTCGCGGCCGGGAGCTTGGTGACCGAGATGGAGAGCGCGTCCTTGCCGTCGACGCGCGAGATCGAGCTGATGGGGTCGGATTCCTGCACGACCGTCGCGACATCGCCGATGGTCAGCGAGGTGCCGACCAGCGGCAGGGCCGCGAGCTCGTCGACGGAGGTGATCTTGGCGCCCGTCTGCACGGTCAGGGTCTCGCCGTTCTCGGTGATGTCACCGCCGGGGAAGAGCGTGCCGTTCTGCTGCAGCGCCGACGTGATCGCCTGCGTGCTCTGGCCCTCGGCGGCGAGCAGGGCGACGTTGGGGGTGATGGTGATGCGCTGGCCGACACCGCCGATGATCTCGGCGGCGTTGACGCCGTCGACGTCCTCGAGATCGGGGATCGCGACGCTCTGCAGCTCGGCCTGCGCGTTCTCGGCATCCTCGAAGCCGGTGACGGCGACCTGGATCACCGGGAAGTCGTCGATCGACACGGCGAGCACCTGCGGGCTGACGTCTTCGGGCAGCTGCCCCGAGATGCGGTTGATCGCCTGCTGGATCTTCTGCTCGGCCGTCGCGAGGTTCGTGCCGTACGCGAAGGTCGCCTGCACGATCGAGGCGTTCGTCGTGCTGGTCGCCGTCGTGGCCTCGAGGCCCGGCACCCCCTGGATCGCGGATTCGACCGGCGTGGACACGTCGTTCTCGACGACCTCGGGCGATGCGCCGGGATACGTCGTCATCACCATGAGGTTGGGGAGCTCCAGCGAGGGGATGAGCTCCTGCTTGAGGTTGGTCAGGGCGAGACCGCCGAACACCGCGGCGACGATCGTGATGAGGGCGATGAGCGCCCGGTTCTTCAGACTCAGGACGGCGAGATTCGACACGGGGGGATTCCTCGGTTCAGGGTGCGGACGGCGCTGCGGTGCGACCGGGGGTGGTATCAGTCTCGGGCATGCCGAGGAGTTGTGTGAGAACGGTCTCGATGAAGGCGCGGTCGAGGGTGGTGTCGCGGATCTGGGTGCTCCACATGACCCCGTCGATGAAGATCATGGCGGCGGTCGCCCGGTCGTGCCCGTACGTCGGCTCGAGGAATGCGACGAGCTGCTCGGAGAGGTGGTGCGCGAGCTTGCGCAGTCGGGGGTCGTGAACCGCAGCGGTGACGACGGCGCGGTCGGCTTTGACGGCTCGGGCGTCGTCGAGTCCCTCGGCGATCAGGTCGGCGATCACCGCCGGGGTGGGTCCGCGTTGCGCGAGCGCGATGCGAACGCCGTCGAGACGGGCGTCGACCTCGTCGGCGAGCGCACGGAGGGCGGCGGTGCGGAGATCGTCGAGCGTGTCGAAGTACTGGGTCGTGGCGCCGAGCGGCACACCGGCCCTAGCGGCGACCATCCGGTGGGTGACGCCGTCGACGCCGACCTCGACGATCAGTTCCGCCGCGGCCGTCACGATCTCGCGGCGGCGCGCCTCGGGGTCACGTCGGCGACGCGTGCTCTCCACCATGCGATTCCCCCTGGACATCCGTACATGTACATTTGTACATTTTCGCGATGGGAGGATGCTGGGAGGCGTGGACTCGGCTTCGGGATCCCGCGTCAGAAACCCGCCCCGACCGCGAGCCCGGCGCCCGCCGCGGCGAGTCCCAGCAGCAGCATCCCGATCGCGTCGAAGGCGGATGCCGGGCGCTCGCCGTCGCGCCACAGGGCCACCGTGTCGAGCATGGCGGTGCTGAAGGTCGTATAGCCGCCGAGGAGTCCCGCGCCGAGGACGAACGCGGCATCGGGGAGCGCCGTCGTCAGGAGGCCGAGGGCGAAGGATCCGGTGACGTTGACCACCAGGATGCCCCACGGGAATCGGCGTCCGGCGAACCGGGCGACGCCCAGGTCCACGAGATACCGCAGCATCGCGCCGAGTCCGCCGGCGAGCGCCGCGGCGAGGAAGAGGAGGGGGCTCACGGTGCGTCCCCCCGAGCGGTGCGGGGCCGGCCGATACGGAGACCGAGGACTGCCGCGCCGATCCCGAGCACGAGGCTGCCCATCGCATACGCGGCAGCGACCAACGGAGCATCCGTCCACAGCGCCAGCGTGCCGGTCATGAACGCGCTGTAGGTGGTGAATCCGCCGAGCACGCCGGTTCCGAGGAAGAGCCGGAGCTCGGCGACCCGTGGTTCCCTGAGCCCGTCGAAGGGCCGGGCAGCCACCACGCCGATCAGCAGCGCGCCGAGAATGTTCGCGACGAACACCGCGACGGGGAAGCCGCCGGCATCCGGGATCGCCAGACCCACAGCGAGCCGGGCCGCGGTGCCGATCGTGCCGCCCAGCGCGACGAGCAGGAAGCGGCGGAGATTCACGATCGTCACTGTATCGCCCTGTGGCAGGGCGGCACTGCGATGTCAACCCGGTGGGCCCTGCCGACCGGAAGGCATTCACTGGCATCATGCACCCACTCTGGAAGACCGACTCGACCATGCCGCTCGGCTCGCCCTTCGAGCCGGGTGGACATCACGACGTCGTCATCGTCGGAGCCGGTCTCACCGGTCTTTCGACCGCGGTGATGCTCACGCGTGCGGGGCTCGACGTGGCGGTGCTCGAAGCCGGTCAGATCGCGGAGCTCGCGACCGGAGGGAACACCGGCAAGCTCTCACTCCTTCAGGGGAAGCGTCTCGCCGAGATCCGCCGTCATCACCCGGCAGCACTCGTGCGCGCGTATGTCGACGCGAACCGCGCGGGCATGGACTGGTTGACGTCCTTCGCCGACACGGCCGGCGTTCCGTACACCTGGCGCACGGACCATTCGTACGCGCAGACCTCGGAAGGCCTGGAGACCGTGCAGGAGCAGCACGACGCTGCCCGCGAGGCGGGATTGCCGACGCGCATGCTGTCGCCGGGCGACCTGGCTGCGAATCCCTTCCCGGTCGCCGGCGGCGTCGCGCTCGACGACCAGGTGACGATCGACCCGGTGACGGTGACGGCCGCTCTCGCTCGTGAATTCGTCGAGCAGGGCGGGACTCTGCACACCGGCATCCGAGCCACCGGCGCCCACGCACTCCCGTCTGCGCGCGTCGAGACGGCAGACGGTGCTGTGTTCGCCGATCACATCGTGCTGGCGACGGGGAGTCCGATCCTCGACCGTGGACTGTACTTCTCGAAGATCAGCGGGATGCGGTCGTACTGCGTCTCATTCCGCGTGCCCGGCGAGGTGCCGACCAGCACATTCCTCTCGGTCGACAGCCCGTCACGGTCGATCCGCCCTGTCTCCGCGGCCGACGGCCCCGCGGGCACGGCGCAACTCGTCGTCGGCGGCAATGGGCATCCCGTCGGCCGATCCGACGGCGAGACCGCCGCGATCGACGACCTGGTCTCCTGGACCATGCAGCACTTCCCCGGCGCGGAGGAGACGCACCGGTGGTCGGCGCAGGACTACCAGTCGCACAACCAGATCCCCTTCGTGGGTGCGTTGCCGCGCGGGCTCGGCGCCATCCGCCTCGCCACGGGCTACGCCAAGTGGGGGCTGTCGAATGCCCCGGCCGCCGCGCTTCGCCTCACCGCCGAGATCCTCGGCACCAACTGGCGCGACCGCTCCTCCTGGATGAACGCGCTGGGCACGCGGCTGACGATGCCGGCCGATCTCGCGAAGGCTGCCTCCGAAGGCGTGAAGGTCGGCGCCGCCGCGGTGTCGGGATGGCTGGATGCCGAGAAGCGCCCGGTTCCGGTCGCTCAGCCCGAAGAAGGACAGGGCGTGGTCGCCAACCGCGGCGGGCTGCCGGTCGGGATCTCGACCGTCGACGGCGTCACGCGCGCGGTCTCGGCGGTCTGCACGCACCTCGGCGGTGTACTCGACTGGAACGACGCGGAATGCACCTGGGACTGCCCACTGCACGCCTCGCGCTTCGCCGCAGACGGAACCCGGATCGAGGGGCCGGCACTCAAGGACCTGAAGAGCCTGCCTCGCACGACCGACGGGAGCTGAGGCGGGAAGCCCGCTCCGGTCGAGTGCCGGGGTGAGGTTCCGGTCGCACTTTCTGCCGGCTCCCGCGGCGCGTGACGGCATGAACTGCGACCGGAGCAGGGCCGACCGACCTCTACTGCGACCGGAAGCGACCCGGACCGCTCGGGCGCTCAGCTCTCGTGCCGCAGCTGCACGTCGTCCCAGCCCTGCTGCGGAGTCTCGCAGCTCTCGCGGAACACGTACTGCGAGGCGAGCTTGCGCTGGCTGCTCGACCAGTCGATCGCCGGTCGGCGCTGCTCGGGCGGCACGTACCCGAGGCGATACACCGCCATGAGCTCGAGGTCGTCGGGCACATGGAGCAGGTCGACGATCTCGTCCCATTTGCCCGGCACCTCCATCGGGAAGGAGATGAACTGGATGCCCATGCCGAGCTCGACCGTCGTGAGCCAGATGTTCTCCATCGCTGCGCCCATGCTGAACACCGAGTAGAACGACGAGAGCTGTCCCGGCCGGTACTCGCTCCGGTCGAGCATGACGCCGAGCAGCAGTGGGGAGCCGGAGACGAGCTTCCGGTTCTCGCCGCCCAGGGTCTTCGGCACCCCGAGGGCGTTCATGAGGGTCTGCCCGCGCTTGGTGAACACCTGTCCGGTGAAGGGTCGCAGCGGCGCGGGGAGCTTGTCGAACAGCATCCCGCTGCGCTTCTCCTCCATCTCAGCCTGGCTGAAGCGGAAGTAGGGCTTGTAGCGCTCGAAGAACGTGCCGTTCGACATCGCCTCGGTCATGCTCTCGCCGGAGATCCCGGCGATCCGCTCGATCGTGTCCCGGTTCTCGATGACCACGAATCGCCACGGCTGGCTGTTCAGCTGCGACGGTGCCCGTCCGGCGGCCTCGAGGAGGAGGCGCTGATGCTCTTCGGAGACGGGGTCGGGGAGGAAGGCCCCGTTCGTCGTCTTGCGGCGGCGGATGGCGTCGAGCAGTTCCATGCGGTCACTTCCGGGTCGGGGGGAGAAGCGAGCACACGAGGCCCGCGAGGAGGAAGGGGGCAGCGGCGAGAGCCACGAGCGGATGCCGCCGGCTGTGGGTCCCGAGATACGGGATAGCCGCGAGCGGCACGGCAGCGGGCGCGAGCATGGCAGCCGCGCGGCGGTCGGCAGGTCGCGCCCAGATCGCGGAGCCGATCGCGGCGGCCGTCGTCGCGCAGGTCGCGATGTAGAGCGCATGGTGCACCCAGCGGAAGTTCGTCGTATCGATGACTTTCCCTGCGACAGCGGTCCCGAGAACGACGTTCGCGCTGTACGCCGCGGCGGCCGAGATGAACAGCGGCGCAGCGTTCATCCGCTGTCGTCGCTGCCTCATGGTCCGACCCTACGCCCCCACCTCTCTTGCCGAACGCCCCCCTTGCGCGCGAGCGGCCCCGTTGGATACGGCCACACGGGGGTGGCTCGCGCACAACGGGGCCGCTCGGGTCGGAACGCGCCGGTTACAGGTTCGCCTCCGCGTAGACGCGGAGCGCGTCGCGGACGAACTCCGCACCGTGCGTGCCGCCGGAGGACGTCGCGTAGTTCGCGCCGAAACGCGGATCCGCGACGTACATCTCGCCGAGACCGATCACGTACTCCTTGACGTCTCCGCCAGGGAGGGCCGCAGGGGTGCCGGGCACCTCCGTGAGCCACTCGACGTGGCGTCGTGCGACATCCTGAGCCTCAGCGGATGCCGGATCGACGCCGCTCTCCGCGGCGGCGATCCAGTCGCGTCCGAGGTCGGACACGCGCTGCTGCCAGTCGGCACGCTCGGCATCCGTCATCCCGCGCCACCAGCGGTCGCTGTCGGCGTAGGCCTTCTTTCCCCAACGCTCCTCGACCTCCTCCCGGTACTGGGTGTGGTCGAAGCCGTCGAACATGTTCTCTGCCATGAGTTCTTCACCTCCTCTCAATGCCGTGATGGTGGATTCGACCGACGCGATCTGTCGCGCAAGTCGGGCCTGCTCCTCGCGCAACAGCGCGAGATGGGTCTGGAGAGCGGACGCCTCCGCGACCGGGGTCCCGGAACTTGCCGAAGGATCGAGCACCTCGGCGATCTGCGGCAGCCCGAGACCGAGGTCCCGCAGCAGCAGGATGCGCTGCAGTCGCACGAGCGCCCAGGCGTCGTAGTGCCGGTACCCGTTGGGCGCGATACGCGTCGGGGGCAGCAGCCCGATGTCGTCGTAGTGACGCAGGGTGCGACTCGTCGTGCCTGCGAGACGCGCGATCTCCTGAATGGACCAGTCCTCCTGGGCCACGGGATCCACCTCCTCTTTCTGTGCCTTCAGCCTAGAAGTTGACGTTACGTCAATGTCAACCGGTAGCTGCATGGAGGGTTGACAAGATCGAGATATATCGTGTTATTCTCGACACACACGATATATCGTGATCCCTCAACCCAGGAGAAGCAGACATGACCGAGAAGTGGCTCATCGCCCCCGGCGAGGAACGTGTCATCGACATCGAATCCGTCACGAGACTCAAGGTCGGCCTCGTCGGCGGACAGGTCGACATCGTCGCCCACGACGAACCCGGCATCCGCATCGAGGTGCACGGAGTCACCACCAAGGACCTCCGCGTCGAAGCCCACGACGGCGAGGTCGAGATCGACCACCCGCAGCTCGGCTGGGACAACTTCCTCGAGGTCTTCCGCAACTTCGGATCCGGCGGTCCGCGAGCCGAGGTGAGCGTGGCCGTCCCCCGCTCCATCGCCCTGAATCTCGGCGTCGTGAGCGCCGGTGCCCTCGTCTCCGGCATCCGAAACGACGCCCGGCTGAACACCGTCTCGGGCGACATCATCGTGGACACGCTGATCGGTGACCTCAACGTCAACTCGGTGTCCGGCGACGTGCAGGTCCGCGGGCTCACCGGCTCGATCACGGCCAACAGCGTCTCGGGAGATGTCGCGGTCACCGGCGCGGTGCGCAAGGCGACCGTCGACATCGTCTCCGGCTCGACGCTTGTGGATGCCGCGGGCGATGTGAACACCATCACGGTGAACTCCGTCTCCGGCGGTACCACTGTGCGCCTCGACGAATCACTCGCGGCCAACTACGTGATCCGCTCGCTCAGCGGACGCCTTCTCATCGACGGCGTGGAACGCAGCTCCTCTGGTCCGAGCAACTTCACCGGCACGGCAGGCGAACTCGCCGGCCGCTTCGTCGACCTTCGGGCGAACTCGGTCTCCGGCGGCGTCACCGTGCTGCGCCGCTCCCCCGCATCGATCGCGAACGACCCCGAGTGGGAAGAGTCATGAGCCCCGCGGTCTTCTCCCACGGCGACCTGCGCCTGTACCTGCTGTCGCTGCTCGCCGAGGCGCCTCAGCACGGATACGGCATCATCCAGTCGCTCACCGATCGCACCGGCGGCACGTACACGCCCAGCGCCGGCACCATCTATCCCCGACTCGCGAAGCTCGAGGAGGAGGGCCTGGTCACCAAGACCGTCGACGGCCGCACCACGATCTACGCGATCACGGATGCCGGACGCGCCGAGCTCGCCTCTCGCGAGGGAGACCTTGCCGGCATCGAGGCGGGTCTGACCGACTCGGTCCGCCTCATCGCCAACGAGGTGCGTCAGAGCGTGAAGGAGGCGATGAAGAGCCTTCGCGCAGACCTGGCCTCAGCCGAGCACGATGAGCGGTCCGCCGCCAAGAGCAGGCCCCGTGCCGCGTCGGACGACGCCCGCATCGTCACCCGCGAGGAGCTGCACCGAGCGGATGCCGTCATCAACGCGTTCCGCGCCCGCATCCGCACCGACCTCCGCACTCACGCGGCGAAGGGCGGCGTGCTTCCGGCATCCGTCGTCAGTGAGCTCGAAGACGGCCTGGATGCCGCTGCACACGCGGTGACCCGCGCTCTCGGCACCCTCGGCCAGGGCCGCTGACGCGTTCGATCGCCCCCACGTCATGTTCGTTGAGCGAGCGCAGCGAGACGAAACGCCGCTCGCTCAACGAACAGGACTACTCCGGCCAGATCTCCTTCTGCGTGTCCGGCACGGATTCTCCGAGCGGGACGACGAGGACGGAACGGTGCTGACGGTGCGTGAGCCGCGCGGCGACCGAGCCGGTGAAGAACTCCCTGATCGATTCACCCAGGCCTCGCTTGCGCGTGCCGACCACGATCAGCGACGCGTCGAGCTTGTTGGCGAGCTGTTTGATGGCGAGCGCCGGGTCACCGACGAGCTGGCGTGCGGTCCAAGTGAGGCCGGTGCCCTCGAGCACAGCGGATGCCGAGGCCTGCACGGCCTCGAACTCGGCGGCACCCGCGTCGAAGTTGATGTCGATGGGGGCGGAGTGCACGTAGCCGTCCGGGTCCTCATAGGTCACGAAGCGCGTGACATCGACGTGGGCTACCACGAGCGGTGCGTTCAGCAGTCGAGCGAACCGTACGGCTTCGTCGACCACGTGCCGATCCTGATCCGGCTGCATGCCGACGATGACCGCTTTCTGCAGCGCCGCGTTCTGCGCGGCCTCGTCGGACGGAGTGGAGGTGCTGTCGGTCATGAGGATCACTTCCTTCACCAGCCTGGCGTCAGCCAGAGGGTCATACCCGCGTGCTATTCTGAATGCTACTCTTACCGGCCTCGAGCCGGTGTCGTGAAATGCGTCGGGCTCCTGCCGCCCGCAGCTGAAATCGTGAGGGGGTCTGGCGTATGGGCCGTGGCCGTCAGAAGGCGAAGCACACAAAGATCGCCCGCGAACTCAAGGCGTACAGTCCGTCGGTGAACTATTCCGCGCTCGAGCGCGAATTGGCTCACCCGACCGACGAAGACGCCTACGTCGACAAGTGGGCTGATGAGTATGAAGACGAAGACGAGGACGAACTGGAAAAGGCCTGACCGCCCGCTCCGTCGTTCCGCCCCCGTGTGACCCACGGGGGCTTCGTCATGCCCGGGCGAGTCGACTTCGCCGGAGAGGATGCTCCCTTGGCGCACGTCGTCGCCCTGTACCGCCACCCGATCAAGGGCTTCACGCCTGAGCGGGTCGAATCACTGACCGTGCAGGCGGACGGCCGCGTCGCGGGCGACCGTGTGCTCGCCTTCCGCTTCGCCGACGCCGCGACACCGAAAGACCGCGAGGGGCTCGACTACTGGCCGAAGTCGAAGGGGCTCGCGCTTCAGGACTTCCCGGCGCTGGCCGCGTTGCGGACGACCTTCGACGACGCCACGCGGCGGGTGCGGATCGAGCACGACGGCGCTGTGCTCATCGACGCCGGTCTCGACGACGACGAACGCGCCGAGCTCGTCGCCGCGATCACCGACTTCGTGCTCTCCACTCGCGAGGGTCGCCGGCTGCAGAGGCCGGGTCGGCTCCCGCTCGTCCTGGTCGGTGACGGCGAGACGTCGCGGTTCCAGGATCGCCCTCGGGGCTACGTCTCACTCCACAGTCGAGGCAGCACGCGCTCGCTGGCCGACGAACTCGGCGCGGATGCCGACGATCGTCGTTTCCGCTCCAACATCGTCATCGACGGTGTCGCCCCTTGGGCGGAGCTGGGCTGGTCGGGTGAGGTACGGGTCGGCGACGTGACCTTCCGTGCGGCCGGACCCATCGTCCGCTGTCTCGCGACCCATGCCAATCCCGACACCGGCGTCCGGGATGCCAAGGTTCTCACCACCCTCACCGGCGCGTTCGCGCAGGATGAGCCGACGCTCGGCAGGCTCCTCCTCCCCGGGGAGGGGGCTCCCCGGGGCTTCGGCGGCGTCATCCGCCTCGGCGACGAGGTGCACGCGGGCTGATCGCCGGCAACGGATGCCGCGCCGCGCAGGCTCTGCGTGGACTGCGGAATGTCAGCGCTACCGCCAACGGCGGCCTCAGCGCTGTGTTTTGTTACTCTCGCGGTATTGTGAACGCAAACATTCTGATGTTTAATGACCAGTGTCAGCATCGCGGTGAAGCGTCCAGGCGCCTCGGCGATCCGGTAGGAATCTGACCTCGAAGAGGAGAACAGCATGGCATCCACATCACCTGCCACCCGGACGGTCGCGATCATCGCGGTCGGTGCCGTGTCGGCTCTCGGCCTCGCGGCCTGCTCCTCCGGAGACTCGGCCGGCGGTACGAACGGTGGCGAGCCGGTCACGATCGAATACGTGCACCGTCTCCCCGATGGCGACGGCATGACAAGCGTCGCCGAGATCGTGGAGCGCTGGAACGAGGAGCACCCCGACATCCAGGTGAAGCCGACGAAGTTCGACGGCAAGGCCGCCGACCTCATCCTGAAGCTCGAGACCGACATCAAGGCGAAGAATGGACCGTGCCTCGCCCAGGTCGGATACGCCGAGGTCCCCCAGCTGTATGTGAAGGGGCTGCTCGAGGATGTCGCCCCCGAGGCGAAGATGTACGAGGACAACTACTCCGCCGGAGCTTTCAGTGGCATGCGGGTCGGCGATGCGGTGGTGGGCCTGCCCACCGACACCGGACCGCTGGTGTACTTCTACAACGAGACCGCGTTCGCAGCGCTCGGCGCCGAGGTGCCGGCGACCTTGGCCGATCTCGAGGCGACCTCGGCATCCGCCGCCGCCTCCGGCAAGTACGTGACGGCGTTCACCCCCGACGAGGCGCAGTACTGGCTCTCCGCCCAGTCCGCGGCTGCCGGGGACACCTGGTTCTCGACCGAGGGCGACGAGTGGAAGGTGCAGGCCGAGGGGGAGGGCTCCGAGCGCATCGCCGCTTTCTGGCAGGGCCTGCTCGACAACAAGCAGACCCTCGCTACCGAGCGGTGGGGTGAGGGCTTCACCGCCGCGCTCAACGATGGAAGCCTGATCGGACACATCGGTGCGGCCTGGGAGGCGGGCTTCCTGCTCGACTCGCTCGATGGCACGCCTGCAGAGGGTCAGTGGCGCGTCGCTCAGCTTCCGGACCTCGGCGCAGGTGCGCAGAGCGGCCCCGACGGCGGCTCCGGTATCGGCGTGATGAAGGGATGCGAGCACCCGGCGGAGGCCATGGAGTTCAACGACTGGTTCAACACGCAGGCCGATGACCTGGCGTCGCAGGGTCTCGTGATCGCTGCCGAGGGCAGCGTGGAGACCCCGGAGAAGATGCTGCGTCAGTTCGGCGGACAGGACGTGCTCGCCGAGCTCTCCACCGCGACGGCGAACCTGAATCCGGACTTCCCCTACGCACCGGGGTTCTCGACGCTGTCGAAGATGAATGAGACTGCCGCCGCAGCCGTGGCCGGCACCGCGAAGGTCGCCGACATCTTCGGCACGGCGCAGGACACGGCGGTCACGTCACTCGAAGACCTCGGCCTTCCCGTCGCCGAGTGAACAAGCCGTAGACAATCATCGAATGAGTGACGGCGGGGCGCGCGCACACCGCACACCCCGCCGTCCTCACGAATCGAGAGGCAGGACAATGGTCACAGCGACCGAGACTCGGCCCGCGTCACCGTCGTCCGACCCGGGCATCGTCGGCGAACGGAGCATCAAGCGCCGTGGGATACGACGAGAAGGCCTCACCGGCTGGCTGTTCATGGCCCCGTTCGCCCTGCTGTTCGCCGTCGTCTTCCTGGTTCCGATCGTCGTGTCGGTGCGCGCCTCGTTCTTCGCGCAGGTCCCCTCGGGCGGCGGACTTTACGGCGGCGGCGAGCTCGTCGACACCTTCGTCGGCCTCGACAACTTCGCTGCCGCAGCCACCGACGGCGCCTTCTGGGCGGGGATGGGCCGAGTCGTGTTGTACGCCGGCCTGCAGATCCCGGTCATGATCGTCATCGCCCTGGGGCTCGCGCTGCTGCTCGACTCGTTCATCCTCCGGCGCCCGGCCCTGTTCCGCCTCGCGTTCTTCCTCCCCTACGCGGTGCCGGGCATCATCGCCGCGATGATGTGGCTGTATCTCTACACGCCCGAGGTCTCGCCGCTGCTCCCGTATCTTCCTGAGGGGACAGATCTCATGTCGCCGCAGACGATCCTCTTCTCGATGTCGAACATGACGACCTGGACATACACCGGCTACAACATGCTCATCTTCCTCTCCGCCCTGCAGGCCGTACCGCGCGACCTGTATGAGGCGGCGCGGCTCGACGGAGCCTCCGGGTTCCAGGTCGCCATGCGGATCAAGGTGCCGCTCGTCCGTGGTGCGGCACTCCTCGCGGTCCTGCTGTCGATCATCGGCACGATCCAGTTGTTCAACGAGCCGGTGATCATGGAGTCGGCCAACACCTGGATGGGCAAGGACTTCACGCCGATGATGCTGACGTACAACTCGATGATGGGTGAGATCTCCCCGTCGGGCAGCGGCCCGGCATCCGCCTACTCCCTGCTCATGGCCCTGATCGCCGGCGTGCTCGCGATCGTCTACGCGCTACTGCAGCGCCGGAAGGCGGACTCATGACCACCACGACCTCGCTCCTCACCACGGTCGGCTCCACGTCGAAACGGAGCCGACGCCGGGCGGAGGCAGCCGACGCGCCGCCGCCGTCGATGGCGCCGGGACCGCTGGCCCGCGTCTTCGGCATCGTCGTGCTCGTCATCGCGACGCTGTATTTCCTCGTGCCGGTCTACTGGCTGATCGTCGCGTCGACGAAGAACAACACCGACCTCACGTCGACCTTCGGCTTCTGGTTCGCGGAGTGGAACCTGACGTCGAACTACGAGAGCCTGATGGGCTGGACGCAGGGCCTCTTCTGGCGCTGGGTCGGCAACTCGCTCTTCTATTCGGTCAGCGCCGGAGTCATCGGCACGCTGTTCGCCGTGATGGCGGGGTACGCGATCGCCAAGTTCGCGTTCCCGGGCAAGCGGATCGCGGTCGGCGTCATCATGGCCGGCCTGCTGCTGCCGGTGGCTCTGCTCACGGTGCCGCTGTACATCGAGTTCGACGCCCTGGGCCTGACGAACACCGCGTGGGCGATCATCATCCCCTCTGCCGTGTCGCCATTCGGCGTCTTCCTCGGCATGGTCTACGCCCAGTCCTCGGTACCGACCGAGCTGCTCGAGGCGGCGCGGATCGATGGAGCAGGCGAGGCGCGAATCTTCTTCACGATCGTCATGCGGCTGCTGGGCCCGGCGATGGTGACCATCTTCCTCTTCATCTTCGTGGCGACCTGGAACAACTTCCTCCTACCGTTGATGATGATCTCCAGCGCCGATCTGAAGCCCGTGACGCAGGGGCTGTACGGAATGATGACGTACTTCTCCCCAGACAAGGGCGCCGTGATGCTCGGCGCCCTGCTGGGTGTGATCCCGCTCATCCTGCTGTTCTTCAGCCTGCAGCGGTACTGGCGGTCCGGGCTGGCCGCCGGCGCCGTCAAGGGCTGAACACGCCACAATCTGAACACGTCCCCAGCTGAACACGTCCCCATCTGAATACCCCGCCGTCCGGACACGCCGACATCAGCGGCGGGACTTCACGTCTTGTGCGTCCTGCTGTTGTCAGGTGAACATGACGCGTGGTGGCACGCAGTCCTGGTATTCGCGTCCGAGGGGGCTGTGCCAGGTGAGGGTGCCGTCTTGTTGTTGTCGGGCGGTCCAGCGGTGTCTGTTGGGGATGTCGGGATGTTTGAGGGAGTGGTGGGTGCGGCACAGGTGGGCGAGGTTGTCTGTTCGGGTTCTGCCGCCTCGGGCGTGGTCGCGGGTGTGATCGATGTCGCACCGGTGCACGGGCATGCGGCATCCGGGGAATCGGCAGTGCTGGTCGCGGGCGCGGAGGAACCGCCGCATCTGCGCGGTCGGGGTGTAGGTGTCGGTTTCGGTGACCATGCCGTCGGGGCCCAGGAATAGGCGTGACCAGCCGGTGTTCCGGCCCGCGAGAGCGCGGGCGATGTCGGGATGCAGGGGCCCGTGCCCGTCGAGGAATGCGGGGCGGTTGTCGGCGCCGGTGAGGGTGCTGCCGGGCACGGTGACCTGAATGCGGCCCTGGATGTTGTCCAGCCCGGACCCTTGCGCGTCGCTGGGGTCTGCGGTGAGCAGCAGGTCGGTGAACAGGTCGGCCCGGACCTGATCCCATGTCCGGTCATCCGCGGGGATGTGCTGGACGTTCGCGTCGGGATCGACAGTAAACGTGCCACCGCTGTGGATCATCTCCTCGTCGAAGAGGCCCGCGAACAGGTCGAACGCCGGATCGTCGGGCGCGATGTCGGCGGCGGTGATCGTGTCGGTGTCATCAGTGAACGCCCACGCCGCCAGAGACGGGTCCCGGCCGTCGCGGGTTTCCATCACCTGGCGTGCCATCTGGTCGAGGCGGTCTTTGATCGCGACCGCGGCCCATTCCGGAAGAACCGCGGACAGTAGCGCGAGGCCGTCGCCGACGGAGCGGACCTTCACGCACCGTTCCCCGGCCGCCCGCTAGTGCCGCTCCACCACGGTCTCCCCGACGAGAGCGGCGGCAACCTGCTTCGCATGCGCACCCGTCCGGGCCGCCGTCTCCCGCTCCGCGAAGACCAGCACCGCCGCCTCATACAGGCCCATCACGTCGGCATCCACCTTCTTGTTGCGGATCGCTTCGGACACGATCGCACTCGCCCGGGCGATCTGCCGCACATGCCCCACACTCACCCGCCCCACCGCGAACGCGGCGCGCACCGCGGGAAGCTCGCAGCTCAGGGTGCGGGCGTCGGTGAACGCGAACTCGATCGATCCCTTCGGGATCCGGCCAGCGGCAGAGAACTCCGCGACCATCGACCGGTAGATCGCCTCCCGACGAAACGGGCTCTCCGTCACATCGGCATCATGGAACCCGATCTGCTCCACCAACAACTCGCACGCCTCCGCTTCGAGCACCGCGACCTGCCGCCGATTCTCGACCCACGCGTCCAGCACACGACGGCGTTCCTCGAGATCGAGGTTGAGATCCGTGCACTGCTGAGCCATACCCCCAGACTAGAACAAACATTCGAATATGGCAGCATATTAGCTGCGGATCGGAGCTCGACGCGGAACGGCCCGGAGGTATCCCTCCGGGCCGTTCTCTCACAGGTCAGCGATTGGTAGGCGGTCTCAGCTCACCCGTCGCCGCCACGTCCGCAGGACCCCACCGAGAACCATCAGCGCGAGCGCCGACAGCGCCACCGTCGACCACAGCACGCCGTCCGCGCCGGTCGCGGCGAGCGGACCTCCAGAGCCGGCACCGGCACCGCCGGCCGCACCGGGAGTCGCCGTGACCGCGAGTCCGGTCCGCGCGAGCTCCACGCCCTCAGCATCCGTGACGACGATCGAGTGCTGTCCGGCCGCGGTCGTCGCCGGGATCACGACGGTCGCCACCGCCTCACCAGACGCGCCGATGGCGACGTCACCCAGTTTCACCGGTTCCGAGTGCAACCACAGCTGCACGCCGGCATCCGGCTCGAATCCACGCAGCTGCACGGCGACCGATGAGCCGCCCCTCACCGTGCCCACAGACACCGTGACCTTCGCGTTCTTCGCCACCTTGGCCTTCTTCACCTTGAGCGGCGCACTGGCAAGCACCTCTCCTGTGGAACCCTTCACGATCAGGTCGTGGGTGCCACGCTTCGAGTCCGCCGGGATCAGCACCCGACTCGCCCATGCACCCGCGGCATCGACCGCGGCATCCGATATCTCCACGTCGTCGAGCCAGAACGACACCGTCGAGTTCGGAGCAAACCCGGTCAGGTCGACACCGACCGTCTCCCCCGCGCGAACCGACGCGGCATCCAGGCTGAGCTTCGGGTCGATCACCGGATCGCACTCGTCGAGGTCGTCGGCCGGTCGCTTCCCCGGGGCGTGGCCGCTCTGCGGCTCCGTCGTTCCGTAGATCGCGATCTCCGCGACGGCCGAGTACTGCGACCCCGAGATGGACGATGTCGCGGTCACCCGCACGTACCTCGCCGTCGTCTGCGCGAAGCTCACATCCTGCCATTCGGCGACGTCCTGCCACTCGCCGGTGGTCACCGGCGTGAAGTTCTCCCCGTCCGTCGAGACCGCGACCTCGTACGCCTTGATGGGTCCGTTCGCGTTCGCGGGGCGACGCAGGTACGAGATGCCGTCGACCTTCTCTGCCGCACCGAGGTCGAACGTCAGCACGTGCGGATACGTCGTGGCATCCGCGTTCCATCGGCTCACCCAGAGAGTGCCGGCGTTGCCGTCGAGCATGTTCGCCGCCTTGCCGTCTTCGTTCGCGGTCTCCTCGGAGTTCGCCGACGCGGTGATCTGCTCGTTCGGGATCCGGGCCCGTGTCGCGACCGTGGCCTGCAGGGTGGTCTTCACCGACCGCACATCGCAATCGGCGAGGTAGGTCGCCTCCATCCCGATGCCGACGGTCGTGCCCGCAGCGTCGGCCGGCGCGGTGATCAACCAGGTCGTCTCGACGGTGTCGCCCGAGGCGACCTCCTCGAACAGGTTCGTCGAGCCGTCGGCGACCTCCACCATGTATCCCTCGGGAAGGGAGAGGGCCACACCGACATTCTCGACCGCGATGTCCTCGCTGTTCGTGAAGCTCGACGTGAAGGACGACTGCCCGCCGGGGCTCAGCACCGCGGCACCGCCGGAGACGGTCGCGCACGGCGTCCCGCCCGTGGTCGGTCCGAGATCCGTGACCGTGAAGTCGTCGAGCACGAAGTCGACGTCCGGCCCCCCGATGCGCTCGAGGCCGACCCAGGTGTAGTCACCGCACCCGACCTTCACCTCGTGCTGGAAAGCGGTCGTCTCGAGCGCTTGGGCCAGGTCGGTTCGTCCGAGAGTCGTGGACGTCACTCCGCCGTCGGCGACAGCATCCGTTCCGCTCACCCAGCGGTACGCTCCGCTCGCTCCGAGCTGGTAGTCGAACCCGACGCGATACGTGTGCCCGGGCTGCAGCGACACGAGCGTCGGATCGGTGCGGTAGACGACGCCGGCGGGCTCGGAATGCGACATCAGCGAATGAGCACCGCGCAGGGTCGAGTCCACCGCGAGACCGGCCAGCGGCTCGCCCGCAGAGTGCGGTCGCGCGGTGTTGCGCCACTCGCTGCTCGTGTACGGTTCGTGACGCTGCGCGATGCTCGTGCGGATGCCACCGGGATCTCCGGAGTAGACGAACGGACCCCAGCCCGGCTGGTTGCCCTCGAAGTCCTCCGAGTACACCGTCCCGCCGGCGAAAGGCGCCGTGGTGTCGGTCATGACGCGCGCATTGTCGATGCGGACCTTCGACTCGCCGGCCGGCGCGGCGATCGAGACCGTGACCTCGCCGGATGCCGGGGCGAGGAACGTTACGGAAGCCCGCTGGTAGTGCTGGCCCGCCTTGGAGTCCGGCAGCATGAGGTTGAGCGTCGGAGACAGGTTCCAGGTGCGGGTGACCGCACCTGCGGACGAATCGACGGAGACGGTGACGTCACGCGTCGCGGTCTGGTCGATCTGCACCTGCGCCGAGAACGAGTACCGCTCGCCCGGCGTGAGGCCGGTCACCTGCTGCGAGATCGACGACCCGGATGCCCCGAGCACGGCGACGTTGTCACCGCGCGACTCGTTCTTCTGCGCGCCGACGTCGGTGCGTGAGATCGACACATCGCCCTGCGGGTTCCAGACGTCGAGCGAGCCCGCGTTGAAACCGGGGTCGTCGAGGCCCGCGTCGCGGTACTCGACGGCGGCGCGCTCGGCGCCGCCCTGAGGAACCACGACGTATGCCGTGCCCTTCTTTCCGTCGATGGTCAGCTCTCCGTCGGATGCCGTGACGGTCGAGACCTTCTCGCGTCCCTGATCGCCGAGCTCGAAGACGTCGAAGACCGAGTTGCCGCTGAACGCGCCGGTCAGACCGAAGGTCTGAGGTCCGCCGGATGCCGAGTAGAAGTACATCTTGTCGGCGTCGACGGGGGAGCCGGCGTCGGCGTTGGATGCCAGAGACTGCCACGGCAGCAGGTAGGAATCGCCGCGGAGAACTGTCGCGCCATCCATGGTGATGACCCTCGCGTCGTCTTCGACGGTGATGCTCACGTCGTCGGTCAGAGTTGCTGCGGTCCCGGCCTCGTACGTCAGCAGATCGAACTGCTGGATGAACTTCGTCGGAAGGCTCTGCGTCCAGATGTTGCCGATGAAGCCGTCCCAGTTGCGGTTGCCGCTCCATCCCTCCGCGTCGATCAGTCGCTGCTGGCCGAGCAGGACGTCGTCGTTCCAGATATCCGCCTGGCCGTTCTGGATGAACCGCACCATCGTCGAGTTGATGCCCTTGTTGTCGACGCCGCCGTAGGCGAGGTCGGTGGGCCAGTGCGCCCACACGGAGTTGTCGACGAACCTGTCGCCCCACTCGGTCGCGACCTCGAGGTCCATGGCGCGAAGTTCGTCGGCCAGCTCTTCCGCGACCCACCCGTTGGAGTAGTACACGTCGATGTACACACCGCTGAGTCCGGGGACCGCGTCGCGCAGCTGCTGGAATCGGTCGAGCACCCGGCCGGACCCGAGGTCCGCCTGCTGATCGATGTAGTACGACTGGTCGAGCCAGTTCCAGCCGGGCTGGAACGGCGCGGTTCCGCTGAGGATCGCGGGATCGAACGAGTTCGCCTGCGGGTAGATCTCCGTGGCGTTCACGTGCACGCTCATGTCGGCGTTGAGCTTCGCACCCGCGTCGACGAGATGGTTGAGATCGCCCACGCCTCCGGCGCGTTCGTTGAAGTTGTCGCCGTAGTCGGTGTTGGCCGAATCGTGCCCCTCGTTGCCGAAGCCCTTGTTGAGCACCCACTGCCCAAGACCGTCGGTCTGGTTCGCGATGCGCTTCGTGTTGTCGAGCGTCAGGTCGAAGTAGTTCGTCGCCGTCGAGGCGAAGTTGAAGGGGATGCGGCTGACGACGCGCTCCGCCACCCGCTCGGCGCCGAGGCGCACCGTGTCGACCTCGCGATAGCGGATGCCGGCATCCTGCCAGTCCACGACGGAGTCGTCGTTTCGGTCCGCGGTGAGCAGCACCGTCACCTTCGGCAGCTCATAGGTCGTCACGCGGCTGTCGACCGCGGTCGTGGGATGGATCAGCCAGGCGCTCGATCCGATCTCGGCAGTCCGGCCCGCGGCGGCGGTGATGCGGGTGAGCAGACGCCCGTCCCACGACTGCGGCTCCACCGATGCCTGCGTGGTGGCATTCGTGATCACACTGCCGACGAGCGCTCCGTTGCCGAGGAAGGCGAACGCCGCCCCCTTCTCGCCGGTGGCCGCAGACGCGTTCACCGCGATGTGCTCGTCCGCGTTCGTCGTGCTGTTCGGGTCGATGACCGTGCGGTCGAGGACGGATCCTGCCGCGGATGCATCCGCGGAGAGGAACGCGTTCCCGGGCAGGCCGAGGGTGTTCACGACTGCATCGCCGCCGACCTCGGTCACCTCGAACTCGACGGTGCCGGCGGATGTGACGCGGATGCTGCTGCGCACGGTCACGTCGATGCCGGCGAGCGTCGAGACGTAGTCGACTCCGGTCGCGGACGTCGTCGACGTGGTCTCCGCGGCGTAGGACGTGCCGTTGACCGACCACTCCTTCGACGATGCCCGCTGTCCGGCGAACGCACGCTCTCCGACCAGGTAACCGGTGATCTGCGGGAAACCGACCGCGACCGTGGCGGTGGTGCCGCCGTTCGCGATCTCGACGGTGTCGACGTCGACGGGAGGCTCGGGCTCGGGCTCGACGACGGGCGGAAGCTCCTCGTCCGAGAGCACCTCGATCTCGCCGGCGCCGGCGCCGCCTCCGGCCATGTCCTGCGCGTCGATGATCAGCAGGGCGACGAAGCGCCCGTCCTTCGCCGTCTCCAGCGTGATGCGCTGCTTCTCGTCGTTGGCTGCCGGCGCGTGCAGCTCCGCCTTCGCGGCCGCGTCGCCCCAGCCACCCTCGGCGGGCGATGTCGCCGCCGCCTGGGCGTCGTCGGTGACGTACACCTCGACGGTCTTGGCGTCGATGCGCTGACCGAGTTTGCCGGAGTAGTCGAGCGCCTTCACCGACAGCGATCGCTGGAGGTCGATCGAGACCCAGTGCGGGAACGGCGCCTTCTCGGCGTAGCGCGACACCCACTGCGTCGCGTAGTCGCCGTCGAAGGCGGCGAGCGCGGTGCCGTCCACGGCCGGTGGCGCAGGGTAGGGGTCGGATGCGCTGGAGACCCCGGTCAGCCGGTAATCGACCTTCGGCACAGGGATCAGATCGGCGGCCGATGCGGCAGTCGCCTGGGTCGCCACACCGCCGAACACGAGGACCGTAGCCAGCAGGGCGCTGACGGAGCGCGTGGTACGGGAAGGTCGGAAGTTCTTCGACACGTCTTGCCTCTCGGACGATGCGAGCGTCGGGAGGAAAGACGCCCCGGTGCGTCGCTGCGGGAAACAGCAGCATCGCGCTGATGTTTGCGCTATCACCGTATATCTACCTCGCCGCATTGACAAGAGGAAGACGAAATAGTTGCGCTAACATCCCGCGCTGAGTCGCCGAGGCAGACGAAGGGGGCCGCTCGACATCTCGCGAGCGACCCTTTCTCTGCACGATCAGGAGCCGACGAACTCCTCGGTCTCGCCGAATACCGGATGCTCGCAGATCTCGACCGCGCTGCCCACGGCATCCAGTTCCAGCACTCGAACCTCGTTCCTGCCGCGACGCCAGAGCGGCGCGGGCGCATAGAGCGTGTACTGCGGTCCCACGCTCCAATAGCGGCCGAGCAGGAAACCGTTGAGCCACACCATGCCCTTCCCGGCACCGGGAAAGGCGAGCCAGGCGTCCAGCGGCTCGTCCACGTCGATCTGCGCCACGGCCAGTCCGTCGCGGGCATCGGTCGCCCCGTCGATCGCGGGCGCCGTCTGCGGGATGACGCGGTGGGCCCATCCGTGGACCAACCGCCGGCCGATCATCACACCGCGTATGATCCCCTTGCCCTCGCCGGTGTAGGGACCATAGTTGATGCGGCCGAGGCTCTCCACGACGATCGTGAGCAGAGCCGCGCGTCCCGGGCCGGAAAGCGGCAGCGTCGTGACTCCGTCGCGCTCGAGCGTGCCGACCCGCTCCTCGTCGAGGAAGACGGTCGCACGGTCGTGCAGTCCATCGATCGACAGCACCGCTCCCGCCGGGAAGGACACCATCGCCTCGTAGGCGACGAGACCGTCTTCCGCTCCCAACTGTTCGAACGTCTGCGGACGCACGGACGGTGACCCCACGACCGGCACCGCGCGAACGACGTCGAGGACCGACGCCGTAGGCGCCAGAGGCGTCGATGACGCGGCCTGCCGCCGCGGTGGCGCGGGGATCGGCGGCAGCTCGCCGCCGTGGAAAGGAGCGAGCGTCTCGCGGAGCGCATGGAACTTCGCGCCCAGCGACCCGTCCTCCCCGATGGGGGCGTCCGAGTCGTAGCTCGTGGTGGTGGGCTGCAGGACGCGGTCGTGATTCGCCCCGTTCCAGAACCCGAAATTCGTGCCGCCGTGCGCCATATAGAGGCTCACTGAACCGCCGGCGTCAAGCAGCTCTGCGATGGTGCCGCCCATGCTGTCGGCCGAGCGCACGTGGTGACGTTCGCCCCAGTGATCGAACCAGCCGCCCCACAGCTCGCTGCACATGAGGGCTTCGCCATCGCGTCGCAGCCGCACCGCCTCGCTCACGCCGGTGCCGAAGGTGAACGTGGTCATCGCGCCGGGGACGCTCCCGTGGCGGACCATGTCATCGGTGATGCCGTCTGCGGTCGTGAGCATCTCGACGATGCCCCGCGACCGCAGTCCGTCACGGAGATGAGCGAGATAGGCATCGTCGCTGCCGAAGGATCCGTATTCGTTCTCGACCTGAACGGCGACCACCGGGCCGCCGTAGGCCGCCTGCAGCGGCACCAGACGCGGGATGAGTTCGTCGTACCAGCCGTCGACGGCGGCGAGGAATCCCGGATCACTCGTGCGCAGCGCGTCGAC
>JAESFY010000184.1_pt1 | contig 24190 bp, 22 predicted proteins | sample 9266201 | NCBI WGS metagenome assembly JAESFY01 (sample SAMN14515071, study PRJNA621656) | algae metagenome | isolation source: Nodosilinea sp. WJT8-NPBG4 and co-occurring heterotrophs from soil, lower... | place: USA: Pinto Basin, Colorado Desert, California | collected 2006-05-27 | reverse complement strand
CGACGAGCTCGGCCCGGCGCTCGAGGGCGTCGAGGCGAGCGAGCAGCGCATCGTCGACGCGATCCTGATCGAGACCGACGGCACCGAGAACAAGCAGCGCACCGGCGCCAACGCGATCCTCGGCGTCAGCCTCGCGGTCGCGAAGGCTGCGGCCGACTCCGCCGACCTGCCGCTGTTCCGCTACCTGGGCGGCCCGAACGCGCACCTGCTGCCCGTTCCGCTCTTCAACGTCATCAACGGCGGCGAGCACGCCGACAACGGCATCGACATGCAGGAGTTCTTCCTCGCCCCGATCGGCGCCGAGACGTACTCCGAGGCGCTCCGCTGGGGTGTCGAGACCTACCACGTGCTGCGCGGCGAGCTGAAGGCTGCCGGCTACGCGACGGGTCTGGGCGACGAGGGCGGCTTCGCCCCCGACCTGCCGAGCAACCGCGAGGGTCTCGATTTCCTGGTCAAGGCGATCGAGAAGGCCGGCTTCACGCCGGGCACCGACATCGCGCTGGGACTCGACGTCGCAGCCACCGAGTTCTTCAAGGACGGCGTCTACCGCCTCGACAACAAGGACTGGTCCGGCCCCGAGCTGATCGAGTACTACGAGGGCCTCGTCAACGACTTCCCGATCGTCACGATCGAGGATGCTCTGGCCGAGGACGACTGGGACAACTGGAAGCTCCTCACCGACGCTCTCGGCTCGAAGGTCCAGCTCGTCGGCGACGACCTGTTCGTCACGAACCCGACCCGTCTCGCCGACGGCATCAAGCGCGGCGTCGCCAACTCGCTGCTCGTCAAGGTCAACCAGATCGGAACGCTCACCGAGACGTTCGACGCGGTCAGCCTCGCGCAGCGCTCGGGCTACACGGCCATGCTGTCGCACCGCTCGGGTGAGACCGAGGACACCACGATCGCCGACCTCGTGGTCGCGACGAACGCGGGTCAGATCAAGGCTGGTGCGCCTGCTCGCAGCGAGCGCGTCGCGAAGTACAATCAGCTTCTGCGCATCGAGGAAGAGCTGGGCGAGGCGGCTGTCTTCGCCGGCCGTTCGGCGTTCCCGCGCTACCAGGGCTGAACACAGCTGAGACAGACACACGCCGCCTGAGCGGCACGTACGGAGGAGGAGCCGTGGCACGACGACCGGCTCCTCCTTCGGCGTATTCCGGGGCATCTCGCACCACGCCGGCGGCGAAGTCGAGCCAGCGTACGACGGCGCGCCCGCCACGGGGAGCGGCGAATCGAGGCTCCCAGGAGCGCCGGGTCGACGTGCGCGAGTGGGCTTCCGGCATCCGCCTCTCGGCGTTCTCGGTCATCATGCTGTCGCTCGTCGTGCTCGGGGCGTGGGTGCTGGTGCCGACCCTCGGCACCTTCATCGACCAGCGGCAGAAGATCTCGGCTCTGGAGCAGTCGATCCAGGTCTCCGAAGATGAGATCGCCGCGCTCGAGAAGGAGCAAGAGCGCTGGAACGACCCGGCCTACATCACCACCCAGGCCCGCGAGCGCCTCTACTACGTCAAGCCCGGCGAGGTCGTGTACCTGATCGACAACGACCTCGACCCCGCGGCGCTTCCGCAGCAGCAGGGGCCCGTCAGCGACACCCTCGAAGAGACGCCCTCCGACTGGATGCCTCAGCTGCTGCGCACGCTGACGTCCGCGGGGTTGAGCGACACGGCGGCAGTCAGCCGCTGACCGTCGGCGTCGTGGAGCGGAGGCGTGTGCTCCGAGCATCCTCCCGGTCTGCTCCCGTACGCTGGTGCGGTGACCACGCCGCCATTCCCCGCTCCCACGACCGCCGAGCTCGCCGTGGTGTCGGCCCAGTTGGGAAGGACCGCTCGCGGCGTCGTCGGCATCGCAGCCCGCTGCGTGTGCGGCAACCCCACGGTCGTCGCCACGACACCCCGGCTTCCCGACGGAACGCCGTTCCCCACCTTCTACTACCTGACGCATCCGGCCGCGACGGCCGCGATGTCGACCCTAGAGGCCACGCAGGTCATGCCTGAGCTCGCCGCTCTCCTCGCCGAAGATGAAGCGGTCGCAGCAGCCTACCTCGCGGCGCACGAGGCGTACCTCGCCGACCGAGCGCAGTTCGGCGACGTCGGCGAGATCGACGGGATCTCCGCCGGCGGGATGCCGTCGCGCGTCAAGTGCCTGCATGCGCTGGCCGGTCACGCTCTCGCGGCAGGTCCTGGCGTGAACCCGATCGGCGACGTGGCTCTCGAGCGCTCGACCTGGTCGCCGGAGAAGTGCCGGTGCGACGACCGGGGTGCGGCTCTGCGCGCCCCTGAGGCACCGACCGCATGAGGCAGCCACGGATGCTGCGCAACGGCGTCGCGATGGCGACGATCGTGGCATCCGTCCTGCTCCTGGGCGCGGCAGCGACCCCGCCGCCGGTGCCGGACGACCCCGCAGACCCCGATCGCGCCGCCGAGTACTGGCTCGACGGAGCCGGCATCCGCGAGGCATGGCAGACCACTCGCGGCGACGGCGTGACCATCGCCGTCATCGACACCGGGATCGGCAAGGTCCCCGGGGTGTTCGATGACGCCGTGGTCGACGGCACCGATGTGTCGGGCACCGGAACGCCCGACGGGCGCACCCCGGTGGGCGCGATCGACGGCAATCACGGCTCGTGGGTGGCATCGCTCGCCGCCGGACGCGGCTCGCCAGACGGCAAGGGGATGATCGGAGTCGCTCCCGAGGCCGATCTGCTGTCGATCTCCGTGGGCTTCGGTGCCGCCGCCGCGGTGCCGTTCACCGAGCAGGTCGCGAAGGCCATGCGGTGGGCGGTCGATCATGGGGCCGACATCATCAATCTCTCGTTCACCACGAACACACTGGACTGGGACAAGAGCTGGGACGATGCGTTCCTCTACGCCTTCGAGAACGACGTCGTGGTGGTCGTCGCCGCGGGCAACCGGGGGAGCGGGACCGACATCATCGGCGCTCCCGCGACGATCCCCGGCGTGCTGACGGTCGGCGGAGTCGACCAGACGGGGACCGCCAGCATCGAGGCGTCGACCCAGGGGATCACCATCGGGATCGCCGCGCCCAGCGAGGGTCTGCGCGGCGTCTCGGCAGACGGCACGCTCGTTCCCTGGAGCGGCACGAGCGGTGCCGCTCCCATCGTCGCGGGCGTTGCAGCCCTCGTCAGGTCTGCGCATCCCGAGCTGGATGCCGCGAACGTCATCAATCGCATCATCCAGACCGCGATCAAGGTCCCGGGCATGGCCGACCTCCCCGATCCTCTCTACGGCTACGGCCTGGTGGATGCCGAGGCGGCGATCACCGCCGATGTTCCCAAGGTCTCCGAGAACCCCATGGGGGATCTCGCCGAATGGGTCCGCCTGTTCCGGCGGGCAGAGAGCGTTCCGCAGCCCGAACCCACCGTCGCGCCGGTCGAGGTACCGCCCCTGCCGGATGCGGACGCGCCGACGGATCCCGGTTCACCGCTGCTTCCCAGCGCTGAATCGCTGCGCTACGGTACCCTGCCGCTCATCGCCCTCACAGTCCCTGGTATCCTGATAGCGCTTGGCGTCACCGCAGCTGCCCGGCGCATCCGATCGGCGCGCGCACGCACGCCACATTCCTGACTCCCGAGGAGTTGTTCCCCTGTGCCTCAGAACAGCACTGTGCCCAAGATTCTGATCGTCGGTGGAGGCTATGCAGGCTTCTACACGGCGTGGAAGCTGGAGAAGCACCTTCGCAAGGGTGAAGCAGACGTCACCATGGTCGACCCGCTGCCGTACATGACGTACCAGCCGTTCCTCCCCGAGGTGGCCGCCGGCTCGATCGAAGCCCGACACTCGGTGGTCGCTCACCGTCGTCACCTCAAGCGGACGAACGTGCTCACCGCGAAGGTGACCGGAATCAACCACGCTGAGAAGGTCGCGACGATCACCCCTCCCGTGGGCGAGCCGTACGAGTTCGCTTACGACCAGATCGTGGTGACGGCCGGTGCGGTCTCGCGCACCTTCCCGATCCCGGGCATCGCGGACAACGCGATCGGCCTGAAGACGATCGAAGAGGCCGTCGCGATCCGTGACCGCCTGATGTCGAACTTCGACAAGGCCGCATCGCTGCCCGCAGGCCCCGAGCGTGACCGCCTGCTCTCGGTCGTCGTCGTCGGTGGTGGCTTCGCCGGCATCGAGGTCTTCGCCGAACTGCGCTCGCTCGCTTCGTCGCTGGTGGGCAAGTACCCGCAGCTGACATTCGACGACACTCACTTCCACCTCATCGAGGCGATGGGGCGCATCATGCCCGAGGTGTCGCTGCAGACGAGCGAGTGGGTGCTCAAGGACCTCGCGAAGCGCGGCGCCAACGTGCACCTCGACACGCAGCTCACCAGCGCCGTCGACGGCATCGTCGAGCTGTCGACCGGCGAGGTCATCCCCACCGATCTGATCGTCTGGACCGCCGGCGTCATGGCGAACCCGACCGTGGTGCGCGGTGGCGACCTCCCGATCGAAGAGCGCGGCCGCATCCAGACCCGTGCCGACCTCCGCGTCGGCACCCCCGAGGCATTCGTCCCCGGGGCCTGGGCTGCCGGCGACGTCTCGGCCGTCCCCGACCTTTCCGGTGGTGGCGTCGGCGGCTTCTGCGTGCCGAACGCCCAGCATGCGGTGCGTCAGGCGAAGCTCCTCGCGAAGAACGTCGTCGCCGTGCTGCGTGGAGAGGACCCGAAGGAGTACTTCCACAAGAACCTCGGCGCCGTCGCGGGCCTCGGACTCTACAACGGTGTCTTCCAGTCAGGCAAGATCGCTCTGAAGGGCTTCGTCGCCTGGGTCGCGCACCGCGGTTACCACGGTCTCGCGATGCCCACGTGGGAGCGCAAGTTCCGCGTGGTCTGGGGCTGGTGGAACAACCTGTGGCTCGGCCGCGATCTGGTGAACCTCGAGACGGTGCAGAACCCGCGCTACGTGTTCGAGGAGTTCGCCGCACGTCCGCGTCCGGCCGCCGACGCGCCGGCTCCCGCCGTCACGGCTCCGGCCGAGCAGGCGAAGGCAGCCGACAAGGCCGCCGACGAGAAGCCTGCGGGCCAGAAGACCGCCGCGAAGAAGCCGGCAGCGAAGAAGACCACTGAGACGGCCGCCGCCAAGCAGTCGTCTCCTCGAACGCCCCGATTCCTCCGGAGTCGGGGCGTTCGTCGTCACCGGAGGAATCGGGGCGGGTCTCGCACCCGGCTCATAGGGGCGCTTGCTACGGTCGACAGCGCAAGGGGAGTACTCCCGTCTGCGGTGGTGTCGTCATTACGGATACGAGGTCGTGTCCCGGCCCACCGGCCCGTGAGGGTGGAGGAGACCTGGCGTCCGTATCCGCGGACGACCAAGGACCCCACTGCACCGCTGTCGAGTCCCGTGGTCGTCCACACCCACGAAGGAATCGCCACCATGGGAAAACTCAACCGACTGCTCGGCATGGCCGCTCGTGCTCTCGATCTCGACGAGGACCGATCCCGCACGGATCGCACCGGTTCGCGCGCATCAAATCCTTCCCCGGCCCGGCCGCAGCACGAGAGCGGTCGCTACACGCCTCCGCCGACACGTCCGACAGGCCGGGATCCCTACTCGCCGCCTCCGGCCGGTGCGACCGGAGCGGCCGGCGCAGCCGGCGCGGTGTCGGATGCCGACCGGGCCGCGATCGCCCGGTACGACTACCTGCTCGAGACGGCTGATCCGCACCGCATCGAGCAGATTCATCGAGAGGCATTCGCGCGCCTCACTCCGGCCCAGCGGGCGCAGGTGCAGGAGCGCATGAACACGGAACTCGCTCCGGGCGAGCGTCCGGCATCGTCGTCGCCCGAGGATCTCGCTCGCGCGGCTGGCCGTTCCGAGGCGGCGCGTCCGGGGCGCATGCGGAGCATCCTCTCGCGGGTGCGGGGCGTCGGTGCTGCCGGTGCGGTCGGCGGTGCCGCAGTCGGAGCGCTCGGAATCGTCGCGGTCGGTGCGATCGGCAGTGCCGTCGCCGCTCCTCTCCTCGAGCAGGCAGCCGGTCTCGGCGTCGATTTCGATGCCCTCGCCCAGGGCGTCGACATCGAGGCGATCGCGAGCGGCCTCGGCGGCGAGGAACTCGCGGGGGCTGCTGAGGGCTTCGTCGGGTCGGCTGGTGAGACCGTCTCGGGTCTCGGCGACACGGCCGGCGAGTGGGGCCAGCGGCTCGGTGACATCGGTATTCCGGGAATCGGCGACCTGTTCGGCCGATGAACACCGTGAGCACGGCCGCCGCCGACCGGTCGGTGTCTGATCACGGGTTCTCCGGCCTCACCGGATTCGCCGCCGACGTCCTCACCCAGCTCGGCGACATCGGTGTGGGCGTGCTGGTGTTCCTCGAGGTGCTCGTCCCGCCCATTCCCAGCGAGGTGATCCTGCCGTTCGCGGGGTACCTCAGTCAGAGCGGCGATCTCACCCTCGGGTGGCTGATCGCCTGGAGCACCCTCGCATCGTGGATAGGCGCGATCCTGCTCTACTGGCTCGGGGCGGCCATCGGCATCGAACGGGCGGTGCGGCTCCTCTCCGCCACCAAGCTGGTCAGCCGAGCGGACCTGGACCGCGGAGTTCGCTGGTTCCGGCGAAGCGGCGGGTGGACGGTGCTCGTCGGACGCATGGTTCCCGGGGTGCGCAGCCTCATCTCCATTCCCGCGGGCGCGACCCGTATGAACCTGATCCGGTTCAGCGCGTACACGATCGTGGGCAGCGGCCTGTGGAACACGCTGCTCATCGGGGTCGGTGCTCTGCTCGGAACCCAGCACGAGCAACTCGAGCACCTGCTCGGCTACCTGGACTACGCGGTGTACTCCGCATTCGCGATCGCGCTCGGTGTGCTCATCGTCCGTCGCATCCGCGAGGCGCGTGCGTCGGGGGTGGCGAGAGCACAGGCACCCGGCGTCGCAGATCGGCGCGCGGTGGACTGAGCAGAGCACGGGGTGCCCCCGCTGGGACTCGAACCCAGACTGAAGCGATTTTAAGTCGCCTGCCTCTGCCATTGGGCTACGGGGGCTCCATGCTGTGACTGGCTCAGAGTACACGGGGAGCCGCAGGCGGGCGCGTGAAAGGTCCGGTGACTTGCCTCCTCGCGCCCTCGAACGGCCGGGCGAAGGAAGACGGGCGCCTCGACGCCCGTCTCCCTGGGGATGCTGCTGAGACAGCATCGCCACCCCCCGGCAACCGGCCGAACATGGCCGGTGGGCCCGCCACGAATGACGGGCCCAGTGATCAAGACGGCGATTCGCGATGTTTCATTACGGCGAACGCCGCTGATGTATCGAGATTCCAGATCCGGTGAACCGTCTGCAGTGCGACTCGATACCAGAAAGAATGAATCCGAGTCCGCCCAAGCCATAGGGTGGGGGAGTGCTCGACCTCACCGCCGATCTGAGCCCCGATCAGGGACTACACGCAGTCTCCCCCGAGTGGCACGACCCGTCACGATACTGGCCGCGCCTGTCTGCGGCGACCGGCCATCTCCCGGCTCCCGTGGCGGTGATCGATCGTGAGGCGCTGCGATACAACGCGCTGGACCTGCTCGTTCGCGCGGGAGGGCTGCCGATCCGCGTCGCATCGAAGTCCGTGCGGGTTCGGTCGGTGCTCGACGCCGTGCTGCAGTTGCCCGGATTCAGAGGGATCCTCGCCTTCACGCTGGCCGAGGCGCTATGGCTCGCCGAGACCCACGACGACATCGTGGTCGGGTATCCGACTGTAGACCGCGCCGGACTCGCACAGCTCTTCGAGTCCGAGGAGGCGGCGCAACGGATCACTTTGATGGTCGACGACCCGGCGCACCTCGACATCATCGACAGCGTCGCGCCTGCGGGAAGCCGCCCCGACATCCGCGTGGCGATCGACGCCGACGCCTCACTGCGATCCGCTGCGCTCGGCCACATCGGAGTGCGGCGGTCTGCTCTGTTCAGCGCGGGCGAGGTGGTGGCGTTCGCACGCAAGATCGTGCGTCGCCCTGGCTTCCGGCTCGTCGGACTGCAGATGTACGAGGCTCAGATCGCAGGTCAGGGCGACAACGCCGGAGCGGATGCGCCGGTGATCCGTCTCATGCAGGCGCGTTCCCGATCCGAGCTGCGCGATCGTCGAGCCGCGATCGTCGGCGCGCTGTCAGAGGTCGCGTCGCTCGAGTTCCTCAACGGCGGCGGAACCGGCTCGCTCGAGTTCACGGGCAGCGACGAATCGCTCACCGAGGCGAGCGCGGGCAGCGGACTGCTCGGCGGGCATCTCTTCGACGGGTATCGATCGTTCCGTCCTGCGCCGGCCTCCGCCTTCGCCTTCGACGTGGTGCGGCGGCCGGCCGCTGACATCGCGACCGTGCTCGGCGGCGGATGGATAGCCTCCGGCCCCGCCGTCGCGTCGCGACAGCCGCGGCCCGTCTGGCCGCAGGGGTTGCGCACGCTGTCGCGGGAGGCCGCCGGCGAGGTGCAGACGCCGCTGCAGGGACGAGAGGCCGAGCGGCTCGGAGTGGGCGACCGCGTCTGGTTCCGCCATGCGAAGAGCGGTGAGCCTGCGGAGCGCATCGACAGCTACCAGCTCGTCTCGGGCGATGAGATCGTCGATGAGCTTCCGACGTATCGCGGCGAGGGGAAGGCGTTCCTGTGACCCGGATCGGGGGCACGTGGCAGAACTGGGCGAGGTCTGCGCAGGTCAGGCCGCTCCGCGTCGAGCGCCCGCGCACTCCCGAAGGCGTGCAGCGCGCCGTCCGCGCCGCGGTCGCTCAGGGGCTCACGGTGAAGGCGGTCGGTGCGGGGCACAGCTTCACGGGCATCGCCGTCGCACCCGGAGTGCTCCTGGAGCTCGACGACATGCAGGGCCTGGTGTCGGCGGACGCGGCGACCGGACGAGCGACGCTGCTCGCGGGCACACGACTGCATCGCATTCCTTCGCTCCTCGCACCGTTCGGCCTCGCGATGGAGAACCTCGGCGACATCGACCGGCAGTCCATCTCGGGTGCGATCTCGACAGGGACGCACGGCACCGGAGCCGGCTACGGCGGTCTCGCGACTCAGGTCGTCGGTGCGACCCTGGTGACAGCCGCAGGGGAGTTCCTCCGCGTGGATGAGGGGCAGAACGCCGACCTGCTGCCTGCGGTCGCGCTGGGGCTCGGCGCGCTGGGCGTTCTCGTCGACGTGACGCTGCAGTGCGTACCGATCTTCCTCATGGAGGCGATAGATGAACCACTGCCACTCGAGGACGTGCTCGAGACCCTGCCTGAGCGGATCGAGGCATCGGATCATTTCGAGTTCTATTGGTTTCCGCACACGCACATCGCCCTGAGCAAGAGACAGATGAGGCTGCCGGAGTCGACGAGGCGGCAGCCTCTCCCCGTCGTGGGTCGGTGGATCGACGAGACCCTGCTCTCGAACGGCGTGTACCGGGCGGTGTGCGCGACCGGGCAGGTGGTGCCGGTCATCACTCCGCCCTTCAACAGGCTGGCGGTGAAGCTCACGGGCGACCGGCGGTACACCGAGCTGTCGCATCGGGTCCTGACCCAGAGCCGCACTGTGAGGTTCCGCGAGATGGAATACGCGCTGCCCGTCGAGAACATCGTGCCCGCGTTCCGTGCGGTTCGCCACCTCATCGATCAACGCGGTTGGCGCATCGAATTCCCGATCGAAGTGCGTTTCGCGGCGGCGGACGACAGATGGCTGTCGACGGCGTACGGCAGGGCGACCGGGTACATCGCAGTCCACCGCTACTGGCGCGCCGACCCGTCCGTCTACTTCGAGGCCGTGGAGCAGATCATGCTCGAGCACGGGGGACGCCCGCACTGGGGCAAGCTGCACACGCTGACGGCCGAGCATCTGCGAGAGCGTTATCCCCGCTTCGCTGATTTCACCGCGCTGCGAGATCGGCTCGACCCCGATCGTCGGTTCACCAACCGATACCTCGATCGGGTTCTCGGAGCGTGATCGCGTCTGCGGATCACCGTGCGCACCCAGTCGACGCGCAGGCTGCGCCGATAGGATGAGACAAACACGAGGAAGGGTGGGCCTCTGATGGAATGGCTCGTGCCGGTACTGATCGTCGTCGGTGTGATTCTGCTCATCGGAATCTACCTCTGGGCGACCTACAACTCGCTGGTGCAGCTGAACGTCCGCGTCGACGAGGCGTGGAGCGGCATCACGGTGCAACTGAAGCGCAGGGCGGATCTGATACCCAACCTCATCGAGACGGTGAAGGGCTACGCCTCGCACGAGAAGGCGGTCTTCGAGAACGTCACGCGGGCGAGAGCTGAGACACTGTCAGCCGGGAGCCCCGGTGAGGCGGGAATCGCAGAGGGGCACCTGCAGCAGGCGCTCCGCAGTCTCTTCGCGGTCGCAGAGGCGTATCCGCAGCTGCAGGCGAGCCAGAACTTCCTGCAGGTGCAGCAGGCTCTCGTCGACACGGAAGACAAGATCCAGGCCGCGCGCCGTTTCTACAACGGCGGCGTTCGCGAGCTGAACACCAAGATCAAGGTCTTCCCGAACAATCTCTTCGCCAAGGGGCTCGGATTCACCGAGCGCGAGTTCTTCGAGGTCGCCGACAGCGGTGCGATCTCCGAGCCGCCCCGCGTGCAGTTCTGACCTGCGGAAAGGCCCGGTGCGCTTCGGCGCATCGGGCCTTCTGCATATCCGGCCGCTGACTCGGACTGCCGCTCACCAGACGTCGAGATCGACGTCGTGGCCGTCGAAGGTCGCGTCGCCGCGGAGCGTCCAGGAATCCGTGCGATAGGTCTCGGTTCTGGGGCCGCTGTCCTGCCCGGTGCCCGACACCGTCGCGATGAGGATGCCGCCGTCTGCGACGAATGCGCCGTCCGTCAGCTCCAGCTCCGGCATCTGCTCGATGCGAAAGCGGACGTCGTCGACCGCGGCGAACTCGGTGCCCCACGGGATCCGGATCCCGCATCCGTCTGGAACCGTGTTCTCGGCGACCTCGTCGGCCGTGCAGTCCTCGAGGTGCTCCTCGAGCGCCTGCTGCGCGAGGAGCTGCAGATCAGTATCGGGTGTCGGCGCGCTCGTCGCGGTCGGGGTGGCCTTCGGCGAGGGGGTGTCGCTCGACTGCCACAGCCACACGGCTGCCCCCGCGACCACGAGGGCGGCGACACCGCAGCCGATCGTCCAGGCGAGGCGGCGCTTCACGCGATCGCCTCCCTGGCGTGCATATGGCGTCGCACCGATGTGTCCGCGCGACCGGAGAGCGCTGCATACAGCCCCTCAGCCGCTGTGCCCCAGCCCGAGACGGAGACGTGCGCGAGGCCCTGCCATGCCGCCGCGAGCGCGAGCTCAGCGGCGATCCTCTCGGAATCCGCGCCGGGTTCGGCCTGCGGCTCCCACCAGGCCGACTGCACCTGAAGCGTGGACGTCGCGCGGTCGGCCTTCAGATCGACGCGAGCGACGATCCGGTCACCGACGAGGACGGGCAGCGAGTAGTACCCGTATCGCCGCTTCTCGGCCGGGACGTAGATCTCGATCCGGTAGTCGAGCTCGAAGGCGCGCAGAGCCCTGTCGCGGAACCAGACCACCGGATCGAACGGCGTCAGGAGCGCGGCAGCGTCGATCCTGCGCGGCAGCACCGCATCGCGGTGTCGCCAGCTGGGCAGCGGGCGACCACCGCGGTCCCAGCCGCGCACGGAGACCGGGAGGATCTCGCCCGCGTCGACCAGATCCGCGATCGACTGCGACACTGCCGCGCGATCGCGGATGCGGTGGTAGTCCGCGAGATCCGACTGGGTGGCGACTCCCGACGACCTCGCCGCTCGCCGCGTGAGCTCGCGGATCGCGTCCTCGCGGGGCACGTGCTGCGACAGTATGGCGTCGGGGATCACCTGCTCGGCGAGCGCGTAGCTGCGCTCGAAGCCCTTGCGACCGCTGATCGCGACGTCGCCGGTGCGCCACAGGTGCTCGAGGGCGAGCTTCACGTCGTCCCAGTCCCACCACGTTCCGCGCTCGCGAGGCGCATCGTCGCGCAGATCCGCGGGTCGCAGAGGGCCTCTGGCGCGGAGTTCGTCCTGCACCCAGCGGAGCGTGCGGGTGTTGTTGCTCAGCCAGGAGTCGGACGACGCCCATCGGGCCCGGAAGTGATCCATGCGGAATCGCCAGAGCGGCCAGTCCTCGATGGGGATGAACGTCGCCTCATGGGCCATGTACTCGACGTAGTGGGTCGTGCGCGAATGGAAGACGCGATCGAAGAGCGCCGGTTCGTAGGCGCCCAGACGTGAGAACAGCGGCATGTAGTGCGACCGGGCGAACACGTTGACCGAGTCGATCTGCAGCACGCCGAGCCGATCCATGACGCGGTGGATGTGCCGAGCCGACGCCGAGGCCGGGCGTGCACGTGAGAAGCCCTGAGCTGCGAGCGCGATGCGACGGGCCTGGGTGGCGCTGAGGGTGTCGGTCACCTCGTCAGGGTATCGCCGAGCGCCGACATCCATGCCCGACCCGTCAAGACCGGCGGCGCCTGCGCCGTAGACTTGGGCGATGAGCGAAGAGCAGCGTCCGCGGCTGAGAGACCTCTTCCGTCCGCGCCCCGCGTCCCCGGATCGCACGGTGACCACCGAGGCCGACGAGGCGGTGCCTCGAGGCTTGCGCGTCACGGCGGCGTACTCGTGGCGCATCCTGCTGATCGCCGCCGTGGTGGCCGGCTTCATCTGGCTCGTCATTGAGTTGAAGCTGCTCGTGATCCCGCTCATGGTCGGCATCCTCATCACGGCGCTGCTTTGGCCCGGATTCCAGTGGATGCTGCGCCATCGCGTCCCGCGGTGGCTGGCTGTGGCGCTCTCGATCATCGGAACGCTCGCGATCGTCTCGCTGTTGATGTGGCTCGTGATCTGGCAGGTCCGGGCGCAGCTGCCCGACGTGCAGGAACGCAGCTCGCAGGCGGTCGAGGAGTTCCGGCAGTTCCTCCTCAACGGGCCACTGCACCTCAGCGAGACGCAGATCCAGAACTACATCGACCAGGGTCTGGACATCATCAACGAGCAGACTCAGACGCTGCTGAACGGTGCGCTCGCGGTGGGGACGACCGCCGCGCACGTCGTCACCGGCGCGGTGCTCTCGCTCTTCATCCTCATCTGCCTGCTCGCCGACGGCAGGGGCATCTGGCGCTGGACGCTGCGCCTGTTCCCCCGTGCCGCGCGTCCGGCCGCCGACGCGGCCGCGAGCAACGGCTTCGCCACGATCGTCAACTACGCGCGAACGCAGCTCCTCGTGGCCGCGATCGATGCGGTGGGCATCGGCGTCGGCGCCGCATTGCTCGGTGTCCCGTTGGCGATCCCCGTCGCGGTGCTCGTCTTCCTCGGCTCCTTCGTCCCGATCGTCGGTGCCGTCGTGACGGGCGCCCTCGCCGTTCTGCTCGCCCTGGTCTACAACGGCCCGTGGATCGCGCTCGCGATGCTGGCCGTCGTGCTCGGCGTGCAGCAGCTCGAGGGCCACATCCTGCAGCCGATCCTGATGGGCTCGGCGGTCAAGGTGCATCCGCTCGCGGTCGTGCTCGTGGTCGCCGGGGGCTCGATGGTCGGAGGCATACCCGGTGCGCTGTTCGCGGTGCCTCTCGCGGCCTTCGTCAACGTCGCCGCGGTGACGGTCAGCACCGGCGCCTGGCGCACTGGCGATCAACCGAACGCAGACCTTATCTGGAGCACAGTGCCGCGCGAGCGCACACGGAGGAATCGATGAGCGCAGTCCCCAGCCTGACCGAGTTCGAGAACGCCGCTCAGAGTCTGGCCGAGGTGATCACGCACACGCCGACTCTGCCGTCGCGCGCGCTGTCCGACGTCCTCGGCGCGCCTGTGCTGCTGAAGATGGAGAACCTGCAGCGCACAGGATCGTTCAAGATCCGCGGCGCCGCGTACCGGCTCTCGCGCCTGAGCGCCGAAGAGCGATCGCACGGGGTGGTCGCCGCCTCGGCGGGCAACCACGCACAGGGTGTCGCTCTGGCGGCGCAGGCGCTGGGCATCCCTGCGACGATCTTCATGCCGCTCGGCGTACCCGTGCCCAAGCTGCTCGCCACGCGCGGGTACGGCGCCGAGGTGGTGCTCGAGGGCGAGACCGTCGCGACCTCGCTCCGGCTCGCCGCGGAGTTCTCCGAGCGCACCGGAGCCATGCTCATCCACCCGTTCGACCACCGTGATGTCGTGATCGGCCAGGGCACTCTCGGACTCGAGCTGCTCGAGGACGCACCCGACGTCGACACGATCGTGCTCGGCATCGGCGGCGGCGGGCTCATCGCCGGCGTCGCGGCCGCAGTCAAGGCCCGTGCCGCCCAACTCGGTCGCTCTGTGCGCATCATCGGCGTGCAGGCCGAGAACGCGGCCGCGATGCCGCCCTCGCTCCACGCCGGTCACCCGGTGGACATCGAGACCAGGCCCACCATCGCCGACGGCATCCTCGTCGCGCGCCCGGGCGCCATCCCGTTCGAGATCATCAAGGATCTCGTCGACGAGGTCGTCACGGTCTCGGACGATGACCTCGCGCGGGCGATCCTGATCCTGCTCGAGCAGGCCAAGGTGATCGTCGAGCCTGCCGGCGCGGCCGGCGTCGCCGCGATCCTCGCGGGCAAGGTCTCGGCGACCGGCACCACGATGGCAGTGCTGTCCGGAGGCAACATCGATCCGCTTCTGCTTCAGCGTGTCGTATCGCACGGCCTCGCGGCCTCGGGTCGATACCTCACGATCCGCATCCCGCTGCCCGATCGTCCCGGTCAGCTCGCACGGGTGTCGGAGCTCATCGCCCAGGCGGGAGCCAACGTGATCGAGGCCATGCACACGCGGCACGGACACGGCCTGCAGATCAGTGAGGTGTTCCTCGAGCTCAGCGTCGAGACGCGCGGTGCCGAGCACTCCGAGCACACCCTCGACACGCTCCGCCACGCCGGTTTCCATCCGATCGTCGTCCCCGACTGACGTGACCTCCCGATATATGCAGAAGCCCCGTCCGAGCGGACGGGGCTTCTGCATATCCGGACGCGGTGCCGGCGTGGCCGGAGTCAGCCGGTGTAGGTCTCGACGTTCACGATCTCGACCGAGATCGCGCGGCCGTTCGGAGCCTCGTACGACGACTTCTCGCCGACCTTGAGTCCGAGGATCGCCTGTCCGAGGGGGCTGGCCTCGCTGTACACGTCGAGCTCGCTGCCCACGGCGATCTCGCGGCTGCCGAGGAGGAAGACCTCTTCGCCACCCGCGACCATCGCGGTGACGACGGTGCCGGGCTCGACGATGCCGCGGCTCGCTGGCGCCTCGCCGACCTTGGCCGTCTTGAGAAGGTTCTCGAGGGTGCGGATCCGCGCCTCCTGCTTGCCCTGCTCGTCCTTCGCGGCGTGGTATCCGCCGTTCTCCTTGAGGTCGCCCTCTTCGCGTGCCGCTTCGATGCGCTTGGCGATCTCGTCGCGGCCGGTGGTGGAGAGGTGCTCGAGCTCGGCGACGAGCCGGTCATACGCTTCCTGCGTGAGGAAGGGAACCTGAGCGTCAGTAGACATGACGAAGCTCCTTCGGTAGGTACCCGGCGACGTTCCGCGGGGGATATGCCAAGACGCCCCGGCACGTTGCCAGGGCGTCATCTGTCTGGCTCGAGTCTAAGCGACCCAGCAGCTGTTCACCAAACCTGTCGTCGCGGCTGAGACCGTGGGAACCGTGGCCGAGAGCGCCTGCGAGTGGGTGTCTCCGGCCGGGATCTCGACGACCTTCCACCCGACGACCCCGAACTCCTCGTCGAGCGCCTCGACGACGCAGGCGACGTCCTTGCCCTGCATTCCGCTGATCTGGAAGCGCACGGTGACGCTGTGCTCGTCGACCAGGTCGAAGCCGAGATCGTCGGAGTCGACCGTGTTCATCTGCGACGTGACGATCATCCAGCCGAACGCGCCGACGAGAAGAGCGGCGAGGGTGATGACGACGATCCACGGACCCCGTCGAGTGCGGGTGCGTCCATAGCGGTCGTCGAGCTGCTGTGCGGTCGTCACGGGGTGGGTCTTCCGGTCGTTAGGCTGGTGACTCCAGGTTATGCGACCTGCGCATGAAAGGCAGACTCCATGCTCGCTCTGACCGAGACCCCGATGCCGACGCCCACGATGACGGTCGACCCGCAGCTGGTCACCCCCGGATTCGTCGGCTTCGCCGCCGTCGTGATCATCCTGGTCGCCGTGATCCTGCTGATCCTGGACATGAACCGCCGGATCCGTCGTGTCCGCTACCGCGAAGAGGTCAGGGAAGAGCTCGATGCCGAAGAGGCTGCTCGCGCGGCAGACGAGGCGACCGAGACGGATGCCGATCTGCCGATCGTCCGCGAGGGCGATGACGACCCCGACAAGCGCTGATCACGGCCCCGCCTGTCAGGCTCCGAGAGACGGTGACAGCGGCTCGAGCGCGATGAGCAGGCACGCGAACCAGTGGCACAGGAACGCGAGGACCGTGCACACGTGGAAGATCTCGTGGAAGCCGAAGTGGCCGGGCCACGGGTTCGGCTTCTTGAGCGCATAGACGACCGCTCCGCCCGTGTAGAGCAGGCCGCCGACGATGACGAGGACCATCATCGTCGAGTTCGCGACGAAGAGGTCGGCGAGGTACATCACCGCCGCCCATCCGAGGAGCAGGTAGAGCGCGACGTACAGCCACCGAGGGGTGTTGATCCAGAACACCCGGAGGAGGATGCCTATCAGCGCACCGGTCCAGACGAAGACGAGTAGCAACGCGCCCTTGCCCGGCGGGAGTGCGAGGACGGCGAGCGGGGTGTAGGTGCCGGCGATCAGGAGCAGGATGTTCGCGTGGTCGATCCGCTTGAGGGTCATCCTGACCTTCGGGCTCCAGTCGAACCGGTGGTAGAGCGCCGAGTTGCCGAACAGCAGCATCGAGCTCGCCATGAAGACGGCTGCGGCCCATTTCGCGGCGCCGCCCTGCGCGACGAGGACCAGCACCACGCCGGCGATGATCGCGATCGGGAACGTGGCGGCATGGATCCAGCCCCGCCAGGTGGGCTTGAGCTCGACGGCGTCGTCGTGCGCCGCCTCCTCCATGAGGGGCAGCTCGGGGACGTCGGGTGCCGAGGAATCGGGAGTGCTCACGCCCTCATTTTAGGTGGGTGATCGCACCTGGGCGCATACCCAACCTGTGCGTCAGCCCCTGTCGTCCGGGCCTCGGCACGATAGCGTAGGGAGGTGATGTCACGCGATGTTCAGGGGCGGGGGCCGCTGTACCGGCTGTACACCAGCAGGCTTCGCCGACACCTCGACCCTGAGTCGGTTCCGCACCACGTCGCGATGATGATCGACGGCAACCGGCGATGGGCGCGTCAGCTGGGTTACGAGACCCCTGCGGAAGGGCATCGGGCGGGTGCCGCCAAGATGCGGGAGTTCCTCGGATGGTGCGACGAACTCGGCATCCGAGTGGTCTCGCTGTATCTGCTGTCGAGCGACAACCTGCTCAAGCGCGACTCGGCGGAGCTCGCCGACCTGATCGAGATCATCGCGGAGCTCGCCGAGGCTCTGTCACGCGAGGGCAACTGGCGAGTGAAGCACGTCGGACGCTCCGACATCCTGCCCGCGGAGCTCGCGAGAGTGCTCGACGACGCACAGGAGCGCACGCGCGACCACACGGGGCTCCACGTCAACCTCGCGGTCGGCTACGGCGGCCGCAACGAGATCGTCGACGCGGTGCGCAGCATCGTCACCGCGCATCAGGCATCCGGCGGCACGATCGAAGACCTCGCCGCGCATCTCACGCCCGAGATGATCGGAGAGCATCTCTACACCGGAGGCCAACCGGATCCCGATCTCGTGATCCGCACGAGCGGTGAGCAGCGACTGAGCGATTTCCTGCTGTGGCAGAGCGCGCACAGCGAGTTCTACTTCGTCGAGGCGCTCGGGCCGGACCTGCGGCAGGTCGACTTCCTGCGGGCGATCCGCGACTTCGCCGACCGTGATCGGCGCTTCGGTCGATGACTCTCGACGACTACCTCGCCACCTTCGACGGTGAGCCGGGATACCTGAACTGGGCAGCCTTCGGCCCGATGGCGCCGTCTGTGCGCGAGGAGGTCTTCGCCGATGCCGACCTGCTGGGCACCGGGAGGCCGTCGTCGCTCACCCTCGTCGCCGAGCGGATCGGACAGGCGCGGGATCTCATCGCCGAGATGCTCGGTGCCGAGGCCGCTGACGTCACGTTGCAGCCCTCGTCGACGCACGGTCTGATGCATGCGCTGTACGGACTCAGCGGATCCGTGATGGCGGGGAGCGCGGAGTTCCCCAGCGTCAGCCTGACCCTGGATCGGGCGGCGTCCGCCTCGCGCGGCGCCCTCGTCCCGCGATGGCTCACTCCGCCGGACGGCAGGATCACCCCGGACGTCGTCGCCGACGCACTCGACGACGATGTGACCGCGCTCGTGCTGAGTCATGTCGACTTCCGCACCGGCTACCGTGCCGACCTCGCCGCCCTGCGCGAGCTCATCGGTCCCGATCGGCTCCTGATCGTCGATGCCGTGCAGTCCTTCGGCGTGGTGGATGACGACTACTCCGCGGCCGACGTGGTCGCCGGGCACGGCTACAAATGGCTCCGCGCCGGGCGGGGCAGCGGTTTCGCATGGTTCTCGCAGCGCGCCCGAGAACGCATCGTTCCCGTGCTCAGCGGCATCACCGGGTCCTCGGCCGACGGACTCCCGGTCGACGAGATACCGGGGCCCGCGGCCTCGGCGCAGGCTTTCACCGTCAGCGGTCCCGACCCTCTCGCGGCCGGTCGGCTTGCGATCGGGGTGCGAGATGTCCGCGACGCGGGAGTCGCTGCAATCGAGGCGCGTCTCGCCGAGCAGGTGGACACGGTGCTCGAGATCGCGGATCGTCATGGGATCCCCGCGGCCTCTCCGCGCGAGCGCCGAGAGCGGGCGGGAATCGTATCGCTGCTGCCCGAGGAGCCGGCGCGGCTGGCGGCGGCCCTCGCCAATGCGGGCATCGTCGTGACCGCCCGGGGCGCGGCGATCCGCATCGCGCCGCATGCCGGTACGGGGGCGGACACGATCGCCATGCTCGAAGACGCGCTCGACGCGCACGCAACCGGTCGTTAATCAAGACGTAACGAACTGATGGCGTGTCGAGCCGAGCGAATGTCGGCACCTGGTCGTAGCTTCTAGGCATCGGGCAAGGCGCCCGTCGGGTCGGCCTCAGGTTGACGACTCGTGACCCCCTGGTCGACTCGTTCGAACAACCGGGATTCCCCGGGTCGGGAGTGGGTCGTGACCTCACGTACAGCGCAGCAGTCCACAGGCACCGCGCAGCAGTCCACCCGTAAGACGACGACGCGAGCAGCGTCCGCTGATCCTGACCAGGATCTCCGGACCTACGTGCTCGACACGTCCGTCCTGCTGAGCGATCCGCAGGCGTTCTTCCGGTTCGCCGAGCACTCGGTGGTCCTTCCGGTGGTGGTCATCACCGAGCTCGAGGGCAAGCGGCATGACCCGGAGATCGGATACTTCGCGCGTCAGGCGCTGCGTCACCTCGATGACCTGCGCGTCGAACACGGACGTCTGGACTTCCCGGTCGTAGTCGGCGAGGGCGGCACGCTCCGCGTAGAGCTGGCCAACACCGACGCCTCGGTGCTCCCGGCAGGCATTCGGCTGAGCGACAACGACACCCGCATCCTCTCCGTCGCCATGAACCTCGCGCAGGACGGGCAGGACGTCACGATCGTCTCGAAAGACCTCCCGATGCGGGTCAAGGCGGCGTCCCTGGGCCTTCGCGCCGAGGAGTACCTCGCCGAGCAGGCCGTCGACTCTGGGTGGACCGGCATCACCACGCTCGACCTGTCGGGCGATGAGATCAGCGACCTGTACGAGAGTGAGGTCGGCATCAGCGAAGACGCCAGGGGCCTGGCGGTGAACACCGGACTCATCATCCACTCCGAGCGCGGGTCCGCACTCGGCAGGGTGACCGGCGACGGCGAGTACAAGCTCGTGCGCGGCGATCGCGACATCTTCGGCATGCACGGGCGATCCGCCGAGCAGCGGATCGCGATCGACCTGCTCACCGATCCCGACGTCGGCATCGTCTCGCTCGGCGGGCGCGCAGGCACGGGAAAGTCGGCACTCGCGCTCTGCGCCGGTCTCGAGGCGGTGCTCGAGCGGCAGCAGCAGAAGAAGATCATCGTCTTCCGTCCGCTGTTCGCCGTCGGGGGCCAGGAGCTCGGCTACCTCCCGGGCGACCAGGGCGAGAAGATGGGGCCGTGGGGACAGGCGGTCTTCGACACGCTCGGCTCGGTCGTCTCCGGCAACGTCATGGAAGAGGTCGTCGAACGCGGCATCCTCGAGGTGCTTCCGCTCACCCACATCCGCGGCCGGTCGCTGCACGACGCGTTCGTGATCGTCGATGAGGCGCAGTCGCTCGAGCGCAACGTGCTGCTGACGGTCCTCAGCCGCATGGGGCAGAACTCCCGGGTGATCCTGACGCACGACATCGGCCAGCGCGATAACCTCCGCGTCGGACGCCACGACGGCATCGCCAGCGTGATCGAGACGCTCAAGGGGCACGACCTGTTCGCCCACGTGACCCTGATGCGCTCAGAGCGCTCCGCCATCGCCGCCCTCGTGACCGAGCTTCTGGAGGGAGGCGAGCTCAGCTGAGCTGACCCCCTCGACAGCGGATGCCGTGGTGTCACGGCATCCGCTGTCGCATGTTCCGGTGGTGCGTCGGCGATTCGCTTTCCGTGGGCGTCGTCCTCGGATTACGCTCGTGGCACCGAACGCAGACGATGGAGTGATGCGCCATGAGTGACACAACGAACACTGTCGAAGACCGCTCGCTTCCGCCTGTGGCGGTGGACGAGAAGCCGCGGTGGACACCGCTGAAGATCGTGCTCTGGGCGGCGATCGCACTGCTGGGCGGCATCGCCTGGACGATGCTCGCGATCGTCAGGGGCGAGACGGTGAATGCGATCTGGTTCGTGTTCGCGGCGGTGTGCACCTACCTCGTGTTCTACCGCTTCTACTCGAAGTTCATCGAGCGAAACCTGGTCAAGCCGAACGACCGGCGAGCGACCCCCGCCGAGTACAAGGCGGACGGCAAGGACTACGTCGCGACGGATCGTCGGGTGCTGTTCGGTCACCACTTCGCCGCCATCGCCGGCGCCGGCCCGCTCGTCGGCCCGGTGCTGGCCGCGCAGATGGGCTACCTTCCCGGCACCATCTGGATCATCGTCGGAGTCGTGCTGGCCGGTGCCGTGCAGGACTACCTCGTGATGTTCTTCTCGATGCGGCGAGGCGGACGCTCTCTCGGGCAGATGGCCCGCGACGAGTTGGGCCGTTTCGGCGGCACGGCGGCGATCGTCGCGACGCTCCTCATCATGATCATCATCACGGCGATCCTCGCGCTCGTGGTCGTGAACGCCCTGGGGGAGAGCCCGTGGGGCGTGTTCTCCGTGGCGATGACGATCCCGATCGCCCTGTTCATGGGCGCATACCTCCGTTGGATCCGCCCCGGCAAGATCACGGAGGTGTCGATCATCGGCTTCGTGCTGCTGATGGCGGCGATCATCGGCGGCGGCATGGTCGCCGAGACCGACTGGGGCCAGGCGATCTTCACGCTCGACCGGACGACCATCGCGTGGGGCATCATCATCTACGGCTTCATCGCCGCGGTGCTGCCCGTGTGGATGCTGCTCGCGCCGCGTGACTACCTCTCGACCTTCATGAAGATCGGCGTGATCGTGGCGCTCGCCGTCGCGATCCTGTTCGTGCGGCCCGAGATCACCGTCCCGGCCTTCAGCGAGTTCGCCGCAGGGGAGACGGGTCCGGTCTGGGCCGGAGCGCTCTTCCCGTTCCTCTTCGTGACGATCGCCTGTGGGGCGCTGAGCGGATTCCACGCGCTCATCGCGTCGGGCACGACGCCGAAGATGATCGAGAAGGAGAAGCAGACGCGCTTCATCGGCTACGGCGGGATGCTGATGGAATCGTTCGTCGCGATCATGGCGCTCGTCGCCGCGATCTCGATCGACCGGGGGCTGTACTTCGCGATGAACTCATCGCCCGCGGCGACGCTCGGAACCGTCGAGGGCGCGGTGCAGTTCGTCAACAGTCTCGGCTTGACCGGGGTGAACCTCACACCCGAACTGCTCACGAGCACGGCCGAGGCGGTGGGGGAGGAATCGATCGTCTCCCGCACCGGCGGCGCACCGACCCTCGCTCTCGGCCTCGCGCACATCATGCAGCAGTGGATCGGCGGCACCGGGATGATGGCGTTCTGGTATCACTTCGCGATCATGTTCGAGGCGCTGTTCATCCTCACGGCCGTGGATGCCGGCACCCGCGTCGCGCGCTTCATGCTGCAGGACTCGGTCGGCAACGTCATCCCGCGCTTCAAGGACACCTCGTGGCGGGTGGGTGCGTGGATCTGCACGGCTGTGATGGTCGCGGGGTGGGGAGCGGTGCTGATCATGGGGGTGACGGATCCGCTCGGCGGCATCAACACCCTCTTCCCACTGTTCGGCATCGCCAACCAGCTGCTTGCGGCCATCGCCCTCGCCGTGGTGCTCACGATCGTGGCGCGCAGGCGCACGTTCAAGGTCCTCTGGGTGGTGGCGCTGCCTCTGGCGTTCGTCACGGTCGTCACGGTGACGGCCTCGCTGCAGAAGATCTTCTCGACCGTGCCGCAGGTCGGGTACTTCGCGAACCACGTCGCCTTCCGGGATGCGCTGGCAGCGGGGGAGACCTCGTTCGGTACGGCGACCAGCGTCGCTGCGATGGAAGCGGTGGTGCGCAACACCATGATCCAGGGCATCCTCTCGGTGACGTTCCTCGTGCTGTCGGTGATCGTCATCGCCATCTCGATCATCAAGGTCATCCAGGCCGTGCGCCCCGGCCCCGTCGTCGACCATGAGGACCCGGAGGTGCCGTCGCGCCGCTTCGCGCCGGCCGGTCTCATCGCGTCGTCGGAAGAGCGGGCCGTCGAGAAGCAATGGAACGCGCTGCCCTCCTCCGCTCAGCCGACGAGGGGGCACTGATGACCGACGTGGTGACCGATCATTTTCGGCGGGCCTGGCGGGCAGTCGCCTGGTACGTGAACGGCGTGACGGGGCAGTCGAGGTACGCGGACTACGTGGCGCACGAGCGGGCCCGGCATCCCGATCGTGAACCGCTCACCGAGCGTGAGTTCTGGCGGGCGCACTATGCCCAGCAGGATGCCGATCCCGGCGCTCGCTGCTGCTGACCAGCCCGCCGGTTGCCACGGACCGCACACGTTGCCACAGTGTGCACATGTATCTCGTCGAGAGCTGTGCGATCTGGGGCATCGTGTGCGATTCGTGCGGCAGAGTTCGTTGCGTGGAATCGCGGATGTCAGTTCCGCTTCGACGAGCGGTGGATCGCGGCGAGGACCGCTTTCTGAACCTCCGCCCAGTCATGCACGATCTGCGCGTAGTCGAATCGCAGCGTCTCGTAACCGAGAGCGGAGGCAGCCGAGTCTCTGATCAGATCCCTGTGCCGGTGTGACGCATCGTCGTGATTCGACTTGCCGTCCGCTTCGAGGATCAGTCGGCCGGCGATGACGAAGTCGACGCGTCCGACCCCGTCGATCGTCACCTGGCAATCGAGTCTGATGCCGAGAAGGTGCAGCCTCAACCGCAGCAACGACTCGAGCCCGCTGTCGGCATCCGACCGCGCGATATCGACGAGCCAGCGCGCGTTCCTCGGGAGGGCAGCTCGAATCTGTGACCGCTCCGCCTTCGAGAGCTTGCCGAGTCGCCAGGCTGACTCGTAGGCAGCGAAGAACGCCTCGTCTCCGGCGCACCGTCGAACGTGGACGAGCGCGACGGTGAGAGAGGCGGCAGTGAGAGGCGGAGCGCCCCGGTAGTAGTGGATGACGCATGCACAGCCGGGATGCTGATGCCCGTGGCGGCCGGGACCGAGCCACACATGAACGGCTCCTGCCGCGGGCAACGTCCATACTCCGTGCGCGCGGAGCACCGTCACACAGGTGGCGGCACCCCCGTGCAAGACAGCTGTGCGAACGTCGTCCGGTACTCGGCCTGACGCGAAGACGCCAGGGCGCAGCCGCTCGATCTCTCCGGCGGCGACCTTGCGTGACAACGTGCGTCGGTCGAATCCGAGACCCTGAAGTTGAGAACCGCGCGCAATGCCGCCGAGTCGCTGAATGGTGTCGGGCGCAGAGAGCATGACGACTACGTTGCCGCCTGCTCGGCACGACTGCCCGCGCGTGGCTGCGATGAGTGGACAAGATCTCTGAGAGAAGTGGTGTGGAGG
>JAESFY010000183.1_pt1 | contig 24317 bp, 20 predicted proteins | sample 9266201 | NCBI WGS metagenome assembly JAESFY01 (sample SAMN14515071, study PRJNA621656) | algae metagenome | isolation source: Nodosilinea sp. WJT8-NPBG4 and co-occurring heterotrophs from soil, lower... | place: USA: Pinto Basin, Colorado Desert, California | collected 2006-05-27 | reverse complement strand
TGGCAGGGCTGAAGCCGCGCACCCTGAAGAGGCGCATGTCGATGAGGGGTTCGGCGAGGGCGCGCTGTCGGCGGATGAAGAAGACGAGCGTCACGACCGCGATCACTCCCGCGACTCCTGCGGCGAGAGGAGCGGCGAGCACCTCGTGCAGGGCGAAGACCAGGGCACCGAGGGCGACGATCGACGACACCATGCTGAGGACGTCCCACGACGGCCGCCGGGAGCTGCGCGAGTCGGGCACGAGCCAGATCGCGAGCACGCCGGCGACGACCGCGAGCGGCACGCTCCCGAGAAGCAGCCAGCGCCACCCAGGCCCCTCCGTGACCAGCCCGCCGAGTACGGGTCCGAGCGCGCTGCCCGCGCCGAAGGTCGCGGTCCACAGCCCGTAGGCCAGCACGCGCTGCCTCGCGTGATAGTGCGCCCCGATCGTGGCGACGACGCCCGCCACGACGAAGGCTTCCGCCACGCCGAGGAGCGCGCGCACGGCGATCAGCAGCATCCCGTCGTGAGCGAATCCACCCACGAGGTTGAGCACGGCGAAGCCGGCGAGGCCGAGGAGCACGATCCGCTTGCGGCCGAATGCGTCACCGATCCTGGCGGCGATGATCAGGGTCGCCGCCAGCGAGAGCGCGTAGATGTCGACCAGCCACAGGGCCCCGCTGTCGCTGAGGGTGAGGTCGCCGCGGATCGCGGGCAGGGCGGTCGACATGCTGCTGATCGCGAGCGCCCCGATCAGGATGCCGAGAAGCAGCGGGATCATGGCGAGCCAAGGATGCACGGCCGTGCGCGTTCGAGCGGATGCCGTGGGGGTCGAGAAGGTCACCGCATCAGTCTCGTGGTCTGAGTACACTTCAAACAAGTACGGTCATTGAGGGTACATAGTGACTGAATGGATACTATGGCGAAGATCGCGAGCGGAAGGCGGACCCGATGAGGGAGAAGACGGAGCGCATCGTCCGGGAGTGGGGCGACGCGTGCGACGCCGAGGTCTCGATCGCGGTGCTCGGCGGGGCGTGGAAGCCCAGCATCCTGAGCCTGCTCGGCGAGCATGAGGTGCTGCGATTCGGCGAGCTCAGCAGGCTGCTCGACGAGCCGACCGCTCGCGTGCTCACCCGACAGCTGCGCGAGCTCGAAGACGACGGGCTGCTCATCCGCACGGTGTACCGGCAGGTGCCGCCCAAGGTCGAGTACCGGCTCAGCGACCTGGGTCGGGGTTCGATGCCACTCGTCGAGGCGCTGACCGACTGGGGTGGCCGATACGCGGCGCACCAGCGGCGCGAACTGGCGCGGCCGGCTGTCGAGCCCGAGCCCCTCAGTGCCGCCGTCACCCACTGACCCTCGGCCCCGTCCGAAACAGCCGACACGCCGCCGATAGACTGGGAACCATGTCCAAGGTCCTCCAGTCTCTTCCCGTCGGCGAGCGCGTCGGCATCGCCTTCTCCGGAGGACTCGACACCTCCGTCGCGGTCGCGTGGATGCGCGACAAGGGCGCCGTGCCCTACACGTACACCGGCGATCTCGGACAGTACGACGAAGACGACATCGAGTCGATCCCCGGCCGCGCGCTCGAGTACGGCGCCGAGGCCTCGCGTCTGGTCGACTGCAAGACCGCCCTGGTCGAAGAAGGCCTCGTCGCGCTGTCGTGCGGCGCCTTCCACATCCGCTCGGGCGGACGCACGTACTTCAACACCACTCCCCTCGGCCGCGCCGTCACCGGCACGCTGCTGGTGCGCGCCATGAAGGAAGACGGCGTCGACATCTGGGGCGACGGCTCGACGTACAAGGGCAACGACATCGAGCGGTTCTACCGCTACGGCCTGCTGGCCAACCCGCGTCTGCGCGTGTACAAGCCCTGGCTCGACGCCGACTTCGTCACCGAACTCGGCGGCCGCAAGGAGATGAGCGAGTGGCTCGTCGCCCATGACTTCCCCTACCGCGACTCGGTAGAGAAGGCCTACTCGACCGACGCCAACATCTGGGGCGCGACGCACGAGGCGAAGACCCTCGAGCACCTCGACGTCTCGCTCGAGACCGTCGACCCGATCATGGGCGTCAAGTTCTGGGACCCGTCGGTCGCGATCGAGACCGAAGACGTCTCCGTCACGTTCGAGGCCGGCCGCCCGGTCGCCATCAACGGCGTCGAGTACACCGACCCGGTGGCCCTCGTCATGGAGGCCAACACGATCGGCGGACGCCACGGCCTCGGCATGAGCGACCAGATCGAGAACCGCATCATCGAGGCGAAGTCCCGCGGCATCTACGAGGCGCCGGCCATGGCGCTGCTCTTCATCGCCTACGAGCGCCTCGTCAACGGCATCCTCAACGAAGACACGCTCGCGACCTACCACGAGCAGGGTCGCCGCCTCGGTCGCCTGATGTACGAGGGACGCTGGCTCGAGCCGCAGTCGCTCATGCTTCGCGAGTCGATCCAGCGCTGGGTCGGCCTCACGATCTCGGGCACCGTCACGATCCGCCTGCGCCGCGGAGACGACTGGACGATCCTCGACACCACGTCGCCCAACCTGTCGTACGGCCCCGAGAAGCTGTCGATGGAGCGCGTCGGCGACGCCGCCTTCGGCCCCGTCGACCGCATCGGGCAGCTCACGATGCGCAACCTCGACATCGCCGACTCGCGCTCGCGCCTCGAGCAGTACGCGGGTCTCGGCCTCATCGGCGGAGCGACCGGCGAACTCGTCGGACGCGTCACCGCGGGTGAGTCCGGTGAGATCACGGGCTCGGTCGAGGAGGTCGATGAGAACCTCGCCGACGCGGTCGACACCGCATCCGAGGGCGCGGCCTTCGACTCCGGCACCGACTGACGCTTTCGGTTCTTCTGGAGGGGGCGGGTGCTGCGGCATCCGCCCCCTTTGTGTTGTGGGTGCCCGCCGGCTCCGCGTTCACGATTCAGCATGAGCGTCGGGCGTCGGCGCTGCATCGAGCTGATCGAGGCTCTGGGCGACCATCCGTGCTGAGTTGTGAACGGCCCAGCGTTCAGACTCTGTGAGTCCCCCGAGTTATCTTGCACACTACTGTGCACAATACGTACACTGGAGTCATGACAACCCGTGCTCCCCGCCGTGACTCCGTCGAGAACCGTGCCGGAATCCTCGATGCGGCCCGCGCGACCCTCGCCACCGACCCGCGCGCCTCGATCGACGTCATCGCGCGCAGCGCCGGCCTGTCCCGCCGCACCCTCTACGGCCACTTCGATGACCGCGAGGCTCTGATCCGCGAGCTGATCTCGGTCGGAGCGCAGCGCTTCAATGCGATCGCCGAGTCCGTGACCGACGCCGACTCGCGCATCGCGCTTGCCCGCCTCGCCGCTCGCCTCTGGCAGGAGGCCGCGCACGTTCAGGTCGCCGCGGCGCTGGCCCTCGACGAAACCCACGTCGAGCACACCGCAGATGCTCTCGCCCCGTTGCGCCGCACCGTCGCCGCCCTCGCGCGTCGCGGACAGGAAGACGGCAGCTTCCGCACCGACCTCTCGGCCCCCACCCTCGCCCGCCTCATCGAAGAGGTTGCGCGCACCGTCGTCTCGCGCACGGACGCCAGCAGCACCGGCGCGGCCGACCTCGCGGTGCGCACGCTGCTCAGCATCGCCGGCCTGTCGTGGCGCGAGGCCGACGACCTGCTTGCCGCCCACCCCGACATCGTCGACCAGCAGGAGGTCAGGGCATGAGAGTCACTCTGCACGAGGTCAGCAAAGGGCGCGGTGGTCAGGCGCTGCCGACGACGAGCCTCGAGTTCCACAGCGGAGCCGTGCGCTTCGCCCTCGCCGAGACCGAGCAGCGGCCCAGCGTGCTCGGCCTGATCGCCAGTGGACGGATGCGCCCGGACACCGGTCGCGTGACGATCGACGGCGACTCGAACAACCGGGCACTGCGCCGCACCATCGCTCTCGTCGACGCCCCCGATGTCAGCGACCCGCATGCCGACATCACCCTCGCCGGCGTGGTCGGCGAAGAGCTCATGTTCGCCGGGGTCGGCGCGACCCCGCTGCACGCGCGTCGCTGGCTGAATCAGCTCGGCTTCGGTGAGCTCGCCGGCGTTCCGATCGGCAATGTCGACCCGGCCGCACGGGTGCGCATCCTGTGTGAGCTCGCGATCCTCCGCGAGGGCACCGAGGGCATCGTGCTGGTCTCGCCCGACCGTCACGGCGGCAGCCCAGACGGGTGGTGGCGCATCGCGTCGGAGTTCGCCGACCGCGGTTACGCCATGCTCGTCGTCATCGGCGGATCCGCCGCGGTCGCCCTCGAGCGGATGCACGAGCTCGAGGCCATCAACGCCTCCGGTCCGATCGAGCCGCTCGTACTCGACTGGCCGGGTGACGCGACGGCCGATCCCGCATCCGCATCCGCACCCGCATCCGACGAGGACTCGACCCCCGACGCGAGGTCGGAAAGCTCAGACGACCTGCCCGAGGCGCCGCGTGTCGGCGACGAACACGTCGAGGATGCCTCCGATGCTCTGGGTTCTCCCCCGGACGCGGCGGACCACACAGACACCGACACCGACACCGACACCGACACCGACACCGACACAGACACAGACACAGACACAGACAAGAACGGAGGCGAGCGATGAAGGTTCCCGCCATGATCGCCGCCGAACTGCGGCGCCTCACCGCGAGCAAGATGGGCATCATCGCCCTGATCGCGCTCGTGTGCGTGCCGATCCTCTACGGCGGCCTGTACCTCTGGGCGAACCAGGACCCGTACTCGAAGTTCCCCGACGTGCCGGTGGCGCTGGTCGTCGATGACGCAGGGGCCCCTGCCCCCACCACGGGAACGGATGCCGCGACCGGCGAGACCGTGAACTACGGCGAGGACGTCGCCGAGAACCTCATCGAGGGCAACGCCTTCGACTGGCAGCGCATGTCGTCCGATGAGGCCGCAGACGCGTTGCGTGAGGGAACCGTCGACTTCACCGTCACGATCCCCGCCGACTTCTCTTCGGCGTTGACGTCGGCCGCTGGCGACGACCCCCACCAGGCGCGCATCGAACTCGAGACCAACGACGCGAACAACTATCTCGCGTCGTCGATGGGCACTCAGGCGGTCGAGAAGATCCGCAGCTCGGTGGCCGAGATGGTCGGCAGCGAGGCCGCAGAGCGCCTTCTCACCGGACTCAGCGAGGTGCGAGACAACCTCGTGACCGCCACCGACGGTGCGAGCCAGCTCACCGATGGCGCCAACACCGCGGCGTCCGGCAGCGCCACACTCGCCGACGGGACGTCTCAGCTCGCCTCCGGCACGTCTCAGCTCGCCGGCGGCGCGTCTGAGCTCGCCGGCGGCGCGGCGACTCTCGCCTCGGGGGCTCAGCAGGTCAGCGACGGCAACCGGCAGCTGGCCGACGTCGCCGACCGCGCCGGGTCTGCAGTGCAGCGGGCGACGGATGCTCTGCCCCAGGCACGACAGGACATCGCGACGGTTCTCACGGATCAGGGCCTGACGCAGGAGGAGATCGATCGGGTGCTGACCACCCTCGACCCGCTCGGCACCCGTCTCGAAGAGGGCAACGCCACCGTGCAGAACGCGGTCGACAAGGTCGACCAGCTGGCCGCGGGCGCCGAGTCAGTGGCATCCGGCGCTTCGCAGCTCGCCAGCGGCGCGCAGACCGTCGCCAGCGGCGCACAGTCCGTCGCGACGGGAGCGGCGGCGGCGAACGACGGCGCGGCCCAGCTGCGCGACGGCCTCAGCACTCTCGCATCGGGCACGGCCGAGCTGCGCGACGGACTCTCTGACGGCGTCGACGCGATCCCCGTCTCGACTCCCGACCTGCGCACGCTGCAGGCCGACACCATCGCCGATCCGGTCAAGGTCTCGAGCGACAAGGTCGCGTCGGCCGAGGACTACGGCGCGGGCCTCGCACCGTTCTTCGCCGCGCTGTCGGCCTGGATCGGCATCTACGCGCTGTTCCTCATCGTCAAGCCGATCTCGCGACGTGCCGTGACGGCGCTGCACTCCCCGATCCGGGTGACTCTGGCCGGCTGGCTGACTCCGGCGATGCTGGGCGCGGTGCAGATGGTCGGACTCATGGGCATTCTCGCGATCACCCTGGGCTTCACGTTCAACAACCCCATCGGCACGCTGGGCGTGATGATCTTCGCGTCGGCGACGTTCGCGGCGATCATCCTCGCTCTGAACGTCTGGCTCGGGTCCGTCGGGCAGTTCCTGGGCCTGGTGCTCATGGTTCTGCAGCTCGTCACCGCCGGCGGCACGTTCCCGTGGCAGACGCTGCCCGCTCCGTTGGCCGCGCTGCACCATGTGCTGCCGCTCGGCTACGTCGTCGACGCCATGCGACAGCTCATGTACGGGGGCAATCTCGGCAGGGCCGGGTGGGACCTCGTGGTGCTGGGAATCTGGCTGGTCGGAGCTCTGCTGCTCGCGGCGATCGGCGTGACGCGCATGACGCACCGGCGCACGCTTCGCGATCTGCAACCGAGCCTGATCGGCTGATATAGGGGCGGGGACTTCGAGGTCGGCCCCCGCGAGAGAGACGGTTGTGGGTAGTATTCCCAGAGTGCGTCGGTGAGACGCACTCTGGGACTCTCTGGGACTGAGTTCCGCCATGCCACCCGAAAGAGTTCTCGAAGATGACAACCCATTCGACCGAGATCGTCGACCCTTCGCGCCCTAGCCTCCGCGCCCGCATCGGTCGCATCGTCTTCCTCGTCGTCGCCGCCGTCGTGGTGGTCGCTGTCGCCGCCGCCTTCTTCGTGACGTGGACCATCCAGCGCTCGTTCCCGCAGACCGACGGCGCCCTGCCGCTAGACGGTCTGCAGTCGGAGGTCACGGTGCAGCGCGACGACCGCGGCATCCCGACCATCACTGCCGACTCGTCGCACGATCTCTTCTATGCCGAAGGGTTCGTGCACGCGCAGGACCGCTTCTTCGAGATGGACTTCCGGCGGCACGTCACCGCAGGGCGCGTGGCCGAGATGTTCGGCGAATCGCAGGCCGGAACGGATGCCTTTCTGCGCACTCTCGGCTGGCGCAAGGTCGCCGAGGCCGAGGTCGAGGCGATGGATGACGTCACGCGCGGCTATTACGAGGCCTACGCCGACGGCGTCAACGCCTATCTCTCGTCCCGCTCGGGCGCTGAGCTGTCGCTCGAGTACGCCGTCCTCGGCATACAGAACCCGGAGTACGCGCCAGAGCCCTGGGAGCCCGCCGATTCGGTCGCCTGGCTGAAGGCGATGGCCTGGGATCTGCGCGGCAACGTCGAGGACGAGACCGAGCGTGCGCTGCTGAGCGCGCAGCTCTCGGACAGCTCCGACGCGGCCGGGATCAGCGCGACGCTCGATGAGCTCTACCCCGCGTATCCCTTCGACGAGCACCCGGTGATCGTGCCCGAGATCACGGCCGTGTCGACGCTCGAGACCGGTGCCGAGCCTGCCGCGTTCACGACCGATGCGAACGGCGACGAGATGCAGCACGCCGCGACGACGATCGAGTGGCAGGAGGCGTCCGACGTGATCGAGGCGGCGAGCCTGCTCGTCGGCGACGTCGGCGAGGGCATCGGGTCGAACTCCTGGGTCGTGTCGGGGGACCTCACCGAGACCGGCATGCCGCTGCTCGCCAATGACCCGCACCTGGGCGCATCGCTGCCGTCGGTCTGGTACCAGGTGCAGCTCCGGTGCAGCGAGGTGACCGATGAGTGCCCGTTCGACATGGGCGGCTTCTCGTTCTCCGGGCTCCCCGGCATCGTGATCGGCCACAACCAGCAGATCGCCTGGGGCTTCACCAATCTGACCACCGACGTCACCGATCTCTACATCGAGCGGATCGAGGGCGACCAGTACTGGCGAGACGGGGCGCTGGTGCCGATCGAGGAGACCACCGAGACGATCACGGTCGCCGGGGGCGACGACATCGACCTCACGATCCGGTCTACCGTGCACGGACCCATCATCTCGGGCCTCGTCGACGACTTCACCGCGATAGCCGGAGACCCTGAGCCCGGCCTCGCGGCCGGTAGCTCGACGGCGACGGCACCGGTCGGCGACGGCACCGAGTACGCGGTCAGCCTGCGCTGGACGGCCCTCGAGCCAGGCACCGCCGCCACGGCGATCTTCGCGCTGTCGACCGCCCAGGACTTCGACGAGTTCCGCTCGGCGGCCGCGCTGTTCGATGTGCCGGCACAGAACCTCATCTACGCAGACGTCGAGGGCAACATCGGATACCAGACACCAGGACGCCTGCCCGTGCGAGGAGCCGGCGACGGATGGATGCCGCAACCAGGGTGGGACAGCAGCTACGACTGGACCGGCTTCATCCCCTTCGACGAGCTGCCGGTGTCGTACAACCCCGAGTCCGGGTACATCGTGACCGCGAACAATGCGATCGTCAGCGACGACTACCCCTACTTCCTGTCGCGGGACTGGGACTACGGCTACCGTGCGGATCGCATCGCGCACCTGATCGAACGACGCGCCGCGGCCGCACCGCTCACCGCGCAGGACATGCGGGAGATCCAGATGGACAGCGAGATGTGGATCGGCAAGCGTCTGGCATCCGCGATGGACGAAGTCGAGGTGCAGGGTGCAGGCGCTGCCGATGCCGTGGCCCTGCTGCGCTCATGGGACGCGCAGAACGACGCCGCGTCCCCTGCCGCCGCGTATGCGAACGTCCTGTGGTCGAACCTCGTGCAGAACCTGTTCGCCGAACGCGACCAGCCTCTGCCGATCGACGGTCAGGGTCGCCTCTTCACCATCGTCGCGGACCTGCTCGACGACCCCTCCGATCCGCTCTGGACGAATCCGCGCATCGACGTCGCGAGCATGGACGAGATGCTGGCGCTGTCAGCCGAAGAGGCGTACGACGAGCTCTCCGCCCTGCAGGGCGAGGCCGTCACCGGGTGGAGGTGGGGCGACCTGCACGCGATCACCCTCACGAGCGACACCCTCGGCTCGTCGGGCATCGCCCCGATCGAGATGCTCTTCAACCGCGGCCCCTACGCGGTCGGCGGCGGCGCGTCGGTGGTCAATGCGACCGGGTGGGACCTCGGTGCCTCGTATGCCACGACCACCGTGCCCTCGATGCGCATGGTGGTCGACCTGGCGGACTTCGACGCCTCGACCTGGATCCACCTCACCGGGGCCTCGGGTCATGCGTTCGACGAGCACTATGTCGATCAGACCGGGGATTGGGCGGCCGGCGTGCAGAGACCGTGGGCGTTCTCCGAGAAGGCGGTCGATGCGTCGACGCTCCACACGCTGGTGCTGACCCCGGCCGAGTGACTCTCACCGGCCCGCGGCTCAGGGCGGATGCAGCTCAGGTGGATGCCGGCGCAGCTGCGGCTGCGGCTCAGGCGGATGCGGGTCAGGCGGATGCGGATCCGGTGGCTGCCGGCGAAGCTGCGGCTGCGGCTGCGGCTGCGCGGCGAGCGATCACCCAGATGCCGACCGCGGCGGCGAGGAAGATCGCCGCCAGCATCGCCCATCCCGCGAAGCCGAAGGTGATCGCCGTGCCGTTCACGACGATCGGCGACGCGAGGGCTCCGAGCGAGAACCCCATGCCGAAGACCCCCTGATAGGCGCCTGCCCGCACCGGATCGGCGAGCTCGAAGCTGAGCCCCCAGGCCCCGGCCTGCGACAGGATCTCGGCGAAGGTGTGCGCGATCATGCCGACGATCAGGATGACGATCGCCGCCCACGCCGGAAGACCCGCGGCGAGCGCGTAGATCAGGCAGGCGGCTACCATGAGCCACCCCGCGATCATCGTCACCCTGCCCGCGATCCGGAGGTCGTGCGTGCCGCGAGAGGCACGCACCTGGAACAGCACGACCAGCGCGGTGTTGACGATCAGGAGCACCGCGAACGTGGCATCCGGGGCATTCGTGTACTCGCTGATCCAGAGCGGCACTCCGAGTTCCGCCACCCCGAACTGCATGCCGAAGATCGCCGAGAGGCCGCTCAGCAGCAGGTACCGGGGGTCACGCCACGGCGAGCGACGGTTCCAATCCCGGCGCTCGGCGGATGCCGCGGCCGTCGCCTGCGTGTCGATGGATCCCGTCTCCGTGAGCTGAGCCGTGAAACGACCGCGTGCCGGGGCGTCGACCGCCGACGTCAGCCGGAGCAGCGAGAGCGAGCCGAGTGCGCAGACGGCACCTGCGCCGGCGATGACGACCCGGTAGGCCTCGGGGGTGCCCAGCGCCAGGGCGATCGCGCCGAAGCCCGAGCCCGCAGCGATCGCGAGGTTCGTGACCGTGCGCAGCACGGCGCGGGCGTGCACCCGCCTGTCGGGCGCGAACCCTCGCGCGATGATCGCAGACCGGGCCGAGTATCCGAGCGAGTCGAAGAACCCCGAGAGGCTGGCGAGCAGAAGCGCCGACACGAAGTCTCCGACGAACGCATACGCGGCGAGCAGCACGCCGCCGGCCATCTCGAAGCCGAAGGCGAGGCGTCGTGCGCTCCACCGATCGGCGAGCCACCCGCCGAGGAGCGACCCCACGACACCGCATCCGCTCGACACCGCCAGCACCACCGCGGCCTGCGCGGGCGAGAGGCCGATGATCTGCGTGAAGAACAGCACCGTGACCGCGAGGAAGACGCCGCGGCCGATGCGCGACACGGCCGTCGCCGCGACGAGCGCCCGCAGCACCGGATCGCTCAGCCCGTCTGCGACCCGGACGAGGAAGCCCTTCGACGGGCCAGCTGTCTCGCCCCCGGTCTCGATCTGATCGGGGTCGGAGCTGGGCGAAGACACCCTTCATCCTCGCATGGGCCGCACAGGAGCCTCACCGCACACCGGTATGCCACGGACCCCGAGTCGTCGGGTTAGTCGCACCGCCTTCACTCGGTTAGCGTTGATGCGTGGTCTCCAGCTATCTCGCCCCCAAGGGCACCCCCGTCACCCTGCTTGAGTTCGAGCACGCCGGGGCGATCCTCATCGCAGAGACCTTCGGCGAAGGGTCGCGCACGTTCCTGCTCCTGCACGGCATCGGCATGGGGCGCAGCGTCTACCTCGATGTCGTGCAGCGGCTTCGCGGTCGGGTCATCGCGCTCGACCTGCCGGGTTTCGGCGAGGCACCCGAGCCCGCACGCACCTTCACCATGGAGCGCCACGCCGACCTCGTCGCCGCCTATCTCCGGCACGCCGGCGAGGGTCCGGTCGTCGTGATCGGCCACTCGATGGGCAGTCAGATCGCCGCCGAGCTCGCGGCCCGGCATCCCTCGCTCGTCGAAGGCGTCGTGCTGGCCGGCCCCACCGTCGACAAGGCCGCGCGCAACATCGCGGCGCAGGCGAGCTACCTCCTCACCGACCTGGTCGGCGAGCGGCCGCTGGTGATCTGGCGTGGCGCGCGGGAATACCTCCGGGGAGGCCCGCACCTCATCCGCAAGATCCGCGCGACCATCGTGCACCAGCCCGAGAAGGCGTTCGCGCGCATCGACCAGCCCGTGCTCGTGCTGCGCGGAGAAGACGACCCGCTCGCGCCGATGAGCTGGTGCCAGGAGATCATCGACGCGATCCCCGGCGCCGACCTTCAGATCATCCCCGATCATGGGCACGGCACGCTGATCAGCGACTCCGAGCCCGCGGCACGTCTGATCCAGGGCTTCGCCGACCGTCTCTGAGCCGCCTCTCGCCTCTCCGCTTGCCGGCGTTCACAATTCAGCATGAATGCGTCGGAGCCGCCTGATTCCGGTACCGGACCGGTGCTCAGCGTCGGTTCTTGCTGAATTGTGAACGGGGAGCCTTGGCGAACCTCGGTCCCATCACCGCGATGATCTGCTCCAGCCAGTGTCGCACCGCCGCCTGATCGCCGAGAATGTCCTTCGCCAAGGGTCGGATGGTGACGTAGCCCTGACGGGCCGCAGCGATATCGCGTGCCCGATCCTGCATCTGCTTCTCCCACCCCTCGTGGAACTCCTTGCTGTCGCACTCGATGATCAACCACCCGTCGACCACGAAGTCCACGTGTCCGACTCCGTCGAGGTAGACCTGCGTCTCGTAGGTCACCCCCATCGCTCGCAGCACCAATCGCATGAACGTCTCCGGCCCTGAACCCGCCGACGGATCGACGAGTGCGAGCAGCGGACGGAATCGCTGGGGAAGCGTGGTGAACATCGCGGCGAGCTCATGCTCGGTCATGAGTCCGTGGTGACGAATGCTGTCCAACGTGGCGAGCGCTTCGCGTGGAGCCTGGCACAGCACGGCGTGTGCGGCGGCATCGGCCAGTTGCGCCGCGTGGAGACAGGCGTCCACACTCGCCTTCACCCTCCAATGGAGCACGACTTTGCTCCCCTTGGGCACCCGCAGGCGGGACGAGCCCGGCGTCACGAGCACATGCAACTCTCGACTCCGATGAACGAAGACACCGAACAGCGCAAGGAGCGACAAGCAGGTCAACCGGCCACCGATACGAACAGCTTCGAGGATGTCACGGTGCGTCGACGGCAGCGCGTAGCGATCACGGCGCACGTGCACGAGGTGACCGCGAGCCACTGACGCGGCGATCCGACGTCCACCCATTCCGGTGTCTCGGAGCTGCGACCGGCTGAACACGGTGCGCGAGTAGGCATCGTCTGCGCGCTGCGCGACGGTCTTCTTGTTCTCTTCCATCGGAGAAGTGTGCGCATCGTGGCGGGCATCGGTGCACGCAGTTCCCGCGAGCGGGGATGACGCCCGGTAAGTACGGCTCAGTGCAGCAGAGGTCGTCCCGACGAACCTCGTTCACAATTCAGCATGGATCTCATGAGGGCGCCGTTCTGCTGCCTCTTCACGCCCATCAGCCTCGGTTCATGCTGAATTGTGAACCTGACCTGAGGAGCACCCAGCCCGGGCACAACCCCCGGCAGGCACGACCCCCGGCAGGCTCAACCCCGGGAGGCTCAACCCCGGCAGGCGCAACCCCGCCAGGCTCAACCGCACCGGGCTCAGCCGGCGGCGGGTGGGGTCTGCTTCGACTCGGCGAGCTCGTCGACGACCAGGCTGCGCTCGTCGGTCGTGCCGTTGCGGTAGGCCTGCCGACCGACGATGTGCGCGGACAACGGGGCTGTGGCGAACTGCATCAGGACGATCGGGGCGACGAGCGCGAGCCCGATGAGGATTCCGCCGACCGTGCGCTGCGACAGGGCGATCGCGAGGCAGATGAGGATGAGGCCGAGCACCTGGGGCTTCGTCGCGGCGTGCAATCGCGACGGCACGTCGCGGAAGCGCAGCAGTCCGACGGCGGCGGACAGGCAGAGAATCGCGCCGAGCAGGATCAGCACGAGGATGGCGACGTCGATGACGGCGTCGGGAATGGCGAGACCGAACACGTTCATGGGGTCGTGTTGTCCCTTCTGGCCACGAACCGGGCGACCGAGATCGAGCCGAAGACGCCCACGGCGGCGATGATCAGCAGCACCGGGATGGTGCGGGTGTGGCCGTTGATGGCCATCTCGGCACCGAGCACGCACATGACCTCGGTGAGCAGCACATCGGAGGCGACGGCCCGGTCGAGGATCGAGGGGCCGCGCACGATGCGGATGATCGTCAGGATCGCGGCCGCTCCGAAGACGACCATGATCGCCAGCATGAGCGCGTTCATCGGGCACCTCCCCAGGTCGGGCCGCCGACTCCGCCGGCACGCGCCGCACGTTCGTCGGCCTTGAGGGCACGGTACTGCGCGGGGGCACCGAGCGCACGCACGACCCGTCGCTCCCATCGCAGCACCCCCTCGCGCTGCTTCTCGACATCGGCCATGCTGCGAACCCCGATCACGTGCAGATAGAGCACCTGGCGGTCGCGGTCGGCCTCGACGACGAGCGACCCGGGAACCAGCGAAGACACGACCGAGACGTGGGTCATCATCAGATCGTCCGCGTAGCGCAGGGGCACCGCGATGATCGCGGCGCCGGGCTGATGCCGGAAGTCGAACACCTGCACCGTCACCGCGACCGCGCCTCGGAGCACCGCGAACAGGAACTGCACGATGAGCAGTGCTGCGTACCAGATGTTGATGCGCCCGGAGAGCTCGACGGTCGGCAGGCGGAAGACGCGTGTGACGAACACCGCGACGACGAGACCCGAGACGAAGGCCAGCACCGTGAACTGTCCCCAGAGCAGCATCCAGAGCACGACGAGCCACGCCAGGAACGGCAGCTGCACGCGGATGTCCCGCCAGAAGTGACGGCCGGTCTCGGTGGGGCTCATCCTTCGACCTCGTCTTCCAGCTGCACGAGGGTGACCGGGTCGAGCAGAGCAGCACCGATGCGGTCGCACAGGGCGTAGAGCGGACCGGCGAACACGGTGAGCGCGAGGGTGACCCCGACCATGCCGGCGGTGGCGACGGTCATGATGCGAGGAATGCGGCGTCGCTCCTGCTGCTCGTCGGCGGCGGGCGCGTTGCCGAGGTAGGAGATGCGACCCTCGGTCTCGGTCGAGTCGTCCTCCTCGCGCCAGAAGGCGAGGTTCCACGCGCGCATCAGCGCGTAGAGGGTGAGGAGGGAGGTGACGATACCGCCGAAGATCAGCACGATCATCAGCGGCGTGCCCACGGAGGCCGCGGCCTCGAACAGCGCGAACTTGCCGATGAATCCGGAGAACGGCGGGAGTCCGCCGAGGTTGATGGCGGGGATGAAGTAGAGCACGGCGATAACCGGCGCGACTTTGAGCAGGCCCTTCACCCGGAGGATCGAGGTGCTGCCCGCCCTGCGCTCGATGAGGCCGACGGCGAGGAACAGGGTCGTCTGCACGATGATGTGGTGGACGATGTAGTAGACGGTCGCGCCGATCGCCGCCGGAGTCGCTATCGCGAGACCGAAGATCATGTAGCCGACATGGCTCACGAGAGTGAACGACAGGATCCTCTTCAGCTCCGCCTGCGCGACGGCACCCAGCACACCCACGATCATGGTCGCGAGCGCGATGATCAGCAGCACGGTGTCGATGCTGTTCTCGGCGAAGAGCTGCGTCTCGGTGCGGATCAGCGCGTAGACGCCGACCTTCGTCAGCAGGCCTGCGAACACGGCGGTGACGGGCGCAGGGGCGGTCGGATACGAGTCGGGAAGCCAGAACGACACCGGAAAGATGGCGGCCTTGATGCCGAAGGCGATCACGAGCATGAGGTGCAGCACGAGCTGCGTCTCCTGCGGGAGCTCGGTCATCCGCTCGGCGATCTGCGCCATGTTCACGGTGCCGAGCGCGCCGTAGATCATCGCGATCGAGGCGAGGAACAGGATCGACGACACCAGCGAGACGACGATGTAGACGGCGCCGGTGCGGATGCGCGACTCCGTGCTCCCCAGCGTTATCAGCACGTATGACGCCACGAGGAGTATCTCGAACCCGACGTACAGGTTGAACAGGTCGCCCGCGATGAACGCGTTGAAGATGCCCGCGGCGAGGATCAGGTACGACGGGTTGAAGATCGAGATCGGCGTCTCGTCGGTGCCGTCAGCGGCGCCCTGACCGATCGAGAAGAGCAGAACGGCGAGCAGCACGATGCTCGAGATGAGCACGAGGAGAGCTGCGAGCCTGTCGACGTAGAGCACGATGCCGAACGGCACCGGCCATCCGCCGACCGAGACCGCCAGCGGCTCTCCGGCGTCGACGACCACCAGCAGCACGGCTGCGATCACCGAGACGATCGCGAGCGTCGCGACGGTGACGAAGGCCTGCAGGCGCGGCTTCCGGCCGAAGATCAGGGTCAGCGCCGCGCCGAGCAGCGGAAGCGCGACGAGCAGGGGGACGAGGGCGCTCATCGGCGGTCCTCCCCGTCTTCGGTGTGCTCTGGTGCGCTGTCGTCGGATGCCGTGTCGGCTGCCGTGTCTCGCGCGGCGTCTGCCGCGTCGGTCTCATGCGCGTCCCTCGCGTGCGTGTCGGCATCGGTCCGGAATCCGGAAGAATCCGTCGAGCCATCCGCGTCGTCATCGGGCGGGGCCGATTCGCCGTCGAGGACGGAAGCACCCGAACCGGCATCCACGTCCACGTCCGCACCGGCATCCGAAGACTCGGCACGAGGCGCGGTGGGCCGGTCGGTCGGTGCATCGTCATGGATCGCCGGGTGATCGCGCATGTGCAGCACGGTGATCGGCGACGTCTGCACGCCGACGAAGTCGGTGGTCGCCTCGTCGTCGGCGGTGTCGGCCTCGTCATCCATGAGGTCCTCGTCGGCATCGGTGCGCTCACGCAGCGCGATGTCGGCCTCGTCATCCTCGACGGTGTCGGCCTGGCCCAGCTGCCAGGAGCGATAGATGAGGGCGAGGAGGAATGCCGATACGGCGAACGTGATGACGATGGCGGTCAGGGTGAGCGCCTGCGGAAGCGGGTCGCTCAGCTCTCCTTCGGTGCCGAAGAACGGCGCATTGCCCGGCACACCCATCACGATGAGGAGCAGCAGGTTCGTGGCGTTGCCGAGCAGCAGGAATCCGATCAGCACGCGGGTGAGACTGCGCTCGAGCATCGCGTAGACGCCGCACGCGAACAGCACGGCCATGATCACGATCAGGGTCAAGGAGACGTCCATCAGATGGTCACCCCCCGCTCGCGGAACTCCTGCGCCTGACGGTCGACCTCAGCGCCGAGGCTGCGCAGCACGTCGAGCACGAGGCCGATCACGACGAGGTACACGCCGACGTCGAAGATGGTCGAGGTGACGAACTCCATATGGCCGATGCCGGGGATCTCCCATTCCCAGAAGGTGGAGGTGAGCGGAGCCATCCCGAAGAAGAGGGGCACGACGGCAGTGCCGACCGCGAGGATCAGACCGGTGCCGAGCAGTCGGCCGGCATCGGTGGGCGCGGCCGCGCCGAGCTCCCACCGTCCGCCGGCGACGTAGCGCATGACGAGCGCCATGCCTGCCACGAGGCCTCCGGCGAAACCGCCACCGGGCAGGTTGTGGCCGGAGAAGAGCAGGAAGATCGACACGACGATGATGGTGTGGAAGAGGATGCGGACGATCACCTCGAGCAGGATCGACCTGTTCTCGGGTTTCATCCTCGGACCGCCGACGAGCCAGGCGCGGGGGCTGCTCTCGTTCTCGTCGGTCTGGAATCGCACGCCCTCGGTCGTCTCGACGAGGGGACGGCTGAGCGTGCGACGGCGACGAGCCTTGGGCAGCGTCTTCGTCGCGGCGAGCATGTCGGCGCGGTGCGTGACGAACACGAGCGACGCGACACCGGTGGCTGCCAGCACGAGCACCGAGAGCTCGCCCATCGTGTCCCAGCCGCGCAGGTCGACCAGCGCCACGTTCACGACGTTCTTGCCGTGACCGATCTCGTACGCGAGCTTGGGGAACGCGGCGGATATCGGATCGGCGACACGGGACTGGGTCGCCACGACCGCGACCAGGGCCATCGTGAGTCCTACTCCGACGCCGAGCAGCGCTCGGGGGATGCGCCCGACGGAGGCGTTGTGCTCGCCCATCCGCGCGGGCAGGCGACGCAGCACGAGGGCGAAGGTCACCATCGTCACGGTCTCGACGAGGATCTGCGTGAGCGCCAGGTCGGGGGCGCCGCTGGTCGCGAACAGCACGACCATTCCGAGGCCCGTGATCGAGACGAGCACGACGCCGGTGTACCTCTTCTGCGCCCGCACGGCCATGATCCCGGCGGCAGCCATCATCGGCGCGACCACGAGCTGCGCGGGGGTGTGCCAGGCCGAGAGCTGGAAGCGGTCGATGTCGCTGGCGACCAGAGCCGTGACCTCGGCGGCGACGAAGACCACGAAGATGGTGCCGACGTAGACCGGAAGAGAGCCGCGCTGGGTGAGCGTGGTGCTCAGCACCGAGAGCCGGTCGACCCCGCGCATGACCAGGTAGTAGACGTCTGCCGCGGTGAAGCGGATCATCCTCGCCTTGCGGTCCCACCCGGTGCGCAGCGTCAGGAGGAAGACCGCGGCGCCGAGCAGGATAGACAGGATCGAGATGCCGAGGGCCGGCTCGAGACCGTGCCAGAGCGCGAGGTGCCCCGGTCCCTCGGCGGGGAGTCCCTCTGCATCGAGTCCAGGTGCGGCGGTGAGCGCGTATCCGCGAAGTGCGATGTCGAGAGCCGGGGCTCCGATGCCGGCCGCGATCGTGATGCCGGCGAGGAAGATCGGCGCCGACAGGAACCCGACGGGCGGGTCGGGCCACGCGGTGTCGGGGAGGCGATCGCCCGCTGCGTCGCGCTTGGTCCAGAAGGCGCCCCAGAGGAAGCGGAGGCCATATGCCGCAGTGAGAATGGATCCGACGCTGACACCGATGATCGCGACGAGTCCCCATGGCGATCCGTGCACCGCGTCGTCGAGGAGCGCCGTGAGCGTCGACTCCTTCGCGACGAAACCCAGGGTCGGCGCGACACCGGCCATCGATGCGATGGAGATGAATGCCGCTGTCGCCATGACCGGCGCCTGGCGCCCTACACCGCTCAGCTCGGTGATGTCACGCGTCGACAGCTGGCGGTCGATGACGCCCACGATCAGGAACAGCGCCGACTTGAACAGCGCATGCGCGAGCACGAGAGCGAGACCGGCCAACGCGCTCGCCTGCGTGCCGTAGCCGACCACGATCGAGAAGAAGCCGAGCTGACTGACGGTGCCGAAGGCGAGGATGCGCTTGAGGTCGGTCTCGCGCAGCGCCTGGATGCCGCCGAGCAGCATCGTCAGCACTCCCAGCGAGATGATGATCGGCCGCCAGGGTCCGGTGAACGCGAAGATCGGCGCGAAGCGCGCGATCAGGTAGATGCCCGCCTTCACCATGGCCGCGGCGTGCAGGTAGGCGCTCACCGGGGTGGGCGCGGCCATCGCGCCGGGGAGCCAGAAGTGGAAGGGGAAGATCGCGGACTTGCTGATGGCTCCGACGAGCAGCATCACGACGGCGGCATCGATGATGGGCCCTGTGGGGGCGATCTCGAGGATCTCGCGGATGCTCGAGGTGCCGGCATCGACGACCAGCAGCACGACTCCGACGAACATCACGAGTCCGCCGAGAGTGGTGACCAGAAGCGCCTGCAGGGCTGCTCGTCGGCTGGCGGCGCGGCGTCGGTAGTGGCCGATGAGGAGGTACGAGAGGATGCTCGTCACCTCCCAGAACATGACGAGCATGACCAGGTCGTCGGTCAGGACGAGGCCGTACATCGCACCAGCGAACCCGAGCAGGACGCCCGCGAACTGGCCGATGCCCGCGGAATCGTCGTGGAAGTACCAGCGGCAGTACAGCAGCACGAGGGCACCGACACCGCTGACGATCAGGGTCAGCACCCAGCCGAGCACGTCCATGTTCATGGACAGGTTCAGTCCGAGCTGCGGGATCCAGGCGACCGAGACGAAGGGCGTCGGACCGTCGAGCACCTGGGGGGTGAGGACGAGAGCGTGGATGAATGCCGCGGCGGGAATGAGGGCCGCTATGGCGAATGCCTGAGACCCCAGCCAGCGCACCAGAACGGGCATCAGGATCGACCCGAGGAGGAACACGGCGAGGAGCGTCAGCATATACGCGGCTCCTCAAAGCTCGTCGGCCGGGGGGCGGCGCAGGCGGGCGGGCGGGTGTCGGAATCGAGTTTACCTTGATTTTCCGCGCTTCAGGGTCGATCATGTCGGGCACGAATCGCGCAAATGGTTGGTTTCACCCGGGATTTCGGGCACTTTGCGCGATTCGAATCGCGAAATCAGATCATTCGGATGCGTTCTCGGCCCGCCGAGCGAGCGCCGGACCGAGCCGGTCGTAGGAGTTCTCGATGTGGGTCCGCATCGCCTCCGCGGCCGCTTCGGGGTCGCGGCGGCGCAGTGCGTCGAGGATGCTCTCGTGCTCGCTGACGGTGTCGTCTTCGAAGTCGTGACGGAAGTTCAAGCGATAGAGATGCATGTGCGACCGCAGCCGCACGATGGCCTCCGAGAGCAGCGGGCTCTGCGCCTGCTCGGCGATCAGGTGGTGGAAGTGCAGGTCCTCATCGATGAACCGGCGATAGTTGCGGAAGCTCTCCTCCTCGTCGGGAGCGGATGCCGTGCGCATCTGCACGACCGACTCCGCGAGCTCGCTCTCGATATCGTCGTCGAGATGGGTCGAGGCGCGGCGCGCGGCTTCCGGCTCGAGAAGCTCGCGCATGTCGTAGAGGTCGCGCAGCCCGGTGGCGTCGAGCAGAGGCGCGGCGACATAGCCCTTGAGCGCACGCTTCGCGACGAGCCCCTCGGACTCGAGGCGGGCCAGCGCCTCGCGCACGGGCGTCGGAGAGACATCGAGATCGCGGGCGACCGCGTCGATGTTCACCCGCGCACCCGGTTCGATCACCTGATCCATGAGGAGTCCGAGCACCGCGTCGTACACGTCGTCGACGAGCGCGCGCCGCGCCGGAAGCGGCCTCGGTCCGCGTGCCTCGTCGTCGCCGAACATGAGTCTCATCGTAAGGGGTGCCCTTCTCGGCCGATCAGACCACGCTCGCGGAGTCCATCCCACACCTTCTCGGCGACAGGTCGCGCGACGAGGCCGCTGTTGCGGGCGACCTGCTCCGAGCTGGCGCCGCCCATCACGACGGCCGCCACCGCAGGGTGCGTCAGCGGATACTGGGCGGCGAGCTCGGGGAGTGTGCTGCCGTGACGGTGCGCGACGTCCGCGATGGCCTGCGCCCGCTCGACGATCACGCGATCCGCGGGGCCGTAGTCGAAGGCGGCTCCCTGCGCCGGGACATCCGTCGCGAGTATCCCCGAGTTGAACACGGCCGCGGCGAGCACCGTCACATCGCGCTCGCGGGCGGCCGGAAGCAGGTCCTCCGCCGCCGACTGATCGAGGAGCGTCCAGCGTCCGGCGACCATCATCACGTCGGCATCCGTCTCTCGCACGAACCGCGCGAGCATCGCACTCTGGTTCATGCCGGCGCCGAACGAGCGGATCACTCCCTGATCGCGCAGCTCGCTGAGGGCGGGGAACGCGCCCTCCAGAGCCTCATACTCGTGCTCATCCGGGTCGTGCACGAGAGCGATGTCGATGCGGTCGAGTCCGAGTCGGTCGAGCGACTGCTCGATCGAGCGCAGCACGCCGTCGCGTGAGTAATCGCGCACGCGTCGGTGATCTGCCGGTACATCGAACAGGTTGTCGAGGTCGGTGCGGCCCCGGGCATCCTGCGGCTCCAGCAGACGTCCGACCTTGGTCGAGACGATGTACTCGTCGCGCGGGAGATCGCGCAGACTCTCACCGAGGCGTCGTTCGGCCAGGCCAAGGCCGTAGTGCGGCGCGACATCGAAATAGCGGACTCCGCCCGCCCACGCGGCGGGCACGATCTCGGGCCAGTCCCGGTCGTCCAGCGCTCGGTAGAGGTTGCCGAGCGCTGCAGCGCCGTAGGCGGCGGGCGGAGCGGCAAGACCCCCGCGTCCGATCGCGATGGGCTGCGTGCCGAGGGAGACGGACGCGCTCATGCCACGACCAGCCGGCTCAGGGCGTCGTCGTCCCAGGGGATGCCGAGGCCCGCCTGGGTCGGCGCCCACCCGCGACCGTTCTCGATGCGGATCTCGCCCGTGGTGACCGCACGCAGCTGCGGGATGTGCTCGAGGTACAGCGCATTGGGGATGGCGCACACGAGCGACACATGCAGCTCCATGAGGAAGTGCGGTGCCACAGGGGCATTGAACGACTCGGCGAGATGCGCGATCTTGAGCCACGGGGTGATACCGCCGACCCGCGCGACGTCGGCCTGCACGATCGATGCGCCGCCGCGCTGCAGGTGCTCGCGGAAGTGGCCGAGCGAGTACATGCTCTCGCCGACCGCGATCGGCACCGAGGTCGACCGCGCGAGAAGACGATGCCCCTCGATGTCCTCGGCGGGCAGCGGCTCCTCGAACCAGAACACGTCGATCTGCTCGAACAGCCGAGCCCGGCGCACGGCCTCGGCGACCGTGAACGACTGATTCGCGTCGACCATGATGTCCATGCCCGGTCCGACGGCCTCGCGCACGGCGCGCAGCCGTTCGAGGTCCTGGTGACCCCGCGGCATCCCGACCTTGATCTTGACCCCGCCCATGCCGCGTTCCTTCGCATCGACGGCATGGGCGACGAGCTCGTCGGTGCGGAAGTGCAGCCACCCGCCCTCGGTGTCGTACACGGGCACGGAGGGCGACGCGCCTCCGGCGGCGACCCAGAGCGGCAGCCCGGCGCGGCGGGTCTTCGCGTCCCATACCGCGGTGTCCACCGCGGCGAGCGCGAGCGCGGTGATCGGTCCGACCGTGGTGGCTCGCGTGATGCCGAAGAGCGCGAGCCACAGCGCTTCGGGGCGCTCGGCCTCGAGCCCGATCAGGGCGGGCAGCAGCGTCTCGCGCAGCAGGCTGAGCACCGCGCCGCCGCCGGTGCCGATCGTGTAGCTGTAGCCGACTCCCTCGGTGCCATCGGCGGTGCGCAGCCGCACGAGGATCGTCTCCTGCTTGACGAACGTCTGCAGGGCATCCGTCCGCTCGGTCTCCACGGGAAGGTCGCACAGCTGCGCCTCGGCGTGCACGATCCGGCTGCCGGCGGTCGCATCCGCTATGACCTCGCGCAGGCGTCCGGTGGTGTGGTGTGTCGTGGTCATCAGCGTCCTCCGAGTCCGCCCAGGGTGACCCCCTTGATGAGCTGCCGTTGCAGCAGCAGCACGAGGATCAGCGAGGGGATGACGGCCAGTGTCGACGCGGCCATGAGCAGCGACCACTGCGTGCCGAACTGACCGGTGAACATGCCGAGCCCGAGGGGCACGGTGGCCATGTCCTGCGTGTTGATGATGATCAGCGGCCACAGATACGAGTTCCAGTAGCCGATGAACGAGAACACCGCGAGCACGCTCAGCGGTGCGACCAGCTGCGGCAGCAGCACCGACCACAGGGTGCGCAGCCGTGAGGCGCCGTCGATCAGGGCCGCTTCCTCGTACTCCATCGGGATGGTGAGGAAGAACTGCCGCATCAGGAAGGTGCCGAACGCGGTGAAGGCGAACGGGATGATGAGGGCGCCGAAGCTGTCGTTCCACCCCCAGCTGTTGATCATGATGAAGAGGGGGACGACGAGCACCTCCTGCGGCAGGACGAGCGTGAGCACGAACAGCAGGAAGAGCTTGTCGCGGTACTTGAAGCGCAGTCGCGAGAACGCATAGGCCGAGAGCACGGCGACGATCACCGAGAGCGCGGCGCCGAGGATCGCGACGAACAGGCCGTTCAGGATGAAGCGGCCGAACGGCACGACGGTCCACGCCTCGACGAAGTTCGCCCAGCGGATCTCCGAGCCGAAGATCTGCGGGGTCGCGGTGAAGACCTCGTCCTCGGGTTTGAGGGCCGTCAGGAACATCCAGACGAAGGGGAAGGCGAAAAGCAGCGCCACCACCGCGATGGCGACGGTGTTCAGCCACTCCTTCAGCGAGTCGCGACGCTGACGCGCACGACGGGGAGCACTCAGGACGTCACTCATAGTTCACCCACCTGCGCTGGCCGACGAACTGCAGGGCCGTGATGAGCATCACGACCAGGAACAGGATCCACGCCAGGGCGGATGCGTAGCCGAGCCGATCGAAGACGAATCCGTTGCGGTACAGGTACAGCACGAAGGTGTTGGTGCTCTCACCCGGCCCGCCCTGAGTGAGGAAGAGCGGCTGCACGAAGACCTGGAAGGCGCCGATCATCGTCATCGTCGAGCAGAAGAACAGAGACGGCGACAGCAGGGGCAGGATGATGAAGCGCAGCCGCTGCCACGCAGAGGTGCCGTCGATGCGGGATGCCTCGAGCAGCTCCTTCGGGATCGCACTGAGACCGGCCGAGAGGACGATGACGTTGTAGCCGAACGACTGCCACACCGACATCGCGATCACCGAAGGCAGCGCCCAGGCCGAATCGGACAGCCAGTTGGGCCCGTCGATGCCCACGGTCGCGAGCATCGAGTTGACCAGACCGTCCTGCGAGAGCAGCAGACGCCAGACGAGCGCGTTGGCGACCATCGGCGTGATCACGGGCAGGAAGAAGACGACGCGCCAGGCCCCTGCCGCCTTCATGCGCGTGCTGAGCCACAGCGAGATCGTGAGGGCGACGACGAGGTTCAGCGCCGTGTACACGATCGCGAAGATGAGGGTGTTGCCGAGCACCGTGTAGAACGTCGGGTCGCGGAACAGCTTCACGTAGTTCTCGAAGCCGATGAAGTCGGGACTGCCGAAGAGCTTCCAGTCGAAGAGGCTGATGAAGGCCGACCCGAACAGCGGTGTGAGGATGAACAGGACGAACCCGATCAGCCCGGGGGCGAGGAAGGCGACGGCCACCCAGCCGTCACCGCGCCGCCTGCGCAGGCGTGGAGGCCGCGGGGCAGGACTGCCGAAGGGCACCCCCGCCCCGCCTGGCATCGCGGCGGAGGCCGTGGCCTCGCTCCGCTCGCTCATGATCGCCATCCGCTCAGCCCGCGACCGAGTTCTGGATCGT
>JAESFY010000182.1_pt1 | contig 25164 bp, 26 predicted proteins | sample 9266201 | NCBI WGS metagenome assembly JAESFY01 (sample SAMN14515071, study PRJNA621656) | algae metagenome | isolation source: Nodosilinea sp. WJT8-NPBG4 and co-occurring heterotrophs from soil, lower... | place: USA: Pinto Basin, Colorado Desert, California | collected 2006-05-27 | reverse complement strand
CAGATTTCCCGGCGACGTACATCTCCGGCGGCAATGGCGACGGCCTCACCTGGCTGCAGTCGATCCCGATGGCGAAGCGTCTCGATCAGCTCGGCGTCGAGGTGACCACCCAGTTCTGGCCCGCGCCGCACGAGCCGGCACTCCCCCACGAGTATCAGTTCCACCTCGACATGCCCGACGCTCAGACCGCGCTCGAGAAGACGATCGCTTTCCTCGCCGCGCACACCACGCGCTGACGGCATCCGCTCGCGTCCCGATTTCCTGCCGACCGGCCCCTCTCTGGCCGAGCCGCCCCTCTGTGAACGTGCAGAAGGGGGCCGCTCGATCGCAAAGGGGCCGCTCGGCGGGAGGCGGCGAGAAGGGGGACGCGGCCTACTTCATCGTGCCGAGGATGCCGACCAGGTCGTCGAAGGTCGTGAGCGGGTTGAGGATCGCGAAGCGCGTGTTCGGACGGCCCTGGTGCGAGCTCGGCACCACGAACGCGCGCTGCGAGTCGAGCAGCGCGGCCGACCAGCGGTCGTAGTCGGCGCGTTCCCAGCCCTCGCGCTCGAACACGACGACCGACAGCTGCGGATCCCGCACCAGCCGCAGCTCCGGGCGCGCGGCGATCTCGTCAGCGATCCGCTTCGTCAGCGCGATCGTGCTGCTCACGGCATCCCGGTAAGCGGTGACGCCGTAGGTCGCGAGCGAGAACCACATCGGCAGTCCCCGCGGGCGCCGGGTGAGCTGGATCGAGTAGTCGGACGGGCTGAACTCGTCGACGTCGGTGAGGATGTCGAGGTACTCGGCGTGCTGCGTGTGTGCACGACGACCGTTGTCGGGGTCGCGATAGATCAGGGCGCAGCAGTCGAACGGCGCGAACAGCCACTTGTGCGGGTCGACGATGACCGAGTCGGCGCGCTCGACGCCGGCGAAGATGTGCCGGGACTCCGGGGCGAGCATCGCGGTGAGTCCGTAGGCGCCGTCGATGTGCAGCCAGAAGTCGAACTCGTCCTTCAGCGCCGCGATCCCCTTGATGTCGTCGACGATGCCGAAGTTCGTGGACCCGCCGGTCGCGACGACCGCGCAGATCTCGTCGCCGTGTGCGGCGAGCGCCTCGCGCACGGCATCCGCGCGCAGGACGCCATCGTCGCCGGCCGGCACCAGGATCACGTCGGCATCCATCACCCGGGCGGCGGACTTGTTCGAGGAGTGCGCCTCGACACTGCACACGATCTTCCAGCGCGTCGGCAGCTCCTTGCCGGCAGCGATCAGACGCGCCTTCGCGGCCTCGCGCGCGGCGACCAGCGCCGAGAGGTTGCCGATCGTGCCGCCCTGCACGAAAACGCCACCTGCGGTGTCGGGCAGCCCGAACTCGGCGGCCAGGAACGACAGCACCTCGTTCTCGGCGTGCACCGCGCCTGCTCCTTCGAGCCAGCTGCCGCCGTAGAGACCGGATGCCGACACGACGAGGTCGAACGCGATCGCCGCCATGGTCGGCGCGGTCGGGATGAACGACAGGTACAGCGGATGACTGGTGGTCAGACAAGCGGGCGCGAGCACGTGCTCGAACAGGCTCAGCGCGCGCGAGGCGCCGAGCCCGGCATCCGTGATGGTCGCACCGATCAGCCGGTTGAGCTCGGCCTCGGTCTGCGGCTTGTCCAGCGGTACGTCGGTCGCCAGCATCCGCCGCCGCGAGTAGTCGAGGACGGCATCGACGATCGCGGTCGATTCGGGCGAGGGGGCATGCATCCGGTCGGCGCTCATGGGCGGTCCTCACTGGTCGGAGTGGCGGAAGGTCCGGCTGCGGCGGAGATGTCGGCCGCTGAGGCGGAAGGTCGGTCGAGGACGGCGGCTACCGTGCGACGGGCGAGATCGGCGCGGTCGCGGGGAGCCCACTTGACGAGGGAGTGCGCGCTCATCCCGTCGACCATGGCGAGCAGCATCCAGGCGGCGAACGTGGGATCGGCGGAATCGTCGGGATCGGCGGATGCCGCGCCGGCGATGACCTCTTCCAGGCGGCTCTGCCACGCGTCCATCTCGGCGCGCACGCGTTCGCCTAGCGGCTCGTTGCGCACGCCGAGCGACCAGGCCTGCACCCAGATGAGGGCGACGTCTTCGCGGGAGTCGTCGAGCAGGGTCTCGACCAGCCGCTGCAGGCTGACCCGCAGGCCGCCGGCGGGTGAGAAGGCGTCGAGCACCTCATCGCGCTCGGCGGCGACGATCGCTCCGAAGACCTCGGCGACGAAGGCGTCCATGACCGGGCGGTAGTGCGCGACAAGGGCCGGCGTCACGCCCACGCGAGCAGCGACGGCGCGCACGGTGAGAGTGTCGAGGCCGCTCTCGAGGGCGAGTTCCGCGGCGCCATCGACGATCGAGCGCTCGCGCTCTTCGGGGGGCAGCCGCCGCGCTGCGGGTGCTCTTGACGTCGTGTTCATCGAGGGATACCGTAGCACCCGTTGATCACGTGTTCAATAGCATCGACGCTGTCGGCACGATCACGAAGCGAGGAGATCACCATGAGCTGGCGCATGCCCGCCGAGACCGCACGCCACGACCGCACCTGGATGGCGTTCCCCGCCGAGGGCCAGACCCTCGGCGAGACCGCCGCCGAGCGCGAGGAGGGCTACGCGACCTGGACGGCCGTCGCGCACGCCGTCGCCGAGTTCGAGCCCGTCTCGATGCTCGTCGACCCGAGCGAGATCTCGCGCGCCCGGCGCATGCTCTCCGGCGGCATCGAGCTCATCGAGGCACCGGTCGACGAGTTCTGGATGCGCGACTCGGGGCCCACCTTCGTCGTCGACGACGAGCGCCCCGGCATGCTCGGCGCCGTCGACTGGATCTTCAACGGCTGGGGCGCTCCCGAGTGGGCCGAGTGGCAGCAGGCCGCTCAGCATGCACGCATCGTCGCCGGCGCTGTCGGCGCAGAGCTCGTCAGCTCGGTGCTCGTGAACGAGGGCGGCGGCATCCACGTCGACGGCGAGGGCACGGTGCTGCTCACCGAAACCGTGCAGCTCGACCCGCGGCGCAATCCGTTCGCCGACAAGGCGCGCGTGGAAGCAGAGATGCTCCGCACGCTCGGTGCGACGAAGGCCGTCTGGCTCCCCCGTGGTCTCACCCGCGACTACGACGACTTCGGCACGAACGGGCACGTCGACATCGTCGCGACGCTCGTCGCGCCCGGGATCCTGCTGCTGCACGACCAGCAGGATCCGGGCCACCCCGATCACGCCGTCACCCGCGAGCTGCGGGCGCACCTGTCGGAGCAGACGGATGCCGCTGGCCGCCGCTTCGAGATCATCGACCTGCCCGCGCCGGTCACGCTTCGCGACGACGAAGGCTTCGTCGACTGGAGCTACGTCAACCACCTCGTCACGAACGACGGTGTCGTCGCCTGCGGCTTCGGCGACGACAATGCGGATGCCGCGGCGCGCGAGATCCTCGCCGACGCGTACCCCGGTCGCCGGGTCGTGACCGTCGATGCTCGCCCTCTGTTCGAACGCGGTGGCGGCATCCACTGCATCACCCAGCAGCAGCCCACGCTGGCCTGACCGCCGCCGGTCGTTGAGCGAGCGCCAGCGAGACGACGCCCCCACCCCCGGTCGTTGAGCGAGCGCCAGCGAGACGAAACGCCCCCACCCGAAGGACCACTCATGATCGACGTCACCGAAGCCACGATCGCCGACCTCCGCACCGCCCTCGAGGCCGGCGCGACCACCGCTGCCGAGCTGGTCGACGCGTACCTAGCCCGCATCGCCGCGTACGACGGCCCCGACACCGCGACTGCTCTCAACGCCGTCGTGGTCGCGAACCCTGCGGCGCGCGACGAGGCCGCGGCATCGGATGCCCGACGTGCTCGCGGCGAGGCGCGGGGCCCCCTCGACGGCATCCCGTACACCGCCAAGGACAGCTACCTCGTCGAGGGTCTCACCGCCGCCGCCGGCAGTCCCGCGTTCGCGGACCTCGTCGCCCAGCGCGACGCCTTCACGATCGAGCGGCTGCGCGACGCGGGCGCGATCTGCCTGGGGCTCACGAACATGCCCCCGATGGCGAACGGCGGCATGCAGCGCGGGGTCTACGGACGTGCCGAGAGCCCCTACAACGCCGACTTCCTCACCGCACCCTTCGCGTCGGGCTCGTCGAACGGATCGGGCACCGCGACGGCCGCGAGTTTCGCCGCCTTCGGCCTCGGTGAGGAGACCTGGTCGAGCGGCCGCGGCCCCGCGACCAACAACGCGCTCTGCGCCTATACGCCCTCGCGCGGCGTGATCTCAACCCGGGGCAACTGGCCGCTTGTGCCGACCATGGACGTCGTCGTGCCGCACACCCGCACCATGGCCGACCTGCTCGAGGTGCTCGACGTGATCGTGGTCGACGATGCCGAGACCCGCGGCGACTTCTGGCGCGCGCAGCCGTGGGTGGAGCTTCCGGCAGCTTCGGCCGTGCGGCCTCCGTCGTACCTCGCGCTGGCCGACGGCGCGTCGCTCGACGGCGTGCGCATCGGCATCCCGAAGATGTACATCAACGCCGATCCGGATGCCGGTACCACTGACTCCCCCGGGATCGGCGGCCCGACCGGACAGCGCATCGAGACGCGCGCCTCGGTGATCGCCCAGTGGGAGGCGGCGCGCCGCGATCTCGAGGCCGCGGGCGCGACGGTGGTCGAAGTGGACTTCCCCGTGGTGTCGAACTATGAGGGCGACCGTCCCGGCGCTCCGACCCTCGCGACCCGCGGACTGGTGTCGCCGGAGTACCTGCGGCGCGAGATCATCGACCTGTCGGCGTGGGGCTGGGAGGACTTCCTGCAGGCGAACGGCGACCCCGCGCTGTCGACGCTGGCCGACGTCGACGGCGCGACGATCTTCCCGCATCCGGAGGGCGCGCTCCCCGACCGGTACACCGGGTTCGACGACGACATCGCCGAATACCCGGACTGGGTGCGCTCACACCCGGGCGTCGGATTCGAGGACATCCCCGAGCTCGCCGACGGACTGCGCGGCCTCGAGGAGACGCGTCGCCTCGACCTCGAGGTCTGGATGAAGGAGCAGGGACTAGACGCGGTCGTCTTTCCCGCGGTCGCCGACGTGGGTCCCGCCGACATGGACGTGAATGCGGCATCCGCCGATCTCGGCTGGCGCAACGGCACCTGGATCGCGAACGGCAACCTGGTCGTGCGGCACCTCGGCATCCCGACGGTCACCGTACCGATGGGGCTGATGGCCGACACCGGGATGCCGATCGGGCTGACCTTCGCCGGTCGGGCGTACGACGACACGAAGCTGCTGCAGTTGGCCGCAGCGTTCGAGGCGGCAGGCGCTCCCGGGACCCGACGCACAGCCCCGCCGCGGACGCCCGCACTCTGAGACATCTCGGTCGTTAAGCGAGCGAGACGAAACGCCTTGCCTCAGGGCGCTTTCCCGATGAGGCGTTTCGGCTCGTCGCTGCGCTCCTCGCTCAACGACCGGGGCTCCGGACATTTCAGATCTGTGACGCTCGCCACGGAACTGATACATTCGAGGCATGAGCCCTGAGAACGAGCGCGCCCTCGAGTCCGGCATCGTCACCGACCTGTCGGGAAAGATGACCTACGGGTCGTACCTCGCGCTCGATCAGCTGCTGACGGCGCAGCATCCGGTCAGTGTTCCCGAGCACCACGACGAGATGCTGTTCATCATCCAGCACCAGACCACCGAGCTCTGGCTCAAGCAGCTGCTGCATGAGCTGTCCTCGGCGCGCGAGCTGCTCGCGAGCGACGACCTCCGCGATGCGCTGAAGCGGATCGCGCGCGTCAAGAAGATCCAAGACGTGATGACGCAGCAGTGGGGCATACTCGCGACGCTCACCCCCACCGAGTACGCGCAGTTCCGTGGCTCGCTCGGCAACTCTTCCGGCTTTCAGTCGGTGCAGTACCGCGCCGTCGAGTTCGCGCTCGGCAACAAGAACGAGAAGATGCTCGGCGTCTTCTCCGACCACCCCGCCAATCTCGCGCTGCTCACAGCCGAGTGGGAGAAGCCGACGCTGTACGACGAGTTCCTCCGCTACGCGTCCCGGCGCGGACTGCCCGTTCCTGCCTCGATCCTCGACCGCGACGTGCGGCAGCCGTATCGCGAGACGCCCGAACTCGTGCCGGCGATCCGCGAGATCTACCAGAACCACCAGCAGCACTGGGACCTGTACGAGGCGTGCGAGGATCTCGTCGACCTCGAGGACAACTTCCAGTTCTGGCGCTTCCGGCACCTCAAGACCGTCGCCCGCACGATCGGCATGAAGGTGGGCACCGGCGGCTCCAGCGGCGTGGGCTTCCTGCAGCGCGCGCTCGATCTGACCTTCTTCCCCGAGCTGTACACCGTGCGGACGGAGATCGGCGGCTGATGCTCGCTGCGACCTTCTTCGACGGCAGCGGGTGGCGCGAGGGCGTCGTCGAGACGGATGCCGACGGGCGGATGCTGCTGCGCGAAGTCGCCGTACCGGCAGATCTTCCGCGCCTCGAGGGAGTCATCGTCGGCGGATTCACCGACCATCACGTGCACCTGCAGCTCGTCGACGCGGCCCTCCTGGCCGACTCGGTGCTGGGGCGCGTGGTCGACCTGGGCGGGACCCCGGCCGAGGTCGCCCGGTTGGCGGGGCGTTTCGTCTCGTCGCTGCGCTCCTCGCTCAACGACCGGTCGTTGAGCGAGCGAAGCGAGACGAAACGCCAGCACGTCGCGCATGCTTCGACAGTGATCGAGTTCGCCGGCGCCTTCCTGACCCCGCCCGGCGGCTATCCGTCCGACCGGGACTGGGCGCCCGCCGGCTCGTTCCGCGAGATCGCGACCGCCGCAAACGCCGCAGCGGCGGTCGCCGAGATGGCCGCCGCAGGCGCCTCCTGCATCAAGATCGCGAACAACAGCCACGCGGGCCCGGTGTTCGCCGACGAACTCTTCCGCGCGATCATCGACCACGCCGCCGAGCACGACCTGCCCGTCGTCGTGCACGCGGAAGGCCGGGGCGAGGCGCAGCGGGCGGCACGCCTCGGCGCCGCCCAGCTCGCACACGCGCCCTTCACCGAGCGCCTCACCGAAGACGAGATCGCCGAGCAGGCGGCATCCGTGTCGTGGATATCGACACTCGCGATCCATGAGGGCGCCGACCTGACCGTCGCGCTCGACAACGTGCGCCGCTTCCACGCCGCGGGCGGGACAGTGCACTACGGCACCGACATGGGCAACGGCCCCACTCCCGTGAATCTGCATCCCGGCGAGATCGCCGCCCTGCGCGCGTCCGGCATCGATGACCTCGACCTGCTGCGAGCGCTCGCGCCGGTCGACCCGCTCGACCCGGCATCCGTCCTCCTCCTGCTTCCCGGCGCGGATGCCGATCCGCTCCGCGCCCGCCACCTCTCCCCCGCCGATCTGAAGGTGTGACATGACCGCCCCCCTCCACACCCCCCTTCTCGAACAGGCCCGCGCCCTCGACGCCGCCGATCCGCTCGGCGCGCACCTCGAAGCGTTCCTCCCGGCGCCCGGCGTCACCGCCTACCTCGACGGCAACTCCCTCGGCCGACCGCTGCGCGACACCCCCGAGAAGCTCGCCGCCTTCGTGCGGGAGGACTGGGGCACGCGGCTCATCCGCTCGTGGGACGAGCAGTGGATGGCACTCCCGATGGAGCTCGGCGACCGCATCGGCCGGGTAGTCCTCGGCGCGGCGGCAGGCCAGACCGTCGTCGCCGACTCGACGAGCGTGCTCATCTACAAGCTGATGCGCGCGGCCCTCGCCGGCCCGTCGGACTGCCAGCGCACCGAGCTCGTGATGGAGGCAGGCAACTTCCCCACCGACCGCTTCCTCGCCGAGGGTGTGGCCGCCGAGACCGGCATGACGGTGCGCTGGCTCGAGCCCGACCCGGTGCACGGCGTGACCATCGCCGATGTCGAAGCCATCGTGTCTGAGCGCACCGCCCTCGTCTCCCTGAGTCACGTCGACTACCGCTCCGGAGCTCTCGCCGACATGCCGGGTATCACCGCGGCCGTGCACGAAGCGGGCGCGCTGATGATGTGGGACCTCTGCCATTCCGCGGGTGTGATCCCGATGCAGCTCGACGAGTGGGGCGTCGACCTGGCCGTCGGATGCACCTACAAGTACCTGAACGGCGGTCCGGGCTCTCCCGCCTTCGCCTATCTCCGCCGCGATCTGCAGGGTCTGCTGCGGCAGCCGATCCAGGGCTGGTGGAGCGCGGCCGACATCTTCGCGATGGGCCCGGAGTACGCCCCCGCCGGCGACATCCGCCAGCTGCTCAGCGGCACCCCGCCCGTGACGTCGATGCTCGCCATGCAGGGGATGCTGGACCTCATCGAGCAGGCGACGATCGAGGGTGTGCGGGCGAAGTCGTCCTCGCTCACGGCACTCGCGATCCGCGGTTTCGACGAGGTGCTCGCACCGCGCGGCGTGCGCCTGCTGAGTCCGCGCGACGCGGAGCTCCGCGGCAGCCACGTGACGATCGGACACCCGGAGTTCCGGGAGGTGACCCAGCGGCTCTGGGCGGACGGCGTCATCCCCGACTTCCGCTTCCCCGACGGCATCCGCCTCGGACTGTCCCCGCTGAGCACGTCGCACGTCGAGACGGTCACGGGGATCCTCGCCGTGCGCGATGCGCTGGGGTCCGATGGACACTGACGGGCGAACCCGGGGCCCCGTGCTCGACGACATCGAGGCGCGCCCCGGGAGCACGGCCTCGCTGCTGCGCACGCTCATCGGCCTCTTCCTGCGCCCCCTCGGCGCCTGGATATCCGCTGCCGACCTGGTGACGCTCGCCGGCGACCTCGGCATCCCTCCCGCGCAGGCCCGCACCGGCATCACCCGCCTCAAGCAGAAGGGCCTGCTGCTCGCTGAGCGCTCCGATGGCATCGGCTACCGCCTGAATCCTGCCGCCCTCGGGATGCTGGAGCGCGGAGACCGCCGCATCTTCGCGATGCGAGAGATGACGGATGCCGACTCCTGGTGCCTCGTCTCGTTCTCGATCCCGGAGAGTGCGCGCAGCATCCGCCACCAGCTGCGCCGCCGCCTGCAGTGGATCGGTGCGGGTGTCGTCTCTCCGGCGCTGTGGATCTGCCCCGGCCACCTGCAGGACGAGGTGCTCGAGATCCTCGACGACCTCGATGCGAGGCGCTGGGTGACCGTGTTCCAGGCGTCGGCGCCGCTGCCGCCGGGACCCCTGACCGAGGCCGCCGCCGGGTGGTGGGACCTCGACGCGCTGCGCGCCGAGCACCTCGCGTTCCAGGCCTCGCTCGCCACGCTCCCGTCAGAGCCGTTCGCGGCCTACGTGCACCTCATCGACAGCTGGCGCGTGCTGCCGTACACAGATCCGGGCCTGCCGCCGTCGATGCTGCCGGAGGACTGGCCGGGGCGGCGCAGCTTCGACGAATACGCCCGCCTCTCCGCAGCTCTGGCCGAGCCGGCGTGGCAGCACGTGCGCGCGCTCGCTCCGGCCCGCTGAGCTGCGCACTTCGGAGGAGATCTGCGCTTCGGAGGGCCGATCCCCCGGATTCGCTCCTCCGAACTGCAGATCTCCTCCGAAGCGCAACGCGTGCGAGCGCAGCGCGTGCGGGCGCTCAGCCCGCAGGCGGCGCCGTCGTCGCCCTGACCACGAGCCGCGTCGGCAGGGTCACGTGCATCTCCTCGATCTCCCGCCCCTCGAGCAGCGTGAAGACCATGTCGGCCGCCACGGCGCCGAGCCGCCGCATGGGCTGCTGGATCGTGGTCAGCGGTAGGGCGCGCCGCGAGGCCTCTGGCACGTCGTCGAAGCCGATGACCGAGAGGTCCTCCGGCACGCGCAGACCCATCTCCTGCGCGACCTCGATCACGGCGATCGCGGAGAGGTCGTTCGCGGCGAACACGGCGGTCGGGCGCGAACGCCCTCCCAGCATCAGCCGCGCCGAATCGCGCGTGGTCTCGAGTTCGTAGCGGCCGACCCCGATCATGGCCGGATCGAGCGGGATGCCGGCATCCGACAGTGCACGGCGGTAGCCGGCGTCACGGAGACCCGCCGAACGCAGGTCGGGACGACCCGCCAGGAAGCCGATCCGGCGGTGGCCGAGCTCGATCAGGTGCCGGGTCGCGGTGAGCGCCCCGCCGAAGCTGTCGGACTCGACCGTGGGCAGATCGGCGCGTCCCGTGTGCGGGTCGATAGCGACCACCGGGATCTCGGTGGCGGCGTTCACGACCGTGGGGGTGACCATGATCGCGGCATCGATCAGCGTGCCGGAGAGGCGGCTCAGCGAGCGGCGCTCCCACCCGTCGCCGGCGCCGCGATGCGATCCGCTGTATGCCAGGAGGTCGAAGGCCGTGTCGTGCACCGCGGTGCCGACGCCCTTGAGGATCTCGGCACTGAACGGCTCGAAATCCGCCAGCAGCACCCCGATGACTCCCGTGCGCCGCGCCCGCATGCTGCTCGCGACGAGGCTCGATTCGTAGCCGAGCTCGCGCACCGAGTCGAGGACGCGCTGCACCGTGGCATCCGCGATCCCGTAGCGACCGTTGACGGCTTTCGAGACGGTCGACACCGACACCCCCGCCGCTTTCGCGACGTCGTGGATGGTCGTCCGCCCGCTCATGTCTGGTCAGCGTAGTCGCCCGAAGACCGGGATGGAAACTGTTTTCGAAAACGTTTGACGAGCGACGTCCCCGGCAGAAGACTCATCCCACCGCGGCCCTCACCCGAGCCGCCGGGGCGCCCGCAGAGACGCGGCGCGCAACTCGATGAGGAGAACGATCACATGAACAGCAGAAGGCTCCCCCTCGCCTCCGCGGCGGTCCTCGCCGTCGGAGCGCTCGCACTCACCGGCTGTACGGCAGGCGACACCGGCAGCGGGTCCGGCGGCGACGGCAGCAGCATGACCCTCTGGCACAACTCCACCACCGGCCCCGGTGTCGAGTTCTGGGAGGCGACGGTCGCCGATTTCGAGAAGGAGAACCCCGACGTCACGATCGAGATCCAGTCGATCCAGAACGAAGACCTCGACGGCAAGCTGCAGACTGCACTCAACTCCGGCGACGCCCCCGACATCTTCCTGCAGCGCGGTGGCGGCAAGATGGCCGCCATGGTCAAGGCGGGCCAGCTCAAAGACCTCACCGAGGCGATCGAGGGACCGGCGGCCGAAGAGATCCCGGATGCCGCCTACTCGGCCAACAGCCTCGACGACAAGATCTACGCGATGCCCGTCGCCGTGCTGCCGGGAGGCCTCTTCTACAGCCAGGACCTGTTCGATCAGGCGGGCATCACCGAGACCCCGACCACGATCGACGAGCTCACCGAGGCGACCGAGGCGCTGAAGAGCGCCGGCGTCGAGCCCGTCGCCCTCGGAGCGAAGGATGCCTGGCCCGCGGCGCACTGGTACTACTGGTTCGCGCTCCGCGAGTGCAGCTCCGATACCCTCGCCCAGGCCGCCGACGAGATGAACTTCGACGACGAGTGCTGGGTGCGCGCCGGTGAGGACCTGCAGGAGTTCGCAGCCACCGAGCCGTTCAACAGCGGCTTCCTGACCACGACCGCTCAGCAGGGTGCGGCGAGCTCCGCCGGTCTCATCGCGAACAAGCAGGCCGGTATGGAACTCATGGGCGCCTGGAACCCCGGCGTGATCGGATCGCTGACGCCCGACCAGAAGCCGCTCGCGGATCTCTCCTGGTTCCCGTTCCCCGAGGTCGAGGGCGGCGAAGGCGAACCCGGCTCGATGATGGGCGGCGTCGACGGCTACTCGTGCTCGGTCGATGCCCCCGACGCCTGCGTCGACTTCCTCAACCACCTGGGCACGTCCGACGTGCAGACCGCGTACTACAAGGCGTTCAACGCCCCGCCGGTCAACACCGTCGCTCAGGAGGCCGTGACAGAGCCGTATCTGCAGACGATCCTCGAGGCCTACAACGCCGCACCGTACGCGTCGCAGTGGCTCGACACGGTCTACGGCCAGAACGTCGGCAACGCACTGAACGTGGCAGTGGTCACGATGCTCGCAGGTCAGGGGACGCCGGACGACATCGTCAAGGCTGTCAAGGATGCTGCAGCGAAGGCGTAAGGCGCTCGCCCGGCTGGAAGTGATCCTTCTGGCCGGGCCCGCCCTGATCGTCTTCCTCGCGTTCGTGATCTTCCCCGTGCTGATGGCCGCGTACTACGGCTTCTTCAGCTGGCAGGGATACGGTCCACCCACGGACTTCGTCGGCCTGCGGAACTACCTCACGATCCTGCAGGATCCGCTGTTCCACGATGCGCTCGCGCACAACGGGGTCATCCTCGTCATGTCGCTGGTGCTGCAGGGCCCGGTCGCGATCCTGCTCGCCCTGCTGCTGAACCGACGGATGCGAGGACAGTCGCTGATCCGCGTGCTGATCTTCGTGCCGTACGTGATCTCCGAGGTCGTGGTCGGCACCGGTTGGAGCCTGATGCTCCAGACCAGCGGTGCCTTCAACGCCTTCCTGGAGAACATCGGGCTCGGCTTCCTCGCCGCCGACTGGCTGTCCGATCCGAGCATCGCGATCTGGACCCTGATGGCCATCATCACGTGGAAGTACGTCGGCTTCGCCGTCATCCTCTTCCTCGCCGGCCTCCAGGGCATCCCGGAGGAGCTGCACGAGGCGGCCGCCATCGACGGCGCGTCGTACTGGCAGATCCAGTGGCAGATCACCCTGCCGCTGCTGGCTCCGACGCTGCGCATCTGGGCGTTCCTGTCGATCATCGGCTCGCTGCAGCTGTTCGACCTCGTCTACATCATCTGGGGGCAGTACATCGCCTCCACCGCCGGCACCTCGACCATGGCGACGTACATGGTGTCCGAGGGCCGCAACGCCGGGAACTTCGGATACGGGAACGCGGTCGCCGTGGTCCTGTTCCTGATCTCGCTCGTCGTGGCGCTGATCTACCAGCGTGCCGTGCTGAAGCGCGACACCGACGGTGCGCTCACCGGCGCCGGAAGGAAGAAGGGCAAGCGATGACCGCCACTGCCACAACCAGCACTGCCACAACCACCACTGCCGCACTCATCACCCCGCGGACCGGCCGCGGCCGCAAGGCGCGTCCGCGACTGCCGTGGGCGAGCCCCCCGGTCTACTTCATCGCACTGATCGTCGTCGGACTCATGCTCGCGCCGATCCTTTACATCATCATCGGCGGCTTCCGCACGAACGCGCAGATCACGACCGACCCGGCGGGGCTGCCGCAGCCGTGGATCCTGTCGAACTACCTCGACGTGCTCACCGGCAGCATCTTCTGGCGACAGGTGCTGAACTCGCTGATGGTCGCGCTGGCGACGACCATCGGGGTCGTGGCGCTCGGCCTGATGGCGGCGTACGTGCTGGCGCGCTACCGGTTCGCCGGACGTGGAGTGCTCTACGCGTTCTTCGCCGCGGGGCTGATGTTCCCGCTGACCGTAGCGATCACCCCGCTCTACATCGTGGTGCGCAACCTCGGCCTGATGAACTCGCTCGGCGGAGTCATCCTGCCGCAGATCGCGTTCGCCCTGCCGACGACCATCATCATCCTCGTGCCGTTCCTGCGCGCGATCCCCGACGAGATCCAGGAGGCCGCGTTCATAGACGGATGCAGCCGCCTCGGCTTCTTCTGGCGGATGGTGCTGCCGCTCTCGCTCCCCGGAGTGATCACGACCGGCATCCTCGCGTTCATCGGCAGCTGGAACGGCTACCTGCTGCCGCTGTTCATCCTCAACGACGCGGCCGCGTTCACCCTCCCGCTCGGGGTGCAGTCGTTCGCGTCGCAGTACTCCGTCGACACCGCGAAGGTGCTGGCGTTCACCTCGCTGTCGATGATCCCCGCGCTCATCTTCTTCAGCCTGTTCGAGCGGCGCATCGTCGGCGGCCTCACCGGGGCGGTCAAGGGATGACCGAGCTGCGCGCGAACCTGATGGAACTTGTGCGGCCGATGGCAACTTCCGCGGCCCGAGCGGGCGACGCAGGCCGCAGAAGTTCGCCGCGGCCGCAGAACGTGGAACAGAAACCCCGATGAAAGAGAATTCCGTGCTCCAGCAGACCCCGCTCCCCCGTCTCTCGCATCGTGTCGAGGCTCTGCTCGCGCAGATGACGCTCGAGGAGAAGCAGTCCCAGCTCGTCGGCTTCTGGGTCGACCAGGGCGACGAGGTCGTCGCCCCTCTCTCCGGCGAGAAGAAGAGCTCGACGCGCTACGAGGCGGCGAGCGCGCACGGCATCGGCCACCTCACACGCGTCTACGGGACGCGCCCTGTCGACCCGATCGAACGCGCCGAGTGGCTGTGGGCCGAGCAGGCGCGACTGCAGCGCGAGACCCGTCTCGGCATCCCGGCGATCGTGCACGAGGAGTGCCTGACCGGTCTCGCCGCATGGAAGGCGGCGACGTTCCCGACGCCGCTCGCCTGGGGCGCGTCGTTCGATCCCGCGCTCGTCGAAGAGGTGGGCGCCGCGATCGGCGAGTCGATGCGGGCGCTCGGCATCCATCAGGGGCTCGCTCCGGTGCTCGACGTGATCCGCGATCCGCGCTGGGGCCGGGTCGACGAGTGCATCGCCGAGGATCCGCTGGTGGTCGGCACCATCGGCACCGCGTACGTGCGCGGCCTCCAGTCGACCGGCGTGCACGCCACGCTCAAGCACTTCGTCGGGTACTCCGCCTCGCGCGCCGGTCGCAATCATGGCCCTGTGCACGCGGGACCACGCGAGATCGAAGACGTGCTGCTGCCGCCGTTCCAGATGGCCGTGCAGGAGGGCGGCGCGCGCAGCGTGATGAACTCGTACACCGACATCGACGGCGTACCCGTCGGCGCGGATCCGCGTTATCTCACCGGCGTGCTTCGGGACCGCTGGGGCTTCGACGGCGTCGTCGTGTCGGACTACTTCGCCGTGGACTTCCTGCGCAGCATGCATCGGGTCGCCGCCGATTCCGCGGATGCCGCGCGCCTGGCGATCACGGCGGGCATCGATGTCGAGCTGCCCTCCCCCGACGCGTATCTGACGCTCGCCGAGCAGGTGCGCGACGGCCGCCTGCTCGAGGCTGTGCTCGATCAGGCGGTCGCCCGTGTGCTGTCGCAGAAGGAGGAGCTCGGTCTTCTCGATGCGGACTTCTCGACGCCGCCGGCATCCGTCGATCTGGACTCGCCCGCGCACCGCGCGCTGGCGGGCCGGCTCGCCGAGGAATCGGTCGTGCTGCTGAGCAACGACGGCATCCTCCCGCTCGACCCCGCGTCCCGTCCGCGCATCGCGGTGATCGGCCCCAACGCCGACAGCGCCGAGGCGCTGATGGGCTGCTACTCCTTCGTCAACCACGTGCTCGCGCATCATCCGCAGGTGCCGGCCGGCATCGCGCTGCCGACGGTCGTCGATGCGCTGCGCGCCGAGTACGCGGATGCCGTCATCACGCACGCCGTGGGCAGCGATGTCGAGAGCGAGAACCGCAGCGGCTTCGCGTCGGCCGTTGCGGATGCCGAGGCCGCCGATGTCGCGATCGTCGTGGTCGGCGACCGCGCCGGTCTCTTCGGGCGCGGGACCGTCGGCGAGGGCAACGACGTCGAGTCGCTCGACCTTCCGGGGGTGCAGCGCGAGCTGGTCGAGGCCGTGGTCGCGACCGGTACCCCCGTCGTCCTGATCTCGATGACCGGTCGCCCGTATGCGCTCGACTGGGCGATCCCGCCGCGCACCGGAGCGGTCGGTGCGATCGTCGGACTCGGCGCGGTGAACTCCGCCGCTCCGTCGTCGGGCACAACGGATGCCGCGGATGCCGCGCGCCCCGCGGCCGTACTGCAGACCTTCTTCCCCGGCGAAGAAGGCGGCCCGGCGCTCGCACGTCTGCTCAGCGGCCGGGTGTCGCCCTCGGGACGGCTCCCGGTGTCGCTGCCGCGCTCGGCGGGCGCGCAGCCCTACTCGTACCTGCATCCGGTGCTCGGTGGCAGGGCCGACGTGACGAGTGCCGACCCGACCCCCGCGCGGCCCTTCGGCTTCGGACTGGCCTACACGAGCTTCGTGCACGACGACCTGACAGTTGCGCCGACCGCGACCGCCGACGAAGTGCTGCGAGTCTCGGTGCGCGTGCGCAACACCGGCGACCGGGACGGCGTCGACGTGGTGCAGCTCTACGCGCACGACGAGGTGGCCAGCGTCACCCGTCCGGTGGCGCAGCTGATCGGCTTCCAGCGCGTGGCCCTCGCCGCCGGTGCCGAGGAGCACGTGACCTTCGACGTTCCCGCCGATCGTCTCGCGTTCACCGGCACCGACGGCATCCGTCGGGTCGAGCCCGGCCGGTTCCGCCTCTGGGTGGGCAGCGCCTGCGACGACGAGGAGACGGTCTCGACGTTCGAGGTCGTGTGACGGGGGGCTTATCCCCGCGGCCCCTGAGTGGCAAGCACTGCGGAGGAGATCTGCAGTTCGGAGGGGCGGATCGCGTGGATCGATCCTCCGGAGTGCAGATCTCCTCCCAAGTGCGGGGGCTCGTGCTGCGGGAGGTCGTCGGACTTACCCCTCGACCTCGCGGAGGAACCCGGTCACATGCTCCTGCAGCCGCAGGATGCGCATCTCGCGGGCCAGCTCGCGGTCATAGCCCTGGTACGCGAGCGGCGGCAGCATCCGCACGTTCTTCGAGCAGTCGAAGTCCGCGCAGACGAGGTTGCCGACCGAGTCGCCCTTTCGACCGGCGGCGCCGGCCTTCCGCGCCACGAAGAGCTGCACGTCGTTGCGGAGCGTGACGTCCTCGCACCAGGAGCACTGTGCCCTCGCGAGCACTCGCTGCTCGGCGCGCTGCAGGACGACGCCGACCGGTTCGTCGTCGACCCACGCCACGACGTACGCGCGGCGCGGCAGCTTCGGATCGGTCCAGCCGAGGTAGTCGAGCCTGTCGAAGTCGAGGTCGGCGAACCCGGCGGGCAGGTTGACGTCGGAGACCTCTTTGCGGGAGGCGTTGATGAAGGAGGCGCGGATGCCGCGCTCGTCGATGGGACGCATGAGAGAAGTGCTTTCAGAGTGGTCGCCGCAGCGGGCGAATCGGTCGGAGTGAGGAGGTTCCCGGCGACGGATGCCGGGTATGACGCAGCACCGGGGACGGGGGTTCCGTCACCGGCTCGGCCTCAGCCTCTGTCCGCGGCGCGGAAGGCGCCTGCGTCTCCGTTCTGCCCCGAAAGGGCACTCCTCGAAAACAGCACCCCGCGAGACTACACCTGTTTGTTTCACTCCGTGTCGGTGCGCCTATCGGGTCCGGAGAGGGCGACCTACGCTTTCGGAAACGCCCGAACATGAGCGACCAACGCCCGATCCCGAAGGAGACCACCGTGTCCACGCCGCTGAACCGCCTTTCGCCCCTCCCGGTGCGTGAGCGTGCGGCGTGCATGTGCCGGCACGGTGACCGGTGCTCCTCGTTCGCGCCGGGCCACGCGCTGCACCTGATCCAGGCGCGCATCGCGTCGGCGACGCCGGCCGGATGGGTCGACGGCATCGTGGAGTCGGCGGATGCCGTGACCGGCGCCCTGGTCGTGCGCAGCCTCGACGGCACAGCGCACACGCTGTGGAACGGCTCGGGTGCCGCATTGGAAGCGCCCTCCGGCACGCCGGTTGCTCTGCATCAGCGCTACAGCGTTCTCGCCATCGGTCGCACGCAGTTCAACGTCGCCGCAGCCTGAGGGCTCGAGGCGTTTCGTCTCGCGGGGACCCGCACTGAGCGAGCGCAGCGAGTCGAAGTGTCGCTCAACGACCGGTGGGTGATGGGGTCAGGCGCTCGCCATCATCATGTTCTTCATGTCCATGCACGCGTCCATGCACGCCTGGCAGGCCTGAGCGCACATCCGGCAGACCTCGCTGTGGTCGGCGTGACGCATGCACTCGTCCATGCAGAGCTGGCACATCGCGATGCAGGCGTTGAGCATCGACATCATCGAGGCCGGGTTCATGCCCTGCATCCGCATCATCGAACGCATCATCGTGTTGCACATGTCGGCGCAGTTCATGCACGCCGGCGCGCAGTCCATCAACTGAGTGGAGCACACGGTGCACGCCTGCTCGCAGGCCGAGCACGCGTCCATGCACGCCTGCATCAGGGACATGTCCATCATCGCCATGTCGTCGGTCATCGACTCCATGTTCTTCGACATGGCGCCCATCATCATCGAATCCATCGCACACCGCTTCCTTCATCGAGGTTCGCGGGCAGGGCACCCGCCTGGCGCCAGGCTAGTCCTTCGTCAAGCTCACGTCGACGGGGTGTCGTCGATGACACGGCATTCACGGAATGTCAATCCCTTGGCTGTCTCGTCGGGGATTTGCGAGGGTGTGAGTGCAATCGATCCGTCTAGGAGAGGAGCACGACATGAGTGCTGCAGATGACATGAAGAACGCCGCTGAAAAGGCCGGAGGCAAGGTCAAGGAAGGCGCCGGCAAGGTCACTGATAATGAGCGACTCGAAGCCGAGGGCAAGGGCGACCAGGCCAAGGCGGACATGAAGCAGGCTGGCGAGAACGTCAAGGACGCCGCCAAGAACGCGTTCGACAAGTGAGACCCGCCGGCGGGCGGGCCTCACTTGCTGAGGTCAGGCCCGTCGGCTCCCACTGATCGCCCGGATGATCCAGGCGATCACGGCGATGGCCAGCAGGACGAGTCCTACCCAGAGCAGGAACTGAAGGGACTGCACGAGTCCGCCGGTAATCGCGAGGATCACAGCGACGACGATGACGATGATCAGAAGAATGTTCATCAGATTTCCTTTCGCCGGGGGCACAGTGCGCCCGTCTACAGCAAACAAACGTAACCACGCAGGGCTTTCCCCGGCAGGGGGTTGACTCAGGTACCTCTCAGGTGCCATCGGGAAGGGGCGCGAATCATGCCAGAACGACGCAACAATTCCCTGAAGGATCCCGCACTGTATGAGGAGCTGCGCGACGACGGAGCATCCAAGGAGAAGGCGGCCCGTATCTCCAATGCCGCGGCCCGTGACGGCCGCAAGTCGGTCGGTCGCCGCGGCGGAGAATCCGGCGACTACGACGACTGGACCGTCCCCGAGTTGAAGAAGCGCGCGAAGGAGATCGGGCTGACCGGCTACAGCAGGAAGCGGAAGTCCGAACTCATCTCCGCGCTCCGGAACCACTGAGCGCGCCATGGCGCGATTCGGCATCGAGGAGGAGTTCCTCCTTCTCGACGATGAGGCTCTCGTGCCGATCGCCATGGCCGATGGGACGCGGGAGCGCTTCACCCGGCTCCGGACCGGCGGTACGGTCACAGCCGAATATCTGACCTCTCAGCTGGAGACAGCCACCGAGCCCGTCCTCCGCCGTGAGGACGCCGAGACGCAGGTGCGCCACCTCCGTGGCCTCGTGGGTTGGCACGCACAGGAGCAGCGGGCCATCGCCGCCGCGACCGGAAGCCCCTTCGCGACGACGCGCTCGTCCATCGTCTCGCCTTCGCCGCATTACGACGATGTCGCCCGCCGCCTCGGTCACCTCACCCGCGACCACGAAGTCAACGGGCTGCACGTGCATGTGGAGGTGCCCGACGAAGAGGACCGTGTGCAGGCCCTCAACCGTCTGCGCGGCTGGCTCCCTGCACTGCTTGCGCTCAGCGGGAACAGTCCGTTCGCGAACGGTCTCGACACGGGCTTCGCCAGCTGGCGCAGCATTCTCATCCGTCGGCTTCCGTCTTCGTGGTGCCCCCCGCGTTTCGACGACCTCGATGCTTACCGCGCCGAGGCCCGTCTCCTCCTCGACCTCGATGCGATCGGCGAGACCTCATCACTCGCCTGGGCCGTGCGCCTGTCGGAGCGCTTCCCCACCGTCGAGGTTCGGGTCTTCGACGCGCAGCTGGACCCGGAGGATTCCATCTTGGCCGCGCTTCTCTGCCGAGCGCTCGCGGTGTCCGACGACCGATCGCTCCGATACGACCGCATCGACGGCATCGACGCCTCGCTCTGGAACGCCGCTCGATGGGGAATGGAAGCGCGCATCCTGGATCCGACGACGGGCACGGCCGCCGCGGCCTCGACGGTCCTCGAGCGGATGCGGGAAGCGGCCGCCCCCGCGCTCCAGGAGCTCGGCGACGACGATTTCGTGACCGACCGGCTCGCGCGGCTGAGGGTCGACGGCACGGGAGCGACCAGGCAGCGCCGGGCCTTCGAACGCGACGGGACGCCGGGGCTCGCCGCTCTCCTGCGCGCCAGCACCCCCGCGCCGATCCAGGGGAAGGATCGGTCGCCGGCGGGTTGACCCGCACCGGCCCCGGTGTCCGCTGCCGGGAGTAGTCTCGGCCTGTGGCATCCTTCGCCCCTCCGCAGCGGCTCGTGATCTCGATCGCGGTGCTCGCCTCCTTCGTCACCTTCCTCGACGGCACCGTCGTCAACGTCGCGCTCCCGGCGATCAGCCGCGAGATCGGCGGGGGCATCACGACGCAGCAGTGGGTGGTCGATGCCTACCTCATCACGCTCAGCGCGCTGATCCTGCTGGCCGGGTCGGTGTCGGACGCATACGGCCGCGTGCTGGTGATGCGCATCGGGCTCATCGCCTTCGGCGTGGCATCCGTCGCGGTCGCAGCCGCCTTCGACCCGCTCACCCTGATCATCGCGCGCGCGGCGCAGGGCGCCGCCGGAGCACTTCTGGTCCCGAGCTCGCTGGCGCTGATCACGGCCACCATGCGCGCCGATGTGCAGGCCAGAGCGATCGGCGTGTGGACGGCGTTCACCACCGGCGCGATGCTCGTGGGTCCCCTACTCGGCGGCCTGTTCGTCGACTTCCTGTCGTGGCGCCTCGTGTTCCTCATCAATGTCGTGCCCATCGCGATCACGCTCCTGCTACTCGCGCGCCTGCATCTGCCGGAGTACGAGCGCACCGTGAAGGTCGACTGGTGGAGCGGGGCGCTGTGCGCCGTCGGACTCGGGGCCGTGGTGTTCGCGCTCATCGAGCAGCCGAACCTCGGCTGGCAGTCGCCCGCGATCTGGCTCCCCGCCGTCATCGGCGCCGCTCTCTTCGGGCTGTTCCTCTGGCGGCAGCGCACGTCCGAGACACCGCTCATGCCGCTGTGGCTGTTCCGCGTGCGCGACTTCGGGTGGGGCAACCTTGCGACACTGTTCGTGTACGCCGCGCTGTCGCTGAACGGCTTCGTGGTCGGTGTGTACCTGCAGCAGGGAGCCGGCCTCAGCGCCACGGCCGCGGGGCTCGCGAGCCTGCCCATGACGATCCTGATGATCTTGCTCAGCTCGCGCGCCGGGGCGTGGGCCGGACGCTGGGGTCCGCGCATCTTCATGACGGTCGGGCCGATCATCATGGCCGTCGGAGCGCTGCTGCTGCTCACGGTCGGGGCCGACTTCGACTACTGGTGGCAGGTGCTGCCGGCCATGATCGTGATGGGCCTCGGCCTCTCTCTCACGGTCGCACCGCTCACCGCGGCGATCCTCGGCGCGATCGACGAGAAGCACTCCGGTATCGCCTCCGCGATCAACAACGCGGTGTCGCGGGTCGCCGGCCTGCTCGTGATCGCGATGATCGCCACCATCGTCGGCGGCAGTCTGGACCTCGGCGGCTTCCACAACGCCGCGTGGGTCACCGCCGCGCTGCTGGTGCTCGGCGGAGTGGTGTCGTGGATCGGCATCCGGCGGAACCCGGCCGAAGCAGAGCCTGTCGAGGCTGCGGCATCCGATCACGACCCCCGCTGACGCTGAACAACCCGCTGCCGACCCACCCCCTTCGGTGCGAACCGGCCCTTTGCGAACGCACAGAATGGGCCGGTTCGTTCAAGAAGGGCCGGGCCGAGGCGGAACCTTCATTGACCGCGCCCCTGGCGGCGCGCACACTGGAGGCATCGTCGCCCCCACCGGAGGTCATCGTGAGCACTGTCCAGACACCCCTTCCGCCCGTCGTCGATGCCGAGACCTGGCAGCGCGAGCTCGATGCGCTGCGGGTGCGCGAGAAAGCGGCCACCCGCGAACTCGACGCCATCGCCGCACAGCGGCGGCGGATGCCGATGGTGCGGATGCCGGACTACACGCTCGTCGGCGCCGAGGGCCCGGTGCGGCTCGCCGACATCTTCGACGGCCGCTCGCAGCTCATCGTCTACAACCACATGTGGTCGGACGGGAACGAGTGGCAGTGCCCCGGATGCACCGGATTCACATCGCAGTTCACGCGCCTCGACTTCCTCGATCGCTACTACGACGCGCGCTTCGTGATCGTCACCAACGGCTCGATCGACGAGGCCCTCGCCTACCGCGACCGTGTGGGCAATCGGATGGACTGGTACTCCAGCGCCGACAGCACGTTCGGCAGCGATGTCGATGCGCCGCCTAACGGCGGGTTCGCGGTGAACGTGTTCCTCCGGGATGGCGACGAGGTGTATCGCACGTGGCACACGAGCGGTCGCGGCACGGAACGCCTCAGCCAGCTGCAGGGCCTGGTCGACCTCCTCCCCTACGGTCGGCAGGAGGAGTGGGAGGACTCTCCCGAGGGCTGGCCGCAGCACGGCACCTACACGCAGGGCATGGGATCGAAGGAGATCGCCGAGCTCTACGGCGCGAAGAGCTGACACCCCGAGAAGACCGGAAGGGGCCCGCGCGATGCGCGAGCCCCTTGTACCTCAGATGCGCCGTCTATTCAGGTGACGGGGCTGATCAGGTGACGGGGCTGATCAGGTGACGGGGCTGATCAGGTGACGGGGCTGATCAGGTGACGGGGCTGATCAGGTGACGGGGCTGATCAGGTGACGGGGCTGAGCGACTTCGCGACGTGCGTGTGCACGGCCTTCAGCCACGACACGAGGAACTCGACGGTCGAGTCGTCGGTGACCTCGCCGTCCTCGGTGAACAGTCCTTCGCGCATGTGGATGTACGCCTCGGGCTGCGACAGCTCGGGCGAGGCGAGGAACGACAGGATCGAACGGAGCTGCTGCTGGGCGACGGCCGTGCCGATCGGGCCGATCGAACCGCCGAGGACCGCAGAGGGCTTGCCGGCGAAGCTGTTGTCTCCCCACGGGCGGCTCGCGGTGTCGAGCGCGTTCTTGAGCACCCCGGGGACGGACCGGTTGTACTCGGGCGTGACGAGGATGATCGCGTCGGACGCCTCGATCTTCTGCTTGAACTCCGCGGCCTCGGCGGGGATCGCGTTGTCGTGATCGGCCGAGTAGAAGGGCAGATCCACGATCGGGATCTCGGTGAGCGACAGGTCGGCCTGCGGGGCGAGCTTCACCAGCGCGCGGGCGAGCCGGCGATTGATCGAGGTCGAGGAGATGCTGCCGACGAGGAAGCCGACGTTGTAAGTGGTCATACCGGAGAGGTCCTTTCCAAGGTCCATGCAATTGCATATGAGTTGAACGAAGGGCGGAGCCGGTGAATTCCCGAAACGCCGATATGTTGCTGACGTGTGCCTCCCTCTTTCCACCCACCGACTCCGCGCGCTCGCGGCGCTTGCCGCCGTCGGCATCCTGCTTGCGCTCTCCGGATGCGCCGCTCCGATGACACCGGGTCCGCACGCGCCCGACGCTGGTGCGTCGTGGTCGGGCCCACCCGTCGGCGCCATCCCCGATTACCAGCTCGGCGGGGTGTACGAACCTGCATCGGGCGTGGCGATCGTGGGCCGCGATCGCTTGGCGGAACCCGCTCCGGGCATCTACTCGATCTGCTACGTGAACGGGTTCCAGACGCAGCCGGGAGAGCTCGACGCGTGGGATGCCGACCTGCTGCTGCAGCGCGACGGAGAAATCGTCTTCGACCCCGACTGGCCGGACGAGGCGCTCCTCGACACCTCGACGCCCGACAAGCGGACCGCGATCGCCGCGCAGGTGGTCCGGTGGATCGAGGGCTGCGCGGATGCCGGCTTCGACGCGGTCGAGTTCGACAACCTCGACACGTACACCCGCTCCGACGGCGCACTCATGCTCGAGGACAACCTCAGCCTCGCCGCCGCCTTGGTCGACGCCGCGCACCGCGTGGGTCTCGCAGCGGGCCAGAAGAACTCGGCCGAAGATGCCGCCGTGCTGCACGAAGACGCCGGCTTCGACTTCGCCGTCACCGAGGAGTGCGCCGTGTACAAGGAGTGCGCGGCGTACACGGCGGTCTACGGGGATGCCGTGATCGACATCGAGTACAGCGACGAGCTGCCGCGGCCGTTCGCCGAGATGTGCGCGGATTCGTCTTCACCGGAGTCCATGGTGCTGCGCGACCGCGACCTGCTCACGCCGACGTCCGAGGGCTACGTGTTCGAGACCTGTGCCGGCTGACGCCCAGACGAACGCGGCCGTGTCAACGGTCGCGCCCTCATGCGCCGCGTGCGCGAGTCTGGGATCTCGCGATTCCCGCATTCGTGGATCCCGATCCGACGAGAGGACACTCCATGACCAACCCCCTCAGCTACCCCGAGGACTCCGGGCCCTTCGACGCCGCGGCCGAGGCCGCCGCAGAGACGCCCGGCGACGACAAGGTGTTCACCGCCGACGACGGCATCGACCATGAGGCAGGCGAGACGGACCCGCTCGAAGAAGAGGATTGACGCCGCCGCGACAGCTGCCGGTCGCGGGTTGACGCCCCGATAGGCTGACCCCGTGATGAGGACGCGGGGGGCGACGCGGGCGGCGGTCGGTGTGCGGGATGCCGCTGCCGACACGGCGCGCACCGTCTTCAGCCGCCGAGCCGTGCCGTTCTGGATCGCCGCGGCCGTGGTCGTCGCCCTTCTCGCCGGGTTCGTCGCTTTCGGCGGCCTCGCCCCGGCATCGCGGACGCCGACCCAGCTCTCGGCGGGCCAGGAGGCACGCACCTCGCTGTACAGCATCACGGTGTTGGATGCCGAGCTCACCGACGCGGTAGAAAGTCAGTTCCTCGAAGCGGAGCCGGGCGAGACCCTGTTGGTCGTGACCGTGCGCCTGGAGAACCTGTCCGACCACGCGGTCGGCGTCGAGCGCTCGGCCGACCGGGTCGAGTCCCGGATGATCATCGGGCGCGAGTCCCTGCTCGAACTCTCCGGCATCACCGCTACCGGCACCGCGCGATCCTGGCGCGCAGACGGTTCCACGCCCGCGGTGATCCTGCAGCCCCATGTTCCCGCCGAGGTGACCATCGCCTGGCCCATCGCGGATGACGACGCGACAGCAGCGGTTCTCGACACGGGTCGCGCGCGGCTCGACGTGCACGACGCGGTCGAGCAGTCGGGTCAGGTGATCCTGGCGGCGTCGACGATCACCTGGCGCCGTGCCGAGCTCCACGCGCAGCTCGACCTGGAGGTGAAGCGGTGAGCC
>JAESFY010000181.1_pt1 | contig 25383 bp, 22 predicted proteins | sample 9266201 | NCBI WGS metagenome assembly JAESFY01 (sample SAMN14515071, study PRJNA621656) | algae metagenome | isolation source: Nodosilinea sp. WJT8-NPBG4 and co-occurring heterotrophs from soil, lower... | place: USA: Pinto Basin, Colorado Desert, California | collected 2006-05-27 | reverse complement strand
GGGCTATGGTGCTGATTTTGTTCACACAAAAGGCATCGATAAGTCAACTCAATTTCACCAAAAAAGAGTTGTCACTGCGCTTTCCCAGATGGCTTGACCTTAAATCGGTTAGTGTCTGTGTTGCAAGTAAACAGTCTCGTTCAGCATTTATCGGCTAGTAGCATAACTCATCGGGTAACAGCAGCGATAGCGCTATGGCAACTGGATTTTCTCCTAGTCACCCAGAATTTTGGAGATGAGGAATTCAGCTTTTTTTGGGAAAAACTCCACTGTTTTAGAGAGTTGCCTCTCTTTAAGCTCACAGATCACTTGCAGCCATTGCTGTATTTCTTCACTCCAGCATGGAGTTTGCTCTGCATACTTCTACACACTCAATTTAGGGGCAGGGTGACAGTTAGAGATACTTATTTTAGTGTCGGTCAGATTTGGCATTCGGAATCTCAGCCACCGCTTCCCTCCGACCTCTGTAAACCCTTACCTCAGTTGTATCCTTTTCCATCCTTCGGATACTGCGACTAGCAGCTTGGACAATTAATATCGCTTCATGGCTAACGTGATACATAGCTCAATTGTCTAGCTCAAGAAACTGGCGCTCAGTGTACAGTTGCTCTCCTCAACTGGCTTAACGCAAACTCAGGTTAAGTAGGTCCACGTTTTTGAGCCCTTAGGCTAACGTTTAGACAGACCTTCTCGTTCGTCCGTGATGTAATTCGAGTTGATGCTATGGTAACTGCCCTGTCATCCCCCAAGACGATCGCCGACTGGCTTGGCCCCGAGGCTGAATCACTACTCGGCTACGAAGCCAAAGTATCGAAGTCTATGTTGCACCTACCCGGACCAGACTGGGTCGATCGCATCTTTGCCCAGAGCGATCGCAATCCCCAGGTTCTCCGCAGCCTGCAACAGCTCTATAGTACAGGCCGCCTAGCGAATACCGGCTATCTCTCCATCTTGCCGGTGGATCAAGGGATTGAGCACTCTGCTGGGGCTTCCTTTGCGCCCAACCCCATATATTTTGACCCGCAGAATATTGTGGAGTTGGCGATCGCGGGAGGCTGCAATGCTGTTGCCACTACCCTTGGAGTTCTCGGCAGCGTATCGCGCCGCTATGCCCACAAAATTCCCTTTATTCTTAAGCTCAACCATAACGAGCTGCTTACCGCTCCCAACCGCTTTGATCAGGTGATGTTTGCCGATGTTGAGCAAGCCTGGAACCTGGGTGCTGTCGCCGTAGGAGCAACCATTTACTTTGGTTCAGATGAATCGACTCGACAAATTCAAGAAGTCAGCGCTGCCTTTCAGCGAGCCCACGAACTGGGCATGGCCACGATTCTCTGGTGCTACCTGCGCAGCAGCTCCTTTAAGCAGGACAAAGACTACCACCTCGCCGCCGATTTGACGGGCCAGGCCAATCACCTAGGCGTTACTATTGAGGCCGACATTATCAAGCAAAAGCTGCCTGAGACTAACAACGGCTACGGAGCCGTGGCTAAAGCTTTGGGGCAACCCTACGGCAAAACCATCAATCGCGTCTACAGCGAACTCACCACGGATCATCCCATTGACCTTACCCGCTATCAGGTGCTCAACTGTTACGCCGGGCGCATGGGGCTGATCAACTCCGGCGGCGGCTCCGGCGACAATGATTTTGCCGAAGCCGTACGCACCGCCGTGATCAACAAGCGGGCTGGCGGTATGGGGTTAATTTCAGGCCGCAAAACCTTCCAGCGCGACTTTAAGGAGGGGGTAAAACTGTTTCACCTAATTCAGGATGTGTACCTGTCAGACGCGGTCACCATTGCTTGAGGTGGTGAGGATTGATTTGCCCGTACAGCTTTGAACATGCCAAATCGGCACAGTCCAGAGCCAAAGGCGATCCGCATGAGCAGCAAGGTGGGTACCTCCCGTACCGATTTGATGATTCCTCCTAGGCCAAAGCGCACCATGCCTTGGGGCCGGATGATTCCTTGCCAAATCGAGTCGAGCCAGGAGGGCAAGGTTTCCTTCGACCAGTCGGCGGTGGTGACCTGGCCTGCCACCAAGCCGGTAGCTTCAAGCTGCTCGGCAAAGCCTTCAATGCTGGCAAATGCAGGGTGCGACCACTGATCTAGTAGCTGGCGCATAACAGGCTTTTCCCACGCGTTGAGGGGAATTCTGCGATCATCCCGCTGGTTCCAGTCGGCGACCACTAGAATGCCGCCGGGTTTTAGCACTCGCAGCAGCTCGCGAGCGAACACAGCTTTATCGGGCATGTGGGGGCCTGCCTCCACCGACCATACCACGTCAAAGCTGCCGTCGGGGAACGACAGTGCCATGGCATCATCCACCTGGAACTGAGCAGTGACTCCTGGTGGGGTGAGCTGCTGGGCGCGCCGCACCTGGTTGGGGCTAATGGTGACCCCAGTCACTGCAAAGCCATAATCGCGGGCAAGTATGCGGCTGCTGCCACCAATACCGCAGCCTACGTCTAAAACGGTCGTGCCCGCTGGTAACCGATTTAGGCTACCCCAACGCACCATTTCATGAACAAAGTCGGCCTTGGCAATGAGAAAATCCTTGCGGCGCGGTGGTAAGCCGTAGTGGCCTAAGTGAATGTGTTCACCCCAGTAGAACTCCAGAATGCCGTCTTCGGTCCACTGATCGTAGGAATTGGCTACAGTGTTAGAAGACTCGTAGCGGCGGGGGGTGAGTAGGTAAAACACTGCACCTACAGCCAGTAGCCCGAGAAGAATGCCAAGAATACCGATTACGTTCATTTACGGAAAAAATCTGCTGCGTTACAGTTTGTATCGTTGATTGTTACCCTATTGTGACAAGCTTGCCGCCCTCAAGCAACTAAAGCTTCCGAATTAAGCAGTTCCTCCCCAAATAAAAACCCCCGACCGAAGCCGGGGGAAACCCCATCAGGAGACGCCTATCTGACGTTTAAGCTAAATTTAAGCCGCCCTTTTAGCGCATATAACAAGACTATCGAACTCAGCGATAGATGGGGAGAGCGCCACCGCGAATTTACGGAAACAACACGGCTAACTTCAAGAATTGCTTACAAAGTTCGAGTAGTTCTGCGGGAACCTACTGGCTCCCACAAAATTTTGTGAGAGCTACTGGGCTAGCGATTGTGGCATCACAACAGGGGGAGGCATGCGAAACTCCCTTGGCTGCTGTTAAAAGCTTTGAGCTATGGCTTGGAGTGAGTGGTGAGAACGAGGACGGCGATCGCTACTAAAAACCCCACATACCCCCCCACAAATAGCCACTCCTGCCAATTACCTTCCATCACTGGCCTTGCCCAGCTTCAGGAGAGTTACCATTCCATTGGGCTAGCCACTGCTCTATCTCAGTGGACAGCGGACTGCGGCGACGGTTAGCTACTTCAATGCAGACATGGCGGGTTATGGCCTGGGCTACTGCTGTATCTTCAATCGTGAGCTGGTATTGAATTTCAAAGCTGCTGTCGTCTAGACGGGTGGGCGTGAGGTGAATGGTGACGCGATCGCCGCACCTTAGTGGGCGACGATAATCCATGCTGGTGTGGACGATGGGATAGGCCAGTCTTTCGGCGCGAAAAAACGCGGCCAAATCCAGCCCCGCCGCCTCTAGGGAGGCTTCGTAGGCGGCATGACACATCGTTAATTCGTTGGCAAAATAGACCACCCCGGCCCCGTCAGTTTCGTGAAACCGCACTTGGTGCTCAAAGACGTAGCCCATGGCGACTATCCCAATCTCTCCAGCAGCAGCCTAACCGGCAGCGCGGGCCTAGCTAGCATTGGGCTGGGCCGGACGGAAGGGATAGTCAGTGGGCAAAACGGCTTCGGTTTCTGCGGCCTTTGCAGCCCCTTGGCCCAAAGCCAGCATCGGGTTGTCAATAATCTCTAAGAGATTGGCCACGCTGTATTCCAGAACCTCAACTGGATCTACGGCAACCCAACCTTCGCCGGTGAGCTGACGCAGCTCAAAGTGCAGGTGAGCGCCGGTGGAAGTGCCCGTGCTGCCTACCAAGCCAATTACCTCGCCCTGCTCTACCCATTCTCCAGCCTCTACGGCAAGCTGAGAGAGGTGGGCGTAGCGAGACTCAAGCTTGTCGTCGTCGTGGCGCATGATGACGGTCAGGCCGTAGCCGCCCAAAAAGTCTGACACTGAGACGCGCCCAGCCCGAGTTGCCAGCACCGGAGTGCCCATCGGGGCTGCTAAGTCGGTACCCGAGTGAAACCGCCAGCTCTGAGCAACGGGGTGCATGCGCCAGCCAAACAGTGAGGAAATCGATGCGGGCACTGAAAGCGGAAACACGTATTCTTCATTGCCGCGCCGCAGTACGTTGAGGGGACGCAGCTTTTCGTTGAGGGCTTCTCGGCTGACGATGGTGGTGCTGCCTAGCCGCACTCCTTGGGAACTCACGGCAAGGGGGCCAACTCGAATTTCACCCTGGCCAGCGCCGGCAGCCCCAGCGCCCTGGGATGCCGAGGCTGAGGCGCTGGAGGCACCGCACGCTACACTGGGGCTGCTTTGCCCAGCGGCGACAGTGATTTGGCAGCCGCTAGAGCGTTCGGCAAAGACCACATTGGGAGAACCGCCGGGTCGGGCTGCTGGGGCTTGGGTGGCCCCTAAGCTGTAGTCGGTGGGGTCAATAAAAACGCTGTTGTAGCCCGCAGGTACCGACTCATCGGCGGCGATCGCTTCGGGTACCACAGAGGCAGGAGCTTCGGCTGGAACCGGCTCAGGGGTACTGACCGCTGCGGGAACCTCAGTTTGAATTTCTTCGCCAGGCATGGAGGCGATCGCAGGCTTCAGTAAGCTCTCTGCCATGGTGGGGGCCGTGGGGTTGGCCGGAACAGTAACGGTGATAGCCGCTGGGGGCGGCGGGGGAACCGGAGAGAACATCGGCGAACTCGCTGGAGGGGGTGATGTCACAACGGCTGAGGTAGACGGGCGCTGAGGCGTAAACTCAGGCTGTGCTACGGAGGGTGAAGGCAAACTTAGAGCTGCTTGAGGGCTACTAGCCCTGTGGGCACTACTGCTATTTGCCGGCTTGAGGTAGTCAGCTGAGGTTTCAACTGGCACCTCTTGCTCAGACGGGTCAGGGGTATCAGGAGTTCCGGCAATGGCTAATCCGTTTTGGGTTAGTCCCATGCTCCCCACGAGCAGTGCTATCTGTAGCCAGGCTACTGAAGGATACACTCCGGAGAGTTTATCTGCTCGAATAGACTCTATGTAATTCTTTCTCACCATAATAATCAGCCGCTACGCATTGTAGCCCAAAGTTACTTTACCTGGTTCAATCTCCAGCGTCTTGACCGCTGGCGCATCGTTGTGGGCGGCTGCTAAGCGCACCCGTAGATTACCCGATGGCGCTACTCCGATAACCTCTGCCGATTTGCCTTCTACGACTAGACCCTGACCTAAGTTGGCTAGACGAGTTTGGTAATCGATTAGAAAGGCGTCGTCTCCCTGGTTTTGCCAGTGGAGATAGCCCTGCATGAGACCGTAGAGGGCGATCGCAGCCAGGCCCTCCAAGGTATTCAAAGGGCCAGGGGGTAATTCCGGTTGAATTAGCGCTTGAACCGAGGTACCGGTTTCGGGAACTGGGTTAAACCCATTTAGCCCTAGACCAATCACCACGGTTTGTACCCGGCCGCTCTCTAGGTGGGTTTCGGCCAGCAGTCCACCCAACTTTTTACCGCCTGCGACCAAATCGTTGGGCCATTTAACCTGCACCGGTAGCCCTAGGTTGGCCAAGCTGGTAGCCACACCCCAGGCGCTGGCCAAGGTGAGGTACGAGCTACGGGAGGCAGCCAGATCGGGCTTGAGCCCCAGCGACAGGTACAGCCCTCCAGGGGGAGACTGCCACTGTCGCCCCCATTGCCCCCGCCCGGCCTGCTGGGTGGTCGCCACTAGCACTGTACCCGCCGGAGCACCAGCGGCCATCATGGCAACCAGCGCTCGGTTAGTAGAGTCAATGTGCTCGGTCCAGTGGAGGTGAAAACGAGGGCGCAATGCCTGGTAGTCAGGCATTATCCCCAGGTTTTTGGATGGCTGTAGGAGGGCTTGGCGAAGTCGGTCTAGGTTCACCCGCTAATCATCCTGGAATTTTATATAGGAATTAGGATAGGTCTTTGACTAATACTGATCACGCTACCACCTCAGGAAATCTACAGAGATGGTTGAGGGAAGCGCAAAATAGAACTTGATAAAACGGCGCTGCAACTTAACGCATTCTCTACATTGGCGGTCTTTGCTTTGTCGGATAGAGTTGCGATCGCAATAGCAGCGTACAGGCATACAACCGCCGCGGGGGGCGACATGGCAAATTGGCATTGGCAGACCTGGCAAGGGCAAGCATTTCTCACCTGTGATTTACTTCAACCTTGGCCCCACGGCTTTTTTACCCGACAGTTTTGGCCCCAAATTCCAGAGGCTCTGACAGATGTCCTCGATGCGACGGCGTCGGTACAGCGGGTGAAGCAGGTTCATGGCAACCGGGTGCTAACCCCTGCTGATCTGCCAGCTCCCGCTTTAGAGGAGAGGGCTGAGGCCGACGGTCTGGTGAGCGATCGCCCCCGTCAAGCCCTCTGGGTCTGCTCGGCAGACTGTAGCCCGGTGCTAATCGGCAATCGCGCTACCGGCCAGGTCTCGGCCATCCACGCGGGCTGGCGAGGCACAGCTCAGGCGATCGTGCCGGTGGCGGTAGGCAAGCTACAGTCCCAGGGCAGCCGATTAGAGGATTTGGTGGTGGCCATTGGCCCGGCGATCGCGGGGGAGGTTTATCAGGTTTCTGTGGATGTGGCCGCAGCGGTAGGGCGCACGATTATTCCTCAGCCCAGTGACAACGACGAAGCGGTGGTAGCAGACCTGCAACGGCGCGAAAATGCCCCCGTGCTCGAGGACGACGCTCCCGGCAAAGTGCGGTTGGATGTGCGGCTGGCGAATCGGTGGCAGCTCGAGCAACTGGGGCTGAGTCAGGAGCAGGTGGCGATCGCGCCCCACTGCACCTTCCAAGAGCCAGACCGTTTTTTCTCCTACCGCCGCACGGGAGAAAAGCAGGTGCAGTGGTCAGGTATTGTCAGCCAAGAGCCAGGGGTATCTGGCTGACCGCTGCCTAGGGCAACCAGGTAGCCTGGAGGCCGCTAAAGGGAAACTCCTCTGGATCGGTGACTGTCGGCATGCTAGAGGCATTGCTGGCCTCAGCTGCGGCTGTACTTGGCGTGGTGTCGGCACCCTCGGCGGATTTAGCGACGTCAGAGGAGACCGCTGGGTGAACCAGAGGTAGATTCCAGATGATGGGTGCGCCAGTTTTGCCCTCGGGTGTAGTTTGACCGTCTAGATCAATCAGCAGCGATCGCCCGTCGGGAGCCACGCTCATGTGAATGCGCTGCTGCTGGGGCAGGCGCAGCAGCGGGCTGGCCTTAGCGTCGGCTAAGGTAATGGCCAGCAGCAGTGGTTGCTCAGCGTAGGCATCTTCCGACTGCAAGGTGTCAGCATCCGGTGGAGCCTTGACTAGCTCACTGGCCAGCACGTAGAGAATCTGGCGGGTGGGGTCAAATTGGGCATCAACAATGGCCCCACTCACCTGCAATAGTTCTTCTTCTCGACCCTGGTTGGTGACTAAAAACAGCGATTCGGTAAAACGCTTCTCGGGGTCATCCTGGTTGAAATTGACCATGGCGGCGGCTGAACCATCGGCGGCTAGATCGAGCACTCGTCCGTAGTTGGGCAAAAAGTCGAGGGGCTGATTGGGGCCGCGAGCTTTCTCTGAGCCCAGATCGATAATGGCGGTGCCCTGGCCCTGGAGGAGCAGCAGCGATTGGCTGTCGGGGGCAATCAAGAAGTCGCCGCCAGGCTCGGTTTCGATCGGCTGAGGGGGTGACCCCTGACGCACCACCCAGGGGCCAAAGTCGGCGGGGTTTTGCTGGTTGACCCGCTGCACCACAATGGTCTGCCCGTCGGCAGAGAGGTCAAATTTGAGATTTTGGTAGGTGCTGTTGTCGAGCACCAGGGCGGTTTCCCCCGATGGAGCGGCTTTCTTCTGGGGCCAGAGCTGCTGCCATAGGGGCGGGCGCTGGGCGGCAAAGTCGACGGGCGGTCGGGGGGTGAGGCCCGTGGTGACGGTGTAAATTTGCTGGTTGAGCAGACTACCGGCCTGGCTGGTGTCACTGGCCGAAAAGAGCACCTTGTCGCCCAACGGGTAAGGCTTAAAAGCCATCACTGACAGGTTTTTGGGAGTTAGAATGGTGCGCTCTTGGCGGCTCAGGTCGGCTAGCGCTAGGCGATTGGCTTCGTCACCCTCGGCCCCAATGTATAAAAAGGCGCGGGGGCGAGTTTCAAACTGGCTTTGGAAAGGCTCAAACCGGCTAGAGCCATTGGCGGTGGCAGCATAGCGATCGCGTGCTCCCTTCAATCCCACGCTGAACGTCTCCCCATAGGGCAGTGGTTGGGTCAGGGTGTAGGCCATACGTCGACCCGCCCAGCTCACCTTGCCCGGCAGGGGCGGGTCGAGGGTAAGGTTTTTCTCTACGCTAGCCACATCCATGGGGCGGCTAAAGGTGAGCAAAAAGGCCTGATCCTCAGCTCCTACCTGGCGGTCTTGCCAGGTAAAGTCGCGCACCCGCGCCGTGGCGTGGTCGCCCGAGAGTATCAATAGTCCCAGGGCCAGCGAGAGCCCGGCAATAATCATTATCGCCAGGCGATCGAGGGGTTGGGAGCGGGAACGGCGAGAGCGGCGACGGGCCATGGTTAATATTCGTAGGGGGTGCGGGGTTCAGGGATTTCGGTCAGGGTGGGGTCGCCAATGGTGAGCTGGCGTTTGCCGTCGAGGGTGCTGGTTTGCATTTTGCCCTTTACCTCAAGCCAGGTATCGGGAGCGGGCCGGGCGGTGCCTGGGGGCAGCTCTACCGGCAGGCCAACGGGGTAGGCATCGGCAGCGCAGCAGGTGAGCACAAACCGCGAAATCATCACAAACTCGTCGGGCCAGCCGGGAATGTGGGTGACAAACCCGCTTACCTGGGCGACCTGGCCCGCGTAGGCGTCGGGCTCAGGGTAGACGTTGAGGGTGCGCACCCAGTCAACAATGGTGCGCTCCTCAGACTCGCCGCCAAGGGAAAACCGCTGGGGCCGCGATCGCGTCTGACCCAGAACATCGGTAATGCCCCGTTGAAAGGCGGTCTCACTGGCAAAGGGGCGCGGCGTATAAACCAGCCCAAACACGGCAATGGCAATCAGCAGCGCCACGCTAAACTGCCGGGGCAGCAGCGCCGTGTGTTCTTGACTGCGAATAGTTTGCCCGGTTCCCTGGCGGTAGCTGAGCCACACCTGCACCAGACGGCTTACCCCCATAGCCAGCAGCAGCACCATAGCCAGATGGGCCAGCCACATGTAGTCGGGGTGCAGCAGCAGGTAGAGTTTGCCCGTCACCGTAAAGCGCAGCAGCATTAGCCCCCAAAGCAGCAGCATGGCGGCATCCACCAGGGCTTGCCAGGGCAGCGATCGCCGTCTGGCAGCGCGCAAACCATTAGAACTAGGCGTTGAGGTCATAATTGCCAAAAGAAAATAGGCATTCGCAACGTAAAAAGACGAGTCACTTTTCACCCCTTGACCCTCAGCTGTACCTAGCGGTAGCGGCTCAGGGCGTCCTCAACTGGTGTAGAGATTCATCACTAGGGCCAGCAGGAATACCAGCTGAGCTGCCAGCACAAATAGATAGAGAATGGCCCGCCCCTTAAACACCGTCAGCAGCAGACTGATGTTTTTTAGGTCGATCATGGGACCAAACACTAGAAAGGCTAGCAGGGAACCGCTGGTAAAGGTGGAGGCAAACGACAGGGCAAAGAACGAATCGACCGTTGAGCAGATCGACACTACCCAGGCCAGGGCCATCATCGCCACGATCGAGGTCACAGGGCCCTGGCCCAAGCTTAGAATGACCTCGCGGGGGACGGCGACTTGAACAAACGCGGCGATCGCACTGCCGATCACCAGCACCGCCCCTAACTCCCGCAGCTCTAGCACCATGTTGTCAACCATCATCCGCAGCCGAGTTGCCATCGGTGGCGCAGCAACAGCTACCTGAGCCAATACCTGGGCGGGCGGTGCATCGAGCTGAAGCACCTGCCCCGGCGACTGCATTAAAAAGGTGCCAGATTTTAGCAGCGGTGAAATCTCGACCTCCGCTGGGACTGGTGTGGCAGGCTCAGGCTCCCCCATTATGCGGGTGAGGCTGTCCTGCAAAAAGGGCCGCACATCGGTCTGGGCGCTAAAGATTAGAGCGATGGTGACCGCCACAATCAGAGTAAAGCCCACCCGCAGAAACACAATCTCGGGCTGATCGCGAAAGGCAATCCAGGTGGCCCAAAACACCACTGGGTTTACTGTAGGGGCCGCCAGCAAAAACCCGATCGCCACCGCCGTCGGTGCGCCCTTGGTCAACAGCCGCCGCGCCACCGGAATATTGCCGCACTCACAAACCGGAAACAGAAAGCCAATTAAGCTGCCCGCCAGCGCCGCTAGCACCACGTTTTTAGGAATGACCGCCAGCAGCTTTTGCTCATCGACAAACAGCAGCAGCACGCTGGAAAACATGACCCCCAGCAGTAGAAAGGGCATAGCCTCGACCAGCAAGCTAAAAAATAGCGTAATGCCGTTGTTGAGTTGGGTCATGGCGTCGGCTACGGTGCAGGGGACCCGACCTGGTGCATGAGCATCTACAGGCCGAAGCACATTTTAGCTGATCGCCATGCCTTCCGCCTGTGCGCGGGGATCGCTAAGACCAGAATGCTCTGTGGCAAGCAGCAATGGGTTAAGGTTTCTGCCAAATCAGTGAATAACGCCAGAATAGGTGTCTGCGGAGACAGCAGCCTGGAATCACAGCATCCGTAACGTTTTGGATCTGTCTTAACGACAATTGAGCAGGAGGGGTCGTCGCCACCTGAGTCGTTTTCGTTATCGATGTTCGATGCCATTGTCTATACGCAAAGTTGAGCGGAATAGAAATTGTGCTGTAAGCATAATCAATCGAGGTGCTCTCTCGGTAAAGCCCAAGAATTAACAGTTTTCCGGAAGGGCGTAACAGCAGCTTAATTTTCCGCAAAGCTACCGCCATATCCATGTGGTGTAAAGACGCGATCGCTACAATCACATCGTAGGCAGTCTCTGGTAAGTCAGTCGCTAGAAAGTCACCATTTACGTAAGCAATATTGGCAGCAAAATTAAGACTTGCTGCTTCCGCTAAAACAGCTTCATCAACATCAAGAGCGTCTACTAAGTTGGAACGCTCCGCGAGTTTTTTGGCAAAAAGACCCAAACCACAACCTATATCCAGGGAACGATTAATCCTGCTCGGGATCTGGTGCAGTAGATAGCGATGGTAGTGGGTGTTGTGGTCCCACATTTCTGCTCAACTCAACGTTATTTAAAGTCTAACGATACCTCTGCGATAGACCTTTAAAGAAAAGCGATCGCCATGCGTACGTTAGTTTCTAAGGTCTGTTCTGGCTCTATGATTAACAGGTTTTCTCCTGTGTTGAGAGAATTGCGGGGGGCTGTCCAGGGCTCCAGACAGTAGTAGTCTTTGCCCTTCACTGTCCAAAACACTAGCTTGGTGTAGTCGCCACTCCAGGACAGGGTAAGCCGTCGCCTGAGGTGGTCAGTAACCGTCGCTGCTGGAGCCGTCAGGTTCTGAAAAGACAGGTCAATCTCGTCTTGGCCAAAGTCAAAGCTGCCCCCAAAGGTTTCGATTTCGCCTGTGAGGTGGTTGCGGAATTCTGTTGAGGGAATTTCAAACTCTAGCTGAGATTTGTCTTCTACTAAGAAATAAGGGTGCAGCCCGGTAGAAAAGGGCATGGGCCGAGCCGAAAGGTTGGTGAACTGCTGCTGCAACTCCAGAATGTGGCCCCGCAGCTTAAAGGTGAAGGCCAGCTTGAACGCAAAGGGATATTGCGCCAGAGTGGCTTCGCTGCTGGTCAGTTCTAGGGTGAGGCTGGCCGATTCAGTTACATCCCGCTGAGTAACCTGCCAGGGCAAGTCGCGAGCAAAGCCGTGCTGTTTCAGACTGTAGGTCTGACCATCTAGCTCGTACTGGTTATCAGGCAGATTGCCGCAGATGGGAAACAGGATGGGAATACCGCCCCGCACCGATAGCTCGGGATTGGCGAAGCGATCGCCATCAAAGTAAAAAATATCCTGCCCCTCCACCTGCCAGCGAGTGGCAATACCGCCGCGATCGGGCACCAGTTCTAGCCGGGTGTCGGTGTCAGTGTCTGACAGCACGTAGGTGGAGTGGGGGTCTGCTTTTAAAGCAACGGCAAACACAGGGCACCTCAGGGGCACAATGCCTAGACGTTACCACAGCTCTCCGCCGTCAGGTGCTCTGGCCACAGCTGTTTATGGGCTTTTTACTAGAGCTATAAAGTATCTAGCAGCGCGTTATTCACCTGCGGTAGGGATTGGGGTAGCGGGTACGGTGTCGGCCCAGGCGTCGGCCTCAGCGTCATTCGTTAGAGCGGCGGGCTGGGGAGCGACCAAGGGTGCTACCGCAACGGGCTCGACCTTCATCTGGATCGGGGAAGGCAAAGGCACAGGAACTTCACTGGGTTGATTTCCGGCGGAAGACTCATTCTGATTCGACTCCCCAACGCTTTGCGAAGTGCCGCCGCTACGTTCGGGCGGCACGGGCTTAAACTCCTGCTGCTCTGGTGAAACCTTAGGTCCCCACTCTTCCAGGTCGCCTTCAAACTCAACCTCCATTTCTAGGGATTCTGGCGCAGTGGGAGAAGACTGATCTGTCTCTGGGCCTACCTCTAGATGTGTCGCAGGCTGATCTACGTTGGTAGGCTCATTGCTGTCCTCAAGAGCCTCAGGGGTATCCAAGTCCTGGGTAGGAGCGGCTGAATCTTCCAGGATGTCTTTGGACTCAGTCTCATCCTCTAACCGGTCTTTAGGTTCTGGTGTTGGTTCGGCCTCCAGCTCCACTGGCAGAATGTCCTCCGCATCGGGTGATACAAAGGGGCTGCTTGGGTCGCTGACGGTTTCTGGCGGTGTTTCCTGGGTTTTGAGGTCAAGCACAACGGGTGACTTGAGCGGTTTGTCAAACTGCGACGAGGCCTGTTCAATGCGCTGGAGCACCTGCTGACTGTCCTTGCCGTTGAGGGTTTTGGGATGAGAGTCTTGTACCCGCACCGGTACCAGCTCAACCCGCATCTGGTCGTCTTTAAGCCCGACTTTGAGCACCGCTGAGTCCTGGTTTTCGAGGGGCTCGTCGGGACGAAATACGAAGTCGCCCAGGGAGTAGGCAATGGGCCGCCCCTTATAGATCTCACCCCCCTGAATCACGGTGGGATGGTAGCCCACTACCACATCAGCACCCTGGTCAATGGCCAAGCGAGCTAAGTTGGTCTGCATGAAATTGGGCTGTTCGCCCAGGTGGTCAACCCAGCGAAAGTTCACGACAATCCAGTCCACCTCGTCGCGCAGGGCCTGAATGTCGGCAACTATCTCAGGCATGTTCTGCGCGTTGAACCCAGCCCTGTCTTTAAAGGCCGTGGCGGCCTTAAAGGTCTCGACTTCTTTGGCGATCGCCTTATCGCTGGCCCCAGCTCGCTCTTTGAGCACATCAGTATCGTGGGCCGCGTTGTTACCACCCATGGCATAGCTCAGATAGGCAATGCGCTTACCCTTGACATCAAGCACCTCTGGACGGCGGGCTTCGAGGGCGTTGCGCCCGGCACCAATGCGGTAAAGCCCTTTGCTGTCTAGAGTGGTGAGGGTTTCGTCAAGGCCCTCAGCCCCATAGTCCATCAGGCTACTGTGGGTCAGATTGACAACGTCTACGCCGCTATTGACTAACAAATCGACGGCATCGGTACGGGTCTGATGGCGCAGTCCCTCTTGAAGATTGGTGGCCGCCGTAGCTAGAGGGGTGGCCAAATTCACTAGGGCTAAATCAGCCTGACCGTACTCGACGACGTCAGCAAAGAATCCTCCAGGAGCCGTCAGGCTTTCTGGAGCAATGTCCTCTAAAGAGATATCACCCCCAAACAATAGGGTGACGTCATCAGCAGGAGCAGGCGTGACCGCTTGATGGGTAATTACGCCCACGGGCTCAAGAGCCGTATCGACCACCGTAGAGCGGTTGCCATTGCCACCGGCTGCATTTCTGCCTGGGGCAGAGACAGGCCTGCCCTCGCCAGAATCCCTGAGGGCGACGGGTGCTACCGGATCACCTTGCTCTACCTCTATCTCCGGCAGCACCTCAGTCTGGGCCGAGAACTGAGGCAGCGACGGCGACGGTGCAGAAATAATCACTTCGAACAGACAGCCCATGACGAAGGCTGCTACCGCCGACCCGGACAACACGAAAGCGCGTAGGGTTTGCAAACGCTGCCGCGACAACGTTTTAACTGGGCTCGGGAGCGCTTGCCGAATTTTGGGTGGCATGGCCAAGGCGGCCTGGCGCTGGGCCTGGGCCTTGAGGCCGCTTTGGCGGCGCTTTAGTGCCGGGGTGACAATCTTGACGCGCTGCTGCCAAAGCACTCGGCGGTGCCCTAAGGGGCGAGCAATCACCAAAATTCCTTCGATCAGCTCTGAATTAAGCAGCCACACGCGGTGACACAGAAACCGCAGCAGCCTGTCCTTAACCGGCGGCTGCCGAAATTCCACCACTAGCTGTAGGCAGCCGGGGCGCTCGGCCTGCACCTGCACAAAAATACCGTGGGGGGTTAGGGGTTGATTGAGCCACAGGGCAATGTCGCGAAAGTATCCTGCCGCTGCCCGTTCTTTTACTGAGGGCGGCTGAAGCAAGGGGCCCTGGGGCAACACCTGTGGCTGAGGAGGAATAACCGCGCTAATCATAAATGTGCAGAGGTAACAAGGTGGCAAATGAAAAGTGAATAGATCATCCCTAAAACCCTGCGGCTAAAGGGCGAAACTACCACGGCAAATGCGATGCCCCAATGATAGTGCAGACTTAAAGGGGTGACACATCTGTACTGAGATAGCCTTGATGACCCCAGCAGGCTGCCGGTGGCCATCTTTTGCCCCTGTCGATACAGACCGGAGAGAGGCTTCCCCATAATCTGCTAGTGTCTTATTTTTACGAATGCTTGCCCATGTCCACACCACCCCTGAGCGGGCGCGACCTGCTAAGCCTGAGCGACTTGAGTGTCGATGAGCTGCTAGAACTTTTGACCTTTGCCACTGAGCTGAAGGCCGGTAAATACCATCCTCAATTTCCTCAAAAGGTGCTGGGTCTCCTGTTTCGCAAAGCGTCGACTCGCACTCGTGTCAGCTTTTCGGTGGCCATGTATCAGCTGGGTGGACAGGTGCTCGATCTCCATTCTGGAGTGACCCAGGTGAGCCGGGGTGAGCCTACCAGTGATACAGCTCGAGTGCTCGATCGCTACTTAGATGTGGTGGCCATTCGCACCTTCGACCAGGCTGAAATTCAGGAATTTGCTGACTACGCTTCGATTCCTGTGATCAATGCCCTGACCGATCTGGAGCATCCCTGCCAGATTTTGGCCGACCTGCTGACCATTCAAGAAGAGTTTGGGGCCCTCCAAGGATTGACCTTGACTTACCTGGGTGACGGCAACAACGTCGCCCATTCGCTCTTGCTGGGCTGCGCCATGGTGGGGATGAACGTGCACATCGCCGGGCCGGAAGGCTATGCGCCAGACCCGGCAATTGTGAAGCAGGCCAACCAACTCATGCAGGGCAATGGCCATGTGCTCATCACCACCGATCCTGAGGCCGCCGTCAAAGATGCCCAGGTGCTCTACACCGATGTCTGGGCCAGCATGGGTCAGGAGTCTGAGGCAGGCCAGCGTCTGCCGCTGTTCCAGCCCTACCAGGTCAATGATGCGCTGCTAGAAAAAGCTAGCCCAGAGGCGATCGTGCTGCACTGCCTGCCGGCGCACCGGGGAGAAGAAATTACCCACGAGGTGATGGAAGGCGCTGCCTCTCGGGTTTGGGATCAGGCGGAGAACCGGATGCATGCCCAGAAAGCGCTGTTGGCCAGCGTTCTTGAATAGCTCTAGGGAAACGGGAGTAATTTGGGGCGGCGGTGATTGTGAATGATGGGCGAGGGAGATTAAGGACGCTTTAGATGCTTCTATTCCTGTCTTTGTCTCTCCCTGCGGTGTGCCTAGATTAGATTCAAGAAGTGCAGCACGCCCTGGCCGCTCAGTGCTTCGATCGCAACGGCAAAGGCGAAGCCCAGCATGGCCAGTCGTCCGTTCAGGCTTTCGGCAGCGGGGGTAAAACCCCACTCGCGGGTTTCAGATAGGTTGGGATTGTTAGTCATAGATCTTTTTGTAACGCTTTATTAAGCATTATAGCGAGTTAGTTGTGGAGTGCCGGAGTGAGTCAAGGGATGTCTGCAGGTGACGGGTCGAGGTGGCGCTGTCCGCCGCCGCTAAAGCCGGGCGATCGCCTGCGGGTAATTGCTCCCAGTGGTGCCCTGCGAGAGTTGGAGAGCTTTAACCAGGGCATAGAGGTTTGGCGCAGCTGGGGATTTGGGGTAGATGTTAGCCCTGGCACCAGGGAGCAGTGGGGCTACCTGGCTGGGACAGATGCCAACCGCCAACACCAGCTGGGCCATGCCCTGTCAGATCCCACCTATAAAGGCATTCTCTGCGCTCGGGGGGGCTATGGGGGCACTCGGCTGCTTGAGGGATGGCAGTGGCCAGAGGCGATGCCGCCCAAGTGGCTGATCGGCTTTTCTGACATCACTAGTCTGCTGTGGAGCCTGGGCAAGCAAGGGATAGTCGGTGTGCACGGGCCGCTGCTAACCACCCTAGCGTCGGAGCCCGAGTGGTCGCAGCAGCGGCTCAAAAAATTGGTGATGGGCCACGGACTGCCGGTGCTGCATGGCGAAGGATGGAGCCAGGGCATTGTGGAGGGACGGTTGTGGCCCGCTAACCTGACGGTGGCAACCCACCTGCTGGGCACAGCTCACGAGCCTGACCTCACCGGCGCAATTCTGGCTTTTGAGGATGTCACCGAGGCACCCTACCGGATCGATCGCATGCTGACCCACTGGCGCTTGGCGGGCAAGCTTTCTCAGGTTAAAGGCATTGCTCTGGGACGGTTTAGCCGCTGCGAGCCGCCCGATGGCGTGCCTAGTTTTGCGGTGGCTGAGGTGCTGCGCGATCGCCTCGGCGATCTGGGCATTCCGGTGGTGGCCAATTTGCCCTTTGGCCACGACGGCGACAATGCCGCTCTGCCAGTTGGAGTCATGGCCCACTTGGACGGCGGTGCGGGCCGCCTCGAAATTCTGCCAACGGTTTAGGTGTTTACCGTCTGGGCGTCTTTAGAATGAAGTCACGTTTTAGGTACAGCCGTGGTTCCTCTTCGTGATGACAACCCCACCAGCATTACTCCCGTAGTTACCTACGGATTGATTGGGATCAATATTGCCGTATTTGTGTTTCAGCTCAGTCTGTCGCAGGAGGGCATCGACGGCTTTTTTGACGCCTGGGCACTGGTGCCAACCCAGCTAACCGAAAGTTTTCAGGGGGCGCTTCAGGCCCCGATTTACGAGTGGATTACCCTGCTCTCCTCTCAGTTTCTCCACGGCGGCTTCTTTCATGTGGGGGGCAATCTGCTCTACCTATGGGTATTCGGCAACAATATTGAAGACCGACTGGGCCACGTCAAATTCTTGATTTTTTATCTGGGTTGTGGGGCCCTGGCGGGGCTAACCCAGTGGGTTTTTGACCCTTCCTCAGCGGTGCCAACCATTGGGGCTAGCGGGGCGATCGCCGGGGTCATGGGGGCCTATATTCTGCGATTTCCTCGGGCCCGGATCGTCACTTTAATTCCGCTAATTATCTTTTTCACCACCATTCGCATTCCGGCGGTTTTTTTCCTGGGATTTTGGTTTGTGCAGCAGGCGCTGTTTAGCATCGCCAGCCTCAGCAGTGACATGGGCTCGGGTGGCGGCGTGGCCTATTGGGCCCACTCCGGGGGATTCGTGTTTGGGCTGCTTTTAGGCCCGCTGTTGGGGCTGATGGGCGGCAAGGCGCGATCGCCTCGTCGATAGCCGTGGTTTCACTGATGCCTAAGGACTCAAACTGTGGCGGCGGGCTGCTGGGGTGGTAACTTCATAAAGTTCTCGAGTAAGCTAGGGAATTATTTGTGATTTTATTACTGATGTCGCACAACGGGCTTGAAAAGCACTAGAAGGGCATTGGGCACCACGGCTGGTGAACTTGCCCTTCGAGGGTTCCTGACTATCATCCTGATTAGCCAACTTTATAGAAAGGTACGACTATGGCGGAAGCCAAGATCCTCGTTGTCGATGACGACTCCGCAATTCGCAACCTGATTCATCGGTTCCTGGCCAAGCAGAACTATGAAATGGAGTCGGCAGAGGACGGTAAGAAGGCTCTGGCGGTGTTTGAGCAGTTCACTCCTGACCTGGTCATTCTCGACCTCAACCTGCCCGATACCAACGGCTACGATCTGTGTAAAGAGATGCAGTCGCGAACCGGAGTGTTTGTGCTCATGCTCACGAGCCGCACTGACGAGTCGGATAAAATTCGAGGATTTAACGAAGGGGCTGACGACTATTTAACTAAGCCCTTTAGCCTCGGTGAGCTAGAGGTGCGGGTGGGCGCTATCCTCAAGCGCCAGCGTCCGGTCACGGCGGCAGAACAGCAGTGTCTAACCTTCAACAGCCTGGCCATTGACCCCGTGCGGCGAGAGGTGATGCTCAACGATGAAATGGTACCTCTGACGGCGCTGGAGTTTGACCTGCTACACTTTTTGGCTAGTCATCCCGGACGCGTGTGGCGGCGGGCAGAACTGATTCAAAAGGTTTGGGACTACGACTACGTCGGCGATCAGCGGGTGGTGGATGTGCATGTCGGCCAGATTCGCAAGAAAATTGAGAAAGACACGACCCAACCGGCTCTAATTCAAACGGTGCGGGGCGTGGGCTACAAATTTGAGCCACCGGGCACCGGAGAAGAGGCGATCGCAGGTTAGCCCGCCTCCGCCCCTCGAACCTGGTTGCGAAAGGCCCAGGCGAGCTTGAGCACCTTAGTCCAGTTGCGCTGCACTTTTTTTGGCGTCCAGCCCAGGGTGTGGGCGATCGCCTCATCGGTCAGGGCGGCGTTGCCGATCTGCTGCTGTTTGAGGTCGAGAAACTGACGGTAGTCTGAGGGCAAGGTAGCCAAAAAGTCGCCCCACTCCGTCGGCGTCATTCCTAATCGCGCCTCGAGGTTGGCCCCAAGCCACTGGTGCACCAGCTGCCACTCGTGCTGCTGAGAAAATTTCTCAACGTGGTACTTAAAGCGCTGCTGGAGATAGTCGCGCTCCCGAGCCGAAAGACTTAGGATATCGTCGATTTCTGCGGCGGAGCAGTCCTTTAGCTTGAGCACCAGGTAGTCGACGCAGTCAGTCTGGTTTTGGTCTTTGAGGTACTGCATCAGGGCACTGATGACGCGATCGCGCATCACCCCGTCGCCCGGGTCATTGACCTCAGCCATCATTTTTTCGCGCACCTGCTGCACTACCGAACTGCGGGCGTGGCTTTCGGCGGCCTCAGTCTTGGCTCCCTCGCTAACCAAAGCCATGTCGACCGAGGTTTCGGCGGGCTGGCGGCGGCTAAAGGCTTGGGCCCGCAGCACAATCAGCTGCTGGCTGCCTCCCCGCAAATTGATGCGCCGTTTGGCATACTGCTCGCTAAAGGCCATATATTCCGCTAACTCCAGCCGGGTGCGGGGGGTATAGGTAGCCGGTAGCTCATGCTCGCGCCGAAAGGCATTAAGCACTTCAATGTAGAAAATCTGCATGAAATCTTCGAGCAGGGCATAGCGACCCTTAAACCCCAGATAGCTGCCGTGGGGAGCTACATGGCGGTAGACAATGGCACTGAGGCTGCTGTGCAGTTCTACCCGGCCCCGATGAGAGCCCATGTCGTAGTAGGCCAGGCATTTGCTCACCCGATGGCGCACTAGGGCGGTCTGCCAGTGACCGACATCCCCTGAGGACTGAATGCGATCGCTCATGGCGCAGATGCGCTCAATCTCTGCTGTGAGCCGCTGCATGACCCCATCTATGCCCCCCAGCCGGCGCTGTAGATGACTCATAAACAGCTCTTCTACCAGGGTAGAAATGGGGGCGGTGTCGTTAGCATCGGGCTGGGGCAACGGTTCTGGAGGCTGTGGCGTAGTCCCAGGGGACAATGGGGGCATGGCTAAGCAGGTAGATGCGGTCTTCATAGTTACCCAATCCTAACAACGACACTGAAATCGGGAAGGGCCAGCCGGGACACTCAATAAATTGGTGAATTCCGGGTGGGCTGTTATGTACCCCCGCTTCAGTCGCTGGGATTTCCCAAGGCATGTGCCAGCACCGAAAGCTGCCCGCCCTTGCCGCAGGCCAATCGCCGCCGGTTTGCTAATTTGATGAGTCTCAAAAAATTCTCTGCTCGCTTTGAATTGCCAAGCCTGACAAGCCTTTTTATGTAAGGGTTTCAGCTTCTTCTGCAGCCATTGAAGGCGTCGATCGCGGACTTACATTGATCCAGGCGATCGCGCTCGAAACGGTGCGACTAGAATTTGCCGATCGAGGTGCCAGTTGCCCAGTTGCCCCCATAGGCGGTGGTTCAGTCAGCGGAAGTCATACCGGCTGAGCGCCCCAGTCCAAAGCGGTCTCCCACCCCAGACCCTTGCGAATCATCTGAGGAGTTTCCCCCTCCATATCCAGAATGGTTGAGACTTCGTAGGCCAGGGGGCGATTGTCGTCGATCACGATGTCCACCAATTTTTCAAGAGTGTCAAACATCGCCATTTTGTCCAGGGGACGTCCTTTGGTCGCCTCCGGCAGCAGTGTCAAGGCTGAAGTCGAAATAATTGGATTTTGCAGCGTTTCGACCAGAGCTAGGCAAATGGCATGGTCGGGGACCCGAATGCCCGTAGTGCGCCGCTTGGGGTTCATTACTAGGCGGGGCACCTGCCGTGTGGCGGGCAGCAAAAAAGTAAACGGCCCCGGAATTAGTCGCTTAATTAGGCGGTAAGCACCATCGCTAACGATCGCATAGTCGGCAATATTAGACAGCGAGGCGCAGAGGAAGGTGAGGGGTTTGTCGTTAGCCAACTGCTTGATCTGTCGCACTCGCTGCACCGCCCCGCGATGGTTGAGGTCACAGCCGATCGCGTAAACTGTGTCGGTGGGGTAAAGGGCTACTGCCCCCTGCCGCAGCGCCGAGACAACGGCCTCTACTTTGCGGCTCTGCGGGTTATCAGGATGTAGTTTGTAGGTTGTTGCCATTGCCCCTGTCCCTGCTACAGTTGCTCTATTGAAAACCCTAGCTTACCTCGATTGCCCCTCGGGCATTGCTGGCGATATGTGCCTAGCTGCATTGGTAGACGCCGGCGTGCCGCTGTCGTACCTTCATGCTCAGCTGGCTACCCTGGGGCTGAGCCACGAATTTACCCTCACCGTGACGCCGACTCGTCGCCAGGGGTTGCGGGCGCTCTATGCCGAGGTTGCGCTGACCCTACCCCCAGGGGAGCATCCCCATGGAGACCACCACCACGCGGCAGCGGTCGACCACGACCAGGGTTCTGGAGCGGCGATCGCAGCCTCAACCGTCACCCGTAATCTGCCTGCGATCGAACAGCTCATCACCCAGGCTGCTCTGCCCGATCGCTCTCAGCGCTGGAGCCTAGCCGTGTTTCGTTGCCTGGCCGAGGCCGAAGCAGCCGTCCACGGCATTGCCATAGACCAGGTGCATTTCCATGAGGTCGGCGCGACCGATGCCATTGTAGATATCGTCGGCACCTGCCTAGGGCTTGACTACCTGGGAGTCGAGCAGCTGTTCTGTTCGCCCTTGCCCACTGGGCGAGGACGGGTGCGAGCTGCCCACGGCTGGTTACCCGTCCCCGCCCCCGCCGTCCTCAAGCTGCTAGAACAGCGCCAGGTGCCGATTTACAGCAACGGCCTCGATGGGGAACTGGTGACCCCGACCGGAGCGGCGATCGTCACTGCCCTCGCTGAATCCTTCGGCGACCCCCCGACCATGAGCCTACGCTGTACTGGGCTGGGAGCTGGGGGAAAAGAATTGCCCGTTGCCAACGTGCTGCGCCTGTGGATTGGGGAAGCGGCCAGCCTATTTACCCCAGTAGCAGCGGCAGTACAATCAGTTTCAGCCGAGGTGCCCTACGATTCTGACACCATTACCCTGCTTGAAACCCAGGTCGACGATCTAGTACCCCAGTCCGTAGGCTACCTCTACGATCGCCTCTTAGCCGCCGGTGCCCTGGATCTATTCACTCAGCCCGTAGCGATGAAAAAATCTCGACCTGGGCTACTCATTACAGTGCTCTGCCGTCCTGAAGACGAGCTTCACTGCACAGACATTCTATTTGCTGAAACCTCTACCCTGGGCATTCGCCGCCAAACTCAGCAGCGGTGGGTACTGCCCCGCCACATAGAAACCCTTGAGACTCCCTACGGCCCGGTGGCTCTAAAGCTGGCCTATCACCCCCGCACCCAAGCAGTGCTTAATGTTCACCCTGAGTACGAAGACTGTGCTGCCTTGGCGCGCTATCACAACGTTCCCTGGCGGACGGTGCACCAGACGGCACTCAGCCTATGGTATCAACAGGCTGATAAGAGCTGCTAACCCATGGGCCTAAGTCTGCTCGTCAAGGTTTAGCTCGTCTATCTCTTCTTCACTGAAGTGGTCTTCTTTCCCAACCGCTAAGTCAGCACTTGCCAGCACCCCAGGATGCACCTGATTCAGCTTCTGGGAAAAAATTCTAAAGGCATCTAGCCCCTGGCGTTCGGCGAGAAACAGAGCTTCTGGTCTCTGGTCACGCTGGGTCACCTTCACCAGGTTGTACTCTGTGTTATCGCCATAGATAGCAAACGTAATTTGGAACACCTCCAAAAAGTTAATCACCCACTGACATTCGCTACGGGGGAACTGCTCGTAGTAGCGAATCAGGCTGGCAATTCTCGTTTCCATGTAGGGGAGCGTCTGACGCGAAACCAGCACCAGCTTAAGCAAAATAATTGCCAGGGTGAGGGCATTGCCCTGGGATAACACCAGCGAAAACAGCGGCGAAGGCTGGTCTTGATCCTCTGTCATTAAATAGTCAACGACCCGATTGCTGGTGCGCAACACCAGCGACGCATCCCACGGCTCATCGTCAAACTCCCTGTAGAGGTTGACTAGCCGTGTATCTAGCTGTTCTTGAATCTGTTTAGAGATCGGGTTGCCGCTGACGGTATAGAGCAAATAGCGAGTCAGACTTTTCTTAAAATCACCGTAGCTACTCTCTTTAATCTGCTCTAAAAATAAGCGCGCTAAGTTTTTATAGCTAAATTCGCCCCGCCTGGCCACAATTGCCTTGACTAGGCGCAGGGCACTATCTCCCAACGCTGTGGGATTGTCTACAGGGCGATCGCGGGTTTGTCCTGACTGGCTATGGGCCGTATACATAGCCAGATCAAACTTAAACTTGTCTTTCAGTCGGCGAGAGAGGGCACGAGCAGCCTGGCGCTGTTCGATAGGATTATTTTCGTTGACGTACTGGGGTACTAGCAGGTACGGAGTATAGCGAGCGGTCCAATCATCGGGGCGGCTTAAGGTGCGCTCCTCAGTGTAACGAGCCGCAAACAGCCTAAGTTCTTCAAAATCCTTGCTCTCAAGAAACCTGATAAGCCAGTGGCGCAGCCGCTTAAGAGTCGGCGATAGGGTGCGACGCTGGATTAGCGGATCAGAGAACAGGTCAACTAGATCCTGAATGGCGTCAAACTGACGAGCAACTTCCCAGTTGTTGACGAGAATGTAACAGCAGCGCTTAATGGTGTTACGAAACTCTAATTCGTTATTAGCAAACAATATGACGTGCAGTGCTGGCAGCGTTTGAGAGCTAACCGAATCAGTGTGATGGACGAAAAGATGACGAAACTCCTCTAAAACGTCTTGAGGATGCCAAATCTTTACGATTTCTAGTAGGAAATTGTAAATGACCTGCTGTGCCTGAGCCAGCGATAACCCAGGTCGAGCCCCATACTCATTTGACTCCATTGAGGGATATCTAACCACGGCTTCCCGAGACATTGGTTGGTAGATTTGACCCATGATTACCGGAAGTAGTTTGGCAGGCGATCTGAGCTATCTGTTTGCGGAACGGCAAACAGCGTTTGCTAGAGTGCTACCGCTAGACTCTCTAGACTCTCTAGACTCTGATAGTCAAAATGCTGGCTAGACCTTCCCCTTGGCAGATTTAGCTACAGACTAAATGCTTAAACAACCCAAATCCGATAAATTCCAGACCCAATGAACCCGATGGTAGATGCATGTCTTGGTGTCGTGCCTTCAACGTCAGCTAGCTCTCTGTTGGAGAACCTGGCCATTCGCGTAGGTCTTAAGGTGCTTGGGCTCTTAAGTAACACCACAGATCATTTGTGTAAAGTAACACAGCACAATACTGTCTCTAGCCTAATCAGCTATTGTGCCTAGTTGTAACCAGAACATATTCCGTTAACCTTTAAACGGAGAGCTGGCAAACAATTTGAAGTCTTCAACTTATGCCGGGCAAGTAACGCCATAACTTCTTAGGATAGCTACTCGGCTTGTTGATAGTGGAGCGGAATTCTACAGGGAAGCTTAGAAGAATATTACAAGCATTGTGACCCGCTGGATCATGGTCCAACTGCCGAGCATACTGGCTCTTTTGAACCAAGCTTTTCTTTGGTACTAGAAATGGTATGGGGGCGGAGGGGCTCGAACCCTCACGACCGTTTAGGGTCAACGGATTTTCATTCTCCCGCAGCTTTCGCTGCTGCCTAGAGTGGGGAACCCACACCGGGTTTTGAGAATTGGACCCTCCCTTTACCCTCGACTAAACGTTAGGGTAGCTCCCGTCGGGCCTCTGCACCTTCCGGCAAGTTTAGTTTGCCGGCTTGGCTCAGGATTGCCGTGTCTAACGTTGGAACAAGGCCGGAGCCGTTACCCAAAGCTAAAGTTAGGTTTCCCTGAGTTTGAGAGCTTCCACTTAGCAGATTTCTCCACTAAGGCTCAGTTTTCTAAGTCCGTAGCGTCTACCATTCCGCCACGCCCCCAAAATTGTCCTAGCTGAGTGCAGGACAATGCAGACTCTATTGCACCACCAACCGTGCGGGATTGCAACTCCCCTAGCTCTCTAAGGGCATATCTAGTTATTTTCTGCTCGATTTTATTTACGAGTGTGTGCTAATGTAACGACAGCTGAAGCAATAGCTCAGCAACATACTTAGTACGTTTACCTGGACTAATACATCATGACTACGACTCTACAGCGGCGCGAGAGCGCCAACCTGTGGGAGCAGTTTTGCCAGTGGGTGACGAGCACCGAGAACCGCCTGTATGTGGGCTGGTTCGGCGTGTTGATGATC
>JAESFY010000180.1_pt1 | contig 25438 bp, 24 predicted proteins | sample 9266201 | NCBI WGS metagenome assembly JAESFY01 (sample SAMN14515071, study PRJNA621656) | algae metagenome | isolation source: Nodosilinea sp. WJT8-NPBG4 and co-occurring heterotrophs from soil, lower... | place: USA: Pinto Basin, Colorado Desert, California | collected 2006-05-27 | reverse complement strand
CCCTGGGTTCGTACCTGATGCCGGGTGTCACGTACACTCCGGGAACCGTGCTGAACGTGGCTCTGTCGGTGACGGGCGCCAGCCCGACGACCCTCGCTGCGAAGGTCTGGAAGGCGACGGACGCGGAGCCTGCCGCGTGGCAGGTGTCCGCGACCGACACCACGGCCGCGATGCAGGCCGCGGGAACCGTCGGACTGATGAACACGATGTCCTCGGCATCCACCGTGCCGGCGATGATCTTCAGCTGGGATGACCTCACCGTCACCAAGCCGTAGGTCTCGTCCGCCAGGAGGAAGACAGAAGCCGAGGTCCCGCATCGCGGGCCCTCGGCTTCTGCGTGTGCGTCCCTGCGGGACTCAGCGTTCGAAGCTCACGAAATCGGAGCGGACCGCCCGTGCCGCGGCGCTCTTCGTTCGGGGCACCATCGCGAGCCCGACCCCCAGTACGAGCGTCGAGATCGAGGTGGAGAAGAAGGGAGCGAACAGCGAGTCCCAGAACACCTGGATGGCGAGGAAGATCATCAGTCCGCTCGCCTGCCGCTTCGCGACCTGTCCTGCGGTTCCCAGGGCGACGACCACGAGCAGGACGACCAGCGTCACCGCACCGAAGATCCCGTATCGGATCCACAGATCACCGAGCATCGAGTGCACCTCGAAGCCGTTGCCGAACATGTACTTCTCGACGTAGCCGTTGTTCGGGTCGTAGTTGAGGCGCGCCATCCCCATCTTCGCGATGAACAGGTCGATGCCGTTCGCCATCGTGCCGGACCCGAGCCCGAACGGGTTCGCGGCGATGAGTTCGGTGGATGCGCCGAGCTCGGGACGTCCTCCGAGGATGAGCGAACCCGACTGGGCGATCTGCGCCTCGGATCGCACGGCGGCGGCCTTGCCGAACCAGCCCTCGAGGATGAACGCCTGCAGTGCCGCATAGCCGATGACAGCGACGAATCCGAAGACCGCGAGCGTCCGAACCGTCGTCGAGCTCTTGCTGAGCCGGGAGCCCAGTGCCTGCCAGGCCACCAGCGCCGCGGCCACCAGGAGCATGGACCCGGCGGAGCGCGAGTCGTTCAGGGCGGAGACTGCCGCGAGCAGCAGCAGGGCAGCGACTTCCAGCCACAGCTTGCGGCTGATCATGCAGAGTGCGAGCACCGTCACGGTGGCGGGCACCGACAGGTCGAACTTCCACACGTTGTCCATGTTGAGACCGTGCGTGACCGCTCCGGCGAGGAGGCCCAAGCCGTAGCAGAGGGCGGTGGCCGCCGAACCGAGGATGCTGCGCACCCAGACGATGATCCCGATCCCGCCGATCAAGCTGATGAGCGTGAATGTGTTCTGCTGCATCATCGAGTCGCTCGTCGGATGGTCGGCCGCGAAGAAATCGGTGAGCACGAGTCCGCTGATCATGGCGAGGACGCCGAAGGTGATGATCGACGGACCCCCTCGGAGCCGCCAGAGCGCCACAGCCCATACCGGCAGGAGCACGAGGCTCAGCAGGATGCCGGCTGTCATCCCCTGCAGAACCGTGATGCGGGCCGCGAGAACGATGCAGACGACCGCTGCGAGCACCTTCATGTCGTGACTTCTTCCGGACCGGGGGAGCCCATCAGGCGCACACGGTGGCGCGAGATGTACACGGCGAAAGGCACGATCTGGAAGACGAACACAGAGGCCGCGTTCGCGAGCACCGGGCCGGCAGCGCCGAGCGACGGGGTGATCAGGAGGGCCAGGGTGATGGTCGAGATGGCCATGAGCGTCACCGGGATCATCTGGAAGCGGATCCCGGCTTCGTCCATCAGGAACATGCCGAGCGGGTACAGCGCGGCTTGGCACACCACCATCAGGCCGAAGGCGAGCACGGTCGTCCCGGAGACCTCGAGGGTCCCGTCGGTGATGAAGTCGAACAACCAGGGAGACACCGCCCAGACGAGTCCGCAGATCACCGCGGCCCCCGCGGCGAAGAGGGCGGCGATCATGAAGGGCCCTCGCGTCAGTGCTCCGCGGGCACGGGCGCGCGTGAAGAGCGGCCACAATGCGAGCCCGCCGGCGGAGACGACGCCGATGATGGCGAAGAACACCTGGCCCACCGCGCCGTACTCCGCGACCTCCTCGGTCGTTCCCGACTGGGCGAGGATGTAACGGAGGAGGGCGACGGACAGCGGCGCGGAGACGAGCTGGACGAGCATCGGCCAGCCGACGTGCATGACCCGCACTCCGGGGACACGGCGCGGTCGAGGGATGTCCCGTATCGCTCGCCCGAGCAGGGGAGAGAGGGCGCTGAGCGCGAATCCGAAGCCGGCTGCCGCGATCATGATCCCGGAGACCATGGAGGAGACGGCGAGGAACGTGCCGGCATCCGGCGGAGCGAACGACACCAGCAGCCACACGAGCAGCAGGTTGAGCGGCCCCTGCCCGGCCTGGATGAGGATGATCCAGTGATTCTTGTGCAACCCGAGCAGCACGCGCTGCCAGATGCCGAGCGGGATGCCGAGGCAGAAGATCGTGAGGGACACGAACGCCGCGAGGTCGGCGCCGGGGATGCTTCCGGCATCACCGAGGATCGACCGCCAGGCGCCGGTGAGGTAGAGCACCGAGTTGAGGACCATCCCGCTGCCCGCGAAGCAGACCATGATGCGGCCGACCGTCGTGAGCTGGGCTCGGATGACCCGGTCTTCTCGGGGGGCATCGCTGACCGCGATGCTGTTGACCAGCACCGCCCCGGAGCCGAGGTCCGAGAAGGAGATGAGCCCGGGCAGAGAGGCGATGAGCGTGTACAGCGCGTAGTACTCGACCCCCGCGCCGCCGAGGATCAGGCGGGCCGTCAGCACGCCGCACACGAGGGAGATGGCCATCGAGACGGCCCTCGCTGCGAGCGCGAACAGGACGCTCATGCGTCCGAGACGTCGGTGCCGGATTCTTCCTTCGTGCCCGTGCTCGTGCCCTTCGATGAACGGGTCCAGCGGCGGGAGGGGGCATCCGGGACGTAGTAGGGGCTGCTCTCGTTTCGCTTGACGGCGTTGAGCACGATGCCGACGACGTCCTTGTTCGTGGACTTCATCGTCGCGAGCACGGCGCTGATCTGCTTGCGACGAGTCCGACCCGAACGTGCGACGACCAGCACGCCGTCGGCCAGGTCCGCGAGGCGGATCGCATCCGACACCACGAGTGCGGGAGCGCTGTCGATGATCACGTACTCGTAGTACTCGCGCGCCTGCTCCACGAGGTCGCGCAGACGGTGCGACGTGATCAGCTGCCCCGGGTTGGGAGCGGGTGCACCGCCGGCGATGATGTCGATCTTCATCGACTCCGAGTGCTGCACGGCCTCGACGAAGGAGACGTCGCCGACGAGGATCGAGGTGACGCCGATGGCTCCCTCGAGCTGCAGTTGGCTGGCCACCGACGAACGACGAAGGTCGGCATCGATCACGAGAACGTGATGGCCGGCCTCGGCGAGAGCCGCGGCCAATCCGATGCTCACGGATGACTTGCCCTCGTGCGGCGCCGACGACGTCGTCATCACGACCTGCAGATCTCGGTCGACGGCGACGTACTTGAGGTTGGCGGCGAGAGCGCGGAAGGACTCCGCCGACCGGCTGTCACGGCTGCGGAGCATCGTCGAGAGGATCGTGTAGCTCCGCCGCCACGCGACGATCTCGCCGAGCACCGGGGCATCCGTCACGGCGGCGATGTCGCTGCGCTCGGTGATCCGGGTGCCGAGGACGCGGCGGAACAGCGCATAGGCGACGCTGAGCGCGAGGCCGATCGCCGCACCGATGAGAGTGTACAGCCGCGTGTTCGGACCGATCGGCGCCTGCGGCATGCGTGCGGGGGCGATCGTCTCGAGCCGCACCGCGGGGTTGTTCTCGGCGTCGCTGGGCGAGACCCGGGCGACGGCGGCGACGAGAGAGTCCGTGATGGCGGCGGCGGTCTCCTGTGCACGCTCCTTGTCGTTGTCGGTCACAGAGATCTCGATGACCACGGTGTTGAGGGTGTTCACCACCGAAACGCGCTTCGCGAGCTGGGTCGCGGTCTCCTCGATGCCGAGCTCCTCGATCACGGGGGTCAGGACGAGGGGAGATGAAGCGAGCACCGCGTAGGTCTGCACCAGGCTCTGGACGTAGCTCGAACCCTGAACGAGTTCATTGGTGCTGTCTCCGCGCTGCGGGATCACCATCACTGCGGCGGTCGAACTGTACTCGGGAGGCAGGGTCCGGGAGTAGCCGAAAGCTGCGCCTGCACCGATGATCGTGAGCGCGACGATCACGATCCATTGTCGACGCAGGGCATCGAAGTAGTCCTGCAGTGTCATTTGGTTCCCCTCCCCAACGGCGCGAACCTTCCCTCCTGACCGGAGGAGCTCGTCCGAGGACTATTCTCCCCTGTTCAGGGGCCTGAATCCTCCATGAAGCCGGCGCGGGTCGATCCCGTCGCATTCTCGACCGTCGTCGTCACCGCGCGCCGGTACATCTCGACCGAATGACGCGTCGTCGCCTCGGCGGCGGCGGCGGGCGCATCCCGGATGACATCCGGCCAGGTGTCGATGATGTCCTGCACCGCATCCGCCAGGGCTTCGGCGTCTCCGGCGGGGACGATCCGCGATGTCGGGTACTCGGAGACCGCCTCTCGCAGCCCGCGAAGATCGCTCACGATCACCGGCCGCTCGCCGAGGATCGACTCGACGGCGGTGTTCCCGAAGGACTCGTCGGTGCGCGACGGGACGATCATCACGTCGCAGGAGGCGACATGCGGCCAGATGTCCGCGTCGTACCCGTGCGTGGTCACGGCATCGGTCAGACCCTCTGCGGTGATCAGCGCGTGAAGCTCTGCCGAATACCATTCGTATCCGCGGAAGACGTCGCCGACGATCTCCAGGCGCGCGCTCCGGCCGCGGTCGCGCAGCACGGCGACCGCCCGGACGATCACGTCGGGGGCCTTGCGCGGAGACAGCCGGCCCACGTAGCCGATGCGGATGCTGTCGAGATGCTGGCGCGGCGGTGCACTCGAGGGCGGACCCGGGATCGGGTTGAGCACCACGCGGACCTTCCGGCGGAGCCCGGGGAGCGTGCGGCGCATGAGGTCGGCGGTGAAGCGGCTGTTGGCAATCACGGCGTGCGCCCAGAGCTGCGGCGCGTAGAGGAACGCGCGCAACAGCCACGGAGAGTCGGATTCGGCCTCGTGCACGTGCGTGACGGTGGGAACGCGGCGGAGGCGCAGAAGCATCGGCCACTGCGGAAGGACCACGGTGCTCACGTAGGCGGCGTCGGGGCGGTGGCGGGAGATCAGGCGCCAGGATTCCCAGAAGCCGCCGGCGGCCGCGGCGATCAGCGTCGCCCAGTTGCGAGGACGGAGAAGCTGCTTGCGCAGCACGAACATGCGACTGACGACGACGCGGACCCCGACGGACTCGAGGGCCGTGGCGAGCGGGCCGCGTTCGGGGAGCGCGGCGACGACGGCGTGGCCGGCTGCTGCGAGGCCGGCGGCGGATTCGAGCGTGACCCGGTCGGCACCGTAGAGCTCAGCGCCGGGGTGAATGACGAGGACGAGCACGAGGATCCCCCATCCCTTCAGATCGCGGTCCGCCTGGGGGTCGATCCGCATGTGAGATCATTCTTACCGTGTCGACGCGGTCGCGAGGAATCCGTCCGCGGCCCGGTGCGCGATGACGAGTGCGGGGGAGGGGGGTCGTGATGATCCAGAGCGTCTTGTTCGTCTGCGCGCAGAACGTCTGCCGGTCACCGCTCATGGCGGCAGCCTTCGAAGAGGAGTTCGCTGCCGCGGGCGACACGGAGTCGAGCGAGGTCGAGTGGGTGTTCGGGTCGGCAGGAACCCAGGCTGAGCCCGGCAGGCGATCCTGCCGATACGCGGTCGACATCGTCGGCTCCGCCTCCGGCCACCGCTCCACACGGCTGGACGCCGACCACCTCGATGCCGCGGACCTGGTGATCGCGGCGTCGCTCGTCGAGCGCGCGCTGATCGCCCAGCTGCGCCCGAACGTACGCACACGCACGTTCACCCTCCGAGAGGCGCTCCTCCTGGGGGAGCGTCGCGTTCCGGCGTCGTCGCTCGCGGAGTACGCGGCCGCCCTGGACGCGCGTCGCGGAACGCTCGACCTCCCGCATCGCCGCGCGCTGCCGTGGCGGCGCGACACCGCGCATCCGCTGGACGTGGTCGACGTGCACCATTTCCGGCCCGGTGTGCACCGGAGAGGCCTCGAGAAGGCCGCCGCCGACGCCAGGACGCTGGCGGCGCGGCTGCACCGGGAGCTCGTTCCTCGCCCGTGATCAGCAGCGGTCGGCGCGTCGATCACCATTCTTCCGATGACCGCCGAGCCTTGCGCGCGGCGCGGTGGATGCTCATCCTCTTCGCCAGGGAACGCGCGAGGTTCTCGTACGCGTCGGTGACGTCCTCCCAGCGGAACGCCTCGCGGGCGCGCTGCTGCGCCGTCGCGCCGAGACCTCGCGTGCGAGCAGCATCCGACTCCGCCGCTTCGAAGGCTCTCGCCACGTCGTCGGGGGTGGAGAAGTACCAGCCCTCGCCATCGAGTACCTCACGATTGAACGGCACCTCGAAGGCGATGACGGCCGTCGCCGCGCCCATCGCCCTCAGCAGGGATGGGTTCGTGCCTCCGACCGAGTGGCCGTGGTCGTATGTGAGCGCATGGAAGTAGAGGGCGTCGAGGAGTTCCTGGTCGTACACGCCGCCCACGAGACGGATGCGGGGGTCTCCGGCCGCCGCCTGCTGGATGCGTTGCGTGTAGTCGCTGCTGTACGGCGCGGATCCGACGACCACGAGCGGCAGGATCGCCGCACTGCGACGGTAGCCCTCCACGATCTCGAGCACGTGGTTCTCCGGCTCGAAGCGGGCCACGACGAGGTGATATCCATCGGGCGACAGCCCGAGCTCCTCGATCCGCCCATCGGTCACGGTCTCCAGGATCGGAGCACCGTATCGGATGAGTTCGGTCGGCACATCGAACTGATGCCGGTAGTAGTCGGCGATGCCGGGAGCGTCGGAGATCAGGGCGTCTGCCGTGCGCACGCCGAACTGCTCGGCCCGACGGTAGTAGGCCTTGCCGCGCGGCCCCCACTTCGACCGGCGCCACTCCAGCCCGTCCATGTGCAGCGCCACCGGAGCGCGCCTCAGCCGAAGCAGCGGCAGGAACGGGGAGTTCGCCGCATTGAAGACGAAGGTCGCATCCGGCCGTCGCCGCGACATGAGGTGCAGCACCGAGAGGCCCGTGTGGCTAAGCGTCTCGATCTGCTTCACGGGGACCGCAGGCAGATGCACCACGCGCATCCCGAGGTACTCCTTCTCGCGGCGCGCGGAGCCGCGGGTGTAGACGACGACATCGTGCCCCCGCGCGACGAGACGGCGACCGACTTCCTCGATCGCCGTCTCGAAACCGCCATAGGCCGCGGGCACTCCTCGGGTCCCCACCATCGCAATGGTGAGGCGATTCGAATCGCTCATCCGATCAGTATGCCCCGCGGGGCTGCACCATGACCTTCGCGGTGCGCCACATGATCTGAAGGTCGTTCATGACCGACCAGTTCTCGACGTAGCGCAGGTCGAGACGCACGCTCTCGTCCCACGACAGATCGCTGCGACCGGAGACCTGCCACAGGCCGGTGATGCCCGGCTTGATGTAGAGACGACGGAACACGGTGCCGTCGTACGCGGTGACCTCGCTCGGCAGCGGCGGCCGCGGGCCCACCACGCTCATGTTCCCGATGAGCACGTTGCAGAACTGCGGCAGTTCGTCGAGCGAAAGCTTGCGCAGCACGCGGCCGACACGGGTGACGCGGGGGTCATCCTTCATCTTGAACAGCAAACCGGCGCCCTGGTTCTGCTCCTTCAGAGCGGCGAGCTGCTGCTCGGCATCCGTCTTCATCGAGCGGAACTTGATCATCTTGAATCGTCGTCCGTCGCGCCCGACCCGCTCCTGGAAGAAGAAGACGGGGCCGGGGGAGTCGAGCTTGATGAGCGCCGCCAGAGGGAGCGCGAGGAGTCCGATCGGGATGAGGGCCACCGCGGAGACGACGATGTCGAGAGCGCGCTTGAGCAGGTGCTGTCCGCCCTCGTAGGTCGGGATCTGCACCTGAATGAGAGGCAGCCCTTCGACCGGTGCGAACGAGATGCGAGGGCCGGCGACGTCGGTGAGTCGGCTCGACAGCACGAGCTCGGCAGCGGTCCCCTCGAGCTGCCAGCTCAGCTGCTTCACGAACTCCGGATCGCCCTCGGGGCGGCTGGCCACGATGATCGTGTCGGCGCCCAGCTCGGCGGCGACCGACGACACGGTGTTCACGTTCCCCAGAACCGGGAACCTCGTGCCGTCGACCTCCACCTCGCGGGCGTTTCCGTCGAGGAGCGTCGCGCCGACCACCTGGTAGCCGGACGCACCGATCGGGTGCAGCGTGCGCACCACATACTCGACGTCATCCCTGTTTCCCACGACGAGTGTCCGAGAGGTGAACCTCCCGGACACTCGCTGTGCCTGGAGCCAGTGGCGCCACAACCACCTGGTCACCAGAAGCGTCAACACACCGACCGGCAGCCCCAGCAGCAGCGTCAGTTGCATCGACTCCCATGCGAGCAGCACCGCCACGATGGCGATGATCCCGAAGGCGAGCCCGCTGGCGTGAGCCACGCCGCGGTACTCGGTGGCGCTCGCACGGAACAACGCGGCGTCCCGCGTGTGCAGGGCGCTGAGCATGAGGTACCAGAGCGCGGCGAGGGGGATGCCGTCGCGAAGGACCTCGGGCCCGGCGACGCCGGTGATCAGCTGGACCGTCGCAGTCAGGCCGACGGCGAACAGGATGACGGCCGCATCCGTGATCCGCAGTCGCATCCGATAGCGACGCTCCCACTGACGGCGTCTCTCCAGCGTTGCGGAGGCGCGAGGTGTGACCACCGTGCGCGTCACCGACTTGGTCGCTCTCGGAGCAGCTATCGGCATGAAGACCGCGCCCGGACGAGAGATGCTCAGAGCATCCTCGACGGAAGTCATGCCGAGGCCCCTTGAGCCGTGAATGTACGCAAAAATCCCCAGTGCGACATCAGTTGTTTCCCCAGATTTCCCCAGACCATGAACCCCACGTTCACGGCAATCGTCTGCGTCCCGACCCCTCGGGTCCTGCTGAAACTCAGTGATCCCACTCACGGAGTGCATTTCGCCGTCCCACACGGCGGTCGCTAGCAGCAGGCACAGCAGACTCAGATCACTGTAGCGGAAGGACGGCGCCAGCGGAAGATTTATCCGCCGAATGGATGTATCGAATTTCTCCGGACGGCTATCCTGACGCGGTGACCGCGAACTCCGACGCCCACCGCTTCCAGCTCCGCGCCATGGTGCCGCGCGACCCCGCCCAGCCGCACCGCTCGGCCAGCATGCTGGAGCTCTTCTTCGATCTCGTCTTCGTCGTCGCGGTCAGTATCGCCTCGGCGCAGTTGCACCACGCGCTCAGCCACGGTGACTTCCTGCACGGAGTCACCTCCTACGTGATGATCTTCTTCGCCATCTGGTGGGCATGGATGAACTTCACCTGGTTCGCGACCTCCTTCGACACCGACGACTGGCTCTATCGCGTCACGACCTTCGTGCAGATGGGGGGAGTGCTGGTGCTCGCCGCGGGTATCCCGCGAGCGTTCGAGGAGGGCGACTTCACGATCTGCGTCCTCGGCTACGTCGTCATGCGCGTCGCGATGGTGGCGCAGTGGCTGCGGGCGTCGCGTGCGGCAGGGCCCCTCCGCGGGGCGACGCGCCGGTACGCGCTCGGTATCGCTGCCGTCCAGGTGCTGTGGATACTGTTCCTTCTGATCCCCTCCGGCCCCCTGCAGATCGTGGCCTTCGTGTTCTTCGCTCTGGTCGAGATCGGCGTACCGGTGTTCGCGGAGAACCGCCGGCAGACACCGTGGCATCCGCATCACATCACGGAGCGCTACGGCCTGTTCACGCTGATTGTGCTCGGCGAGAGCCTCCTCGCCTCCGCGAACGCGATCGTCGATGCGCTCGACGAGGTCGACGCACTCGGCCCGCTCATCGCGATCTCGGTGCTCACGCTGGTCGTCACGGCATCCCTGTGGTGGATCTACTTCTGGCCGCCGCATCACCGCGCCATCACCAGCTTCCGCAGCTCGCTGCGGTACGGGTACACGCACTACTTCGTCTTCGCTGCGGCCGCCGCGTTCTCGGCAGGCATCGAGGTGGAGCTCGACGTGCTGACCCACGAGAGCCACATCTCGAACCTCGCAGCGTCGTTCACCGTCACGGTCCCCATCGCCGTCTTCGTGATCGGCATCTGGTGGATCGCCATCCGCGAGAACGCCGACCGGGTCGTGAACACGGTCGTCCCCATCGGCGCACTCCTCGTACTGCTCGACCCGGTGCTGCCGATCCCGGTGACGCTGTCGGCACTGATCCTGGTGATCGTCGTGGTGACCCTGGTCCTGCGTCCTCCGGTGCCGCGCGACCAAAACTGAATCCTGCTATGCTGATGGAGCAACGTGTGTACTGTGCCCCTCTCGGCCGCCACGTCGCCACTGATCAGGGCCATCACGGACCACGCACATCGATGCGCGCGGCATCCGCTCTGAATCTCACAACTTGCGGAGCGCCCACGCGTGCCCGCCACACAGCAATGAGCACCACCATGAACATCACCACCTTTCCCCCGTCCGATCCGCTGACCTGGAAGCAGGCCGACGCCGACGTCCACGTCGCCACGCGCGGCGGCGAGTTCGCCGGTTTCGTCGAGTACGACGGCACTGTGCACCTCGTGCGCGACAACCACGGCACTGACCTCGGCGCGTTCGATTCCCTCGATGACGCCTTCCGTGCCCTCGAGGACCGTCACGATTCCGACCTCCGCGCATCGTCGCTCCCGCCGTTCCTGCCGCGCGCGTGGCGACGGCGAACCCGTCGTGCCCGCGCCTGAGAGCGGCGATTCAGGCACACCTGGCGCGCCCCGTCAAGGGGTCCGGATGTATTCCCAGAGGCGCATGCGGGCGGGGTTAGTGTGAGGTAAGCGTTGGGCAGTCGCCTTGGGCTTCCGTAGCTCCAGGGCTCTGATCGAGAGGAGAACATCATCTCCATCACGCAGATCGAACCGACCGCGGCAACGCTGGGACCGATTCGTCAGACCTACTCCGGCAACGCTGATTTCCCCCCCATGGCGCAGGCCTACAAGCAGGTCTCGCAGGTGGTCAAGGAGACCGGCCTTCTCCGACGGGCGCAGTGGTTCTACATCGCCGTCGCCGCCGGCATCACCGTCGCCCTCGGTGGCCTCATCACGGGCTTCATCCTGCTCGGTGACAGCTGGTTCCAGCTCCTCATCGCCGCAGGTCTCGGCATCGTCCTCACGCAGATCGCGTTCCTCGGTCACGAGGCTGCGCACCGTCAGATCCTGACCACGGGGCCGGCGAACTTCAAGCTCGCCCGCATCGTGATCGCCTTCATCGGCATGAGCTACGCGTGGTGGGACTCGAAGCACACCAAGCACCACGGCAACCCGAACCAGGTCGGCAAGGACCCCGACATCGAAGTCGACACGATCTCCTTCCTCGAAGAGGATGCCGCGAAGGCGAAGGGCCTGATCAAGATGATCACCCGCAAGCAGGGCTGGCTCTTCTTCCCCCTGCTCACACTCGAGGGCCTGAACCTCCACTTCCTCGGCCTGAAGTACCTTCTGACGACGAAGAACGTCAAAGGACGCTGGATCGAGCTCAGCATCATCGCCGCTCGTTTCGTGCTCCTCCTCGTTCCCGTGTTCATGATGCTCCCGCTCGGAATGGCATTCGCCTTCCTGGGCGTGCAGTTCGCCGTCTTCGGCGTCTACATGGGTGCCGCGTTCGCACCGAACCACAAGGGCATGCCGATCATCGAGCCCGGCGCCCGTCTCGACTTCTTCACCAAGCAGGTCCGCACCTCCCGCAACATCAGCGGTGGATGGGCGACGACCTGGCTCATGGGCGGCCTCAACTATCAGGTGGAGCACCACCTCTTCCCGAGCATGGCCCGACCGCACCTGGCCAAGGCGCGGGAGATCGTCCGCGACTACTGCCTCTCGAACGACGTCCCGTACACCGAGACCAACCTCCTTCGTTCGTACAAGATCGTGATCGACTACCTCAACCGCGTCGGCCTTTCTGCCGGTGCCGACCCGTTCGACTGCCCGGCCGTCGCACAGTTCGGTCGGCCGTAACAGTCTCAGCATCAGCCCGGCATCGCGTGAGCTTCTCCGCGATGCCGGGCTTTTCTGTGTCCGAGGCCGGTGATCAGAGAAGACCGAGCTCCAGCGCCAGCGTGACAGCCCGGGTGCGGTCGGAAACCTCGAGCTTCTCGAACACGTGCAGCAGATGCGTCTTCACCGTCGCCTCACCGATGAACAGCTCGCGGGCGATCTCCGGGTTGCTGCGGCCTCGGGCGACCAGACGGAGCACATCGAGCTCCCGCGGACTCAGTGTCGGGCGCACCGACGCATCCCGGCGCATCCGGGTGACCAGCGTCGCCGCGATGCTCGGCGCCAGGACGGTGTGCCCCTCCGCGACGGATCGGATGCCGGCGACGATCTCCTCCTGCGGAGCAGCCTTCAGCAGATAGCCGCTCGCACCGGCCTCGATCGCGCCCAGGATGTCGTCGTCACCCTCGTGCGTGGTGAGCACGAGCACGCGGACGCCGGGTAGTTCCGAGGTGATCCGCGCCGTGGCTTCAGCGCCGGACAAGTTCGGCATCCGAAGGTCCATCAGGACGACGTCCGGGCGCAGAGCGGTGGCGAGGTCGAGGGCGTCCGCCCCGTCGGCCGCCTCGCCCACCACGTCGATCCCGCCGTCGAGCGAGAGCAGTCCGACGATGCCGGAACGCACGATCGGATGGTCGTCAGCGACGATGACCCGGATCATGTCGTCTCCTGCCGGACCGGGAGCGGAATGCGGACGGTGAGGATGGTTCCCGCCGTGTCGCCGTCGCGAGCCTCGAGGCTCCCGCCGACGAGGTCGACGCGTTCGCGCATGCCGGACAATCCGAAACCTCGATCCTGGCCGTCCGGGCGCCATCCCGCCAGTCCGCGACCGTCGTCGCTCACGACCAGCATGGCATCGCGGTCGATGGTCAGCCGAAGCGAGGCCTCCTGGGCGTCCGCGTGCTTCCGCACGTTCGCGAGCCCCTCCTGCGCGCAGCGCAGGAGCACGACCTGCACGTCTCGCGGCACGGTCACAGGTGAGGCGTCGACCGCGACCCGAAGACCCGTCTCCCGGCTGAACCGGTCTCCCAGCCGGCGGAGGGCCTCAGCCAGCGACCCGGAGGGATCGGCCGCCGACGACTCGACGACGACGAGCGCCCTCGCCTCGCGCAGGGCCTCGCGCGCGGCATCCTCGATCAGGGCGATCGCCTCACGCGAGCCGTCCCGGCGGCTGCGCTCGGCGAGCATCACGATGCTCGTGAGGCTCTGCGCGATGGTGTCGTGCACCTCCCGAGCGAGGCGTGCGCGCTCCGCGGCCGCCCCGGCTTCGCGGCTCGCGGCTTCCTGTCCGTGCTGCGCGGCCGTGAGCTCGGCGAGCAGACGCTGACGTTCCGCGCCCCACTCCGCGATGCGCGTGATCCACAGCCCCAGGGCGATGCTGAAGGACGCGGACAGACCGGAGGTGACGAAGCCGCCGAGGACCATGCCGGGGCTGAAGCCGTCTGCGGCTCCGTAGGCGATGGTCAGGACCACGGCGTTCAGCAGCGTGACGATGACGGACTGCCGCGTGGAGCGAGACGTCATCCAGATCAGCGGCAGCACGAGCGTCTGCAGCAGCATCATCGTCGGCTCGATCGAGGTGCCGATCGCCAGCAGAGCGATGAGTGCCGCCTGCAGCAGCCCGGAGGTCAGGGGCGACGGTTCCGGTCCGTCGTACAGGCTCACGTAGCGCCGGGCACCGAACGCGTACACGGCGGCGATCCCCGCGGCCGTCGCGACGAGCATCCACGACGAGCCGGGGAACCGCCCTGGCAGAGTGAACGCGAGCACGGCGATCACCGCGAACAGTGCACCGCTCGCGACGTCCCATCCCAGCCGCTCCTTGCCGACGCTGCTCATAGCGACCACTCTTCCATCATCCCGAGCGCGGGTGCGCGGTCGTCACCGGTCGTGCCGGATCCAGCGGAAGGTGAGGCGACTGAGCACCAACCCGACGACGAGCCACACCGCCAGCACCACGGCGATGAGCCCGATCTCCCAGGAGCCGCTCGGCTCCGCGGCACGGAAGGAGTCGGGAAGGAAGACCGAGCGCATTCCCTGCGCGATCCACTTGACGGGCAGGACTCCCGCCGCGTTCTGCAGCCACTCCGGAAGCATCGAGAAGGCGATGTAGACGCCGGAGACGAATTGGATGAGCAACACGATGGGGACGACGACCGCGGCGGACGACTTCCCCGAGCGCGGCACGGATGACAGCGCGATCCCCAGCAGCGTGCACGTGGTCAGCCCGAGTGCGAAGATCCAGGCGAAACGCGCCCAGGTCGCGGCATCCGCGGGCAGCTCGACGCCGTAGACGAGTACGGCGACGGCGATCAGCAGCGCGATCTGCAGTATCGCGGTGACGAACACCTCGCCGAGCTTGCCGATGAAGTAGGTGACGGGGGAGATCGGAGTTCCGCCGAGGCGCTTCAGCGTGCCGTCGCTCTTCTCGGCGGCGATCTCGAGGGCCGGCGCCTGCACGCCCGACAGCAGGATGCCGCCGGCGATGAGACCAGGGAGGTAGTAGGTCGCCATGCTGACCGCGTCGGGTCCTTCGCCGATGTCGCCGGTGAAGATCGTGGCGAACACGACGTACATCAGCGTCGGGAACAGGAACGTGAAGAACACCTGGTCACCGGCTCGGAAGTACTGCCGCAGTTCGAAGGGGATGCGGCGCACCCCCAGCCGCACCGTTCGTCCGACGCCGAAACGCGCAGGTGCCGTCATAGCCGTGGCGCTCATGCTGCCGCCTCCAGAGAGCGCGAGTCGAACTCGTGGATCAGGTCGAGGTAGATGTCCTCCAGCGTCGGGCGCACGATCTCGAGATCGCGGGGCTCCCCGCCTTCGCCCTGCAGCGCGGCGACGAATGCGCCGGGGGCACCGGTGCGCTCCTCGCGCCTGCTGCCGGCGGCATCCGTCCAGCGGACCAGCGGGACACGCGACTCCTCCCCGCCGAGCTCGTCGATCCTCCCGATCGCCGCGATCGTTCCGCCCGCGATCACCGCGGCGCGGTCGCCGAGCTGCGCGGCCTCGTCGAGATAGTGCGTCGTCAGCAGGATGCTCGTCCCCTCGGCCTTCAGCGAGCGGATCAGCTCCCAGAACTGCCGCCGGGCCTCCGGGTCGAACCCGGTCGTCGGCTCGTCGAGGAAGAGCAGCTCGGGCCGGCCGATGATGCCGAGAGCCACGTCGAGCCGGCGCTGCTGCCCGCCCGAGAGTCGCGCGGCACGCGTACGCTGCTTCTGCTCGAGTCCGACCGCGGCGATCACCTCGTCGATGTCGCGCGGATGCGGGTAGTAGCCGGCGAACTCCCTCAGCAGCTCCCTCACCGTGAAGGACCCCGCCTCGCCGGTGGACTGCAGGACGATGCCGAGGCGCGCCTTCCAATCGAGGCCGCCGTGCTGCGGATCGACACCGAGCACGCGGACTACGCCTGCTGTGCGGTGGCGGTATCCTTCGAGGATCTCGATCGTCGTCGACTTGCCGGCCCCGTTCGGACCGAGGAGCGCGAAGGTCTCACCCCGCGCGATGTCGAAGCTGATGCCGTCGACGGCTGTGAAGGCGCCGTAGTCCTTGCGGAGGTCGCGGACCTCGATCACGCTCTCTGTCATGCCTCTCAGACTGCCCGTCCGGAGCGTTCGGCGACAGCCGTGGAATGGATGAGGGCGGCATCCACCGATCGGTGGATGCCGCCCTCAGACCCTGCAGGACCGCGTCAGCGCCTGCTGTTCTCGTCGGCGTCGACCACGTCGATCGTGATCTTCTCGAGCGGGCGGTCATCGTCGAGCTCGTCCTCGAGCACCTCGTCGCCGCGGAACCCGTCGCCGGATGTCTCTTCGGCGGATGCTGCTGCTCCGGTGGTCGGAGCCGATTCGGCGGCGTCCGGGAGTGCCTCTTCGGAGAAAAGGCCGTCCGGGCGGATCAGTTCGCGCACCTCGGCCATGAAGCTGGTCAGCTGCTGCTGCTGCCAGCGCAGCTGACGCGTGCGGTCCTCGGCGTCGTGGAGCACAGCGGTCGTGTGGCCGGTGACGGAGTCGACGATCTTCTGCGACTTCACGCGCGCGCGGTCGAGGATCTCGCGCGCCCGCAGCCGCGCATCCGCCTCGATCGTCTGCGCCTGCGAGCGCGTCAGCCGCTCGTAATCCTCGGCCCTGGCCGAGATGCGCTGGGCGTGCTCGAGCGAGGCGGCCACCTGCTCGTTGGCGTCGGTCGTGATGCGCTCGGCGTGAGCGACGGCCTGGTTGTGCAGCACGAGGAACTCCTGCTGCGCATCGTCCTGACGGCGCGTCAGCGTCTCCTCGAACTCGAGGACCCGTGCGTTCATGTCGCGCACCTCGCGTTCGGCATCCGCGCGCAGCTGAGTGGTCTCCCGGGTGACGAGCGAGCGCAGCGCGGCGGCGCCCTTCTCGGCCTCGGTGCGGATCGCGGTCGCTTCCTGCGCTGCCTGGTTCACCTTCTCGGCGGCGTGCGCGGCCTCGCGCTCGATGCGTGCCTCGTGCGCGGCGTACTCGGTGTCCATCTTCAGGCGCACCTGGTCAGCGTCGCGCTGCGCCTGGGCGGTGATGCGCTCGGCATCGGCCTGTGCCTCTGCGCGCTGAGCGTTGACCTCCTCCCGAGCCGAGGACATCAGCCGGTCGGCCTGCACTGCCGCGTTCTGGATGAGGACGTTGGCCTGTTCCTCGGCGACGCGCAGGATGGCCTCGAACTGCTGACGCGACGGGGCCTCCTTGCCGTCGGGCTGCGGGGCGTCGACCAGCTCCGAGGTGAGCGTGGCGATCTGCTGCTCGGAATCGGAAGCCTTGGCCGCGGCGGCGGCGAGCTCGCCCTCGAGAGCCTCGCGCGCTGCGCGCTCCTCAGCCCGTATCGATTCGATGGACTCGGTCTCGCGCGCCTTGGTCTCGGCGAGGTCGCTCTTGAGCTTGTCGAGCTCGGTGCGAAGGGTGCTCAGAGCCGCATCCACTTCGCCCTTGTCATAGCCGCGGAATCCCACGGTGAACGCCGCCTGCGGCTCGCGCGGGTTGGTCTCGATCAGCTGATCGAAGAAGTCTGGCGACCGCTCGTCGCGATCGTTGCTGCCGGAGGATTCGCTCATGAGGTTCAAGCCTTTCTGGCGAGGCCACGTCGCGGAGCTGCGGCTCCGTCCCTTCGTGCGGGAGCGCGTGGGCCGTTGGGGGAGGTCGTATGGGGCTCACGCCGCGGCCGAGACCTGGCGGAGGTCAGGCCGAGCGCTGGCGCGCATCCAGCCTAGTTGCGTCTGCCGTCTCGTGCGCGCTCAGTTTCGGCGGGCGGCGATCGCGGTGATCACGGCGATCATGTCGTCTCCCGGGCGCGTCGCGGCGGCCTCTGCGAACAGCTCACGGCAGACGGCGATGAGGGGGTGCGGGATCCCCGCCGCCCGGGCGGCGTTCTCGACGAGTTCGGCGTTCTTGAGGACGTCGGCGATCGCGGCCTGCGGGCTGAAATCGCCCGCAGTCACCTTCGCGCCCTTTCCGCGTGAGACGACGGATGCCATGGGGCCGGCGTCGAGCACCCGACGGAGCACCTCGGTGTCCGCGCCGGTGGCCTCGGCGAAGTGGAATGCCTCGGCGAGCCCCGTGACCATGGTGATGAGGAAGGTGTTCACGGCCAGTTTCATGCCGAGAGCAGCGGGAACATCGCCGCAGACGAAGTGATCGGCGCACATGGCGTCGATCACGGGTGTCACCTCTGCCACGGCATCCGCAGGCCCGGCGAGCATCGCGACGAGCGTGCCCTCGGCAGCCGGTCCGCGCGACCCGGAGACGGGTCCCTCGACGTAGGAGCCGCCGGCGAGATCGACCTCCTCGGCGAGAGCGCGCGAGAAGTCCGGGGTGAAGGTACCCATCTGCACGACCACGTGGTCGCGGACACGCTCGGCGAAGCGGACGGTGCCGCGGCCGAGCACGGCATCGACGGCGGGCTCGTCGCGGAGCATCAGCACCACCACCCGCGCGGCCGCAAACAGCTCATCGACGGTGGAAGCGACGGCTGCGCCCGCGGCGGCGAGTTCGGCGGGCGTCGTCGGCGACCTGTTCCACACGGTCACGTCGAGACCGGCGCGCACCAAGTTCGTCGCCATCGGTGCTCCCATGATGCCGAGGCCGGCGAATCCGACAGCGGGCAGCGAGCGCACGGTATTCCGATCGGCGGTCAGGCTCAGCGCGGCGCGACCAGATTGTCCAGGACGAGTTCTCCGGTGGCGTTGAGCGCCTTCATCATGTCGGCGATCAGGTGCGGATCGACGGGAGGCGGATCAGCGCTGTCGAAACCGAACTGCAGCGGGATCGCCGGATGGATCCAGACGGTGGCCCGCTGGTCGACGGCATGGTCGACCGGCCGCCACGTCATCATGAAGCTCTCCTGACGGCGAAGCTTGGTCGCGATGACGATCTTCAGATGCGCCAGCGTCTTGTCCTCGATGAGAATCGGTTCCGAGGTGCCGTCGTAACGGAGTCTGCCCATGAATGAACGGTACACCGCGCGACATGGCTCTGAGCATCGTTGTATGCCTGGGAAACGCCCGGCGCGCAATCCCCTTATGAATCGACGTCGGCCACGTTACGTTCGCCGGATGACGGGGAACGGGGAGGCTGGTGGAATGAGCGAGATGCGGACCATGGTGCGCACCCAGGTCACGGTCGACGACGTCGAGTTCTTCCTGGCGCAGGGTCAGGATCTCGACGCCGTGAAAGGCGAGATCGAGGCTGCAGTGCGATCCGGACCACGGTTCGTCGAGTTCATCGTGGTCGGGAACCGGTCAGTGAGCGTGCTCATGTCCGAGGGGACCAAGGTGGTGATCTCCGTCGACACCGTGGAGTTCGATCACCGCGACAACGGGGATGACTCCGCGCCGTTCGGCGGCGTCTACGACCTTCTCTGACGATACCCGTCGACCCTCGGCACTCCGATGCTTCCGCGTATCGTGGGCGCATGGTCGATCCGACGCTCGAGGACATCGCGAGAGAGCTCTGCGCCGGTCCGCCCGAGGACTTCGTCTCCGCGCGCAACGCGCGGGCGAAGGAGACGGATGACGCGGCGCTCGCCGGAGAGATCCGAGCCCTGCGCAAGCCGTCCATCGCCGCCTGGGTCGTGAACGTCTTCGCGCAGGAGCGCTCCGAGCAGCTGGGCCAGGCGCTGCAGCTCGCCGCCGACCTCCGGGAGGCGCAGGAAGACCTCGACGCTCCCGCCCTCGCGAAGCTCGGCAGGGAGCGCCGCCAGCTCACCCGAAAGCTGGCCGAGACCGCCGCCGACCTCGCCGGGTCTCGGGGCGAGCGCATCACCCCGACGACCCTCGAGGCAGTGCAGCAGACCATCTCCGCCGCGTTCTTCGATCCCGACGCCGCGGCCGCCGTCGCCTCCGGGCGGCTGGTGCGAGCGCTCGAACCCACCGCGTCTGCCGACGATGTCCGCGATGCCGTCGCCGGGGAGCTCATGGCGCTGGCACCGTCGCCGACGCGACCCGCAGACGAGTTGCAGGCCCGCCGTCTGCGCCGGGAGGCCGAGAAGCGCGTCGCCACCGCCGAGAAGGAGCTCGCGACGGCGGAACGCGATCTGGCGAAGCAGGACAAGGCGCTCGATGCTCTGAAGGCTCGCTCCGAGGAGCTGTCCGACGAGGAGGCCGATCTCGAAGCGCGGCTCGCGAAGCTGCGCACGGAAGCAGAGCGCCTGCGGAAGGATGAGCCGGGGGTGGAAGCCCAGCGTGCCGAAGCCGCGGAGCGAGTGGATGCCGCCGCCGACGAGGTCGACGACGCGCGCCGAGTCGTCGAAGAGCTCTAGTCGAGCCCCTGGGCGGACCTTCGTGCGTCGGAGCCCCCGGACGTCGATAGAGTTCCTCCATGCGAGCGATGACGGCCGTACGACAGAGGTCGTCGCGCTTTCGCGGCATCGTCGCCCTGAGCATCGTCGTCCTTCTTCTCGCCGGAGGTGCGGGAGTCGGAGCGGTCGTCGGCGATGCGCTCGGCATCCGCGCGGAGCCGGCTCAGCGGATGGGAGGGGAATCGCGCGCGGTTCCGCTGGTGGCGGCATCCGTCCCGCCCCCGGCGATCACCGTCGTCGGTGGCTCCTCGACCGAGCGGATGCGCGTCGCCGTCGAGGAGCTAGGTGCGGCGCTGTCCGGCGTCGAGACCCAGGGCAGCGCGACGCTCACTGTCGTGATCGGGGACCCGCTCGCGCAAGAGGCGGACGAGGAGCGCTATCTGCTGACCGGCACTCCGGGCGCGCTGCGCATCGAGGCGTCCGGCGAGGCCGGGGCGGCGCGAGGCATCTACGACATCGCCGGCGCTATCCGGCAGGGGAGGGACATCACCGCCGGGATCGGTACCGAGGTCACGTCGAGGCTGCCGTTCCGGATGGTCGACCTGGGCGCCGTCGGCGTCGCTGCCGACCCCGAGGAGTGGCGCGCGGGGACGGACTATTCGCACGCGTCGAAGGCGTTCGCGGACGTCTTTCTCGCCGAAGCGCCCTACATCGATCAGGAAGCGCTCGCCGCGGCGTACGAGGACTACGACGCCTTTCTCCGTCGAGTCGTCGCCGACGGCTACAACGCCGTCGCGTTCCCCGGTTTCATCGAGTTCGTGACATTCGAGGACGTCGACGGCGTCTATCCGGACGGTGATTCGCACGTCGACAAGGCGCTCGCGCTCCGCGAGGCCTTCGGGCCGTTCTGGGATCGCGCCGAGGAGCTCGGGATGCAGGTGTTCCTGCGCACCGACATGCTCACCCTCACCTCGCCGCTCGAGGAATACCTCACGGGAAGGTTCGGCTCGCTCGACACCGGGTCGCCGGAGCTCTGGAGCGTGTACGCTGCCGGACTCGACGAGCTGTATGCCGCGGAGCCCGCGCTCGACGGCGTGCTCGTCCGGATCGGCGAGGCAGGACGCGTGTACGACGTGGAGGGCTGGGACTACTATTCGGCGCTCGCCGTGACCACTCCCGAGGCCGTCCGCGCTATGCTCACCGCGCTGACCCGCCAGGCCGAGCAGTCCGGGCACGAGGTGATCTTTCGCACCTGGAGCGTCGGCGTCGGCGAAGTCGGGGACATGCACACGAACGTCGAATCGTACGAGGCCGTGCTCGGCGGGATCGACTCGCCGGCGCTCATCGTGTCGACGAAGTACACGCTCGGAGACTTCTACAGCTGGCTTCCCCTGAACGACACTCTGCGCCAGGGCGATCATCGTCGCATCGTCGAGTTCCAGAGCCGCCGCGAGTTCGAGAACAACGGTGCCTTCCCGAACGATCTCGGAGCCGAGTACGCGTGGGCGCTGCAGGAGCTGCTCGCCTCGAATGATCGCATCGAGGGCGTCTGGGCGTGGGCGCAGGACGGCGGTCCGTGGCGCGCGGGTCCGATGATCCTCTACGGCAAGGCCGGCTTCTGGCAGCTCGCCGATCTGAACTCGCAGCTCGCTGCCGCGCTCGCCCGGAACCCGGATGCCGACCCCGCCGAGGTCACCGCGGGCTGGGCGCGAGAGTGGTTCTCCGACGACCCGATGACCGTGCAGGCGATCGCGGACGCGATGGCGCTGTCTCGCACCGCGATCGAGCAGGGGCTGTACATCCCGCCGTTCGCCGAGCAGCGCGTGTCAGCGATCGGGCTTGAGCCGCCGCCGATGATGTGGATCTTCGAGTGGGACATCCTCACCGGCGACTCGGCGGTGCTCGACGTGATGTACACGATCTCCCGCGACCGCTTCGGCGAGGCGGTGACCGGCGGCGAAGTCGCGTCCGATGCGGTGGAGCGGATGCGGGCACTCGTCGAAGGCACCGACGCGTCGACCTGGCGCGATCCCGCTCTGCGCGACGCATTTCTCGGGAGTCTCGAGTACGAGCAGGACACGCTCGAGCTGCTCGGCGCGTATCGCGCCATGATCCTCCACCAGGCCGCCTGGCATGACACTCTCTCGCCGGACTCCTACGCCGCATGGCAGGACGCCCGCGACACGTACCAGGTGCAGGCCGCAGCCCACCTGAGCACCTACGAGGGCGATGTCGCGCATCCGGCGTTCAACCTGACCGCCGCCGGCCTCGGCGTCGAACGTGCGGACCGCGATCTCGCGATGGCATGGCTGGCCCGGGTGCTGCTCGTGCTCACGGCGGCCTGGGTCCTGATCGGCATCCTGTCCGCGCGCACACGTCTGGTCCGGCGTCCGGGGGCGATGGCCGCGCGCGCAACCTGGGTCAGTGCGACGCGCCCGTGGCGGGCGGGGGAGTCGACGCTGGGGATGCTCCGCGCCGACCACATGCTGCTCGTGCTGGTTCCGGGCGCTCTGCTCGTCGCCACGAGGGCCGTGCAGACATCGTTCCTGTCCTGGGTGCATCTGGCGGTCACGCTCGGCGCCTGGGCGGTGTTCGTCGCGCTGCTGCTTCTGCTGTTCCGTGGACGGTGGGGGTGGGCGGTGCTCGCCGCCATCGGCGGCGTGGTGGTGCTGCGCTGCGCCCTCGTGCTCGCGGCTCTCTCGTTCACGGGCCCCGGTGGGTACTGGTTCGCTTTCTGGACTGACCCGGTGCGCCGCACGCTCTACATCACGGTGGCCTTCGCCCTCTTCGTCTGGCTGTTCGTCGCGGTCGGGTGGGCGCTCGCCGTGCGCATCGGGGTACGGAGGGCGTGGGGTGCGTTGCTCGCGGCCGTCGGCGCCGGACTCGCCATGCCCTCCGCGGTCATCGCGGCGGTCGGGCTGGAGCGCGCGCTCACGGTCTGGAACGACCAGATGGGCCTGCTCCCGTGGGGTCTCTCGCGGATCCTCGGGATCACGGTGTACCTCGACATACCCGCGGAGACCGCGTGGGTCGCTGCGGCGATCGGAGTCGCGATCTCGGCGGTCGGGTTCGCCCTGCTCTTCATCGGGGGACCGGTCGGGGCGCGTCGCGACGCGGTCCCCAGCGCGGGGTGAGGTGAGGGCGGTCAGGTGCCGGACTTCTCGCCGCTGCGGACCGACTGAATCCGGCCGCGGAGGAACGGCAGCACCGGCGCCCGGTACTCGAGCGCAGCCGTCTCCGCGGCGTCGAAGGAGATCACCGCGTGCCCGAATCGCCAGAGGCGGTTGAAGAGGAAGACTTCGAGCGCCACCGGTCCGTCGGAAGGGACCTGCCAGGTGCCGAGACCCCACTGCGTCGGCTGTCCACGTCCGGTGATCACGAGCGTCGGACGGACGCCGGCGTAAAGCGCGAACCACGGTTTGTGCATCGTGAGCTCGATGCGGCGCGAGCCATTCGTCTCCGTCGTCATCGGTCTGCCGATTCCCGGATTCGGGGGCGCGGGCGTGCGGGCATCGATGCTCCTGCGTTCGGGGGAAGTCGTCACCGGCATCCTCTCACCCTTGCCCGGGGGATTCGGGCGAGAGGAGGCCGGCGACGGGGAAGTCAGCCTCCCGAGGGGTTCTCGACAGGGGTTCCGTCGTCGTCGAGTCCGTGCTCGGTCGTCGCTTCGTCCGCCTGCTCGGGTGCGCCACCGGAGGCCGTGTCGGCCTCTTCGTCGCCACCGGGAGTGCCGTGCGTGTTCTGAGGATCGCTCATCATCTTCTCCTTCGTTCGTTCGATTCGTTCGTCCCGGCGAACGTAGACCGAAGGATGCCGCGGGGGAGAGGCCCTTGACGGATGAGGCCTGCGCCCACGCGGGTCACCGTGCGAAGTAGGCCTTGGTCTTCTCGCCTGCCCAAAGGAGCAGGATGATGACGATCGGAACGGCGATGTTGAGGATATGGCCCCAGACCGACTCGGCGGCTGGCGATGTCGCGAGGGACGCCACAGCTCCGAGCACGCTCAGAACCTGAACGATCGTGACGATCATGCGCGCGACGCGGTTCCCCCGCAGGATCCCGAACGCGAAGATGAGGTTCAGCACCGCGGCGATGATCGCGACGACGGCCAGGATGATCAGATGTCCGCCCGCGCCCGCACCGGCGAGCGCTGCGACGATGGCGAGGATGCCGGCGATCAGCCCGAGCACACCCGTGATGATCAGCAGAACGGCGACGATCGTGACCCCGACGGGCCGGGTGCTGCGTGTCATGGATGCTCCTTTGCTCGAGGTGGCGGATCCGCTTGCGCCAGTGGCGCGCCGCCGAATCGACTCACCCTATCGATCGGGTGCGGAAGAATGCGAGGGTGACGCCAGCGAATTCCACCGAGCGCGTGCGCGTGCCGCCCAGACCGGTTCAAGGGCTCTTCATCGTCGGCACGGCGCTCGCCGTATGGTGGCCGGCTTTCACGATCGGCGCCTGGGGCACGCTGTTCTTCGATCAGCTGCTCACGGTGTGGGTGATCTCCACCGCGGCCTGCCTCATCGTCCTGGTGCAGCCGCGACCCGCTCACCACCGGATCCGGCGGGCGATCGCGCTCGGCATCCCGTCGATCTGGCTGTTCCTGTCGTTCTTCACCGACCCCGGCGACGACGAGCTCCTGGTCATCGTCGATCTGCTGGCGATCTTCATCGCTGTGACGGGACTGCCGCTCACCCTCTGGGTGATGCTCAAGCTGTTCTGGCCGGAGGCGATGGGGCGGATGCCGAAACGTCTCACGGTTGCCGCGGTCGTCATCGTCGGAGGGATCGCGATCGGGAGCTTCGCTCTTGGAGCGAACCACCGGCTCTTCCTCACCTGCGAGGACTTCGCGATCTCCGGCAACTCCGAACCGCCGGGATGCGTGAAGGCGGGAGTGGAGTGAGGCGCAGAGGCGTGATGTGTGTGTCAAGTCACTTCACCCTTGTGTGCGGCGGGCGTCGTGAGCGCCTATGCCACCGCGGCGGATGCCCGCGCGCGCAGCTTCGCGACGACCCGTTCATCGGGCGGATGCTTGACAGCATCCGCCAGTATGCGTCGTCACGCGGCTGGAACGCGTGACTATCGGCACGGAGCCGGCACAACCGGAGGAGCGGCGTTTCGTCTCGCTTCGCTCGCTCGACGACCGAGGAGGTCGGAGCGCTCAGCAGACAAAAGCAAAACCCCCACCATGTTAGAAGCTAGGTGGGGGTTTCTAAGGTGACTGTAACGATCACCCTGTGGCTCCGACGGGCGTCGATCCCGTGACCTCACGATTTTCAGTCGTGCGCTCTACCAACTGAGCTACAGAGCCGCGCGACCGGCGAACCTGTCGCGTCCTAGACGAAGAGCCCCCTCCGAAGAAAGAGCTCATCGCATGGAGCGACCCTGACGGGACTTGAACCCGCGACCTCCGCCGTGACAGGGCGGCACGCTAACCAACTGCGCTACAGGGCCA
>JAESFY010000179.1_pt1 | contig 25515 bp, 29 predicted proteins | sample 9266201 | NCBI WGS metagenome assembly JAESFY01 (sample SAMN14515071, study PRJNA621656) | algae metagenome | isolation source: Nodosilinea sp. WJT8-NPBG4 and co-occurring heterotrophs from soil, lower... | place: USA: Pinto Basin, Colorado Desert, California | collected 2006-05-27 | reverse complement strand
CCTTCTCGGTGGAGGGGATCGGTCCGATGCCCATGATCTCCGGCTGCACACCTGCGAAGGCGAACGAGACCATCCGCATCTTCGGGGCCAGACCCAATTCCTTGACCGCACCGCCGCCGGCGAGCAGCGACATGGTCGCCCCGTCGGTGAGCGGGGAAGAGGTGCCGGCGGTGACGCGTCCGTGCGGACGGAACGGCGTCTTGAGCGCGGCGAGATCCTCCATGGTGGTCTGAGGGCGGCGGCCCTCGTCCTCGGCGGCGAGACCCCAGGCGCCGTCGGCGCCCTTGATCGCGACCGACACCAGGTCTGGCTGGATCTTGCCGGCGTCGTAGGCCGCCTGCACCTTGTGCTGGCTGAGCATGCCGTAGCGGTCGGAGCGCTCCTTGGTGAGGTGCGGGAACCGGTCGAAGATGCGCTCGGCGGTGACCCCCATGTTGAGGGCGCCGGGGTCGACCATCTTCTCCGCGACGAAGCGCGGGTTGGGGTCTGCGTTGCCGCCGATCGGGTGGTGGCCCATGTGCTCGACGCCGCCGGCGAGGGCGAGGTCGTACATGCCGACGCCGATCGAGGCACCCATCGTGGTGACGCTGGTCATCGCTCCGGCGCACATGCGCTCGACGGCGAGGCCGGGCACGGTCTGGGGGAGGCCGGCGAGGATCGCCACCGATCGACCGAGGGTCAGGCCCTGGTCGCCGGTCTGGCTCGTCGCGGCGATAGCGACATCGTCGATGCGGTCCGCCGGCACGGCGGCGTTCCGCTCCATCAGGCCGATGGTCGCCTTGACGGCGAGGTCATCAGCGCGGGTGTTCCAGTACATGCCCTTTTCGCCGGCGCGCCCGAAGGGGGTGCGCACTCCATCGACGAAGAAGACGTCCGAGATCTCGGCCACTCTGCCTCCAAGTTTGTGCGGTCCACTCAGTCTAGGAACGCGCAGAAACCCGGAGGAATCGGTTGGATCGAACCTACGAAGCGGGTGCGGGGGCAGTGTCAGGCGTTTGCGCCGCCTCTACAAAGGCATCCGCGATCTTCTGTGCGGTCTGTGCAACCTGCCAGTGGCGTGCACCGAGTGCGATGAGGGCCGAACCGATCTCCTCCGCGGTCTCACCGGGCACATCCCACGCCACGCGGCGCAGGAACTCCGGCGTCAGCAGATTCTCGGTGGGCATGCTGAGCTCTTCCGCCACCGCTTCGATGACGGGTCGCGCTGCCTTCAGGCGAGCATCCGCCTCCGGGTTCCGGTCCGACCAGGCGCGCGGAGGCGGGAGGGTGTCGCTGGGCACGCGTTCGCGCGGCAGCTCTTCACTCGCTCGTCCGTCGACGATGGCCTGCCACCAGCGATCGAGCTGGGTGCGGCTCGCGCGCCCCTGGAACTCCTTGATGCCGGCCAGGGCCTGCTTCGACTGCGGGTTGGCCATCACCGCGGCGACCAGCGACCGGTCGGGGACCAGACGGCCGGGCGAGACATCCTGATCCTGCGCGAAAGACTCCCGGGCCTGCCACAGCGATCGTGCGACCGCGAGATTCCGCGAGCCGCGCACCTGGTGCAGTCCGCTCAGCCGGCGCCACGGGTCCTCGCGCGGAGGCTTCGGCAGACGGGTCAGGGTCGCGGCGAACTCCTCGGCGGCGAACTCCGTCTTGTCCTGTTCCTCGAGCTCGGCGACGAGAACGTCGCGCACGTCGACGAGGTGCAGCACGTCGAGCGCCGCATACTCCAGCCACGCGGCCGGGAGCGGACGTGTGGACCAGTCCGACGCGGAGTGCTCTTTCTTGAGCGTGATCCCGAGAGTGTCCTCGACCACCGCCGCAAGACCGACCCGCTCGTGCCCGAGCAGCCGCGAGGCGAGCTCGGTGTCGAAGATCGTCGGCGGTTCAAGGTGCAGCTCCCGGAGCGAGGGGAGGTCCTGACTCGCGGCGTGGAAGACCCACTCCGTGTCGCCGATGGCCTCCTGGAGCGGCGAGAAGTCGCCGAGCTCGGGAGGATCGAACAGGAAGACGCCCGCGTCTCGACGGAAGACCTGGACCAGGTAGGCGCGCTGGGAGTATCGGAAGCCGGACGCCCGCTCGACATCGACGGCCACCGGTCCGGAGCCCGCGGCGAGCACGGCGCACGCGGCGCGGAACTCCTCAGCATCCGAGATCACGGAGTATTCAGTCACGTAAAGCCTTTCGCGCGCCGAGAACGGCGATGCCCTCGGAACCCGGCGGAAGTCCCGCCAGCATTCCGACCAGCTCGGCCCATGCTTCGACATGCGGTCGGAACGGGCCCTCTGGTGTCCAGGACGCCCGCAATTCTATCTGTGCGCCGTCGCCTTCGACGGCGAGGCCGCCGAATCCCTTGGACAGCGTCTTGGTCGATGTGCCGGACGGCGAGTGATACTTCGCGTCGCGCGAGTCCAGTGCATCGACCAGCCAGGACCAGGTCACGTCCGCCAGCAGAGGGTCGGTGCCGATCTCGTTCTCGAGCGGAGCCTGGGCGAAGGTGATGATCCGCCAAGCCCCGCCCCAGGCGCCGGGCTCGTCGGGATCGTGGAGCAGGACGAAGCGGCCGGTGCCGTAGATCGACTCGCCTTCCCCGTCCGGGCGCACGTCCGCGGCGAGCGCGATGGCGAACGGCGCCAGGCCTTGGGGCGTCGGGATCTCGCGCACCGTGATGTCGTCGCGGAACGCGGTCTCGCGCAATTCAGCCATCGCGCTGTCGAAGGGGGTCCCGGCATCGGGATGTGCGGTCACGGCAACAGGCTAGAGTCAGGAGGCGATGAAGAGTCTCAGGCACGCCGTTGCACTCCTTGTCCCCGCGCTGCTCGCACTCGGGGCGACGCTGTCGTTCCTCGTGTTCGGCGTCGCCCGGCGCGTCGTCACCCCGATGCGCCGACCGGTCGACACGCGCATCCTCGCGATCGACACCGGCGCGCAGACGATCGAGCTCGAGCGGACAGCCGACACCGAGCTCCCGGGACGCTACGGCCTGTTCACCACGGGAACGTACGGCTATGTGAAGATCGGTGCCGTACTCAGCGCCGACGCGACCAGCGTGCGGCGCAAGCTCCTGACGAAGATCGAGACAGGGGCTCGGGTCGACGGCGGGGCCTCGTTCAGCGGCTACTACTACACCTCACCGAGCGAGCTGCATCTGCCGTCGCAGAACATCTCGATCGGGTCACCGGCCGGTCCGTGTCCCGCATGGTTCTTCCCCGCGGAGTCGGCGACGTGGGTGATCCAGGTGCACGGGCGCGGGGCCACGCGCGTCGAATGCCTGCGCGCGGTGCCGGTGCTGCACGCAGCGGGGCTCCCGAACCTCGTGGTGTCCTATCGGAATGACGGGGAGGCGCCGCGCAGCCGAGCCGGAGCCTACGCGCTCGGCACCGCGGAATGGCGCGACGTCGATGCGGCGATCGCCTATGCGCTGCGCCACGGAGCGGAGCGCGTCATTCTGATGGGCTGGTCCATGGGCGGCGCCGTCGCTCTGCAGGCCGCGGTGAACTCCAGTCATCGCGAGCGCATCGTCGGCCTGATCCTCGAGTCACCGGTGGTCGACTGGCGCACCGTCCTCCGCTACCAGGCGCGGAGAGCCGGCGTCCGAGCGCCGCTGCCGGATCTCGCGATGGGAGCGTTGCAGCGTCCGCTCACCGCACGCATCAGCGGCGCGGACGACGTCATCTCGTTCGATCGCCTCGACATGGTGGCGAGGGCTGCGGAGCTGAAGACGCCGATGCTGATCCTGCACAGTGCCGACGACGACTTCGTGCCGATCGACTCGTCGCTCGCGCTCGAACAGGCACGACCGGATCTCGTGACGATGCCGGAGTTCGCCGTCGCCCGCCACACGAAGATCTGGAACTACGACCAGAACGGCTGGAGCACGGCGATCACGGACTGGCTCGACGCGCAGGGCTTCAGCGCTTCTGCCTGACCTGCTTCTTCGCTCGCATCAGCATCCCGGTCATTCCGCCGATTCGGAGCGGTGACACAGCCTTGGTGAGACCGATCGACTGCGGGTAGTCGTCGGGGATCGCGAGCACCTCGTCCGACGTGAGTCCGGTGAGGCCCTGGACGAGGATGCTGGCGAAGCCGCGAGTGGTCGGTGCCTCCTCCGGTGCGGTGGCGTGCATCGTGACGATGTCGTCCTGCACCTCGACGTAGATGTAGACAGGCGACTGGCACTCGGCGACGCGCTCGCACATCTCCGGGTGATTCGCGACCTGCTCCGAGACCGGGGGCAGCTCGTCGGAGTACTCCAGCAGAAGGAGCAGCCGATCCGCCTCGGGGGTCTCGAGGAAGCCGTCGCGGATGTCGGCGAGGATGTCGGGGAGTTCGCTGGCGTTCATCCCTGACATCCTCCCACGATCAGAGCGATCCGGGCTCGGAGCCGGTCACGATCGGGACCCGCACGGCGCTGCCCCACTCGGTCCACGAGCCGTCGTAGTTGCGCACGTTCTCGAAGCCGAGCAGGTGCTTGAGCACGAACCAGGTGTGGCTCGAGCGCTCACCGATCCGGCAGTAGGCCACGACGTCGTCGCCCTCCTTCAGACCTGCGCCTTCGAGATAGACCGCCTCGAGCTCCGCGCGGTTCTTGAAGCCGCCGTCCTCGGCCACGGCCTTCGCCCACGGCACGCTCTGCGCGGTCGGGATGTGTCCGGCACGAAGAGCGCCCTCGTCCGGGTACGCGGGCGCGGTCGTACGCTCTCCGCTGTACTCCTCGGGGGAGCGGACATCGATCAGCGGGTTGCCGATGTGGGCCAGCACGTCTTCCTTGTATGCCCGGATGACGGAGTCGTCGCGCTCGACGACGGGGTACTCCGTCGCGGGACGGATGGTCGCATCGCGCGTCAGTTCGCGCCCCTGGGAGATCCAGCGGTCGCGACCGCCGTCGAGCAGACGCACGTCCTCGTGGCCGAAGAGCGAGAAGACCCACAGGGCGTAGGCCGCCCACCAGTTGTTCTTGTCGCCGTAGATGACGACGGTGTCGTCGCGGGAGATGCCCTTGCGACTCAGCAGGGCCGCGAAGCCTTCGCCGTCGACGTAGTCACGTACCACGGGGTCGTTGAGCTCGGTGTGCCAGTCGACCTTCACGGCTCCCGGGATGTGGCCGGTCTCGTAGAGCAGCACGTCCTCATCGGATTCGACGACCACGAGTCCCGGTGCTCCGAGGCGTTCCGCGAGCCATTCGGTGGTGACCAGGCGGCCGGGTTCGGCGTACTCGGCGAACTTGGGGGAGGAGGAGTCGATCTCGATGGCCATGGGATCTCCGAAGCATTGAGCGGGCGAGGGTGCGGGTGCGGACGGCGTAGTGTTGAGCCGTCCCTTTCGACGATAGATCCCCGCAGTGCGCCCTGCACCCGATTCGTAAGAGTTCGACACAGGCAGGCACCCGATTCAGGACCGTGATGACAGACACGACCAGCCGCACGGGAATCGTGCACCTCACCGAGCGCCAGCCGGCCGTCAGCGGACCCGAGATGCTGGCGAGCCTGGTGCCGCCGCCGCAGTTCGACACGGCGACGTTCGAGAGCTATCGCGCCGACCCCGCCTATCCCTCGCAGGAAGAGGCGAAGGAGACCCTGATGCGTTTCGCGGGCCGCGGCGGCCCGGTGAAGCGCGGCGGCTTCTTCAGTCGCGCGAAGAAAGAGCCCGAGGTCAAGCCGGGCGTGTACTTGGACGGCGGGTTCGGCGTCGGGAAGACACACCTCCTGGCGTCGATCTATCACGCGATGCCGGCTCGTCGGAAGTACTTCGGCTCGTTCATCGAGTACACGGCGCTGGTCGGCGCGCTCGGCTACAAGAACACGGTCGACCTGCTCAAGGGCGCCGACCTCCTCTGCATCGACGAGTTCGAACTCGACGACCCGGGGGACACGATGGTCATGACGCGTCTGCTCGGTGAGCTCGTGCCCACGGGCACCCGGCTGGCCGCGACATCGAACACGCCACCGAACGCGCTCGGAGAGGGCCGTTTCGCGGCGCAGGACTTCCTCCGCGAGATCCACGCGATGTCGGACAGCTTCCAGACCATCCGTATCGACGGCGTCGACTTCCGTCAGCGCGCGCTCGACGGCCACGCCGTCGTCCTCGACGACGACGCCTACGACGCAGCGCGCGACGCCGCGGGGGCCCGCGGCACGGCATCCGATGACCGATTCGACGACCTGATCCGGCACCTCGCGCAGGTTCATCCGTCTCGCTACATCCGCGTGATCGACGGGCTCGATCAGGTCGGGCTCCGAGGCGTGCGCCAATTGACCGACCAGTCCGAGGCGCTGCGCTTTGTCGCCTTCGTGGACCGCGTGTACGACGCGCAGCTCCCGATCATCGCCACGGGCCTCGGTCTCGACACCGTCTTCTCCGACGAGATGCTCGCCGGCGGATACCGCAAGAAGTACCTCCGCGCCATCTCCCGACTGAACGCTCTGACGCATTCTGCGTGACCCTGCAGGCCCGTGTAACGCGATGTTCACACCCAGGGCCGTCCTGTAACAGCGGCGAAACAAACCTCACGCATGCGCGAAACGGCGCGTCGTCACACTGAAGCTCTCAATTACTTCGGATGTGAGGTTTTCCTATGGATGCTCCCGGCAACATCTCGTGGGCGATCACCGCGACAGCGCTGGTCCTGCTCATGACGCCTGGCGTCGCCTTCTTCTACGGCGGTCTCGTCAAGGCGAAGAGCGTCGTCAGCATGATGATGATGAGCTTCGGCTCGATCGGCCTTGTCGCCGTGCTGTGGATTCTCTTCGGCTTCTCGATGAGCGCCGTCGACAGCCCGACCGCCTTCGCCGGCAACCCCTTCGCCGACATCGGCCTCTCGAGCCTTGCCTCGGGCGAAGGATCGAACGTGGCACTGCTCGGCGTCGCGTACGGCGCCACCTTCGCGATCATCACGGTCGCCCTGATCTCGGGGGCGATCGCCGACCGCGCGAAATTCGGGAGCTGGCTGATCTTCGCCGGCGTCTTCGCCACGGTGGGCTACTTCCCGGTCGCCGCATGGGTCTGGGGCGGCGGCTGGATCATGAACCTCGGTACGACGCTGTTCGGTGAGGACAGCGGCATCGGCGTCATCGACTACGCCGGTGGTACAGCCGTGCACATCAACGCGGGTGCTGCGGCTCTCGCTCTCGCCATCGTCCTGGGCAAGCGCATCGGCTTCCAGAAGGGCATCCTGAAGCCGCACAACGTGCCGCTGACGCTGCTCGGCGCCGCACTGCTGTGGTTCGGTTGGTTCGGCTTCAACGCCGGTGCGGAGTGGCTCGCCGAAGACATGGGCAAGGTCGGTCTCATCGGTATCAACACGCTCGGCGCGACCGCTGCGGCCATCCTCGGCTGGATCCTGATCGAGAAGATCAAGGATGGAAAGCCCACGTCGGTCGGCGCTGCCTCCGGTGCGGTGGCGGGTCTTGTCGCCATCACTCCGGCATGCGCGAATTTGACGCCGGGCTGGGCACTGCTGTTGGGGCTGCTGGCCGGTGTCGTCTGCGCGCTGGCGATCGAGCTGAAGTTCCGCCTCGGCTTCGACGACTCGCTCGACGTGGTCGGCATCCACCTCGTCGGTGGACTCCTCGGAACCGTCTACCTCGGGTTCTTCGCGTCCGAGACCGGACTGTTCGTCGGCGGCGACGCCCGACAGCTCGCGGTGCAGGTGATCGCCGCACTCGGTGTCCTCATCTACTCCTTCGTCGTGGCCTTCATCATCGGCTTCGCGATCGAGAAGACGATCGGGTTCCGCGTCACGAACGAAGACGAGATCGCCGGAGTCGACCAGGTCGTCCACGGCGAGGAGGGCTACGCACTCGCCGACGCATGACAGCGGTTAGGGTGACCGTGTGAGCAACTCGGACGGCATCCTGACAGCACTCGCGAGGATCCTCAAGAAAGCGCTGGGATCAGACCGGGCGTCTCGGACCGAACATCGGCCGAGGCGCCCGGTCGCACGTGTGCGGACATCCGCGCAGGCGGCCAGTTGGCCCGCACCTCCGCGCGATTCGGGCAGCGCCTCGTCAGCCGAGACCGTGCGGATCGACCCCGAAGGCATCGCACGGCTAAAGGTCGCGTACGCCCCGCAGCGCGACGGTGCTCCGGATGCCGGTGAGATCGTGTGGACGTGGGTGCCGTACGAGGAGAACGATGGGCGCGGCAAGGATCGGCCGGTTCTCGTCATCGGGCGCGCGTCCCGAGATCGCGTCTACGCGGTCCGCATGACCAGCAAGGCTCACGACGGCGACCACGACTTCCTGTCCATCGGCTCTGGAGACTGGGATTCGCAGGGGCGAGAGTCGTGGGTCGACATCGAGCAGCTCTACAGCGTGCACGAAAGAGGGCTGCGGCGAGAGGCCGCAGTCCTGGATCGCCGTCTCTACGACCGGATCGCTGCGGCTCTCACACGCCGCTATGGCTGGGCTGTCGGGGGCTGAGCGCAGGGAAGGCCTGCAGCACCATGTCGACGAGGTCGCTCTGCGGACGGGTCAGAGGATCCGTGGCAGGAATTCCCAAGCTCAGTTCGATCTCGTCGATCGATGAGCTGAGTTGATCGTCGGACAGATTCTCGTGGTTCACGGTGATCCCGATGACCCGCGTCTTCGCGAATGCCTCGATCAGCGTGACCTCGCTCTCGACGGTCGGCATGTCCACCATGGGGAAGTCGCCGAGGACCTTGCGGCCAGGAGCATGCTGCACGATGACAGCTTCCGGCTGGCTGCCCCGGAGGATGTGCGCTGATGTGATGTAGGCCGGGTGGCTGAGTGCTCCCTGACCCTCGACGATTATGACGTCAGGATCCTCGCCCTCGAAAGCGGCGACGACCTGGTTCTCGACCTCGCCCGAGCAGAACTGGGGGACGAGCGCATCGAGCGCCACGCCGTACTTTCCGCCCTGGATGATCGTCGTCTGGCCGGTTCCGACCATCACCGCGTGGATGCCGTGCTCGTTGAGCGCACGGACCAGCAGCGTCGCCGTGGTGCGCTTGCCGATCGCTCCGTCGGTGCCGAGGATGGCGATCCGGGGGCAGGTGACGTCGAAGATCCGACCGGAGAAGAGGTGCAGGTCCTTCTTCTCCTTCGGGCGACGGATGTCGGTGATGGTAACGCCGGCGAGCAGGCTCGCGGCGACGAACTCGGCATCATCCGTCAGGAACTCATGCAGACCGTTGATGATGTGCATGCCGCGGGCGATGCCGTCGAGCAGCACCGTGCGCTGGCCGGCGGAGAGCAGCCCGTCTGCGGGAGCCACTCCGCAGATCAGATAGTCGGGGACGTGCCCCGCGTGTGCGATGGCCGAAACGAGATCGTCGAGGATCGGGATGCCGACGGCTGTGCCGTCGAGCAGCATGCCGGCATCTGCGCCCGCATGCGTGCTGTCGATGACGCTGAGGATCTCGTACTTCTCGGAATGGCGGACGAGCCCATTGGCGGTCTTGCCGTCCTGCTCCCCGAACTGCCCCTCGCAATAGATCACTGCAGTCGTGCCGGCGGGGAGGACGATCGGGGCTGCCCACGCGTTCGAGGCGTTCGGATCAGCGGGCAGGGATGGGTGAGACATGGCTCTCCTCGGACTGGCACAGAGGAGGCGACGGAGAACGAAATGGCCGATACGGCCCGTTGGTCGACAAGAAGTCTTCCCTGACGCCGGCAAGATGCCGACTCGCTCACCGTATCAGGGTGGCCTGGGACCCAGCCGCGAGCCGAGCGCAATCCGATCAGCCGGGTGCGCCGAACCATGTGTGAGCCGCGACCGCGGCGAAGCACAAGGAGGAATCATGCGTTTCATTCCCACCAAGGTTCACGGAATCCTCGACTACATCGTGGGCGTGGCACTCATCGCGGCACCGTGGCTGTTCGGATTCGCCGGCGTCGGCGGTCCCGCCGTCGTCATCCCGATCGTCCTCGGGATCGGCCTGATCGTCTACAGCCTGTTCACCAAGTACGAGTGGGGCCCTTTCGGTTTCATCCCGATGCCCGTCCACCTCGTGTTCGACATCGTCGCGAGCCTGTTCCTGGCGCTGTCGCCGTGGATCTTCGGGTTCTCGGGTGAGGCGCTGAACGTGTGGCTCCCGCATGTCGTCGTGGGTGCTGCGGTCATCGTGGTCGTGCTGTTCTCGCAGCCGCAGCCGGCGACCACCCGCGCCCGGGTCGCGACCGCCTGATCACCGGACTCGATCGGTTGAGTTCGCCGGGCTGCCGTCCCTCGGGATCGGCAGCCCGGCTTTCTGCGTGCCGACAGGTCTGAGGGCGTCAGGACTCCTCGGATCCGTCCGGCCCCGAAGTACCGTCGCCCACCTGGGCAGGAGGAAGATCCTGCAGGAATTCGCGGTCGTCGTTCGGGTCGCCGCTGCCGTCGCCCTGAATGCTCTCGTCGTGGATCTTCTTGTAGTCGATCATCTCGTCGGCGGTGCTTCCGCCCGTGCTGTCTGCCGTGTCGGACATGAGATCTCCCTTCGCTGCGGATGCCGCGCGGCATCCCTCACCGGAAGTGTCAGGCCGTGACAGTCTCGGCGCATGGGCCTGGCATCGGAGGGCCTGCGGTGCTATCCCTGTTGCCGTTGCAGCGCCTCGCTGAGCCATCGGGCATAGAGCTGCCACGGGTCTCCGACGGCCTGTAGTCCCGCGACGTGGGTGCGGAGCCCATCGGTCAGCGTGAACCACTCGCCGCCCTCGCGGTCCTCGGCGAATTCACGATGGCGGCTCTGCTCGACCTCTCTTCCTCCGTGCTCGAACGCCAGCAGTTCGTGGTGCAGGATGCGCGACAGCCGTCGGCGAGGCTGATGGCTGGTGCCGATCTTCACCCGGCGGTCGAATCGCAGGTAGTAGACGACCTCGACACGGGGGAGGGGAAGACCGCTATCCGGGACGTCTCCGAACCTCCAGCCGCAGACAGCGCAGATCCAGGCCTTCCCGATCCGGCTGCCGGACAGGCCGCCGCAGAGGTGGCAGGGGCCGGGAAGGACATCGTTCGACCGCATGCGAGGAATGGTACGCGCGGCATCCGACAGCGCTCCGCGGAGCGCTCAACGCGGGACGTGACCGTCCGTCACTCAGCCGGGGTCAGGGAGCGGTGACGCAGGTTGCCGAGCCATCGGACGAGAACGGCGAGGACGAAGAACGCGACCACGAGGACGAGGCACCACAATGCGACCCCGCCGTAGCCGCCGGACACGGCCGGGTTGAAGAACGGGTAGGGGTAGAACCCGTCGATCGCCCCGCGAACCACCGAGAAGATGGAGTACGCCGCAGGCCAGACCATCCACCAGAGCGCGACGCGGAACGGCAGGTGTCGGCGAGGGGCCCAGATCAGCCAGTCGACGATGCCCGCGATCGGGATGATCATGTGCAGGACGACGTTCACCCAGGGGATCAAGGCGCCGAGATCCGTGTCGGCGAGGATCGTGTTGAAGACGACGCCGACGAACACGATGTACACGACGGCGCCGCCACGGATCGCGACGTCGGAGTCGGACGGGTCCTTCCGCGCGGAGATCAGCCTGACCGCGCTCACGATGAACACGATCGAGATCATGATGTTCGAGAGATTCGTGAAGTAGCAGAAGAAATTGAAGATGCTGTGACCGAGCGGGATGGTCACGGCGAAGAACTGCACGCCCACAGCCGTGAGCGACAGGGCGGCGAAGAGAAGCCGGTAGACGATGGCGGCGGTGCGCGAATTCATGGCACAAACCTAGCGGTGCACGCCACCCCCTCTGCGTAGCGAGTGAAACTTGGCACACTCGGGTCATGGTCTTCATCGGATTCCACGCCTCCCACGAGCAGATCGCGCCGAGCGCGCTCCTCGACGCCGTCGTCGCCGCCGAGCAGGCGGGGTTCGACGGCGCGATGTGCTCCGACCACCTTGCGCCCTGGAGCCCCCGGCAGGGGGAGTCGGGCTTCGCGCTCAGCTGGATCGCGGCTGCCCTGGCGCGCACCCGCTTCCCGATCGGTATGGTCAACGCTCCGGGTCAGCGCTACCACCCGGTCATGATCGCGCAGGCGTTCGCGACGATCGAGGAGATGTTCCCCGGCCGCTTCTGGGCGGCGATGGGCAGCGGGGAGGCCGTCAACGAGCACGTGACGGGCGAGGGGTGGCCCGCGAAGGCGACGCGCAACGAACGCCTTCTCGAGAGCGTGGATGTCATCCGCCGTCTGATCGCCGGGGAGCTGGTCGACCATGACGGTCTGGTGAAGGTGCACCGCGCCAGAGTGTGGAGCCGACCGGCGGAGCCACCGCCGCTGTTCGCGACCGCGGTCAGCGCGGAGACAGCGGAATGGGCCGCGTCCTGGGCAGACGGACTCGCGACAGTCGCCCAGGAGCCTGACGCCCTGCGCCAGGTCGTGGACCGGTACCGCTCCGCGGGCGGCGTCGGCCCCTGCACGTTGCAGGTGCATCTCAGCTGGGCGCCCACTGACGCGGAGGCATTTGCGATCGCGCGCGACCAGTGGCGCAACGGTCTGCTCTCCCCGCCGACGACCTGGGACCTCGAGCAACCGGAGGACTTCGACGAGGCCGTCGGCGCGGTCGATGACGCGGGGCTCCGAAAGGCAGTCCTGATAAATCACGACTCCGATTCCCTCGCGTCGCGCATCGCCGATCTCGTGGACATCGGCTTCGATCGCGTCTATCTGCACCATGTCGGCACTGATCAATCCGGGTTCCTCCGCACGGCGGCATCCGACCTCATCCCCGCATTGAAGGAGCGACTGTGAAGATCACGGATACCAGCGACCTCTGGTGGAAGACCGCCGTCGTGTACTGCCTCGACGTCGAGACCTTCCTCGACTCGAACGGAGACGGCGTCGGAGACCTGCAAGGGCTCGCGCAGCGGATCGACTACCTCTCGCAGCTCGGGGTCACCTGCCTGTGGCTCATGCCGTTCTATCCCACTCCCGACCGGGACGACGGTTACGACGTGAGCGACTTCTACGGCGTCGACTCTCGGCTCGGAACTCACGGCGACCTCGTCGAGGTCATCCGAACGGCCCGAGACAGGGGCATGCGCGTGATCGTCGACCTCGTCGTCAACCACACCTCTGATCGGCATCCGTGGTTCCTGGCGGCGAAGCGCAGCGTCGACTCCCCCTATCGCGACTACTACATCTGGCGGGACGATGCGCCCCCGCGCGGGCAGAAGAACGCGGTCTTCCCCGGACAGGCCGACGGCATCTGGGAGAAGGACGAGAAGTCGGGGCAGTGGTACCAGCACAGCTTCTACGAGCACCAGCCCGACCTGAACGTCGCGAACCCGAAAGTGCGCGACGAGATCGCCAAGGTGATCGGCTTCTGGTTGCAGCTCGGCATCTCCGGATTCCGCGTCGACGCGGTGCCCTTCCTGCTAGAGGTTCCTCAGGGGGCCGACATCCCGGAGCCGCATGACCTGCTTCGCGACATCCGCCGGTTCCTCCAGCGTCGATCCAGCGAGGCGATCCTGCTCGGCGAGGTCAATCTGCCGTACGACAAGCAGGTGGCGTACTTCGGTGGTGACGCCGGTGACGAGCTGACCATGCAGTTCGACTTCGTCGGCATGCAGGCGTTCTACCTCTCCCTGGTGCGGCGTGATCCCGCTCCGCTCATCAACGCTCTGACCTCCCGCCCCGAACTCGGGGTCGAAGTGCAGTGGGCGAACTTCCTCCGAAACCACGACGAGCTCACCCTCGACAAGCTGAGCGACAGCGAGCGGCAGGAGGTTTTCGAGGCGTTCGCGCCCGACGAGAAGCAGCGGGTCTTCGGACGCGGCATCACGCGCCGACTGCCCACCATGCTGGAGGGTGACCCGAGGCGCATCCGGATGGCATACAGCCTGTTGTTCACCCTGCCCGGCACACCGGTGCTGTTCTACGGCGAGGAGATCGGCATGGGCGAGAACGTCGAGATCCCGGACCGGCAGTCCGTGCGAACCCCCATGCAGTGGTCGGCGGATCGCAACGGAGGATTCTCGGATGCCGCGCCCTCCCGGCTGGTCGCGCGTCCGCCCGCCGACGGCTATGCCCCTCAGCACGTGAACGTGGCCGCCCAGCTGGAGGATCGCGGTTCGATGCTGCACTTCTTCCGGGATCTCACCTCCCGGTACCGCATCTCGCCGGAGCTCGGCTGGGGGCGGCTCGAGATCATCGAGCAGTCGGCGCCCGGCCTGCTGGTGCACTCGCTCACAGCCGACGTGGGGCGCATGATCGCCCTGCACAACTTCTCAGAGGTTCCGGTCGATGCCGCGTTCCGACTCGCGGACGAGCCGGAAGGGACGACCCTCATCGATCTCCTCGACTCTGCGCATGTGGAGGTCAGCCCGCCCGGCGACGTCGAGCTCGAGGTTCCGGGGTACGGGTATCGCTGGTTGCGGGTGTCACGCCCGGGTGACGGGCGGGTCACATGATCGATGACGGGGCTCCGGCAGCGTCGTGAACGCGAGGCAGCGGGGCGGTATCGTCGCGGGAGGCGCGACGCTCCTTATCGTGCTGACCGCCTGCACGAGCGAGCCACCCGCGGGCGGTGGAGCGGCGGCGACCCCCTCGCAACCCGGCTCGTCAATCGTGGCGACGGACCAGGCTTCGGTCATCGCACGAGACCTCGCCGTGCCATGGTCGATCGCGTTCCACGGCGACATCGCGCTGATCAGCGAGCGCGACACGGCGCGGATCGTCGAGCTCTCCGAGGAGGGCAGCGTGCGCGAGGTCGCCGTCATCGATGGCGTCGCTCCGCGCGGCGAGGGCGGTCTGCTCGGCATCGCCGTTCACGACGGGTACCTGTACGCGTACTTCACGACGTCTTCGGACAACCGCATCGAGCGGTGGGAGATCTCGGGGGACGCCGGTGCGCTGCGACTAGGCGAAGGCGAGGACGTGTTGAGCGGACTCGACGTCGCCGGTAACCACAACGGCGGGCGCATCGCATTCGGACCGGACGGGATGCTCTACGCCACGGTCGGAGACGCCGGACAGCCCTCGAGAGCGCAGGACCTCGACTCTCTGTCCGGGAAGATCCTCCGTCTCACGCCTGACGGCGACGTGCCGGCGGACAACCCCATCGAGGGTTCTCCGGTGTTCAGCTACGGGCATCGGAACCCGCAGGGGATCGCCTGGGATCAGGACGGCGAGCTCTACGCGAGCGAGTTCGGGCAGGACACCTGGGACGAGCTGAACATCATCGAAGCGGGTGGCAATTACGGCTGGCCGGATGTCGAAGGCATCGCCGACCGCGAGGGCTTCGTGGATCCGGTGCAGCAGTGGCGCACCGATCAGGCGAGTCCCAGCGGCATCGCCATCGCAGGTGATGAAGCGATCTTCATCGCGAATCTCCGCGGAGAGCGGCTCCGCGAGGTGCCCCTCGACGACCTCGCCGCTGCGGTGGAGCATCACGTCGGTGAGTTCGGCCGTCTGCGGGACGTCGTCGTCGCGCCCGACGGTGCCCTGTGGATGCTGACGAACAACCGTGACGGCCGTGGATCGCCGTCCGACGACGACGATCGCGTAATCCGGGTTCCGCTCGACGCAGCCGAGTGACGACCGCCATTAGCCCGCCTGTGCCGCCCAGTCGGCCACCAGCGCCGGTTCTATGAACGTGGCGATCCAGGTGATCCGTCCGTCCGCCGCATGAATGATCATGACCGCAGCAGGACGGAAGGCGTCGTCCTGCCATTGGTGGCCGAGTAGAGCGGGGTGGCCGTTGATGACCCCGAGCGGCTGCACACGCCACGGTGTCACGAAGACGCGCTCCGAGAGGAAGGCTAGAACGTCGCCGGCGCCTTCGAACCATGCCGGGAGCGGCGGCATCGTGAAGCGGACGTCGTCGGCGAGGAGCTCCACGATCGCGGCGATGTCGGATGCGGCGAACGCCTCGGAGAATCGCCGGATCGCCTCCCTGTCGGCGGTGGAAGCTGCCGCCGACGACCGTAGGCGACCTGCCTCATCGGACGTGTGCGTCGAGCCGAGAGTCGCTCGAGCACGCTGAAGCGCGCTGTTCACGGCGGCCGCCGTGGTCTCGAGCGTCGTCGCTGCCTCGGCTGAGGTGAAGCCGAGCACATCCTTCAACAGAAGCGCGGCGCGCTGCAGAGGCGGAAGCAGCTGCATCGCGGCCATCCAGGCGAGTTCGATGTGCTCCCGACGTTCAACAGCGCTGGCAGGGTCCGGATCACGGAATGGCTCCAGCCATGGGCCTTGGCCCGGCGGACCGAGGGGCGAGCGGGGATCATGCGCTTCTTCCGCGTCCCAGGACAGCATCCGAGGGCCGCGTCGTTCGGCGTATCGGATCGCCACGCGTGTGGTGAGCCGGTAGAGCCACGGGCGCAGCGCGCCCGGATCGCGGAGCGTGTGCAGGGCGCGCCAGGCGGTGAGCATCGCCTCCTGCAGCGCGTCTTCCGCGTCGGCGGAGCTGCCGAGCAGACGGTAGGCATGCACGAGGAGCTCGCGTTGGTAGGGGGCGACCGTGCGGTCGAAGGTCTGCTCCACCTCGCTCATGACATGTGATTCTGCCGCACCGATGAATTCTTCGTCGTTGTCGTCTCTCTATTGGCGAACGACCTCACTGAAAGGACACATCATCATGCGCAAGGTCATCGTGAACAACATCGCCTCGGTCGACGGCTTCTACGCGGACCTCGACGGGAATCCGCTCGTGCTCAACATGGACGCCGCTTTCGATCGCGAGAATCTCGCGTCGATCGAAGCGGCCGGCACGCTTCTGCTCGGACGGGATTCGTTCGCGGGCTTCAGCGAATACTGGCCGTTCATCGCCGATGCCCCTGAGCCCGACGACCCCGACTCCCCGGAAGGTCGCGCTCTCGACGACGTGAACCGAGCCATCAGCCGTCGCTTCAATGCCCTCCCCAAGGTCGTCGTCAGCGATCGGGGAGCCGTGCCGGCCGAAAACGCATGGCGCGGCAGCACCGCCGTGATCGGCAGGCGTGACGCGCTGGACTGGATCGCCGCCGAGCGCGTTCGCGGCGCCGGGGACATCACGATCTTCGCGAGCTGCACGCTGTGGAACGTGCTCGCTCAGGCGGGCGCAGTCGACGAGTTCCGGATCATGGTGAGTCCCGATGCGCTCGGCGGCGGAGTACCGCTCTGGGCGAAGCCGATGGCCCTCGAGTTGCTCGAGGCGCGCACGTTCGAGGACTCCGGCAACGTGCAGCTGCGATACGCGGTGCGCGAGTGATGTGGTGGGCGATACCGGACTCGAACCGATGACCTCTTCCGTGTGAATCAAGGGGTGGGCGTAGGGATTGATCCGGTCATGTCCGGTTGGCGCCGGCTTCATTGGGTTATCCGCCAGACCCGCGCACGGTGTGCGCACGAGAGAGGTGAGTCAACATGCCAGAGCCAGACATCGATGCAGCTCGAGAAGATGAGAACGCGGCACGAGACGCGTTGCGGCAAGCTTGGAGGGGCTGGGCAGCTGTGCAGGGCGACCACCTCCGCGGAAAGCTGTTAGAAGAGGGCAAACTGACAGCTGTGAAGCAGCATGCGGTCACACACGAGAACGCGGACTCTATCCCTGGGCTCAAGGTCGCTCTCGCTGAGTTGGCTGCGCATCACGGGGACAAGCTCACGGCTTGGGGTGAGAACTTGACCACCCTTCCCGAGTATCGCGCTAGCGAGGTATGGGCATCCGCGGTGGAAGACGCGCGGCTCGAATTCGGGAAGCTGTTCCACCCGCTCGGTTACGTGATGAATGATCTGAACCTCAGTCGAGACTGGGCGGGCTCCGCGGACTGGGAGTTCTACGAGCCTGCAACAGGGACCGCACGGACCGCGTACCTGCAACCCGAAGCAACCATTGATCTCGAGCTGGAGCGGGTAGGGCGCGAATTCGCCGCCGCCTCAGCGCGCGTGAAGGCGGCGGCCAAAGCACGTGGCACCGACGCAGCAAGCGCTCTCTGGGATGCGAGCTAGTGCGGACATCGTCCGTGCAGAAGGCGGCTCGGCGGTCCCACTAAAACTGCGTGCTGCCTTCTGCGCCCGCTTACACGGCGTGTAGCGGACAGTCGGGGGGTGGTGTGCGTTCGACGATAGTGCCCTGGTGGCGGAACCAATGTCCTCCTCTGCGGCACCAGACTGGCCGGCTGGCAGGACGGTAGTGAATGCGACGCATGCTTGACTCCTCTGTTCTCCCCGAGCCGAGCGCCCTGGGAGCCACGAAGTCTAGATCCGACACACGGCGAAGTGACTAGGTTGCTAGGTGACTAGTTGGAGGATGCCGCCGCTGCTGGATGGAGGGAACTCGATTCCCAAGTCGAGGATCTCGGCGACCTCAGCCACTTTCAGAAGTCGATCCTGCATACGTACCACGCTACGGCGGTAGACCGAGCAGGTTTGCTACTGGGTTACGTGGAGCGGATGAGGGACATCGAGGAATCAGGGGGTTGAACCGAAGGAGAGGCGCGTGTAGCTGATCGACCACGGCAGGAACTGCTGCGCGTCGGTCCAGAACGAGACGAACGCCGTCTCACCATGGTTCGCGAGCCACGCATCACAGGCCTGAGAGGGTTCTGTTGGGTCGTCGAGTCCGAGTTCGGCGATGACCATCGTCGCCGAGCTGGGCATCGCAGTGAATGCACTAATGCAATTGGACTGCGACTCGCTCAGACCGCTGTCAGGCGCCTCGGTCGACCATGCGACGTCGTCAGCGTGACCCGCACACCCAGCGAGCACGAAGAGCAGCGGGATCACCATGAGCGCACGTTTCTTCATAGGCGCGAGTGTAGTCCGCAGTTCGGGACGGAGGAAGGCCCGTCGATAGGGCGCAAGCGGAGATGGTCGCGGCGATGATTCAGAGGGCTCGCGCTCACACAGTGCACACACAAGACGCCTGAGGGCGATACGACGAAGGCCCGGAATTCGCTAGTCTCGCGTGATTCCGGGCCTTCTGTGGTGGGCGATACCGGACTCGAACCGATGACCTCTTCCGTGTGAAGGAAGCGCGCTACCAACTGCGCCAATCGCCCATACCCGTGGGGTACGTCAACAGATACTACCCGACCGTCGAGGGCCGCGAGGACCACCCCGGCGGACACGCGCGAGATTCGATTCCGGTTTGGACACTCGCCGATCTTCGGCTAATGTTTCATGAGTGCCCGGGTCGACCGGGAACAAATGCGGATGTAGCGCAGTGGTAGCGCATCACCTTGCCAAGGTGAGGGTCGCGAGTTCGAATCTCGTCATCCGCTCGAGTGCAGTGAGTTTCTCTTGGAGACTCGAAGCACGTGGGGTCAATCCACACGGTGGCGTGGCCGAGCGGCTAGGCACCGGCCTGCAAAGCCGTTTACACGGGTTCGAATCCCGTCGCCACCTCGTCGCACACAACTGAAAAGCCTGTACAGGCGCGATTGGCGCAGCGGTAGCGCGCTTCCCTGACACGGAAGAGGTCACTGGTTCGATCCCAGTATCGCGCACACTGAAACCCCCGGATTCCCGGGGGTTTTTTCGTGTCCGGGGGAGTGCGGGGGTACCGCTTCAACCACGGCGTCTCACCGCCACCACCTGTTCCGCCGCGCCTGCGAGGCTGGACCAGGAGGAAGCGTCGAGGTAGACGCCGAAACGGGCGACGGCTTCCGTGATCATCCTCCGGACCGGCATCGTGCCACCTTCCGCGAGGATGTCGCCGTCTATCTCGAACGCATCGTATGAGAGCGGCTCGCGGAGCGATTCGGCATCCGCTGCGCCGATCAACTGCACATGATGCCGACCCGCGGCCCCGTTCGGCGCCGGCTCGCCGATGATCACATGGAAGTAGTTGATCGCACGCTTGGCTGAGCCGCGCACGTCCTGCAACATCGGGGCAGGCGAGTTGCCCGGGTTCGGAAGCATCGGATCCATGAACGTACCTTTCGATCTCAGTTCAGGATGCCATGGCGCCGGATGACGCGATCCCCGAGGAGCGAGTCCTCTCCGGGGTCTGCCGGTACGCCGTCAGGTGGCTGAGCAGAGGATCAGCGTCGGACTGACGTTGCCCGCCGTCTTCGCCCCGGTTCCGTCGTAGCCGGTGGGCAGCGATGCCACGGCGTTCAGCGCGAACGCATCGGTGATCGACGGCGTCGAGCGGAACGCGGCGCTGGCGCCCGCCGGTAGCGCCGAGGTCAGCGTGATCTGCCGAGCCGTGTCTGAGAGGACAGCGACATCCGCCGTGCCACCGCTCACGTCGAAGACGCCGATGTCGGCGACGCCTGAGCCGACGATGATGACGGTCATACCGATCGGAAGCGGCGTGGTCGGACCGGCCCGCAGGCTGAAGCGGGTCCGAGCACGCCGCAGGAGCCGTCGAGCGAGAACGCGCCCACGTCGACGGTCGATGCTGCCGCGAGCGGAGTGGCGACGGCGATCGCGATGACCGGCAGCCTCTTCGCGCTCATCGATATAGGGGCGCATGCCGGATCGACATGCAGCGAGCCAGGGAACCCGACGCGGCGTGCGCTGAATCTGCGCGATCTGTGGCCTTGCAAATCGAGGTCCGCGACGCAACCCCGTTTTCTCCTCAGCGGATCGCACTATCGTGCTGGCATGGACGAAATGCAGACCATGGAGAGGACTGAGATCCTCATCGACGGAGTCGCCGCTCACCTCGCACAGGAACAGGACCTGGATGCGCTGCTGGATCGGATCGCCGAAGCGGCGAACGGCCCAGCGCGGTTCATCGACTTCATCGTGGTGGGGAATCGTCGCATCCGCGTACTGGTGACGCCGCGTTCGCGAGTCGTCGTCTCGACGTCTGCCGTGCAGTACGACCCTCGCGACACCGGAGACGAGCGCGCGCCCTGGGGTGGCCTCTTCGATTTCGATTTCGCGCACTATTGAATCGGCGAGGCACCCGGCCAATGATGAGTGCCTTCCACCCGCGAGCACCCCAGAACTCGCGAGGCGGAAGGCAAGAGCTCAGGTGCGGATCGTCCCCAGTTCCCGCATCCCCGCCGCTCTGGCACGAAGGTTACGCTCTCCTTGAGCGGGCGTCTAGATCTCGACGGGGTGTAAGAATCCGCAGCCATCAGCTGCCGAACGACGACCCCGCCGTACAGAGAACGCATCCGTGGCCTATCGCGCTCGGCGCCTAACCGGTATGTTGGCGCTCAGATCGCACGAAAAGGCGATCCACGGGCCGGTGAAGTCCCCAGCAACACCGGCAGGTGGTCCCGAGGGTTCCCCAGACCTGTCGGGACCACCCCTACCCCGAACGATCGATTCGTTCCACGGTCGCCTAGGCTTGTCCTATGCTCGTCGCCCTGATCCGCCCCGCCGAGAAGCAGACCGCGACCGTCGAGGGCACCGAGATCCCGGAGCTCCGCGCTCAGCTCCTCGCGCAGGCCCCTGCCGGCTGGGAGATGGCATCTGCCCACGTCGAGATGAAGCCGGGCGGCATCCGCATCGTCGAAGGCCGGTTCCAGCGCCGCGAGGAGCCCCGAGAGATCGAAGCCGATGACATGGCCGCGCTCGAGGCCAAGGTTCCCGAGGGCTGGCAGATGCTCTCGGTCCGACACGTCTGACGGCTCCTACGGCTTCGCACAGCGAACAGCCGCCGCGCAAGGGGGAAGCGGAATATCGCGTCGCTCTCATAGTGTTCACGAGTGAACGATCCCCACACATTCTCCTCCGACGTCCTCTGGGCGTGCGTCGAGGAGGGATTCCATGTCGGCAGCCGCGGTGGCGATTTCCTCGGGTACGTCGATCGCCGGCCGGACGGCAGCTACTCCGCATTCGACGCGCGGTCGCGTCCTCTCGGAAGCTTCCTCACGCTCGATGGTGCGACGACGGCCGTCTCGACCGCTCCCGCAGCCGGGTCACCGGACGCGGATGCCGAACAGCAGCTGAAGGGAGCTGTCCAGTGACCTCGACCGAGCGCACCGAGCTGACCTCCCTCGTCTACACGAGCACGGCATCCGCGCCTTTCCGCGCGACAGCGCTCGACCACCTGCTGGCTCAGTGCCGTGCGCTCAACGAAGCGAAGGACCTGACGGGGATGCTCCTGTATCGCGGCGAGCGCTTCATCCAGGTGCTCGAGGGCCCCGCTGACGTCGTGCGCCGTCTGGCGCGCACCATCGAGAGGGACCCGCGTCATCACAGCATGCGCGTCCTCCTCGAGGAGCCGGTCGAGGAACGCCGTTTCGCGGACTGGACGATGGGCTATCGCACTCTCCAGAGCGAGGCAGTGCACGTCCCCGACGGCTTCCGCGACTCGTTCGCCGATCTGGAGGACAGTGCCGATCGCTCCACGACGCTGCGCGCGCTGGCCGAGCTCACGATGTGGTTTCGGGTGCGCGCCGATCAGGAAGTGCACGCCTGACGAAAGGGATCAGGCCCGCGGAGCTCGCTTGACCTGCTCGTAGGCCGAGAGAGCCGCTTTCCTGGTCTCGCCGAGGTCGACGATCGGCTGCGTCGGGGCATCCGCTGCCCAGCGGGATATGTAGCGGTTCTGGGGATCGAACTTCTTCGCCTGCAGCTCGGGATTGAACACGCGGAAGTAGGGCGCGGCGTCCGCTCCGGAGCCGGCGACCCACTGCCAGTTGAACGCGTTGCTCGCCTCGTCGGCATCGACCAGCGTGTCCCAGAACCACTCCTCGCCGAGTCGCCAGTCGATCAGGAGGTTCTTGATGAGGAATGACGCCGTGACCATCCGGACGCGATTGTGCATGTAGCCGGTGTGCCAGAGCTCGCGCATCCCGGCATCCACCAGCGGCACACCCGTCTCGCCGTGCTGCCAGGCATCGAGCTGGGGTGGATCGAGCGGCGGCCAGGGGAAGGCGTCGAATTCCCGGCGGAGGTTCTTCGTCGCGAGGTCGGGGAAGTGATAGAGCGTGTGCCAGGCGAACTCCCGCCAGCCGAGTTCGGAGAGGAAGCGCGCCGCGCCGTCCACACCGACGGCGTCGTGCCACACCGTGAACGGACTCACCTCGCCCCATCGCAGACGCGGGGAGAGCAGCGATGTCGCGCCAGCGGACGGCTCGTCGCGCGCTCGGTCGTAGGCGGCGAGATCTTCGTCGAGGAACTCGCGCAGCCGCCGTCGAGCGCCCGGTTCGCCCGGTTCCCACGTCTCGCGCAACCCGCCCGCCCAATCGGGACGCGTCGGCTGCAGGTCCCAGTCATCGAGCTGATCGGATGCCGGGGGCTGAGGGGCGCCGGAAATCTCCCTCGGCTCGGCGAGCGGCGCGCGCGGAGCGGGGAGCGCGCGGCAGGCTCGCCAGAACGGCGTGAACACCGAGTAGTGAGTCCCGCTGCCTGTCGTCACGGTCCATGGCTCGTGAAGCAGAGATCCTGCGAACGACTGAACGGTCACGCCGTCCGAGCGGAGCGCCGACTTCAGTCCCGTGTCGATGGCGCGGCCTGCACCTCCGTACCGACGGTTCCAGAACACCGCACCGGCTCCGGCATCCGCCACGAGCTCTCGGACGACGCGATCGGCCGGGCCGCGGCGCAGGACGAGAGCCGCCCCCTTCTCACGCAGCCGCTCGCCGAGGGACGCGAGCGAGTGATGCAGCCACCAGCGCGCGGCTCCGCCGTGCGGTCGCACGCCCTCGGACTCCTCGTCGAGCACGAACAGCGCGATGATCGGCTCGCCGCGGTCGATGGCGGCGTGCAGGGCGGGGTTGTCCGCCAGTCGCAGGTCATCGCGGAACCAGACGATCGAGGGGGAGGCCATGCCCCATTCTCTCCGACGCGGAGCGGCTCGGCGCGCGACGCGGCGGTCGTCAGCGACGTCGGCGTGGCTTCTCGCTCGTCGCCCAGAGCGCCCACAGCACGAGCACCGGCTGCAGGAAGAGGCGTCCGAGTCGCCGTGCATCGGTATCGAGCCCGGGTGTCGATCGCCGGGTGCGCCACTGGTGGATGTTCCCGGGGAGGACGGCGACGAAGAACGCGGCCGTCGCCCAGCCGATCCGGCGCCGTTCGCGCGGCAGGGTGATCAGCCCCGCCGCAAGCGCGATCTCCGCCGCTCCGGACGCGAGGACGATGTCGTTCTTGTCGAGCTTCGTCATCTCCACGGCCCAGTCGGGGACGACGACGCGGAAGCCGCGCGTCGCTGTGAAGTGCATGATGCCGATCGCGCCGAGGGCGATCGCGAGGATCCAGCGGGCGACTGCTCTCATGTCTTCACGCTACGTGATGCCGCGCGCTTTCGACGTCCCCGGACTCATACCGCGGAGGCAGACGAATTCAGTACCGGCGTAGCTGTCGGGGCCCGCGCCCGGATCCATACGCTGAGGCCATGTGCTCACGTCTCCTCTCTGCTTCCGCCCTCACCGTCGTCCTCATCGCCGCATCGGCCCTCACCGGGTGCGCTGCGCTCGATCCCGGTCCAGCAGTCAGTCAGGACCGCGAGGTGACGGACGTCTCGGTCGTCGAGCTCGACACCTCCGGCGACCTGACGGTGTCGCTCGGGGTGACACCGTCACTCCGGGTGACCGCGGGCGAGCGGATCATCGACAGCCTCACCGCCGAGATCGACGATGGGGTGCTGCGGCTGAGCATGGACGGCGAGCCGATGCTCCGGGGAGGCGAGATCCGGTACGAGCTCACGGTGTCGTCGCTCGAATCGCTCACGGTGTTCGGGTCCGGAGACGCTGCGGTCGACTTCGCCGGTGCCACTTCCCCGTCGGTCACGATCCGCGGATCCGGCGATGTCGAGGCGCGGGGCATGGACGCGACGGATGCAGAGCTCACTATCGACGGCTCGGGTGCGATCGCCGTCAGCGATGCCGCTCTGGAGACGCTCACGGTACGGATCGACGGATCGGGGGAGGTCACGATCGACGGAACGACGACGACGCAGCGGGTCGAGATCAACGGCGCCGGCGGGTACGACGCCGAAGGTCTGCGCAGCACCGATGCGTTCGTCAGCATCCGCGGCTCGGGCAGCGCCGCCGTGACAGCAGACAGCACTCTCGAGGCGGTCATCGACGGCAGCGGAGACATCTCGTACGGCGGAGACGCCCGCGTGACCCAGGAGGTCTCCGGATCGGGCGACGTCACCCGACGCTGAGCGAGCCCGCCTGATGGCACACTGACGGTGTGACCGTCCTGCGCATCAGCATCCTGTTCCTTCTCGCCGCCGTCGCGGAGATCGGGGGAGCCTGGCTGATCTGGCAGGCCGTCAAGGAGGATCGCGGGTGGCTCTTCGCGGTACTCGGAGTCATGGCGCTGGGCGCATACGGCTTCCTGGCCGCGCTCCAGCCCGACGCGAACTTCGGTCGCGTGTTGGCCTCGTACGGAGGCATCTTCATCGCGGGCTCCCTGGCCTGGGGGATCATCGTCGACGGCTTCAAGCCGACGATCTGGGATTGGGTCGGATCCGCCGTCGCGCTGGTCGGGGCCGCCATCATCATCCTCGCCCCCACGGCCTCGAATGCGGCATCCGAGGTCGTCGGCTAGCGGTCCGGAGCCGGCGGTCGTACAGGTAACCTGGGTACCGACCCAGATGGAGAGTTTCTGTGCCTGAAAACGCCCGGCCGCACGATGGCTTCGCCCTGTTCACCGACCGCAACGTCGTCGCGATGCGCGTCAACGGCGATCTCAAGGATCTCGCCACGACCGTCACAGACACCGACGAGGTCGAAGCGGTCACGATCGACAG
>JAESFY010000178.1_pt1 | contig 25629 bp, 16 predicted proteins | sample 9266201 | NCBI WGS metagenome assembly JAESFY01 (sample SAMN14515071, study PRJNA621656) | algae metagenome | isolation source: Nodosilinea sp. WJT8-NPBG4 and co-occurring heterotrophs from soil, lower... | place: USA: Pinto Basin, Colorado Desert, California | collected 2006-05-27 | reverse complement strand
GGAAGGAAGGAAGGAAGGAAAAGGAAGGAGGCGCGCGAGGGAAGGAAGGAAGAAAAAGGCAGAAGGAAGGAGGCGCGAGAACCAGAACGAGAAAGAGAGAACGAAGAAGCGCAGGAGGATCAAAGAAGAAGGGCCCAGGGCGCGACCAGCGGCAGCTGAGTTCCGCCGACGCCGCGCCCCTCCCCTTAGAACGTCAGTCCGCGATGGTCGCTGCGTCGATCACGAAGCGGTACCGAACATCGGAGGCGAGTACACGCTCGTAGGCCTCGTTGATCTGCGCCGCGGATATGACCTCGATCTCGGCGGCAATGCCATGCTCGGCGCAGAAGTCGAGCATCTCCTGGGTCTCCTGAATGCCGCCGATGTTCGATCCTGCGAGCGATCGACGTCCGCCGATCAACGAAGAGACGTTGACCGAGAGCGGTTCTGCGGGGGCCCCCACACAGACCATCGACCCGCCCACGTCGAGCAGCCCGAGGTACGCACGAAGGTCGACGACCGCGCTGACCGTGTTGAGGATGACGTCGAATGATCCGCGCAACGAGCGGAATGTCTCGGGATCGCTCGTGGCGTAGTAGTTGTCTGCGCCGAGGCGAAGCCCGTCGTCCTTCTTGCTGAGGGTCTGCGACAGCACGGTCACCTCGGCGCCGAGCGCGTGGGCGATCTGCACGCCCATGTGGCCGAGTCCGCCGAGTCCGACGACCGCCACGCGCGTGCCGGGGCCGACGTTCCAGTGGCGCAGCGGGGAGTAGGTGGTGATGCCCGCGCAGAGAAGAGGTGCTGCGACATCGAGACCGAGGGCGTCGGGGATGCGCACGGCGAAGGATTCGGTCACGACGACCTGCTCGGAGTATCCACCCTGCGTGACGGTGCCGTCACGATCCGTGCTGCCGTAGGTGAAGACAGCGCCGTCAGAGCAGAACTGCTCGTCGCCGCGCAGGCAGTTGCGGCACTCGCCGCACGAGTTCACGAGACATCCGACTCCGACTCGATCGCCCACCGCGTGCTTCGTGACATCGGAACCGACTGCTGCGACGGTTCCGGCGATCTCGTGCCCCGGGGCGAGCGGATAGCGCTGCGGACCCCAATCGCCGCGCACCGTGTGGATGTCGGAGTGGCAGATGCCGGCGAATGCGATGTCGATCAGGATGTCGTTCGCGCCGAGTTCGCGGCGCTCGATGACGGTCTTCTCGAGCGGTGCGGCTTCGCTGGGCGCGGCGTAGGCGTTGACACGGGTCATCTCAGACTCCTCGGGTCGGTTCGGGTGGGCCAGGTCGACACTACCCGCGCCGCACTGTGCGCCGCCCCTGTGCGATCGATACGTTGGGGCTACGACTCCGGAGGGGAAGTCCCATGCACCGTTCGACCTTGACCGCCCGCCTGATCACGAGCGTGACCGCTCTTGTGCTCACGCCCATCGCACTGACCCTGTTGTCTGTCGGCGGACAGACAATGGTTCTGACGTTCTTCGCGTACGGCGGCATCGGCGACCTCACGTCGTTGATCGGCCCGCTGCTCCTGCAGATCCTCGGTCTCGCGCTGCTCATCCTCGTCGTCCTCACCGGCGTCTGGAGTTCAGCCGGCCTGATCCTCATCGGCGTCTTCAGCACTGTGCCGTTGATCGTCGCCGTCTTCCCCGTGACCCTGTCATGGCTCTATCGCATCGCACCCCAGCAGTGGGTCGATGGCCTCGTGTACGGCGTCCCGCTGCTGGTGCTCGCCTCGCTGGGAGGCATGGGCCTGGTGCTCGCCCTCGTCCGCCGCGATCCTCGACCGAGAGGAGCCGCATCGGCCGTGATCGGCCTCATCCTCACCCCGCTGCTGCTCGCCGGTGGCGTCTGGGCGATCACCTGGGGAATCGCCGAGGGAACACTGTTCGCCATGCAGCGGTTCCAGTTCGACGTGCGCCCCGGGCCAAGCTTCGCGGTCGTCGTCGGGACGCTGCTCGTGATCGCCGGCATCACCATGACCCGCTGGTCGCGGTTCGCCCTCGTCCTTCCCGCCGTCGCGCTCCTCGTCGGCAGCATCCTGCTCGTCGTGGCCCGCGACGTCGTGATGCCTGCGCTCTTCCAGCTGCCGAGAGGGATGGACACCGTCGTACCGGGCCTCCTTCTCTACGGCGGAGGAGCAGCGGCCGGACTCATCTATCTGACCTTCACAGCAGTTCTGCTGCGCATCGGCGCTAACGCGCCATCTACCGGAGCGACCAGGGCCGCGGCATCCGACAGCACGGGGCACGCACAATATCCGGAGGCGCAGTATCCACCAGCGCCGGCGCAGCATCAGTATCCGCCGGGCCCCGGTCAGCAACCGCCCGCCCCGCCCTACCCGCCCCAGCCCGGCGCGTGACTCACGGAGCCGCCGCACGGCGGTCGCTCAGATAGGACGCGCCGGCACCACAGACCACCCGGCGCAGAGATGCGGGCACAGCCACATCGACGCGGTCGCCCCGACGCAGTCGCACCGACACGGAGAACCGGCCGGAATCCCACGTTTCCGACCGGTTCTCAGTGATCTGCGAAGGAGCCTCAGCGCTTCGCGTTCTTCTTGAGAGTCTTCTCGTGCACGGGCGCATCGCCGGATGCCGCGAGCGCCGCGTAGTACTCGCGGGCTTCATCCTGACGCTCTCGCTCGATGCCGGAGGCGATGGGCGCCCTGACGTGCTCGGGCTCGTACCCGAAGGCGTCGACCAGGTCGAGCGCGTGCGGACGGAGCCTGGCGCACAGGCGGTCGATGTACCGCGAGACCGCGGCGGCGCGCTGCATCGAGAGCCGCCCGTTGATGAGGTGCCATGCGAGATGCTTCTCGATGAGCTGCAGGCCGAAGAGGTCACGCAACCAGGTCAGCACCTTCTTCGTGTCGGCGTCGTCGACTCGATGGACGGCATCCGTGAACGCCTCCCACTGCAGCAGCTCGCCGTGTGCGCGCGCCGCCTCGATCAGCTCCGCCTGATTCTCGTTGAACAGCTTCGCGCCGAGCACCTTGTCCTTGCCCGCTGGGCGCAGGCGACCGGCGACGTCGGCGACCATCTGCTGCACGCGCTCGGCGAGCAGCTGGTGCTGCTGCTCTTCGCGCAGGCCGTTCTCGACCGAGCGCGACACCTGACCGAGGTCGACGACGGACTGCCCGAACTGACGCAGGCCGGCGCCGTGGAACAGCTTGCCCGCGGTCATCCCGACGGCGAACTTGGCCAGGGCCGCGGCATCCTTTCCGGTGAACTGCTTGGCGTAGTCGGTCAGCAGGCGCTTGCCGACGAGCTGGAGCAGCACGTTGTTGTCACCCTCGAACGTGACGTAGATGTCGAGGTCGGCGCGAAGGCCCACCAAACGGTTCTCGAACATGAAGCCGGCACCGCCGCAGGCCTCGCGCGCCTCCTGAAGCGTGTCCAGCGCATGCCAGGTCGACAGGGGCTTGAGCGCCGCGGCCAGTGTCTCGAGATCCTCGCGATCGTCGGGGGTGTCGGTGCGACCCGAGAACACCCCGTCGAACTTCTGCAGGAACTCGTCGTGCGCGAAGATCTGCGCATACGTCGTCGCGAGCCGCGGGAAGAGGCGGCGCTGGTGCTTACCGTAGTCGAGGAGCACGACCTCCTGCCCGTCCGCTCCGTCGAACTGGCGGCGCTGCGTCGCATAGGTGATCGCGATCTTCAGACCGAGAGCGGAAGCCCACGAGGCCGCGCCATCGAGCGAGACCCGGCCCTGCACCAGCGTGCCGAGCATCGTGAAGAAGCGGCGGCCGGGGCTGTCGATCGCGCTCGAGTATGTACCGTCGGCGGCGACGTCGCCGTACTTGTTGAGCAGGTTCGTGCGGGGGATGCGGATGTGGTCGAAGCTCAGACGGCCGTTGTCGATGCCGTTCAGTCCGCCCTTGAGTCCGTCGTCCTCTCGTCCGATGCCGGGCAGGTCGATGCCGTCTTCACCGCGCAGCGGCACGTAGAAGCAGTGCACGCCGTGGTTGACGCCGTTCGTGATCAGCTGGGCGAACACCGTCGCCGCGACGCCGTGCAGAGCGGCGTTGCCGAGGTATTCCTTCGTCGCGCCGCGGAACGGCGTGTTGATCACGAACTCCTCTGTGCTCGGGTCGTAGGTCGCGGTGGTCCCGACCGCCGCGACGTCGGAGCCGTGCCCGATCTCGGTCATCGCGAAAGCGCCGGGGATCGAGAGATCCATGACGCCGGGCAACCACTTCTCGTGGTGTTCCGTCGTTCCGAGCTGCAGGATCGCGGAGCCGAACAGCCCCCACTGCACGCCCGACTTGATCTGCAGGCTCGGATCGGCGACGACGAGCTCCTCGAAGCCGGCGATGTTTCCGCCGTTGTCATCAGACCCGCCGAGCGATGTCGGGAACGCGCGGTGCACGGCCTTGTTGTCGACGAGCAGGTGCAGCTGGCTGAGCACACGCTCGCGGTGCTCGTCCTTGCCCAGTTCGTCGTCACGCCAGAAGGCCGGGTCCTTGATCATCTCGCGGGCTTCGCGGCGGGTGTCGGCCCAGGTGCCCATCAGCAGGTCGGTGACCCTGGCGACATCGAATCGCAGGTTGGCATCTGCGCTGTCGGTGTGCGGGCGAGTCGTCTTCGGACGGACGGCGGCGTCGACCATGAGCGTTCCTCTCAGAGGGAAGTAGGGATGCTCCCATGGTAGATCTGCCACAACCAGGAGCGAACTGCCGTGTATGCATCCTCCAACGCACGGCGGGCGCATCTCCCCGTCCGATTGTCGTCAGACCACAGTCGGAACGAGACTGCGGTCTCAGCTCCCCCCACGCGCGGGTTCGGGCAGGGCCGTCTGCGCCTGCTCCCAGCGCCGCTTCGTGCCCGAGCTCAGCCGGGCCCAGGTCCGGTCCCGGATGAAGATCGAGTCGATCGCGATCATCGTCAACGAGAACCAGGGCAATCCCATCAGCACGCCGATGCCGATGTGGAAGGAGAGGATGCCGACCAGACCGATCAGACGCGTCGGCCGCGTGAGCAGCATCAACGGGAACGCCACCTGCAGGATGATCGACCCCCAGGTCGCGGCGACCACCATCGGTCCCCACGTCGTGACGAGGTCGCTCAGCACCGGCCACGTGCCGAACCGAGCCGTCTGCAGCGGGTTGTACACCGCGTAGCCCTCTTCCCAGGGTGCACCGCCCGCTTTGTACAGAGCACCGGACGCGTACACGAAGCACACCTGGGCTGTCAGTGCCACGAGGGCGAGGTTGTGGAAGACGGCACCCAGAAGAGCCGGCTGGCTTCCCGGAGCGAACCACTCTCCGTTCTTCGCCCGACGCCTGGCATCGAGCGACCAGCGAGCGGCCGGGTCGGCGAAGAACAGCAGCAGGAGCGCGATGCGGAACATGTTGTCGCCCTGGTCGCCCACCATGTCGTTGGCCTCGATGAACCCGACCCAGAGGCAGAAGAACACCGGGAGGACGATCCTGAAGCGCCAGCCGAGGACGAACAGCACGGCCAGCACCCCGAGCAGAAGATAGAGAGCGGTGTAGACGACGTCATTGCCCATCGCCGCATGGAACGCACTGAAGATCCAGATCTTCGGGAACTCGCTGACGGGTTCGGCGAGTTCCCCGTTCCACGCCGACCCCGAGCCGAACGTGTAGAGACGAGTGCCGAAGTTCGACGCGAGCAGGCCGATGGCCGTGATGCCGAAGAGGATGCGGGTGACCGCCAGGCCATAGAGGGCCTTCTTGCCGTTGAAGAGCCAGTCCCCCACGAACGCCGAGATCCGGTCGACGGCCGAGAGGACCATCGACCACAGGCCGCCGATCATCGACGAGGCGAAGCTCAGCAGACGCGTCACGAACGATCGGGGCGGCTGCGGCGACGGCTGCGGCTGCGGTTGCGGTTGCGAAGACGGCTGCGGCGAGACCGCGGGCGCGTGGGCGGGAGCCGCGGGCGCGGATGCCGGGGCGGGCGCCGTCACCGACGAGCGCACGGCCTGAGGCCCGGCATCCTTCTTCTTCTTCTTCGCGTCGCCCTTGGGCGCCGTCCTGATCGGCGCGCTCACGGCTGGATCCTCTCGAACTGGGCGCGGAAGGTGTCGGCGAAGTTCTCGCGACTCTGCCCTTCCTCTTCTATAGGCAGTCGCCACCCGGTGGTCGAGAACGTGGGATCGGGGCGCTGCGCGCTCGGATCGTTGCGGTCGGCGTAGGGAACGACGTTCTGCCGGCTCACGCGGTATTGGATCTTGACGACCGCGTCAGCGCCCCAGATCGCATAGGCCACCTGCGTGGCGTAGGCGGTGGAGAGGTGCTCCTCGGCCATGTACGCCTCGGTCGAGGGTTTCTCGCCCTCGAGCTCGTCGAACGAGCGCTCCATCCACGCCTCCCAGTCCTCCTCGGCGAAGTCGAGGCCGACGACGGCCTTCTGATCGGCGTCCAGCTTGTTGAACGCATTCATCTGACCGCTCGCGACCTCGCTCGACTGGATGCCCGCGCGAGGCGGGAACAGGTTGTAGCGGATCATCGAGAGCTCCACGTCGGTGGCGCTCACCCAACCGGTCTCGATCTCCTCGCCGTCCTTCTCTATGACGGCGCGGACGTTGAAGTGGTAGTCGCCGTTGATGGGCTCGGGAGCGAAGACGCTCCACGACTGACCGAACATGGGCAGCATGTATCTCGCAAGGACCTCCTGCGTCGGAATCTCGCGCAGTGCCGAGTACGGCGCGATCCAGAGGAACGACGCACCCACATGCCACAGGGTCAGCAGACAGGCGGCGAATGCGATGAGCTTCACCCACCAGGTCGGGCGCGGTCGAGTGGTGGTCGCGGCGTCCGCCGCATCCTTCACGTCCGGTGAGGTCTCAGTCATCGTGCTCATCCACATCCTTCTCACCGCTGAAGGCCGGGGCCGCCGTAGCGACGGCCCCGACCTCTCAGCGCTCCTGCACTGCGTTACTCCGTCTGGACGATGGGCCGGCGGGGACGCGCGATCCGCGTCACCCCGAGCCCGAGCATCAGCAGCAGAGCCGCCAGCGCGATCCATCCGCCCTGGATCTCACCACCCGTGGTGGCGAGGCCCGTGGCCACGACCTGGAACGAGGCCGACACACTGCCGGAGGTCGCTCCGGTCAGGGTGACGGAGTGCGTTCCGAGGTCGGTACCCGCCGGGATGGTCCAGGTGAAGGTGACCGTGCCCTGCGCATCGGCGACCTTGGTCCCCAATGCGATCTGCTCGGAGCTCATCACACCGGTGACGGACTCGCCGGGCTTGAACCCGGTGCCGACCGCCGTCTGCTTCTCGCCGCGCTCCAGAACCGGGACCTTGATCGTGATGGCGATCTTGCCGGTCGGGTCGGCTGCAGCATCAGCATCAGCAGATGCCGAGGCCTCAGCCGTCGGATCCGCCGCCGCCGACGCGTCAGCCGTGGCCGAGACATCAGCCGCAGCCGATGCAGACGCCGTGGCCGACGACGAGGCGTTCGCAGCCGCGGCCGCCGACGCGTTCGGATCAGCATCGGCCGAAGCCGAGGCGTCAGCCGCACTCGTCGAGGTCGCGTCGTTCTGCGCCGCCGCCTGAGCAGCTGCAGCAGCAGACGCGTCGGCATCCGTGGTGGCCGTGGTCGAGGCATCCGTGGATGCGTCGTCCGTCGCCGCCGCCGAAGCCGCTGCATCAGCTGTCACGTCAGCCGCCGCCGAAGCGGAGCTCGTCGCGTCAGCCAGTGCCGCAGCGACAGCCGCCGCCTGCGCCGAGGCGTTGCTGTCGTCATCAGCCTGAGCCGATGCCGCCGCAGATGCCGAGGCGTTGGTGTCGGCCTCAGCCGTCGGGTCCGCCGCAGCCGAGGCGTTGGTGTCGGCCTCAGCCGTCGGATCCGCCGCAGCCGAGGCGTCAGCCGTCGCGACCGCATCAGACGAGGCATCGGTCGAGGCGCTGGCCAGGGCCGCCGCACTCGCGTTCGATGCGGCACTCGTCGAGGCATCCGACGTGGCCGAGGCCTCAGCCGCGGTATCCGTCGTCGCGTCGGCCAGAGCCGCTGCCTGAGCCGCGACCGCCGCACCGGCGTTCGCCTCCGAGGTCGCGTCAGCCGTGGCGGTCGTCGACGACGTCGCCGTCGCCGCCGATTCCGCCGCAGCCTCGGCAGCCGGGTCAGCCGCAGCCGAGCCCTCTGCAGTGGCATCCGCGAAGGCCGCAGCCTGTGCGGATGCTTCAGCGACCGCATCGGTCGAGGCGTCGGCGTTCGCCGAAGCGGATGCCGAAGCCGCCGCGTTCGTGTTCGTCGAGGCCTCAGAAGAGGCGTCGGTCGACGAATCCGACGTCGCCGCCGACTCGGACGAGGCCGCGGAGTTCGACTCCGCCGCCGTCGACGCATCCGCGTTCACGTCATCCGACGCATCGGCCTGGGCCGCCGCCTGCGCGGCCACTGCCGCAGAGGCGTTGGCCGTCGACGTGACATCGGTCGTCGCCGTCGATGACGCATCGGGCGTCGCCGCCGCGTCAGCCGCCGAGGTGGCGTCAGACGTCGCCGCTGCCGATGCGTCCGACGTCGCGTCGGCGAGAGCAGCTGCTTCAGCCGCCGCCTGAGCCGACGGGTCACCGTCTGCGGTGGCGTCGGCCGAAGCCGATGCCGACGCAGCCGCGTTGGTGTTGACGTCACCCGGGTCGGCAGCGGTCACCTCTGTGGTGTCCGTGTCGCTGAACGCACCGGATGTGGCGGTGAGCAGGTAGCCCGCACCGGGCACGGCGTCAGCCGGCACCGGATAGTTCTCCGTGAACGCTCCGAACTCGTCGGTGGTCGCGATCACGGGTCCTCCGACGTCCGCTCCGCCACCGGGTGCGGTGAGCTGCAGCGACACCGTCGAGTTGACGGGCCAGCCGGTTCCTGTGACGGCGAGGTTGGTGCCGGCCGGAACCGATGCCGCCGCGTCGACGACGACAGGAGCCGCCGTCACCTCGGTGGTGTCGGTCGCCGTCTGGGTGCCCACGCTCGCGGTGACCGTGTAGCCCGGGCCCGCGGGGGTTCCCGCCGGCACCGGATAGTCGAGCTCGAATCCGCCGAGAGCGGTGGTCGTCACCGTCTGGGGTGTGCCGATGTTCGCGCCCCCCGGGGCTGTCAGCTGCACAGTGACCTCGGTGTCAGCCGGCCAGTTCGCACCGGTGATGGCCAGGTCGGAGCCCGCCTCGACGGTCGCGGCCGCATCGACGGTCGCCGCCGCAGCGGTGATCTCGGTCGTGTCCGTCGCGGTGCTGGTGCCGTCGGTGGCCGTCACGATGTATCCCGTGCCTGGCGCTGTCGCCACAGGGATGGGCACGCTTCCGATGAAGCCGCCCGTCCCGTCGGTCGTCACGGTGACAGGGTCACCGACCGGCGTTCCGCCCGCGCTGGTGACCTGCACCGAGACGTCCGTGTTCGCCGGCCAGCCTGAACCGGTCACGGGAAGGCTGGTGCCCGCCTGAACCGTATCGGCCGCGTCGATCGCGGCGACGGCCGCAGCCGCCGACTTGACCGTCGACGATGCGAGGTCGAGTGCGACCCCGCCGCCCACGGCCGGCAGCAGATCGATCGCGAGAGCGCGAACGGTGAAGCTGTCACCGGGGATGTCTCCTGGCTCCGACTGCTCGTTGATCGTGATCGTCGCCACGCCGGACAGCACACCCTGCAGAACAGGGTCGAGCGCCGTGAGGAGCGGTCCGGTCACACCTGCGAGCGCGGTCTGCAGGCCGGGGAGGACACTCGTCAGCGCAGTGTCGACCAGCGGCCCCGTTGTGGTCGCGATCGCACCGGTCACCGCTCCGAGAACCGGAGTGAGGATGTCGCCGAGGTCGAGTCCGGCGAGCGTGAGGTCGCTCGTGACGGTGGGCGGCGCGGGGTTCGTTCCCGCGAACTGCGCCAGGGTTCCCTGGACGGTCACTCCGCCGCTCGCGACCGTTCCCACGAGCGCGGCGGTGAGGTCGACGTCGACCTGGAGCGTCACCTGAAGCGCGTTGAGCGTCGTCGTGAGGACCGACGACAGCTTTCCGTTGAGGCTGTTCGGGTGCGTCCCGGTGAGCGCCGAGGTGACGCCCTGCTGGATCGCCGAGATCGTCGCCGCCGACAGCACCTGAGTGTTCGCCGGGAGGCTGTTCAGATCGGCTCCCACGCCGGTCTCGACGAGGATCTGCGCGAGGTCGACGGAGATCGTGCCCGTCTCGAGGTCGACGAGCACGGAGCCCGTCGTGTTCTCGAGCGGCTCGTTCAGAACCTCGGCCACGACGGTCGCACCGACGGTGTCGAGGCCCGCGATCGAGACGTCTGAATCGGTGGCGTCCACCGAGATCAGAGGGATGCCCAATGCCGAGAGGCTGAGGGCCTCGAGAGTGGTGGTGACCGTGCCCAGCAGGCCGGTGAGAGCTCCACCGGGGCCGACGAGATCGCTGACCGGTGTCAGCGCGCCCTGGACAGTCGTGCCGAGCGTGTCAGCGAGGTCGTCGAGGAGCTGGCTGTGCAGGTCGACGTTCAGACCGGCGACGCGGTACTCCGAGGTCACCGTGCCGGCGTCGGACGTGGCGCGTGACGCGAGCGCGCCGATGCCGATGGACGCTTCGTCGATGATCCCGTCGGTGACGCCCGCCAGGCCGAGCTGGTCGAGTAGGTCGGTGAGCTCGAGGGATGCCGGGTCGACGCTTCCGTCGATCGCGCCGGCGTCGATGGCACCACCGGCGGTGATAGCACCCGACGATGCCGTCGACTGGGTCTGAGTCGGCGAGGAGCTGAAGCTCTGCGCGCCTCCCAGATCGCCGAGCTGCAGCAGACCGGGTGTCGTGCCGTCGGTCAGCAGCGGCACGTTGAGCGTGCCGACATCGATGCTGAGCGCCTCGAGCAGAGCCAGATCCAGGCCGCCGAGCTCGGGTCCCGGCGCAGCCGGGTTGCTGGTCAGCGTGTGACCGAGCGCGGCCACATCCAGGCCGCCGAGCAGATCTGCGGGCAACTGGATGATCTGGCCCTCTGCGACCGACGGATCATTCGGATTCGCCGCGTCCAGGGCATTCGCCGCCGTCGGCACAAATGCACCTGCGAGGACCATCGCGCCGACGGTCACGCCGGCGATGCCTCCCCCGATTGCTCTGCGTCGCCGCAGAGTCTTCCCCTCGATTATTCTCATTCGCCTCTCCCGTGATGCAGAATTCCGCGTCACAAGGCCCTCCCCAGGCGTCGACAGGTGTCGACCGAGCGCATGTGCTGTCAGTATTGCGGGATTTCATTGGTTAAGTCCAGCGAACGTCCAGACTTCGCACATGCAGAGTCATCAACCGAGACATTTCGACGCACATCAGCGCTACCGGTCGGCAGGTTGATCCTGGGGGCCACGTTTCTGCGGACGAAAGGTCGCCTCGGCAGCGCTCAGCCGCGGGACTCGGCACAACGACGAAGACCGCCCCGCAGGTCGATGCCTGCGGGGCGGTCTCAGGGAGTGGGGCGAGGGCTACAGCGTGAGGCCGTGCCCGAATCGGAAGAGCGGATCCACCGTGTCGAAGGGGACGTCCGGTCGCGACTCCACGACCGCCGCCATCGTCCTCGGGAGATCGAACGGCAGCTTGCCCCGGGCACTCGCGACACCGCTCAGGACGTCGAAGAGCGCGGCTCCGGAGACACCCCAGTTGATGGTGACGGCGGCGGCTGCATCGGTGATCGGCTGAAGAATCGGGGGCCGATCGGCGAGAACGTCGACGACGGTCGGCACGACGCCGGCGACGGCCCGTACATGCTCGACGACGTCGTCTGAGAACTCGAGCGAGCCGGCATGGAAGAAGTTCTCGAACGTCGTGTCGCGCAGCTCGAACGGAGCCTGCAGCCGGATGACCGCGAGGTCGGCCTCGGCCGGGGTCGCGACCACCTCGCCGTAGGCCGCGGCGACCTCGGCGTCGACCCCTTCGACGTACAGCTTCAGGCCGACGGCGAAGGGCAGCGCGCCGTCATTCGTCAGCACCGTGACGGAAGCGCGCTGGGCGGCCTCTCCGGCGGCACGGAACTCGGCGCGGCCGACGATCTCGTCAGCAGCATCCTCGTCGACGAACGGCGCCTCGAAGAGCCCGAGCTCGAATTTCTCGCGCAGGATCCGTCGGGCGGACACATCGAGCCTGTCCTCCGAGACCGAGCCGTCGGCGATGAGCTCGAGCAGCAGTTCGGGGCAGTCCTCGCCGCCGAACTGATCGACGCCCGCATCAAGCACCTTGAGCATCCGCTCGCGCGGTGTCAGATCTTCGACGCCCCACGCCCGAGCGGGGAACGGCTGCCCGAAGATCTCGGCGTCGTTGATCAGCCCCCAGTCGGTGCACACCAGGCCGTCGAACCCGAAGCGCTCGCGCAGCAGCCCGGTGATGACCGATCTGTTGAAGCCGAAGCCGACCTCCTCGTACTCGGTGCCGACAGGCATGCCGTAGTACGGCATCATCTGGCGGGTGCCGGCGGCCAGGGCATCCTCGAAGGGCTTCAGGTGCAGCTCGAACCCGTCGCCCGGATACACCTGCTCGCGGCCGTACGGGAAGTGCGGATCCTCGCCGTCGAGCTGCGGTCCCCCACCGGGAAAGTGCTTCGTCATGGTCGACACGGATCCGGGTCCGAACGACTTCCCCTGGAATCCTCGGATATATGCCGCTCCGAGAATGCCCGTCAACTCGGGGTCCTCCCCGAAGGTCGCGGTCTGTCGCGCCCACCGAGGTTCGGTGGCGAGATCGACCTGCGGATGGAGCGCCACTCGAAGACCGACAGCCGTATATTCCTGTCGGGCGATATCGGCGAAGCGCTCGACCAGATCGGGGTCGCGCGTGGCTGCCAGACCGAGAGTCTCAGGCCACTGCGAGAAGGGGCCCGCGAGGATCGACGCCCCGGGGTTCTCGCTGAACGAGTGCCGCGGGTCGGTCGACAGGGTGACCGGGATGCCGAGCCGAGTCGAGGCGGCGAGCCGCTGCAGCTCGTTCTGCCACGCCGCGATCTCGCGCCCGGTGGGCGCGGCCCCCAGGAGGTTGAAGTGGTTCATGTTCTTGACCTCGACGAACTCGCGCGCACTGGGCGTGCCGAAGATCGGATTCGCCTCGTCGACGTCGCCGATCGCGATCATCGTGTGGAAGAACAGTCCGGCCTTCTCCTCGACGGTCATCTCGTCGAGGAGAAGCTGCACCCGCTCGTCGATCGGCAGGCTCGTGTCGAGCCACGGTCGCACAGTGGTCACCTCTGCGTTCGTCATGGTCACTTGACTCCCTTGATGCGGTAGACGAGAACGGCGCCGGCGAGTGCGACCAGGGCACCGAACAGATACCAGGTGGTGTAGCCGCCGAGCGGGGTCGCGGCGCCGAGCGCGATGATGCTCGGCGCGATGGCGGGAGCGATCGACTGCGGAAGCGCGTTCGCGATGTTCAGGACACCCAGGTCCTTCGCGACGTCGTCGGGGTTGGGCAGCACCTCTGTGGCGAGGGCGAGGTCGACCGACAGGAATGAGCCGGCACCCAGCCCGATGATGGCCTGCGCCACGATGACGACCGCGATCGACGGCGCGATGGCGAGGATCACCAGACCGACCACCATGATCACTCCGGCGATCGCGACGAACGGACGACGCTTGCCGATCTTGTCGGAGAGGAAGCCGCCGAGCGGAGCCGAGATCGCCATCGCCGCCATGGACGCCAGATTGGCGATCAGGATCGTGCCGACTGCACCCCGCTCGTCGAGCTCGAACTTGTTGACGAGGTAGAGCGGAAGGAACGTGGCGATGCCCGCGTAGCCGAACATCACGAAGAACTTGGTCAGCCAGGTCCATCCGAAGTCAGGGTGCTTGCGGGGGTTGAACACGAACGAGCCGAAGAAGGTGCCGACCGTGAAGCGTGTGGCCGGCTTCTCGGTGAGGCGGCGGTCCTTCAGGGTGAGTACGAAGACGACGACCAGGATCAGCGCGATCACACCGGGCACGAAGAACCGCTCGAAGTCGCCGGGGAGGAAGTTCACGATGAAGCTGCCGGCGAGGATGCCGATGGGCGTCGTGATGCCGACGATGCCTGAGACCTTGCCCCGACTCGAGACCGGGACCTGATCGGGCAGCGTCGCATTGGCTGCCGCGAGCACCGCATTCATCGCCGCCTGCACGAGGCACCAGGCCAGCAGCACGACCAGCACCGAGGTCGCGGCTCCGATGATGGCGAACCCGCCGAGGCCGACGATCGCGCCACCGAGGATCCAGGGGCGACGCATGCCCCATCTCGAGGTCGTGCGGTCGGAGAGGCGCCCGACGAGTGGGTTCGCGATGAGCGCGAAGGCGGCGCCCACACCCATCACGAGCCCGAGGCTCGCCTCGGTGTTCGCCGGGTCGAGGCGCTGGATCTTGAACGCCATCGACACCATCACCGGAGTGAGAAGCGCGAGGTAGACGCCGAAGTTCACGGCGGCGAGTCCGGGAGTGTATCCGCGGGGCGTCTTCAGCGGAGTGGTGCCTGGGACTTTGAAGCCGGTGGTACCGACGGCGGCCGCGGTGGCGGCCGATGACAGCTCTGTCACGGGAGATCCTTTCGGGCAAAGGGTCGTCGGTCATCTGCGACCGGACGTGAGGAAGACGATACACGAATCTCGACCGTTTGGTAACTGAATGTCTACCGACTGGTAATGAGAGAGAATGAGGGGGAAGGGGAAGCCATGACCACAGCGATGACGACGGGCTCGCGTCAGGCGCGCGCCGCAGCGACGCGTCAGCGGATCGTGGATGCTGCCCGAGAGCTCTTCGTATCGAACGGCTACCGTTCGACGTCACTGCGCGACATCGCAGCCGCGGCCTCTGTCAGCCACCCAGGGCTCCTCGGCCACTTCGCCTCCAAGGACGACCTGCTCGCCGAGGTCGTCGCCGGTTTCGAAGCCGACAACGAGAAGGACTTCGACCTGGTCGCTGCGGCATCCGAGCCCGGCGGGCTGATCTTCGCCGACGTCGCCCGCCGCAACGCCCGCACACCGGGCTACCTGGAACTCTTCGCCGCGCTCACCGGTGAGGCCTCAGCCCCCGAGCACCCCGCACACGAGCGGATGCGGGCCCGATACGCAAGGCTGCGGTCGCTGAGCTCGGAGGTCCTCGACGATGCGGCGCGGCACGGTTCCATCGACTCCGACCGCGACGTGTCGGACGAGACCACCCGGCACATGGCCGGCTGGGACGGTCTCCAGCTGATCTCGCAGTACCTCCCCGACCGTGTCGATGTCGTCGAGATGCTCGAAGACCGGGAGGCTCTCTGGGCGATGCCCTACGGCTGGCGGGACCCCGACCAGCCCGCCCCGGCTCTCGAATCCGCCGGCCCTCTGCCCGCGCTCGACGCCACCGCGATCGAGGGAACGCCGGGAAGCGACCCGGGCTATGCCGTCGGGCGTCGTCGTCGTGCGCAGATCCTCGCCGACGCCACGCGTCTGTTCTCCCGCGCCGGCTACGGCGACACGAGTCTGCGCGACATCGCACAGGCCGTGGGGGTGTCGAAGTCCACCCTGCTGCACCACTACGCCTCCAAAGAGCTGCTCCTCAGCGCCGTGCTCTCGGAGCGCGACCGGTCGATCCAGGAGCGCACCGACGCGCACCGCGAGGAGCGGGCCGTCGACGTGCTCCGCTCGATCCACGAGGGTGCTCTCGTGAACGCCCTCGACGAGCCCGGGCTGATCGAGGTGTACGCCGTGCTCTCCTGCGAGGCGGTGCCGGCGGGGCATCCCGCACACGACTACTTCACCGAGCGCTTCCGCACGGTGATCGATCACTTCGCCGAGCTGTTCCGGCTCGCTCAGGTCGACGGAGATCTTCCGGACCACCGCGACCCCGAGCACGAGGCCGTCTGGCTCCTCGCGCTGTGGGACGGGCTGCAGTACCAGTGGCTCTACGACCGCGATGCCGTCGACGTCGCGGCACACCTGCGTGCGCATATGCAGGACGTGCTCCCCCGAGTGTGAGCGACGGCTCCACCCCGTCGGTCTCCTGGCCGGCGGTCGCGCGGTCGGCGGGCGGTCGCGCGGTCTGCGGTCAGGCTGCGGCGATGACGGCCAGCACACCCTCGCCGTAGGCGTCGCGCTTCTTGGCGCCGATCCCCGTGATCCCGTCGAGGTCGGCCAGTGAGGCAGGACGATGCTCGGCGAGCGCTCGCAGCGTCGCGTCGCCGAAGACGATGTAGGCGGGAACCCCCTGCTCCCGGGCGGTCTCGGCGCGCCAGGTGCGCAGCGCCTCGAAGAGCGGACGGTCGGCCTGATCGAGAGCATCCGCCGCGCTGGCCTTGCGTGCCCGCGCAGTCGAGGCCGGTCGTCCGATCGTGTCTTTGCGCAGCGGCACAGGCGTCTCGCCCTTCAGCACGCCGACCGACTGCTCGCCCGGGGCGAGGGTGCCGTAGTCGCCCTGCGCCACGATGATGCCCCGCGCGAGCAGCTGACGCACGACGCTGCGCCAGTCCTGATCCGACAGATCGGCACCGATGCCGTAGGTCGCGAGCTTCTCGTGGCCCTGCTGGCGGATGCGCTCGGTCGAGGCCCCGCGGAGGATGTCGATCAGGTGCCCGGCACCGAACGACTGGTTGCGCTCGCGCTTGAGCCGCACGATCGTCGAGAGCAGCTTCTGGGCGGGGATCAGCCCGTCGAAGGTCTCGGTGGTCTCGAGACAGGTGTCGCAGTTGCCGCAGGGCTGCGACTCTTGACCGAAGTAGCCGAGCAGGTTCTGGCGGCGGCATTCGACGGTCTCGCACAGCGCGAGCATCGCGTCGAGATGCTGCCCCATCCGCATCTTGAACGTGCGGTCGCCGGGGCTCTGGTCGATCATGCGGCGCTGCTGCACCACGTCGCCCAGGCCGTAGGCCATCCAGGCGATCGACGGCTCGCCGTCGCGGCCCGCACGCCCGGTCTCCTGGTAGTACCCCTCGACGGACTTCGGCAGATCGATGTGGGCGACGAATCGCACGTCGGGCTTGTCGATGCCCATGCCGAACGCGATGGTCGCGACCATCACCACACCGTCTTCGCGCAGGAACCGCGACTGGTTCTTCGCACGCACCTCGGCGGGAAGACCCGCGTGGTACGGCAGCGCGTCGAAGCCCTGCGCCGCGAGGTACGTCGCCGTCTGCTCGACCGATTTGCGGCTGAGCGCGTAGACGATGCCCACCGACCCTTCGGGCTGCGCACGGATGAACGAGACCAGCTGCTTGCGCGGATCGACCTTCGGCACGATCCGGTACTGGATGTTGGGCCGATCGAAGCTGGCGACGTAGTGCTTCGCCGTATCGAGCCGCAGTCGCTCGGTCAGCTCTTTATGCGTCGCGCGGGTGGCGGTCGCCGTGAGCGCCATTCGAGGAACCCCTGGGAACCGCTCGCCCAGGTCGCCGAGTGCGAGGTAGTCGGGCCGGAAGTCGTGGCCCCACTGCGACACGCAGTGCGCCTCGTCGATCGCGATGACGCTGAGAGTGCCTCGTTGCAGCAGCGCCGTGGTGTGCGGCGAGGAGAGCCGCTCGGGGGCGACGTAGATGAGGTCGAGTTCGCCGGCGACGTACGCCCGTTCGACCTCGCGCCTCTCGTCGATCCCCTGCGTGGAGTTGAGATACGCGGCGTTGACGCCGTTGGCCCTGAGAGCATCGACCTGATCGTGCATGAGTGCGATGAGAGGGCTGATCACGAGCCCCGTGCCTTCCCGCACGAGAGCGGGTACCTGATAGGTCACGCTCTTTCCGCCACCGGTCGGCATGAGCACGACGGCGTCACCGCCGCCGATGACCTGCTCGACGATCGCGGCCTGATCGCCACGGAACTCGTCGTAGCCGAACACCGTGTGCAGCGCTTCGGCTGCGGACGGATACCGGCTGGGAGTGGCGCGCCGCACCGCGGGAGCAGACGTCGCGGAGGATGCCGTCGGGCGGGACGCCGACCGCCCGGCCTTCGTCGTCACGGGAGTGACCGGCCCCTGCCCCCAGTCGAGCGGCGGTTCGTATCCGGCACCTTGCGGCTCCCAGTCCATCGGCTCCGGCGGCTCGGACGGCTCCCACCCTGCGCCGTCCCACGGCTCGTCTGCGTAGGGCAGATCCTCGTACGGGTCACGGGGAGTCTGCGGCATCCCTCCAGCGTAACGACCCCCGCCGACCTCGGCCCGCCCCTGTGAAGACTCAGCGGGCGTAGGTTTGACGCAGACGCCCGAAGGAGCCCCGATGACCGACATCTCCGTCACCCGCAACGACGATGCCTCCCGATACGAGATCCACTCGGATGAGACGCTCGCAGGGTTCGCCGAGTTCGAGCTCCGACCCGGCTCCATCCGCTTCATCCACACGGAGATCGACCCCGTGTTCCAGGGCCAGGGACTCGCGGGGATCCTCGCCGAGCGCGCCTTGACCGATGCCTCGGCATCCGGCGAAGCGATCGTGCCCCTGTGTCCGTACATCGCGAAGTACCTCACGACGCACGAGATCCCCGGAGCCGAGATCCGCTGGCCGAAGCGGCCGGGAACCGCCCCCGCTGAGGCGTGAGTCGCGCCCGGGGCCACCGCCCCTCCGTGTCGACTACTGCAGACACGTGCCCTTGTAGTACTCGAACAGGGCCTTGCCCGACGCCTCGGCGTCGTCGTACGCATCGATGACCGCGGTCGGATCGTCGTCGATCGATTCCGCGCCCACCGTGAGGTAATCGGTCCACGACGTCAGGTGATCGGTCAGCTCCGGGGTCGGTTCGAGCTTCTCGACGAGGTCGAGCCTCGTCTGGGCCTCCGCCTCGGTGTTCATGCCGGGGACCAGCGCGACGAAGGCGACCGCCGCCGTCTCGTGCTCGTCGTGGAGCGGGCCGCAGAACCCGGCGTCCCCACCGGATGCGCATCCGGAGAGCATCAGGGCCGATGCGCCGAGGGCGAGCAGGATAATGGGAGAGCGTCGAGCGATCATCCGCCGAGCCTATGAGCAGGCAAGCGCCCTTGTGCGCAGACGCACCTAGTCGAAGGAGAACCGGATGACGGATGACATGGGCGGATCCGACGACCTCGCCGTCGATGCCCCCATCGGCGAACGCCGCATCGTGCTCGAACCTCGAGAGGTGCCGCTCGGCGGGGTGCGTGGGATGAGCGTGCTGCGGGTGCTGCCGCACCGCAACCTCCCGACGATCGGCGCCTGGTGCTTCCTCGACCGCTTCGGACCGGCAGACACCCGCATGCGCGTCGAGCCGCATCCTCACATCGGACTGCAGACCGTGACCTGGCCGCTCGTCGGGGAGATCCGTCATCGCGACTCGCTCGGCAGCGACGCCGACCTGCGCAGGGGACAGCTGAACCTGATGACCGCCGGCAACGGCATCTCGCACTCGGAGTACTCGATCGGCGAAGACCCGATCCCCCTCGATGCGCTGCAGTTCTGGGTGGTGCTCCCCGACGGCGCGCGTCACGGCGACGGCGGGTTCGAGCGCCACACCGACCTTCCTGAGGTCTCGCTTCAGGCCGACGAGGGCGCGGCAGCGACTGCCACCGTGGTTCTCGGCGAGTTCGCGGGCGTCGCTTCGCCCGCCACCGTGCACACACCCATCGTCGGCGCCGAGATCGTGGTGCCCGCGGGCACGCGCATCCGAATTCCGCTGCGCCCCGGGTGGGAGCACGGCGTCATGCTCGTGGAGGGTGACGCGGTCGTCGCCACGCACGGGATGACACGGAACGACATGCTGTACCTCGGCGACTCGAGAGAGTCGGTCGAGGTGTCCAGCGCCCAGGGCGCCTTGTTGTTCCTCGTCGGCGGCGAGCCGTTCGAGGACGAGATCGTGATGTGGTGGAACTTCGCGGGTCGCACGCATGAGGAGATCGTCGAGGCGCGCACGGAGTGGGAGGCGGCGTCCGCGCGCTTCGGCGTCGTCGAGGGGCACGACGTGCGCATTCCCGCGCCTCCGCTGCCCGACGTGCGCCTGATGCCTCGCGGCCGGAGGATCTGACGGCGACGCGACAGATCGCCGTGCACGCGACAGCGCCCCGCACTCCGGAGAGCACGGGGCGCTGTCGCTGACCGCTACTCGGCGTCGACCGTCACGATCGTGCGCACGGCGGACTCTCCGTACTGCACGAGTCCGAGGTAACGGGTGCCGGCGGCGAGGCCCATCCAGCTGAGCTCGTAGCTCGTCTCCTGGCCGCGCACCGCCTCGATCGGGTTCGGGGTCGCCGTGAACGCGCCCTCGCCCTCGGGCTGCACGTTGGCGTAGGTCATGTCCCACGTCATCGGAGCCGAGGTCGAGTAGACGTTCGCGACCACCAGGTAGGTGCCGGCCGTCGGCGCAGGAAGCGTCACCTGCTCGTCGGCCGAACCGGTCGCCGACTGCCAGCGCTCGTAGTAGCGCAGGTCGTCGGCGCTCACGACCCGGTAGACCGTGAGGTCGAGGTCGCTTCCCGTGTCATCCGACGAGTCGAGGTCGAAGCGCGAGAGCGTCGTGCCCTCCGGCACGTCGACGATCCACGACACGTCCTTGTTCTCGTCTCCCGACGCCTCGTCGCCCGAGTGCCCGACGACGCGTCCGTCTGGGTCCTCCAGCAGCGTGAACGGGGTGAGACCCGAGAGCCCGAGCGCGAGAGCGCCGTCGACGCCCGGAGTGATCTCGACCGTGGTCGAGCCGTCGACGCCGGTGCCCTCGACCTCGGCCGGAGCATCCGCCGTGACGGGGAACACCGCGAGCGGCGACCGCACCGTGTTCGTCTTGCTCGTCCAGGTGAGCGACCCGGTCGCCCACTGCTCGACGGGTGCGCTCTGGTTGTCGAACGTGACCGTGTAGGTCGCGGTCTGGCCTGGCTTGTCGAACTTCAGTGTCGACGGCTCCACCGTCACGTTCACGCCGGGCAGATCGACGGATGCCGTGAACGTGCCCTTCTCGGTCGCGGTGACCGTGCGGGTGACGGTCTGCGCGCTGGCGAGCGACCCGATCGAGAACGAAGCGACGTTCAGATCGCTGCCGTCGATCGGCTCGACGCCGTCGAACTCGGCCAGGCCCTTGCCCTCGAGGAACGCCGCCCAGTCGGGCACGTCGTTCAGGTAGAGCAGCCCCGCGTTGAAGTAGCGCTTCGGATCGACCTGGCCCGCTCCCTGCTGGAACGGATCCTTGTTCTTCGAACCGTCGGCGTTGACCGTGTCGTACGCGGTCGTCATCATCGCGGACTTGATCTCCGCGGGCTTCGCGTTCGGGCGTTCCCCGAGGTACAGCGCGGCGAGGCCGGCGATGTGGGGCGAGGCCATCGATGTGCCCGACAGGATGCCGAAGGTCGGCGCCTCTCCGGGGGCGTTCTGCGTCGCCGCGAGGATCGCGACGCCGGGGGCGGCGATGTCGGGCTTCATGATGTCGCTGCCGTCTGCCAGCATCGGGCCGCGGCTCGAGAAGCCGGCGATCTGCGGGACAGGGGTCACCACACCGGTCGTGTTCTCACCCACGAGCGTGATCGGACGGTCGACGCCGCCCTGCACGTAGGCGAGCACGGCTGCGCGGTGCACCGCGGCGAGGTGCACGGTCGGCACGGCGTGGAAGTCGTTGTCGAGCGAGTCGGCGGCACCGGGGACGTTCACCAGCACGACGCCCATGCCACCGGCATCCTTCACGACCTGCGACTTCTCGGCGCGGGCGTTGCCGCCTCGGTCGCAGACCACGATGTGACCCGTCACCTTCGCCGCGTCGAGCGTGCCCGGAAGGCACAGAGCAGCATCGGCGGCGGCCTGACCTGCGGCAGGCGCGTCGCCCGCGTAGATCGACGGCCCCGTGACCGTCGTGCCGAACGGCACGCTCACCGACGCACCCGCCTGGGCGAATCCGTCGAACTGCACGGTGCCCTCCCACGTGGGGATCGTCGAGGCGGCGACCGTGGTGTACCACGGCGACGCGTGATCGGCGGTGACGGAGTCGGGTCCGTCGTTGCCGGCACTCGTGGCCACGAAGACGCCCGCTGCCGCCGCGTTGAAGAACGCGATGTCCTCGGGGGCGAGCACGGTCGAAGCCGCTCCGCCGCCGATCGAGTAGTTGATCACGTCGACGCCGTCGGCGACGGCCTGGTCGATCGCGGCGATCAGGTCGCTGCCGGCGCAGATGTCGTCGGTCGTGACCGCCTCATCGGGTCCGACGTAGCAGGCCTTGTAGGCCGCCACCTTGGCACCGGGTGCGACACCCGAGATCCTGCCGAAGTCGACGTCCTCGATCGAGGCCTTCACGCCGAAGTTGCCGGCCGCCGTGCTCGCGGTGTGCGAACCGTGGCCGTCACCGTCACGCGGCGAGAGGTAGTCGTACTGGAAGTCGAATCCGGCCGCCTCGGCGCCGGTGTAGAAGTACTGGGCTCCGATGAGCTTCGACGAGTAGTCGCCCTTGTCCCACTCCTGGGCCTCGACCATCGTGCCTCGGAACTGGCCGCCGTCCGACTTGTCGAAGTACACGAAGGTGCCATCGGTGTACGGCTGGCTCCCCTTGTGGCGCTTGTCGTTCTTGGGCTGCTTCTTGAGCTTCTTCCCCTCGAATGAAGGGTGCTCCGGGGCGATGCCGGTGTCGATGACACCCACGACGACGCCCTCGCCCGCCTTGTCGACGCCACCTGTCTGCTGCCAGACGCCGCCGCGGCCCTTCTTGTCATCACCCAGACCGAGGAAGTCCGTCGAGGTCTGCGCATCGGGGTGCCGGATGAAGTCGGGGTAGACGCCGTAGACGTCCTTCGATGCACGCAGCTTGTCGACCTGCGCTCCCGACAGCTCGGCGCTGAAGCCGTTGAGCACCACCTGGTAGGTGTTCTCCGGGGTGACGCCGACATCCTGCGCGATCGTCTGCTGCTCGGACTCGAGATGCTCGACGTAGCGCTGGGAGTCCTGAGACTGCGTCTCGAGCTGCTCACCCTCGGCGGGCTTCGTCGCCTTGAGTCCGTCGACGTCGCCGGTGTAGCTCGCGAGTGGATCGGACTTCAGCACGACGATGTAGCGACCGGGCGTGCCTTCGACCGGAGTGGGGTGGTTCACCTCCTCCGTGCCTGCGTAGCCTGCGGTTGCCGTCGATGCGATGAACAGCGCTGCCAGGGTTGTGGCCGCTGCCATCCGGAGGGGTGTTCGACCCATGTGCTTCTCCCGATGATCACGGTACGACCGCGTTGCCGCACCGCCGTTCAAGCTACGCCGGGCTTCCGTCCACACACCAGAGTCGGGGATTATTCCTGGACGAACGGCCAGCCGTGTCGCCAATGGTCGACAGTAGGCTGGAGGAGTGGCCCCCTCCCCCGTTCTGACGACCCGCGTTCTGCTGGTCTGCGCGGCGATCGGGGTCGCCACAGGCGTCCTCGGGGGGATCGCCGGCCTCATCACACCGGTCGTCATCGTGGCCGTTCCGTACCTGTACGGCCTCGTCCTCGGCTCGCACGTCCTTCCAGGCATCATCGCCCAGGAGGTGCTGCGCAGACCGTTCGTGGCCCTCGTCACGCACGTCATCGCCGCCCTCATCTCGAGCGCGTTCAACCCGGCCTGGACGCTGCGTTTCATCGGCACCGCACTGCTGTTCGGCGCGATCCAGGAGGGCATCGCAGCGCTCACCCGCTACCGCTCGTGGGGGCCCTGGCGCTTCTTCCTCTCCGCCGGAGTCATCGGGGTCATCGTGGCGATCGTGGTGTTCTTCGCCGCCCACCTGGCGGTGCTGCCACTGTGGGCGCAGATCGCCTACCTGGTGATCTCGGTGCTCGGTCCGATCGCATGGACGGCGGTCGGGCTCGCGATCGGTGCATCCCTGAGTCGCGCAGGCGTCGCACGGCGCTGATCCGACGCATCCGGCGCGTGGCTATTCAGGTAAGGCTCAGCTAAGTTAGAACGGTACCGATCCGCTGAAACCGGGGTTATGCCGTGCGCTCATCCGCGCCCCTTCTCCGCGTGCGTGACCTCTCGATCACCCACGCAGACGCTGTGCACCCCTCCCCACAGGACGTCACATTCGACATCGAGCCCGGTGAGGTCGTGCTGCTCCTCGGCCCGTCCGGCTCGGGCAAGTCGACGCTCACGCTCGCACTCAACGGGCTCATCCCGCACGCTGTACCGGCGACCATGGCGGGCTCGGTCGAGGCCGGCGGCATCAGCACGACGGACGCGCACACCGCATCGCTGAGCACCCACGTCGCGATGGTCTTCCAGGACCCGGACGCGCAGATCGTCACCGGCACCGTCTACGACGAGGTCGCGTTCGGTCCCGAGAATCTGCTGCTCCCGCTCGACGAAGTGCGCGCCAGGACGGAGGACGCACTCGCGCGCGTCGGCCTCTGGGAGCGGCGCGACGAGAATCCCGACCGGCTGTCGGGCGGTGGGCGTCAGCGTCTCGCGATCGCGTGCGCGCTGGCCATGGGATCACCCCTGATCGTGCTCGACGAGCCGACCGCGAACCTCGACCCGCAGGGCATCGACGATGTCTACGCCGCGCTGACCGATGTGGTCGCGGCCGGCGATCGAGCCATCCTGCTCGTCGAGCACAACCTCGACGCCGCCATGGGGTTCCTGACCCGCACGATCGTGCTCGACCGCGCGGGCCACGTCGTCTTCGACGGCCCGCCTGCCCGGATCATCCGCGCTCACGCCGCAGAGCTCGTCGCGATGGGGGTCTGGCTGCCCGCCGCCACCCTGGCCGCGCTGCGGCTGCAGGATGCCGGAACGCTGCGTTTCGAAGAGCTGCCGCTCACGCCCGAAGAGCTCGCCGCCGCACTGACCGTCTCCCACCAGAGCCGTCTGCGGGATCACGGCACGGATGCAGGAGCAGAGAGCGCTCTTCCGTCCGACGTTCGTGCCACGGTCCTGCAGACGGACGCACGCCGGGTACAGAACGAGATCGCGACCGGCGCGACCGCACCGATCATCAGCGCCCGTGGCCTGACCGTGCGGCGCCACCGCACCGAGATCCTGCACGGCATCGATCTCGACTTCGAGCCGGGAACCCTCACGGCGATCATCGGCACCAACGGCGCAGGCAAGACCACTCTGCTGCAGGCTCTCGCCGGGGTAGTGCCGCCACCGAGGGGGCAGGTGACGGTCGACGGAATCGACCCGGGTGCGGCGTCGCCGCGCGAACTCGCGAGTCGCGTCGGGTTCGTGTTCCAGAACCCCGAGCACCAGTTCATCGCGCACACGGTGTTCGACGAGCTGGCACACGGGCTCCGGCTGCGGAACACCCCGGATGCCGAGACGCGCGAGCGCGTCGATGCCATGCTCACCCGCTTCGGACTCGACGCCAAAGCCGACGTGCATCCCTTCCTCCTGTCGGGCGGAGAGAAGCGTCGGCTGTCGGTCGGCACGGCCCTGATCACCCGCCCGCAGGTGCTCGCCCTCGACGAGCCGACCTTCGGCCAGGATCGCGCGCGGGCCGTCGAGCTCCTCGCCCTGCTGCGTGATCTGCGCGCCGAGGGGACGACGATCGTCATCGTCACCCATGACCTCCAGCTCGTCGCCGAGCACAGCTCGCACACCGTGATCCTCAAGGACGGTCACGTGCACGCCGCCGATCGCACGGACGTGCTCTTCCGCGACGAGACGCCTTTCATCGAGGCGGGGCTCCGGCTCCCGGCGCTGCAGCGCGTGCTCGCCGACGCGGGGCAGGCGATCGCATGAGCGCACACACCTTCGACCCGTACGCCGCAATGTCGGCATCCTCTCCGCGCCAGTTCCTGTATGCGCTCAACCCGCTCTCGAAGGTGGCGGGAGTCGCCCCGGCGATGGTGCTGCTGATCTTAGTG
>JAESFY010000177.1_pt1 | contig 25684 bp, 19 predicted proteins | sample 9266201 | NCBI WGS metagenome assembly JAESFY01 (sample SAMN14515071, study PRJNA621656) | algae metagenome | isolation source: Nodosilinea sp. WJT8-NPBG4 and co-occurring heterotrophs from soil, lower... | place: USA: Pinto Basin, Colorado Desert, California | collected 2006-05-27 | reverse complement strand
TGAGTTGCGCGAACGTGTTACGGCTGCCCTCGATGCCCTGATGCCAGAGCACATCATCTCCTTGACCTCTTACAACTTCATCCTAGAAGCCCTGTTTAGCCCAGCTTTATAAGTAATTGGTATTAGAACTGGTAGCCCACATCGCTAAAGTTAGTGATTAGCGCCACGTTGGCATGCTCCAGGCTAGTGACCAACCAGGGCACCTCTTTGCAGGTGCGGCGCTCATGCAGATTAAACAGCACGGAAAAACAGCGCTCTAGCCAAGGCTTGGCGGCCGAGCAAAACAGCACCAACCGCAGCAGCAGCCCCATGGTTAGGGTATGTCCGACATCGTTGACTAGGTGGCGAAAGTTGCGAAATACGGGCCGGTGGGGGCTATCAACCACCAAAAAGTTGAGGAGACGGCGACAGGTCTCAACCAAAATAAAGCTGTTCAACGGCTGGTTGTCGAACTCCGCTAGGGTTTCGCGCAAGTACTGGCGCAGGTTGCGGGTGAAGTGGTTGCCGCTGTACTTGGGCTCTGCCGCTGCGATCGGGCCAATTAGGTAATCAACAAATTCATCTTTAAAGTCGCGGAACGATCGCACGGTTTTGCTATAGGTGGCAAACCAACGGGCTTGGTCGCGGTGGGTGCGGCCATCAATTTTACCGGTATAAAAGCTCAGCGCCTGCTCTAAACCATCAGTATCGAGCAAGGTGGGATTGATTACCTGTCCAACCCGGCCGGAAGTTTGGTGCTGGGCATGGTAACGGGCCAAGCGAATGCCTAAGTCGGTCTCAGCTCGGCGGCGCAGGTCGTTGATATTTTGCTTTTGCTCTTGGCCACTGTCTTTGGTCAGCAGACTGTTGTCGTAGAGAAAGGGGTAGTGGCGAATTCGGTGAGCCAGGGGCTGATCTTCAACCACCGCCGTCGCCGAGACATCGGCCTCCCGAGCAGAAGACATAATCTGCTGAAGCCGCACCAGAGATGCGTACTGCTCAGTCTGGGGAAATTCTTTAACCAAGCCGTAGACCTTTTGGGCCTTGGGGTTAGTGCTATTGGCAGGGGGCAGATCCTCAAACAGCTGCACTAGCTCTGGAATGGCCCAATGGTCACGGGGCTGGGTGTACCAGAGGTTGATTAGGGTGTAGCAGCAGCGGTTGAGCACATACTTAAACTCGCGGTTAGCCGTCTCTTGCTCAGAGAGACTTAGGAGGGCGCCGGCCACCGAACTGTCGGGGTAGTTAGCCACATCCAAAAACAGGCTACGAAACCGCGCGATCAGCTCATGGGGGGACTCCTGCTTGCGCCAGTACTGCCAGTGCTGGTAGAGCAAGTCCTCTAGGTTAGCGGGGGGCCGACTAGAGTAGTTTGACCACGAATCTAAGGAATCCCAGGGACTCATGCTGCTGACCTGACTAGAAGGGCGGTAGATGACGAAGGCACCCTATCAAAACCGATGGCGGTGGGGATAGGGTGCGCTTCCAGGAACAGAGATGACCTAGCCACAGTGAGTTTATCGGTAGGCTAAGTAGCGAGTTTTACTTAGATCAGCCCAGATCACGGGCATAGTTTAGACAATAATACCCAGGACAGGGGCAGTTTTCCCCGTTAAAGCAGGATGCATTCTTTAAAGTTTTCTTGAGAATTTGCCACACACTGGCTCCCCAAGCGTCTTCAGTGGGCCACAATCTGCCTCACTACGGTTTGGGCCGAGTAGCTCACTCCTGCCGTCCCTTCACCAGGATGGGTGCAGTCACCCACAAGCCAAAGCCCGGCCACTGGCGTACGGTTAGCAAAACCAAAGGGGCCGAAAGTGTTTACCCGCATACCCAGCCCGCCAACGCTGCCCTGGTCACGGGCGGTGAAGTGGGCAAAGGTGCGAGGGGTAGCCGCCTCAACATGAATTAGATGCTCAGCCCGCAGGTCAAAATAGCTAGCTAGCCGCTGCAGAGCGCTATTGGTATAAGACTGCTTCATGGCCTCGTAGTCGCTGACCTGCCACCAGGGAGCAAGGTCGGTGAACGATGAGGCCACAATGGTGGCTCGTCCCTCAGGAGCGCGCCCGTCTCCGGGGCGGCTGACCGACACAAACAGAGTGTTATTTTCGGCGATGGGGCCGTCGTAGCTGTAGAGAAACTGTAGGTGGGGTGGGCAATCATTGGGAATTGCTGCCGCCTCTACCCCAAGATATAGAACAAAAGCGCCATTGCCCTCAGGCAGCCCCTCAACCCGCCGCTGATAGCCCTGGGGAGCGCGATCGCCCAACAGCTGCACCAGGTTTTGCACCGTTACGTTGGCTACTACGTGGTCAGCGGGTTCTACCCAGGTTTTGCCTGTGTTTTGGTCTGCAACCGTTACTCCGCTCACTCGGTCCTGGGCAGTGTGAATTTGGCGGACGCCGTGGTTGAGTTGAAGCAAGCCACCGTCGCGCACCAGTGCTTTTTCTAAACTGTCGCTAAGCACCTGCATGCTGCCCTGAAGGTGCCAAAGTCCCTGGGGTGCCTGAGACATACTGAGGGCGGTAGCGGCGTAGAGCACCGCCGTTTCATCGGCGCTTACCTGGGAGTAGAGCTTGAGCTGAAGGTCGAGAAAGGTCTTGAGGCGGCAATCGTCCGCCAGCCCCATCTGCCTCAGCACCTGGCCTACCGTACTAAAGGTGTAGGGCACCGTCACCAGGGTATCGGGGCGTAGGGCCTGGGTCAGCTGCCACAGATCCCACGGGCTGCGGGGGGGCAACACCGGCTGTCGAGCCTGAAACCGCCAGCCGGGTTTAAACAGAGCCTGCATTAGCTGCCAGAAGGGCTCACTGCCCGGAAATCGGCGTTGGCGCTCGGCCTGCCACGCTACGGGGTCGCGCCATACCTGAATGGGCTCGGTTTCACCGGGCAAAAACACCGCACAGGACGGGTCACAGGGGGTCGCCTCTGGCAGCGGCAGATCAAGCTCGCCAAAAATTTGGTGGTGAATGCCCCCGGGCTCTAACCCCGCCACCTGAGTTGCCCCTACATCAAAAGTAAAGCCTCGCCGCTTGAAAGTTGAGGCACAGCCCCCGGCCACACGGGCCTGGTCAAATACCCGCACCGCATAGCCTCGACGAGCCAGTAAAGCCGCTGCGGTCAATCCGCCAATGCCAGCGCCAACCACCACTACCCTGCGGCCAGAGGATGAAGAGGCATGGCTCATAGTGTTACATTTCTTTACAATTCTCTCAGCTTAACTCAACCTGGAGGTGAGATTAGCTGATTTTCTCGGGCGAATAATTGGGGTTCACAGGGTTAAAGGTCAACTGGTTAGGTGTTCAGCCAGCTGGCCATGCACCTAAATGCACAAGCTCATCGTTTCCTCAGCTCCTCCGCTTCGACCGTTGCCCTTCGATTGCGACCTAGGGCTCTAATCGTGCTCGCGGCGGCCTGCGGCGAACTGAAGCACCATGGGCAGGCCACCGTCCTGGTGATACTTGTCGGCCCAGGCACGCAGCATAGCATCGAGTTCTTCTAGAGCGGCATTGCGATCTTGGGGGGCGACATCAAACACCTCTACCCCCCGCAGCACACCCTCATCTTCTCGCACCCAGGCCTGTAGCAAGCTGAAGAACCTTGCTACATCGTCGATCATGGCGAAGACTCGCTCCTGCTCTCCTTTGGGCGAGTATGACTCGCTAGCCAGGGCATACAGCGGAATATCCACGAGGGGAGAATCAATTTGAATCACGGTGCCAGAGTGCAGCAGCCGAAATTTAATGTGCAACATCAGAGCATCACTGAAGGACATGCGCTGGCTTAAGGGCAGTTCCTCCTGCGACATCTGATGGAGCAACTCCATCAGCTCGGCAAACTCGACCTGGTCCAAAATGCGGGCCCGGGGGGCGCTGGAGGGCAGGCTCTCTTCGATGGTCTTGCGCTCGCCGGGGGTCAGCCCCTGCAAGCGCACCCGCGCCGCGCCGGGGGCACAGGGAAAGTGCTCTTGCCAGAGAAACGGGAGGGCAATGAGATAGTAGGGTTCCTTTGAATTGAGTACCTTGAGGCTTTGCCCTTCCGCTAGGGCAACCTGAATCTCTTGCACAATGGCTTTGACCCGCTTGGGTTCAACATGGTACAAAAAACCCGTCTTGCGAATATTGTTGCCCTGTTCAACAAAGGTGCTGTAGATCGCCAGTTTAGCGGCGGTGGTAGCGGCGTCTAAAAAGGCTCCGTAGCGGTGCCCGCCCATTTTCATGGTGCTGAGGGCGAGGTTTAGCAAAATCCAGTCTGCGGGGCTACTGTCTACGGCTCGCAGCAAATCATCTTTCAAATCGGGCGGAACTTGGGACGGGTGGGTCACAGGATAAAAATTACTCAGACTAGGTAAATTACAGAATTTTTAGCCTCAGTAACTTACCGCTAACACCAAGGTGACGATGATGGCTACTTAGGACAAAACAACCGTGTTTGAGCTGCTTAAAATTGCCTTGCTCAGTGATTTAGAAACCCAATATAAGCACTGGACAGGTAAGCATTGAGTAGCAAGCATCGGCCACCATTTGCCCACTCACCCTTGCAGAGCCAACCTAATTTGGTCGAGGCGAACAGTGTGCTCCACGGCCGCAGCCCTTAGCTGCAAAGCACTACTATGCCCCTAACATAGCCCAAGCTCATAGTTCTCGGCTTTCTATATTGGCAGGTTTAATCAGAATTCAAAGTATAGGTTTAGTTGAAGAAAATGCTCCATATTGGGAGCAAAATGCTCAGAAGTTAATTGTCTCCTGTCAGAAAATTGGAGCCAGTCTTCATTCAGCCCGACTTGGGCGTGAACTTACCTGCGTGTATACCTAGGCGATCGCTGAAGCCTAAAGCCTGGAAAATAGGACGCTGGGGTAGGGCAAGTCCAGGACGGCTACGGGGCGCAAGTTAGTTCTCGTTTCTGGAAGGCATCAGGCATCGGCTCCACGAACGAGGCTACGACCCAGTGTCGGCGGGCTGGGCAGCGCCACAGTAGCCATTGACCTCAGTAATTAACTGCGATTCGGTTTGGGAGAGGGTCTCAATGGAAGATACAGCTGTCATGGTTTGCTGCTGAGATTCTTCAATTTTGGCGGGCAGCTCGGCCTCTGACTCGACTTTAACCACAAGATCCATGGCTTCTCGGGCATCGGTGAGGGCGGTGCTGAAGCCTTGGACAACCCCAACATAGTCGTCCCTAAACTTGCTGAGGTCTTCGTCTCGCAGGGTGGTGGATTGGAGATCGCCGACCAGCCCGTCTAAGTTGGTGACTACTTTATCGACAGCAGTGGTGTACTGACTGGCGGCTAGCTTAATGTCGTCTAGGTTTTTGACCTGGGCAGCGCTCTCGCTAAAGGTTTGAATCTCAGCTTCAAACTCCTGCATGAAGCCCTGGGTTTGGTTGACCACTTCGGCGAGCTGGTTGCACTGGGCGACTTTAGATGACCCACAGCCGAACAGCAGCAGCGGCAACAAGAGCACTGCCCGACCCATGCCCCGTCGCCATTTACCTATGACCATCTCTGCTACCTGTGTCATCGCTGCCGCCGTTGTTTATTGCTACGGCTTCAAGTTTTACCCTGTCTTGGGTAGGTTTACAACCTAATTTATTGAGTTTTGATGGTGAGGTGCAGTGGAATATAGGGGTAACTAAGGAAGGGGTTTGCAGCTCTGATCGAGCTTCGTTGGAGCGGCGGTGATGGCGATCGCGATTCTCCTTCAGAGAGGCTGCGCCATCGCCCGTTCAGCCACCGCGATTATCCTCCGGAGAGGCTGCACCACCGCCTCTAGTTCTGGCTCCGCTCCGCAAAGACTGGAAAACTGCTGATAGGATCGGGTATTGAAGGGTATTGCTAGATACCAGGGTTGTGTTGGAACAGCTATGGGCCTGGGCTACATCGCCCCAGGAAAACGCTTTTCCGATTGGGCCAGGGCTTCTGCGATATCTTGGATACTCTGGTGAATACTCTAGCCGTCTCAGTCTATAAGGATGCGATCACACCATGCTCAGCCCCGCTGAATTTTTAATTGCCACCCAGTGGGCTGGCATTGGCACTCTAGCCCTGGCGGCGCTGACGGCGCTGGCCTTTGGGCTGAAGTGGGGCCTGCGTTTTCGCCTGGTGGGGGCAACGGGGTTTGCCGCCGTGCTCACCGTCGGTCTGCTGGGCCTGAGCTTTGAGCCCTTTAGCCGCATTGCCGTGCCCGGTTCTATCCCCTACATCACGGTTTACGACTCCGGAGCCAGCCAGATTGTAATTACGGTACCGCCGAGCATTACGCCTGAGACGCTGGATGCCACGCTGCACCAGGCCGCCAGCAATCTGTTTAAGCCCTACCGTCTAGGCCTCCCAGGGCAGGTTGCCACCATCCGCGCCCGAACCGTTGTCCATGACCCCGATGGCATCTCTCAGTTGCTCTACCTAGGCCAAATTCAGCCCAATCCTAAGGGCTCAGAGGAACCGTTTCAGGTGCAGATCAACCGCGATTCCTGGTCCCAACTCCCCACCCCAAGCTAAGCCCACCTATACCTAACTACCCACCTACTCATCCACCCTCTCCCCGCCTATGACCACCGCTCAACTACCCATCCTTGCCATCTCTCCGGCCCAGGTTGTTCGGGGAGACGGCATTTTGACGGCCCAGAAAGCGGCGATCCCTCCAGGAATCGCTGCACAAATTGCTCGGTTGGGACAGCGTCCTCTGATTGTCGGCGGCAGCCACAGTCTGAAGCTAGCTGCTCCCCTGGTTGAGGCCCTAAGCGAAGCAGGCCTAGCGACTCAAACGGTAGCCTACGGACACGACTGTAGCGAAGCGACCCTGGCCCACCTGCGCTCTGCCGCCACCGATCACCAGGCCGACGTGGTGATTGGCATGGGCGGTGGCAAAGCGCTTGATGCTGCTAAGCTGCTGGCCCACCAGATCAATCAGCCGGTGGTGACAGTGCCCACCTCCGGGGCTACCTGTGCCGCCTGGACAGCCCTGTCAAACGTGTACTCTGACCAGGGGGCCTTTCGCTACGACGTGGCCTTGGACACCTGCCCCAATCTGCTAATTCTGGACTATGCCCTGATTCGCACCGCACCCCAACGTACCCTGGCGGCAGGCATCGGCGATGGCTTGGCCAAGTGGTATGAGGCTGCGATCAGCAGCGGCACTAGCCAGCAGACCTTAATGGTAGCGGCGGTGCAGCAGGCGCGGGTGCTGCGCGACATTCTGCTGCAAAAAACCCCAGCTGCCCTGAGCCAGTGGGGTGGCCCCGACTGGCAGGAGGTCGTCGATGCCACGGTGCTACTGGCTGGGGTCGTAGGGGGCATTGGCGGTGCCCAGTGCCGTACCGTGGCGGCCCACGCCGTGCACAACGGCCTGACTCAGCTACCCACCAGCCACAGCATTCTCCACGGCGAGAAGGTAGCCTACGGCATTTTGGTGCAGCTGCGCCTCGAAGAAATGGGGGGCAATGCTTCCCTGGCGCGGGCCGCTCGGCAGCAGCTGTTGCCCTTTTATCAGGCGACCGGGTTGCCCCAAACCCTGGCTGACCTGGGCTTGGGAGACATTACCCTAAGTCAGCTTCAGCAGGTGGCCGAGTTTGCCTGCCGCGAGGGGTCTGACATTCACCACCTGCCGTTTACCGTCACCCCCGAAGCGGTGATGGCGGCCATGGTGTCGCCCCTGTGTCCTGAACTGCGCGAAAAGCCCCGCGCCTCTGCCCCTGCCCGTTTGTCCTCTAGTGTTGCCCCGGAGGTGCAGCCATGACCCTTGACTGGATGCCCACCGCTCACCGCCTCAGTGCCCTGCCCCCCTACGTGTTTGCCCGCCTGGATGAACTCAAGGCTCGCGCCCGCGAGCAGGGACTCGATCTGATTGACCTGGGCATGGGCAACCCCGACGGCCCCACCCCGGCCCCGGTGGTGGAGGCCGCCCGCGCGGCGATCGGCGACGCCTCGACCCATGGCTACCCGCCCTTTGAGGGCACCGCCAGCTTCCGCACCGCCATTACCGACTGGTATGGTCGCCGCTACGGGGTGGCCCTCGACCCCACCGCCGAGGCTCTGCCCCTGCTGGGCAGCAAGGAGGGCATTACCCACTTGGCCATGGCGTTCATTAACCCCGGCGATCTGGTGTTGGTGCCGACGCCGGCCTACCCGGCTCACTTTAGGGGGCCGGCGATCGCCGGAGCCGAGATCTACAACCTGCACCTCACCGCCGCCAACAACTGGCTAATCGACTTCGACGCCATCCCGGTGGAGGTGGCCCAACGGGCCAAGGCACTGTTCTTTAACTACCCCAACAACCCCACCGCCGCTACCGCCCCCCGCGAGTTCTTTGAGCGCGCCGTGGAGTTTGCCCACCGCTACCAGATTTTGCTGGTGCACGACCTCTGCTATGCCGAGCTGGCCTTTGATGGCTACCAGCCCACCAGCTTGCTGGAGATTCCCGGTGGCAAGGAGGTCGGCGTTGAGTTTCACACCCTGTCGAAGACCTACAACATGGCGGGCTGGCGGGTGGGCTTCGTGGTGGGCAACTCCCACATTATTCAGGGCCTGCGCACCCTCAAAACCAACCTCGACTACGGCATTTTTGCGGCCCTGCAGCGGGCGGCAGAAACGGCCCTGTCGCTGCCCGACCACTACCTAGAAGAGGTGCAGCAGCGCTATTCATCGCGGCGCGACTTTTTGATCGACGAGTTTGCTTCCCTGGGCTGGACGGTGGAAAAGCCCCAGGCCACGATGTACCTGTGGGTGCCCTGCCCCCCCGACAGCACCTCGACGGACTTTGCCCTCTCGGTGCTGCAAGAAACTGGGGTGGTGGTCACCCCCGGCAACGCCTTCGGCCCCGGCGGCGAGGGCTACATTCGGGTGAGTTTGATTGCCGAATGCGATCGCCTCGCCGTCGCCATGGATCGCATTCGCCAGGCGGGTTTCCGCTTTGCCCCTGAGACAGCGACGGTGTAAGTCGAAAAGCCGGGGTGCTGGTCGCCCCTGGTTCGGTTTCTGGCCCGGCCTCTGGCCCCAGGCTGTATAGTTAGACAAACCTCCAACCTCCCTAGCGCCATGTTTAACCTCGGCTGGACTGAAGTCGTTCTCGTCATCGGAGTGGCCGTACTGATTTTCGGCCCCAAGAAAATTCCTGAACTAGGCAGCGCCCTGGGCAAAACCCTGCGCGGCTTTAAAGAAGAAATGAGTCAAACCCCCGACGACACGACTATAGACACCTACGAAGACGCTGAAGACGCTGACGTATATCGATAGTTTGCCTTCTTAACCCCTTAGCGTTATCCCCATGCGGCAATTTTTGAAGTACACCCTGGCCAGCCTGACTGGGTCGATTTTGTTCTGTTTGCTGCTGGGCTTTTTGCTCACTCTGGGGGCGGTGGGGCTAGTGGGAGTGATCGTGGCGGGTTTAGGCAAAGAAGGCGATGCCCCCACCGTCGAGAAAGACACGGTGCTGGTCTACGACCTCTCCACGGTAATTCCTGACTCGCCAGAGGCGATTGACCCCAGTGCCCTGGTGTTTAGCACCGAGACCCCCAGTGAGCTGACCCTGCGCCAGGCGGTGCTGGCGCTCGAAGAGGCAGCCACCGACGATCGCATCACCGCCCTTTACCTGAAAGGCAGCACCGCTCTGGGCACCGGGCTAGCCAACCAAACTGAAATGCAGCCGGCGATCGCGGCCTTTCAAGCGGCGGGCAAGCCGATTTTGGCCTACGACATCTCCTGGAGCGAGCGGGAGTATGCGGTGGCCGCCTTGGCCGACACGATCTATCTCAACCCCTTTGGGGAGATCGAAATGAACGGCCTCTACGCCGAAACCATGTACCAGGCCGATGCCCTGGAGAAACTGGGGGTGGGGGTGCAGGTAACCCGCGTAGGCCGCTACAAGTCGGCGGTCGAGCCGCTGATTCGCAACACCATGAGCCCCGAGGAGCGAGAGCAAACCCAGCGCCTGCTGGAGGATGTGTGGCAAAACCTGCTGTCCACCGCCGCGCCGCGCGATCTATCGCCCCAGCAGCTGCAAACTATCGCCAACACTAAGGGTTTTTTGTTTGGGGCCGAGGCTGAAACGCAGAAGCTGGCCGATGCGATCGCCTACGAGGACGAAGTGATCACCGCCCTACGGGAGCTGACCGGCGAGGGGGATAAGGAGATAGAAGACAGCGACCTCGACTTTCGCCAGATCAGCCTGGCGGGCTATGCCGCCACCGTTGACGACCCCCTCACCAGCCGCCGCTCCGACAACCAGGTAGCTCTAGTCTACGCTGAAGGCCCCATCGTCGACGGCGGCGACGGCGACTTTAGCCAGACGGGCGTTATCCAAGGCAATGCCCTGGCCCGGCAGCTGCGCCAGCTGCGCCAGGACGACGAGGTTAAAGCCGTGGTGCTGCGGGTCAACAGCCCCGGCGGCAGCGCCACCGCCTCGGAAGTAATTTTGCGCGAAGTTAAGCTGTTGCGCGAGGCGGGTAAGCCCGTGGTGGTGTCGATGGGCAACGTGGCGGCCTCCGGCGGCTACTGGATTGCCTCCCAGGCCGATGCCATTTTGGCCCAGCCCACCACGATCACAGGCTCCATCGGGGTGTTCGGCATCTTTCTCAACCTCGAAGAGCTAGGCACCAAGGTGGGGGTCAACTGGGACGGAGTTAAAACCTCTGAGCTGGCCGATATTTTCTCCACCACCCGGCCCAAAACCCCGGCCGAGTTAGCGATTTTGCAGCGCTCCGTCGACACCATCTATGACAGCTTTCTCGACCGGGTGGCAGAAGGCCGCGATCTAACCCGACCGGCAGTGGCTGAGCTGGCCCAGGGACGAGTGTGGTCAGGCCAGGCGGCCCTCGACCTAGGCCTGGTAGATAAGCTGGGAGGGGTGAATGATGCGATCGCCACCGCTGTTGAGCTAGCCGAGCTAGGCGATGATTGGCGTCTGCAAGAGTATCCTGAACCCAGCGAGTTTCAGCAATTCTTGCGCGGCTTTTTCAGCACCGAAGTCGCCCAGACCCAGGCCCACGACCCGCTGACAGCCCAGGTACTCCAGTTCGTTGATGATGCCCAGCTCCTGCGCGCCCTCAACGATCCCCGTGGCGTCTATATGCTGATGCCCTATCAGTTTGTGGTGAAGTAGAGCTGTAGAGCGATGAGGAAGATGAGGGAATGGCAGGATAGGGAAAAAGAGAACTCAGTCTTCTAACTTCCCCACCTGCCTTATCTTCTCCATCCTCCTCATCTTCCCTATCCTCCTCACCCCCTAAATTTCTTCCGCCGCTTCACCCCCGGCAGACCGTGCACCCGCATCAGATCGCCCAAGGTCGAGCAGTAGGGCTCCATGCCAAAGCTGGCGGGGCTGACGGCTCCAGCGTAGACGAAGTGGCGGTAGTGCAGACAGAAATAGTCCCAAGGGGCCATCTGCACCCGAAATAGCTTAATCAGCACATCGGTCAGCCACATCGACAGGGGAATGCGAAACCAGATGCGCTGGCCAAAGTAGTCGCAGATTTGCTCGACGGCCTGGTTCACCGTCAACGGCGGGTTACCCAGCACATACTCGCGGTAGCCCTCGGTAGAGGGGTGCTCTACGAGATAGTTCACCACTGTGCCGATATCCTGGGCATGGGCAAAGTGAAACCCCGCATCGGCCCGAAAAAAGCGCGCCAGGCCGATCCAGCGGGTGACATCCTTGAGCCCGGCCGAGATAAAGGAGTAGGGCTTTTCTTTGTCGCCCCCAAATACCAGGGTGGGAAACACCGTCGTAATTTTGTCGTAGACCGGCAGCTCGCCCAGGCGATGGTGGCATTCGTATTTAGTGCGAATATAGTCGGTGCCAATTTCCCCAGCTTCGGGCAAGGGTTCGCTGCGCTGGCTCAAAATGCTGGCGGTGGAAAAATAGATCACCTGCTGGCACCGATCGCGGTCGAGGCGGGCTAGTAGCCCCAGATTGGCCTCCACGTTGATGGCCTCCACGTAGGCGGGGTCACCGCCCCAGGCCGCAGCAGTCAGAATGGCGATGTCAATGGTAGGCAGCAGGTCAGCGAAAGGTTCAATATTTTCGAGGCCACCCTGGAGAATGTGCACCCTAGGGTTGCCTTGCACGGGCAGTTGTAGCTTCTCGGGGTGACGCAGCAGCAAAAATAGCTCGTAGCGATCGCTCTCCAGCAGCAGCTCCAAAATATAGTGGCCAATGCAACCGCTGGCCCCCGTCATAAACACACGTAGGCAGTCGGGGCTTTGGCCGGTAGAGAAAAGAGTGTCCAAATCGCTCAGGTTCAACAGCTATAGTCAGACAGTTTAGACGGTTTTGGCAGAGCTAAGCGTTTGTTCAGAGCTGAAGGGCTTACCAAAGCATAATTTCTATCCTTGGATTTCTCGTCGCAGTGACCCGCAGCAGCTTTAAAGATTAGATAAAACTCGGCAAAGTTTCCCAGTTTTCCCCGAGAAATTGCGTAGACAGCATTGCAATTTCTATCCTGATTTTCGTTGCTATGGTTAACCTCAACGGTTACAAGTTTGCCCGTCGCCCATCCTCTGTCTCTGTTCAGAGGGAGTAGGGCTTTACCCTCATTGAGCTAATGGTTGTGGTTGTGATCCTCGGGATCTTAGCAACTGTAGCCCTGCCCAGCTTTCTCAATCAAGCAGCCCGCGCTAATCAGGCCAGAGCGTTGAAATATGTTGGCATGGTCAACCGGGCTCAACAGGCGTTTTTTGTGGAAAATTCTCGCTTTGCCACCTCTACTGCCGAGCTGGGCTTTACCAATGAGCATGCTCCCCCTGACTACACCTATACAATGATTGCCGGAGCAAGCGGATTAGAGATTATTACCAGCACCCAGGCCACACCGACCAACCCGGCGCTGCGAGGCTATGCTGGGGTCGTCTTTGCCACCGTTGATCCCAGTGGCTTGGCCCGACTGAGCACGGTTTTCTGCCAGGGCAGTACCGCCGATGTGCCTGCCCCAACGCCGATCACGGTGGGAGGACAGGTGCAGATCGCCAACTGCAACACGCTATAAGCGCTGGGCTGAAGCGCGGTAAGCGGGTATAAGGTTAGGCCTGCCAGTTCCCTCTGTAGAGCAGAACCCCGCACCCTAAACCCTAAACCTTGCACCCCAACCTGCCATGGCTGACCCGATCGTGATCGCAGATGTAACAAACACTACGAATTACCGTGGCTGAGGGACAGGGGCAGCGTTACAGTAAAGGTTACTCTTCTATTGCACTCACCGTGGGATTTGCCCAGCCACCCTCAACCGCCCCACCCACCGCTACAGATATTCAGGGCCTGTTTGATCGCATTGCCCCGGTGTACGACAGTTTGAACGAACGCCTCAGCTTTGGGCTACATCGGGTGTGGAAGCGCATGGCCGTACGCTGGAGCGGTGCCGCTCCGGGGCAGCAGGTGCTGGATGTCTGCTGCGGCAGCGGCGATCTGGCGCTATTGCTGGCCCACCAAGTAGGGGCGACGGGCACAGTCTACGGCGTCGATTTTTCGGCGGAGCTGCTGGCTGTGGCTGAGGGGCGATCGCGCCGTGCCCACCTGCCCGCTCCGCTGCACTGGATGCAGGGCGATGCCCTGGCCCTGCCCTTTGAGGCCAACACCTTTGATGCCGCCACCATGGGCTATGGCCTGCGCAACCTCACCGACATTCCCCAGGGGCTAGCCGAGCTGCAACGGGTGCTCAAGCCCGGTGCCAGCGCCGCCATTCTCGACTTTCATCGGCCCCAGGGCTGGCTAGCCGAGCAGTTTCAGCGCTGGTACTTAGAGGCCCTGGTGGTGCCCACCGCTGAGCAAATGGGGCTGACCGACGAATACGCCTATATTGGCCCCAGCGTCGATCGCTTCCCGACCGGGCCAGAACAGGTGAAGCTGGCCCGCCAGGCTGGGTTTGAGCGGGCCGTTCACTACCCCATTGCCGGGGGGCTGATGGGGGTGCTGGTGGTGAGTCGCCATGACCGGGTCTGAGCTGTGGCTACTGCTGGCGCCGCCCATCGTGGGCGGCATCATTGGCTATTTCACCAATGACATTGCCATCAAAATGCTGTTTCGCCCCTACCGCCCCATCTACCTGGGCAAGCGGCAGCTGCCCTTTACCCCAGGGCTAATTCCCAGCAACCAGGAGCGGCTGGCCCAGCGCATCTCTGACACCATTATGGGATCGCTGCTTACCCCCGAAGAGTTGCAAAAACTGGCTCGGCGGCTGTTGCAGACCGATCGCATTCAGGCGGCCATCAAGTGGCTGTTGCAGCTCGCCCTCGATCAGGTGCAGAGCCGCGCCCAAGAGCGCACCGCCAAAATTGCCGGAGCGATTTTGCAGGATCTGTTCGGCAAATCGCTGCCCCGCCTGATTCGCGTCTGGGCTCGGCGCGAGGACTTTTTAGAACCCCAGCTCAACCAGCTGTTTGACCAGGTACTGCTCGACTTTAAGCTCACGGCCGACCAAGCTGACCAGATCGCCACTTGGCTGCTCAGCGGCGTGTTCCCCCCCGACAAGCTGCGCCAGCTGGCCGTCGACTTTCTCACCGATCGCAACATTCAGGTGATCGACACGATTTTTCGGGAGCGCACCAGCGGCACCTATTGGGTGGTGGCCAACCTGTTTGGTGTGCGCAACGCCCTGAGCCGCCTGCGGGCCTTTTGCCTCGACGAGCGGGAGGTAAGCAACGCGCGGATTGCGGAGCTGGTGGTGGCCCTTCAGCTCAAAAAGCGTTTGAAAGAGTCGCTCCAGCGGGTGTCGCTGCAAAATTTGCCCGTGTCGACGGTGCGTCAGGTGCGCCGCAACCTGCGCGAGTCATTGCAAGGCTACATTCGTACCTTGGGGCCAGAGTTTGTTAGAAATCTAGGCAACTCGGTCAATTGGGAAACCCTGGCCACCCAGTTGCTCAATCGCCTGCAAAATTCTGAGGTAATCACCCAATCGCTAGGTCCGGTGAGTGAAGAGTTGGCGCTGATTTTAGAACGCTACCTGGAGCGCGACCTAGAATCGCTGGTGGCGCAGATCATTCCGATTTTGAATATTGACCAGGTGATTATCGACCGGGTGCGGGGCACCTCGGCCAAGGATTTGGAGCTGGCAATTCAGGGCATTGTGCGCAGTGAGCTCCAGGCGATTGTAAACCTGGGCGGCATTCTAGGGTTTGCGATCGGGCTACTGCAATCTGGGTTTTTCTATTTTCAGCGCTCCGGTGGTGTTTAGCGGTCACGGTTTGGGCTACAGAGAGAAACCATGAAGCATTTGCCATCCCCAAAGCCTGGTTAGACTGCTCGTGGGGCGGTGAGTTCAGGGCAACGACGGCATAGGTATCGGTGAAGACTTGTTGCTAAGGCGTTAGTGGTGCTTTATCTATCTTCAGACGGATTCTTGCTGCTAATCTTATAACGAGAATAAATGAGCCCCTGAAAAAACCACAGCTTCTCTTTTAGGCTAAATGAACGGTTTACGTTCATTTAGCTAGTCTCTTTTTATAAAATACTCTTTTTCAAGCCAACACTTAAACCACTACTTCCGGGTAATTTAGGACGGGCAGCTCGAGGAAGCCGAGAGCTGGAAAGTGCCTCGATCGCTTCATCGCCCCAGCCGATTAGAGGCTGAAGATTCTGGTTGCCCCTGGCTTGTTTGGGTATGGATAGGAGAGAGCTGTAAATGGTTCAGCATCAGCAGGCGGCTGATCAGTTGTTTGGGGGCGGGGGTGAGATGGGGGCGTTGATGCGCTCCTACGACTGGTCAAAAACACCGTTGGGCGCGGTTGAGCAGTGGCCGCAGAGTCTGCGATCGACCCTAAGCATTTGCCTGAACTCTCGTTTCCCCATGGCTATTTATTGGGGGTCAGACTGCTGGTTGCTCTACAACGACGCTTGGCGACCAATCGTGGGAGATAAGCATCCCTGGTCGCTGGGTCGCCCGGCCGACGAAGTCTGGCCCGAGATTTGGGACGACATCAGCCCAGATTTTGCCAAGGTGTTTGCCACGGGCGAGGGCGTTTTTTACAGCGACACGCTGTTAGTGATGCGTCGGTTTGGCTACGACGAAGAATGCTTTTTTGACTATACGTTCAACCCGATTCAAGGGGAGGGCGGCAAAATTGACGGCATTCTCAACGTGGTCAGTGAAACCACCTACCGGGTATTGAACGATCGCCGCGCCCAACTGCTGCGCGAGCTGGCCTCTCGCACCGGCAGCGCCAAAACTGTTGACGATGCCGGTGGTCTGATGGCCGAGGCGCTTAAATCTGGCTCGGCCGACGTTCCGCTGGCGCTACTCTATATCGTCAATGCCGATGGAAAAACGGCCCATCTCGGCGGGGGCACCGAGTCTGCCCTAGGGTTGCCTACGGTGCCTGATCAGGTTGACCTGACCGTTGAGGATGAGTCCGGGGGCTGGCCGATCGCCTCGGTTGCGCAGACCGGTCAGGCTCGCACCATCAATGATCTGGTCAGCCGCTTTGGCCACCTGCCGGGTAGCCCTTGGCCGGAACCCCCTCAGGAAGCCATGGTCTTGCCCATCCTGGTGCCGGGGCAGGCCAAAGCCGTGGGGGCGTTAGTGGCGGTGGCCAACCCCCGCCGCCGGTTAGACGGGGTCTATCACGACTTTTTTGAGCAGATTGCCGGGCAGATTGCGGCGGCGATCGCCAATGCCCGCTCCCACGAAGAAGATCGGCGGCGAGCCGACAAGCTGGCCGAACTCGATCGCGCCAAGACGGTCTTTTTCTCAAATGTAAGCCATGAGTTTCGCACGCCGCTGACCCTGATGCTGGGGCCGGTAGAAGAAGCCCTGCAAGACACCCAAGATGCCACCCAGCGGCAGCGGTTGGAGCTGGTCTATCGCAACGCGCTGCGCCTGCAAAAGCTGGTCAACACCCTGCTCGATTTCTCTCGCATTGAGGCGGGGCGGATTGAGGCCAGTTATGAGCCCACCGACCTAGCCCTGCTGACAACGGATCTGGCGGGGGTCTTTCAATCGGCGGTGGAGCAGGCTGGGCTGCGGTTGATTGTAGACTGCCCTCCCCTAGCGACCCCAGCCTACGTGGACCGCGACATGTGGGAGAAAATCGTGCTGAACCTGCTCTCCAACGCCGTGAAGTTCACCTTTGAGGGCGAAATTGCGGTAGCTCTGCACGGTGACCCCGACCAGATTCAGCTGGAGGTGCGCGACACGGGGACAGGCATTCCGCCCGAGGAGTTGCCCCATATTTTTGAGCGCTTTCACCGGGTGCAGGGGGCCAGGGGTCGCACTCACGAGGGCTCAGGCATCGGGCTGTCACTGGTACAAGAGTTGGTGGGCCTGCACGGTGGCACCATTGAAGTCGCCAGCCAGATTGACCACGGCACCTGCTTCACCATCACCATGCCAGCCGGGTCTGCCCATTTGCCCAGCGAACGCATCAATGGCCCTCGCACAAGCCACTCCACCGCCACCGGAGCCACCCCCTACCTAGAAGAAGCCCTACGCTGGCACCCCACCGAGCATAGGAATCCCTCCCCCACCCTCCCCAACTCCCCTACCCCCCGCATTCTCCTAGCCGACGACAACGCCGACATGCTCGACTACGTCGAGCGGCTGCTGAGCCCGCAGTACACCGTCGAGACAGCCAAGGATGGTCGAGCCGCGATCGCCGCCATTCGTCAGCAGCGCCCCGACCTGGTGCTGACAGACGTGATGATGCCCGAGATTGACGGTTTCGAGCTGCTGCGGCAGCTGCGGAGCGATGTCCAGACCCAGGAGCTGCCGATTATTTTGCTGTCGGCCCGGGCGGGGGAAGAGTCTCGCATTGAGGGCCTGGCGGCAGGGGCCGATGACTATTTGATTAAGCCATTTTCAGCTCGGGAGCTGTTGGCCAAAGTTGAGGCGGCCCTCAAACTGGCGCAGCTGCGGCAAGCGGCCAAGACCACCCTGCAACGGAGCGAGGAGCGATCGCGGCTAGCCGTTCGGGTGGCGCAGCTGGGCACCTGGCGCTACGACCTACAAACCAATCTGGTCGAGCTAGACGAGCGCATGCAAGAAATTTGGGGTGAGTCAGCGACGCTGCTGCCGCTGGCCCAGGTTACGGAGCGGGTGCACCCCAACGATCGCGATCGGGTGATCAGCGCCGTCAGCGCAGCTCTAAAACCGTCGTCAACGGATAGTTACGAGATTGACTACCGCATTGTGTGGGACGACGGCACTGAGCGCTGGATTATGGCCAGTGGCCAAGCCCTCTTGGCGGGAGCGGGCGAATCGCGGCGGGCGATTGAGCTAATAGGCACCGCCCTCGATATCACCGAACGCAAGCAGACTGAGCTGCTGCTGGCGGAGCAAAAACGCCTGCTAGAGCTGGTTGCCTCGGGGCATCCCTTAGAGGATTGCCTGACTGCTATCTGCCTGGCCGTATCCCAGCTAAATCCCCTAATTCGGGCCGGTGTGCTGTTGAGCGATGCTCAACGGCAGCAGTTTGTTAGGGCGGTTGCCCCAAACTTTCCGCCGTTCTTTAGGGCAGCAATTGAAGGCTTGCCCATCAACGACCTCCGCATTGGCACCTGCACGCAGGCGGTTTACTGCGGGGAGCCGGTCACCTGTACCGACGTAGCAACCGACGATCGCTGGTCGGCTTCCTGGCGCGAGCTGTGCCTAGCCCACGACATTCGCGCCGCTCATTCTACCCCGCTGTTAGACCTGGAGAGGCGGACCATAGGGTCACTGATGCTCTGTTTTAACCAGGCTCGACAGCCCACCCTTTGGGAATATCAGCTGGCCGACTTTGGCACCCAGGTGGCCCGCATTGCCGTTGAGCGCGATCGCGCCATCCTGGCCCTGCGCGACAGTGAGTACCGCTACCGCACCCTGTTTGAGTCGATGGATCAGGGCTTTTGTGCCTGTGAGATGCTGTTTGACGACAGTGGCAGACCGGTGGATTATCGCTTTTTAGAGGTCAACCCAGCCTTTGAAACGCTGACGGGGCTACAAGGCGCGATCGGCAAAACGGCGCGGGAACTGGTACCAGACCTAGAGCCTTTTTGGGTTGAGACCTATGGCCGAGTTGTGCTGACGGGGGAGCCCCATCGGTTTGAGCACGGAGCTGAGGCTATGGGCCGCTGGTTTGATGTCAACGCCTTTGTTGTGGGTGAACCCCAGAGCCATCGGTTTGCCATTTTGTTTACCAATATCAGCGAGCGCAGAAAAGCAGAGCTAGAGCGGGAGCGATTTCTCGCGGTGGGTTCAGACCTCCAGGTCATTACCGGCTCTAACGGCCATTTTCAGTGGGTCAGCCCTACCTTTGAGCGCATTCTCGGCTGGACTTCCCAAGAAATGCTATCTCGCCCCTGGATGGAGTTTGTCCACCCCGACGACGTGACGGCATCGGTGAGGGAAGCTAACCAGGGGTTTGCGGGCAGCGAAACCATGGCCTTTGAAAACCGGTATCGCCACAAAGACGGCTCCTACCGCTGGCTTCTCTGGAATGCTCAGTTTTATCCAGACAAGCAGGTGCTGTACGGCGTAGCCATTGACATTACCGATCGCAAGCGCATGGAATCGAACCTGCGGGAGAGCGAGGAACGCTTCCGCAGCATGGCCGACAACGCTCCGGTCATGGTCTGGGTGACTGACTCATCCGGCTACTGCACCTACCTCAGCCAAAGCTGGTACGAGTTTACGGGCCAGACCGAGGCCACCGGTTTGGGGCTGGGGTGGTTAGAGGTTGTCCATCCCGACGATCAAGCGTTTTCTAGACAGACGTTTTTAGACGCCAATGAGCGCCAGGAGGAATTTCGGCTTGAGTACCGCCTGCTGGGCAAAAACGGTTTCTATCGCTGGGCGATCGATGCGGCTAGCCCCTGGTTTGGGGTAGACGGCCAGTTCAAGGGCTACATAGGCTCGGTGCTGGATATCAGCGATCGCAAGCAGATAGAAGAAACCCTGCGGCAGCGCGAAACCGAACTGCAATTAGTTACCGATACCGTCCCCGCATTGATCTCGTTTGTGGATGCCGACCAGCGCTACCGCTTCAACAATCGCGGTTACGAAGAATGGTTTGGCCGCACAGCCAGCGAAATCTACGGCAAGTACCTATGGGAGGTGCTGGGTGATGTGGGCTATGAGAATATTCGCCCCTACGTGGAGCAGGTTTTGGCTGGGCAGAAAGTCACTTTTGACACCCAGGTCAATCACATAGATGGGGGCACCCGTTACGTCAGCGCCACCTACGTGCCGCGCCTCAACCCCCAGGGAGTGGTGGAAGGGTTTGTGGCGCTCATTAACGATCTCAGCGATCGCCGCCAGGCCGAAGAAGCCCTCATCCAGAGCGAAGCGCGCTACCGCTACTTGGTCGAGTCCATTCCGCAACTGGTGTGGACAGCCAACGCCGAGGGGGTACTGCTCGACGCCAACCAGCGTTGGTGTGACTTCACCGGGCTTATCCCAGAGCAGGTCAAGACAACGGGCTGGGAGGCCGTAGTGCACCCCGAAGACCTTCCTCTGCTTCGCCAAAACTGGGCGATCGCCCAGCAGCAGGGCAGCAACTACCAGGCCGAAGGCCGCATGCGCCGGGCCGATGGCGTCTATCGCTGGCACCTGCATCAGGCGGTGCCGCTCAAGACGAAACGGGGGCTAATTCTCAAGTGGTTTGGCACTGCCACCGATATTGAAAACCAAAAGCAGCTAGAGCAGCAGCGCAGTCAGCTACTCCAGCAGGAGCAGGCGGCCCGCGCCGCCGCCGAAGCCGCCAGCCGCACTAAAGACGAGTTTCTAGCGGTGGTTTCCCACGAACTCCGGTCGCCCCTCAACCCCATTCTCGGCTGGGCCACCCTGCTCAAAAACGGCACCCTAAACGAAACCAAAACCAAACAGGCGCTCTCGGTGATTGAGCGCAATGCCAAGCTGCAAGCCGAACTAATCGATGACCTGCTCGACGTGTCTCGCATGCTGCGAGGCAAGCTCCAGATCTCGGCCACCCCGGTCAATTTGGCCACCACCGTCCGGGCCGCCATCGAAACCGTGCGCCTGGCGGCAGACGCTAAATCAATTCACATCGAAGCCCACCTGGAAACTGACGTTGGCCTGGTCTCGGGCGATGCCACACGGCTACAGCAGGTGGTGTGGCATCTGCTGTCTAACGCCGTTAAATTTACCCCCGCTGCCGGGCGAATTGATGTCAGCCTAGTCCGGGCCGACGCCAACCAGGCCCAAATCACCGTCAAGGACACCGGCAAGGGCATTGTGCCTGAGTTTTTACCGCTAATTTTTGACTATTTTCGTCAGGCCGACAGCGCTACGACCCGTCAGTTTGGGGGGCTGGGTTTGGGGTTGGCGATCGTGCGCCACCTGGTCGAGCTGCACGGCGGCACCATTCAGGCGGCCAGCCCTGGCGAAAACATGGGAGCGACGTTCACTGTTAGGCTACCGACCTTAGCCCACCAGCCCCAAACCCAGCCAGACCTCCCCTTCCAGCAACCCTCGCTGAGCCTGTCGGGCACCCAAATCTTAGTGGTGGATGATGATGTCGATACGCGCACCTTCATCACCTTTTTGCTAGAACAGGCCGGGGCCTGCGTCGTCGCCGCCGCCTCGGCCCAGGAAGGCTTAACCTCCCTCAGGCAGGCTCAACCCCAGGTTTTAGTCAGCGATATCGGTATGCCAGACATGGATGGCTACATGCTGATGCAGCAGATTAGAGCGCTGCCAGCCGACCAGGGCGGACAGGTGCCAGCGATCGCCCTAACCGCCTACGTCCGAGAAACTGACCAGGAGCAATCCCTCGCTGCCGGGTTTCAGCGGCACATTTCTAAACCGGTAGAACCTGCGATCCTGCTGCGGGCGATCGCCGAATTGCTCCAGGCCTAATGCCTTAGTTGCCTGCCGCCGCTAAATTGCGTCTTCCACCCGTTTGAGAGCCACAATCACCGTCGTCAGCCACAGCACACCCACGATGCCCCCCACAATCACGTCGCTGGGCCAGTGGGCACCCAACACCAGGCGTGAGCTGGCAATCATGCCAATCCAAAACACTACGCCGAGGATGATTAACAGCCTTTCAACCCAGCTGCGCGAGGCTCGGCACCACAGGTAGGCCAGCAGCCCATAAACCGTAATCACCACCACCGCATGCCCCGACGGAAACGAATGCAGACCCGAGGCCGCAACTCCGCCAGCCACCAAATCGGGCCGCTCTCGGTTCCAGTAACCCCAGCCAATCCACACCAGCGTAAATTGCAGCCCGTAGGCGGCCATCATGGTGGCGGCCAGTAGAGGGCGCGATCGCGCCACCATCACTCCCACAAATACACCCACGATGGGCAGCATGCCGAGCAAATTACCTGGCGATTCCCAAGTAATTGATCGCGAAAAACTCAGCGGCAGTCCCTCAGCCAGCACCGGCAACAATCGCGCATCCCAAGCCTGTAAACCTTGGTCGACCTGCTCCTTAGCCCAAACGGTGAGTGTTAAAGTGACCAACGCACACAGCCCCAGACCAATAGCCAGCGTGCCAGCCCACCGCCGCCACACCGCTTGGGGCACTTTGCGACAGTCTTGCCAAAACTGATACCAAGCCTGTCTAAACGTTTGAGCTGTTACCCAACGTGCCATGCCGCGTTCAATTACCTGTAGCCACAACTAGGAGGGGTGTATGTTAGCACCTCTATTCGTCAGCGATATATCTAGATGCAGCGAGTTGCTAAGGAGAAATGCGGCGATAGCGAGCCTGAACCTCAAGATGAATGCCGTAGGCAACAAGGCCAAGAGCAACAATCCCCATCAGCCAGGCTCCGTGGGGCTGTTGCTGAATGGCTTGCAGAGCACCTTCAGTGGTGCCAGCCTGGCTGGCATCGGCCGCACGGGCCGCTTGAATAAAGAAGTAGCCAATAATAACAGCGACAACCCCCTTAGCAGCATAGCCAAATCGGCCAATACGAGTGATCCACTTCTCGGTATTAGCGCTCATTTCAGACAGCTTAAGCTTGCGGCGAAACTCGGTAGAATAAGCCCGATAAAACGAATAAAACCCGTAGGCTACACTAGCTACGCCAACGGCGGCTACCAACCACCGACCAAAGGGCTGAGCGAGCAACGTGGCCGTTTGCTGTTCACTGCCAGAACCACCACCGCCCGAAGAACGGCCAAAGACCAGCTTTAGAGCAGAGAAGGCCAAGCCGCTATAGATTAGCCCGCTAGCCGCGTAGCCGAGGCGTCTGCCAATGGCGGCTGCCCCGCTGTCTTGGTGCTCTGGATCTTTAATCGCTTGCACAAACTGCCAGAGAACATACCCTAACAACCCTAGGGCTACTATAAACAGCATGAGCTTGCCAAAGGGTTGAGATGCGATCGCTTGAAAAGCGCCCTCGGTGCCCGTAATTCTCCCACCCCAGTCAAAGGCAGCCATCACAGCCAGCAACCCAACAATCATGTAGACAATTCCCTTGGCAGCATAACCAAATCGCGCTAAGCGTTCGATCCACTTTTCAGGCTGTTGTCCTTGAGGGGTTAATTCTTGAATATTCATTCACACTACCTATACGGTTAGCTTTATAGCTCTAAACAAAACTACCGAGGGAAATCTTTCTCCACAGTTCACCAAGACCTTTGTCTCAGCTCAGACGTACTCTACTGAAGGTAATAGATTTATATCCGTTAAATCAGCCTGAACCATCCTTCCCGCGCTAGAGTTCTCAACGGCCATGCCTCTGTCTTTTGATATTGCCAAAGTAAAATAATCCATTTGCATTAACGTTATTTTCCCCAGTCGCAAGCAGACCTGAGTCCATTGGCGGATATCAAAGGCTAGCGATTAGCAGCTTTCCCTAGCCAAAAGAGAAGTCTAGAATGAAGCCTAAAATTAAGTAACGTTACAGGCAAATCTTGGAGGCAGCTTTAAAGGTTCTGCCTTGTGCATAAAAGCAAACACCAAACAAAAATACTTGCCTGATCAATATAGCAACCCAAAAAAATACCTTGCTTTTGTAAAAGCAAGGCTCAACCGCAGCATAAAAATCTTAAGGATACAGATACAGCCTATCGCTTCAAGATGATCCAGACAGCATGAATAATGCCGGGAATATAGCCCAAAAGCGTAAGCAAAATGTTGATCCAAAACTGAGTGCCGATCCCTTCCTGAAGAAAAACTCCAAGTGGCGGAAGAAAAACGGCCGCTATAAGCCTCACAATATCCATAGGATTTTTTGACCCAATTCTTATCTGTCTTTAATTAAAGAGCGTTTGCGTGAGTATGGCATCTGTCTTTGGTTACTACCTCTATCTATACAAAGGCATAGCTGGGTCAATATGATTCTTGAGGGAGATGACCATTCAACCTCAGCCGTAATAAGTTTTAGATAGGAAAGTAGGTTTCAGGCTTAGTCTCGGTTTTATATCCGTTTAAAGGCAAAGCCGACATTTTTATGCATAAACAAAGCTTCTGGCAAGAATATTTGCCAGATATTAAACGCTACCAACTATTATTGCCAGCTGGATAGAGTATTCGTTTGTGCATTACTAGAAAAAATGAGCGTAGTATCTTGCCAGTCAACATATTTGTTTTTTAATGTTCCCATATTAGAACAGTGAAGTTGCGCGATTTATGAAGATTCAAGTTTTTCTAAATAACTTTCACTGAGTTTGTATTACAAGGAATCCTTAGGTGATTTTTAGCCAGTGGTTAAGCTTGGTACTTTTAGGAATCTGTCTTTATATTTTTTGGCAGATTCGTAACGTACTGCTGCTGGCGTTGACAGCGATTACCTTTGCCGTTGTGCTCAACCGCGCGGTCAGGCTCCTGCAAAAACGAATCCGCGATCGCAGAATAGCCGTTCTAATTTTAACTAGCGCTGTTCTACTAACTATGGGAGCGTTCGGGATCATCATTGTCCCTCCCTTTATCGCTCAGCTCCAAGATTTGATGGGTCTTGCCGGCCAAGTTGTTGACCGATCGCAATCTTGGATCATGGCTTTAGGCGACATTGTGCCAGTTTTTGCTATTGAAGACCTTCAAAGCCTTGAAGCCATCTTAGGGCAACTTCAAGCATTAGATCTAGAGATTATATTTGGCCGTTTTTTGGTGTGGTTTTCTAACACCTTAACCGTTGTATTCAACCTGCTTTTGGTGTCGGTCGTTATCATTATGGTGCTGTTAAACCCAATGGCCTATCGGAGACTCTTTCTCAGAGTCTTTCCATCCTCCAGAAAACAGCAGATTAGTCGCGTGCTAGACGGTTGTGAAGAGGCGATCGCAGGCTGGTTCATCGGCATCCTCTTCAACATGACGATCATCGCTCTGATGAGTATGATCGGCCTCTGGATTCTAGGCATCCCCCTAGCCTTCGCCAATGGGTTACTGGCCGGGCTACTTGCATTCATTCCCAACCTTGGTCCTTTTATCAGCGTGATTCCACCTGCCGCGATCGCGCTACTCGAATCCCCTTGGAGAGCGATCGCAGTAGTCGTGCTCTACATCGTGATTCAGCAGATCGAAAGTAATATTTTGACTCCGCTGGTTATGAAAAAGCAGGTTTCTCTGCTGCCAGCCATAACGCTACTGTCTCAAGTTGTTTTTGCTGCATTTTTCGGCTTTTTAGGGTTGCTGCTAGCCCTGCCTCTAACGCTGATTATTCAACAATGGCTGGACGAATTTTGGGTCAGGGGCTTTCTAGACCAGCACTAGGGCGTGTAATCAATTAAGCCAGATGACGACAGCTGCCATATAAATCGCACTGAGAAACGTCTCGGCTAACTTGTCGTAGCGGGTCGCAATCGCTCGATACTGCTTGAGCTTGGCAAAGA
>JAESFY010000176.1_pt1 | contig 25697 bp, 25 predicted proteins | sample 9266201 | NCBI WGS metagenome assembly JAESFY01 (sample SAMN14515071, study PRJNA621656) | algae metagenome | isolation source: Nodosilinea sp. WJT8-NPBG4 and co-occurring heterotrophs from soil, lower... | place: USA: Pinto Basin, Colorado Desert, California | collected 2006-05-27 | reverse complement strand
GTCGTCATGGACGCACCATACCCTGATGGTGCGAGAACCGGCCGCGCGTTCCCTAGACTGTGAACGTGCTGGAGAACCCCCGCTCCCCCCGAGTCCGTGCCGTGGCGAAGCTGACCAAACGCAGCGCTCGAACGGAGACGGGCCTTTTCCTGCTCGAAGGCCCGCAGGCCGTCCGCGAAGCGCTCACCTACCGCCCCGAGTCGATCGTCGAGCTCTTCGCGACGCCGAACGGCTGGGAGAAGCATCCCGACATCCGCGCGAGGTCCGCGGAGGCCGAGATCGACGTCGAGTACGTCACCGAGTACGTGCTCAACGCGATGGCCGACACGGTCACCCCGCAGGGCCTGGTCGCAGTCGTCCAGCAGACCCCGACATCCGTGCGCGACATCTTCGCGGCATCCCCTCGCTTGGTCGCGATCTGCGACGAGGTGCGGGACCCCGGAAACCTCGGCACCATCATCCGGGCGGCCGATGCGGCCGGGGCCGATGCCGTCGTGCTGACCGGGCGGACCGTCGACCCGTACAACCCGAAGGTCGTCAGGGCGACGACCGGTTCGCTGTTCCATCTTCCGGTGTCCGTCGCCGGCGACCTGGCCGATGTGGTGAAGCGCGCGCACGATGCGGGTCTGCGCATCCTGGCCGCCGATGTGAAGGGCGACGACCTGCTGGAGGCGCGTGCCCAGGGGCTGCTCGCCGAACCCACCGGGTGGTTGTTCGGCAACGAGGCCCGTGGTCTGGAGGACGACGCCCTCGCCCTCGCGGACAAGGTGCTCAAACTGCCCATCTTCGGCAAGGCCGAGTCGCTGAACCTCGCGACCGCCGCCAGTGTCTGCCTCTACGAGAGCGCCTTCGCTCAGCGGGCGTCATCGCCGGGCTAGCCGGAGCGTTGATGAACGATCGCGGGGGACAGGATCGATGAGGATCCTGATCGTGGAGGATGACGAGCGGGTCGGCGCCGCGCTCGAGGCGTTCCTCGCGCGTTCCGGCTACGCGACCGTGCGAGCAGCCGACGGCGCGGCGGCACTGGAGCTGCTGGGCGTCGACACCGAGGTGGTACTGCTCGACCTGGGGCTGCCGGATGTCGACGGGATCGACCTCTGCCGCCGCATCCGCGGTCGATCGGATGTGCCGATCGTGATCGTGACCGCGCGCAACCAGGTGACCGAGCGCATCAAGGGGCTTCGTGCAGGCGCCGACGACTTCGTCGTGAAGCCGTACGACGTGCACGAGCTGCTCGCCCGGATCGAGGCGGTCACACGTCGTTCGCGACCGATGCGCGCCGAGTCCGAGACCCGCGTGCTGCTCGACGACGGCGAGGTGCAGATCGACCTCGTGGCGCGTCAGGTGGTCGTGGAGGGCGGACTCATCGACCTGACCCGCAAGGAGTTCGACATCGTCGCCGTGCTGGCGCGGTATCCGGGGGTCGCTGTTCCGAAGGAGCGGCTCATCCGTGAGGTGTGGAACACCGACTGGCGGGGGTTCGGGCACTCGCTCGAGGTCCACGTCGGAGCGATCCGCAAGAAGACCGGGGAGCGACGTCTCATCGAGACGGTCCGCGGGGTCGGCTACCGGCTCGCGGGGTCTTGAGCGATGCGCCGTCGCCTCGTCATCGTCTTTCTGGTGCCCCTCGTCGCCATCCTCCTCTCGCTGGGAGTCGCGGCGGGCTGGGGTGCGGCGCGCAGCGTCCAGCAGGCGTTCTATGCCGAGCAGCTGGGCGACCTGGGCTACTTCGTCACGAGTGCGCGACAGTCGCTGCGTTCGGGCAGTCCGGCGGTGGTCGACGCGGAGGTCTCGCGATTCCGCGAGGTCTACGGCATCGACGTGATGGTGTTCGACCTCGCGGGAAGCGTCTGGGCAGCGGGGGAGCAGGATGCCTCTGTCCTCTCTGAGGAGGACGCGGAGCGTGTCCGCCTGGCGCTGTCCGGCCGCCGCGCAGAACCTCCGGGGTCGGTCTTCCCGTGGATCGTCGCAGATTCCGCCCTCGCCGAGCCGGTGTTCGACGACGGCGACGTCATCGGGGCGGTGCTGGTCGCCGGAGATGTGGCAGCTCCTCGCGCCGCCATCCTCCAGCAGCTCCTCGTGCTCTCGGCGATCGCCGCGGCGCTGACGGCGCTCGGAGTGCTCCTGGTCTTCCGCCTGGCGCGCTGGGTGTTGTCTCCGGTGCGCCGGCTCGACGAGGCGATGGTCGCGATCGAACGCGGCGAGATGGACACGCGGGTCGCGGAGGACACCGGCCCGCCGGAGCTGCGCCGCATGACGCGAGTCTTCAACGGCATGGCCGACGAGATCGAGCGCGTGATGACGCGGCAGCAGGAGTTCGCGCTGAACGCGTCCCATGAACTGCGCAATCCCCTCAATGCGCTGCTCCTGCGTGTCGAGCATCTCGCGACCGGGCTCGGCGACGAGTGGCGCCAGGACGTCGAGGAGACGCGGGAAGAGGGGCGCCGGATGGCGCACATCCTCGAGACGCTGCTGGGCCTCGCCCGCGGCGGACGCAGCGACTCGACGATCTCGGCGGTCGACCTCGCGACCCTGGCGTCGCGGCGCGCCGATGCCTGGCGGGACGTCGCCGGTGGTCGGGGGATCGTCCTCCGGCAGGTCGGCGATGCTTCCGTGATGAGCATCACCGACCGCACCATCGTGGAGAGCGCGCTGGATGCGGTCATCGACAACGCGGTGAAGTTCTCGCCCACCGGCACCGCTGTGGACGTGGGCGCGTGGCGCGACGGCGAGGTGTGCCGGATCACGGTGGCGGATCAGGGGCCGGGGTTGACGGAGGAGCAGGCGGCGTACGCGGTCGACCGGTTCTGGCGCAGCGATGACAGCGGGGGCACTCCGGGATCGGGATTGGGCCTTGCGATCGCCACCGATCTGCTGGCGACTGTCGGCGCAGAACTGGCCGTGGCGTCCGGTGACGGCGAGGGGCTCACCGTCTCGCTGCTGATCCGTGACGGAGTCACCGCATGACCGGCGGTCGCCGCGGTGTCGTCGCCGGCCTCGTCTCGCTCCTGCTGCTCGGTGCGCTGGCCGCCTGTACGCCGCGCGCGAGCGAGTGGACGGGGGAGGAGTACACGATCGCCGGAGGCGGCTCGACCGGCGTGTACTTCGACTACGGGAGCCATCTCGCCGACGAACTGTCGCAGTCGCTGGACGTCCGGATGACGGTCGACGAGACAGCCGGATCCGTCGACAACCTTCTGCGCGTGGATTCCGAGGCTGCGGTGATCGGTTTCGCGCAGGGCGATGCCGCCGCCGACGCCGTCGCAGGAGCGGGTTCGTTCTCCGAGCCGCTGGAGATCCGGGCGATCGCGCGACTGTACGACGAGTACGTGCACGTCGTCGTCCGCGGCGACTCGCCGATCGACGACGTCGCCGACCTCGCCGGCAGAGCTGTGTCCCTGGGGGCGGAGAACTCGGGTGTGAACGTGATCGCTCGACGGGTGCTCGACGTCGCGGATGTGGCCGCGGCATCCATCCGTGATCCGCAGTTGGATCTCCGCGGCTCGATCGCGGCGATGGAGCGGGGAGAGATCGATGGCTTCTTCTGGGTGGGCGGGCTGCCGACCCCGGGCATCTCCGAGCTCGCCGAACGGATGCCGGTGCGCCTGCTCCCGATCGAGCAGGAGTGGGTGGTCGACGTGAACGACCGCTACTCGCATGCCTACCGCCCGGCCGACGTGCCCGAGGGTATGTACGGGTTGGAGGAGTCAGCATCCACCATGGCGGTCCCCAACTACCTGGTCACATCGTCGTCGACGCCGGCTGCCGTCGTACGCGATGTGCTCGCCGGCCTCTTCGACGCCCGCCCACAGATCGCGGAGGAGGTGCCGGCGGCAGCGCTGCTGGATCGGCGGCAGGCGATCTTCACCGGTCCTGTCGCACTGCATCGTGGTGCTGTCGAGTACTACCGCGACCTGCGCGATTGAGCGCTTTCGGCAGTGCTCAAGAAATCCTCAAGAATCCTCATATCGGGTCCGCGCTCTGCCAATGTGAGGTCGATCGCGCACGATCGAGGGTCCCGCTGCTCGCAGTCGTCGGGGGTGAGCGCAGCGGCTGGACCTGATCCACGGCCCGCGGGGGCGGGCCGTGGATCACTCGCGCAGAGACGCCCGGGTGGGTGCGATCCCGTGTCACGAACATGTAAATCTCGGCGCCGTTCCTGGAGCCCTGCGCACGACCTGGCTAGTTTGGAGAAATGATGACCTCTGATAAACCCCTCGTCGTGGTCGACAACGTTCAGAAGCACTATGGCGACTTCCAGGCGCTGACCGATATCGACCTGACCGTCAACTCGGGTGAGGTCGTCGTCGTGATCGGCCCCTCCGGCTCCGGCAAGTCGACGCTCTGCCGCACGATCAACCGGCTGGAGACGATCACCAGCGGCACCATCAGCATCGACGGCAAGCCGCTCCCGGCCGAGGGCAAGGGCCTCGCGAACCTCCGCGCCGACGTCGGCATGGTGTTCCAGTCGTTCAACCTCTTCGCGCACCTGACCATCCTCGAGAACATCACCCTCGGCCCGATCAAGGTCCGCGGCCTCAAGAAGGCGGATGCCGAGAAGGAGGCGATGATTCTGCTCGAGCGCGTCGGCGTGGCGCAGCAGGCCTCGAAGCTCCCGGCGCAGCTCTCCGGCGGTCAGCAGCAGCGCGTCGCCATCGCCCGGGCCCTCGCGATGCAGCCCAAGGTCATGCTCTTCGACGAGCCGACCAGCGCGCTCGACCCTGAGATGATCAACGAGGTACTCGACGTGATGGTCGGCCTCGCTCAGGAGGGCATGACGATGATCGTCGTGACCCACGAGATGGGCTTCGCGCGAAAGGCCGCCGACCGCGTCGTCTTCATGGCAGACGGACGGATCGTGGAGGAGGCGACTCCCGAGGAGTTCTTCACGAATCCGAAGAGCGACCGCGCCAAGGACTTCCTCTCGAAGCTCCTCACGCACTGACGAATCCCCGCACCCCACAGACCTTGCACACACAGCACACGAAGGAGACGCACATGCGACGCACACGGACACTGGCAGGCATCGGCATCGCGGCGGTGGCCCTGCTGGCACTCACGGCCTGCAACAGCGGCACGCCGGGAGACGCCACGGGCGGCGGGGAGGACGCCGGCACCAGCGAGGAAGGTCCGCTCTGGGAGGTCGCCACCGACGTCTCGCTCGAGGACAGCCCGACGTTCGAAGCGATGACCGAACGGGGCAAGGTTGTTATCGGTGTCAAGAACGATCAGCCCGGACTCGGCTACGAGGACCCGGCGACCGGCGACCGAACCGGGTTCGACGTCGACACCGCACGGTGGATCGCCGCATCCCTCGGATTCGACGAGGCTGACATCGAGTGGAAGACGATCCCGTCTGCAAACCGCGAGCAGGAACTCGTCAACGGCGGTGTGGACTTCTACGTCGGCACCTACTCGATGACCGACGCGCGCGATGAGGTCATCGACTTCGCCGGCCCGTACTTCATCACCGGTCAGGGACTGCTCGTCGCGGCCGACGATGACTCGATCAACGGACCGGACGACCTGGCCGGCAAGACGACGTGTTCCGTGACTGGTTCCACCCCGCTCCAGCGGATCCGTGAGGAGTACAATGGCGAGGTCACGGAGCGGCAGACGTACTCCGAGTGCGTCGAGCAGCTGCTCTCGGACCAGGTCGACGCCATCACGACTGACGAGGCCATCCTCGCCGGATATGTGGCGCAGGATCCCGACAACCTGAAGCTGACGGGCGAGCCCTTCAGCGAGGAGCGTTACGGCGTGGGCATCGCAGACGGCGACACGGCCCTGCAGGAGCACATCAACACCCTGTTCACCGACGGTGGCGATGTCTGGACGGCGCTGTACGAGGAGTACCTCGAGCCGGCCGGCGTGGAAGCAGAGCAGCCCGCCGTCGACTGATTACCGCTGTCCGGGGCGCCCACAGGGTGCCCCGGACGGATCCCCTCCTTCTGAAGCGCGCACGAGAGGAACCGCATGGGCGCCATCACGAACAACCTCGATCTCTGGGTCGAGGCGCTGCTCGGAACCCTCAAGCTGTTCCTGGCCGGAGGCGCGCTTGCCCTCGTGCTGGGAATCATCGTCGGCGCGATGCGCGTCTCACCGGTGCCGATCGCTCGCGCAGTCGGCACGCTGTACGTCAACACGATCCGCAACACGCCGTTGACTCTTGTGTTCTTCGGCTTCTCGTTCGCCCTGCCGCCTCTGCTCGGCCTGCGCATCGATGCGACTCTTCTCGCGACCTGCGCCCTGGGTATCTACACCGCGACGTACGTCGCCGAGACGATCAGGTCGGGTATCAACACCGTTCCCGTTGGACAGGCCGAGGCCGCCCGCGCGATCGGCCTCAGCTTCGGTCAGGTCATGACCCTCGTGGTCCTGCCGCAGGCGTTCCGCTCCGTGATCCCGCCGATGATGAGCGTCTTCATCGCTCTGCTGAAGAACACGACCGTGGCGGCGGGATTCTCGGTCATGAACCTCGGATCGATGCGCGACTGGCTCAGCGAGCGAGGCGAGAATCAACTCGAGGTGATCCTCTGGGTGATGGTCGCGTTCGTCGGCCTCGTCCTGCTGCTCTCCTGGGCGCAGCGATCACTTGAGAACCGATGGAGGGTGGCGCGATGAGCGGCAGTGTCCTGTACGACGTCCCCGGCCCCCGGGCGATCGCCCGCAACCGCGTCATCGGCGTGATCACGGTCATCGTCGTCATCGCCATCATCGGGTTCTTCGTGTGGCGGCTCATCGCCACCGGTCAGTTCTCGGCAGAGAAGTGGATCGGCTTCACGTACACGCGCATCTGGGAGCAGATCGCGATGGCGACGTTGCGCACGCTCGCGGCGTTCGGAGCTGCCGCTGTCGGCGCGCTAATCCTCGGTTTCGTGCTCGCGATCGGCCGTCTGTCCGACCGCGCCTGGATCCGCTGGCCTGTCACGGTCGTCACCGAGTTCATGCGGGCCGTGCCCGTCCTCGTCATGATGTTCTTGCTCTACTACGGCCTCCCGGTGATCGGGGTGGACATGCCGAGCTACTGGGCTGTCGTCATCGCCCTCATCGCCTACAACGGTTCCGTGCTCGCCGAGGTCATCCGAGCGGGCGTCGAGTCATTGCCCCGCGGACAGGGCGAAGCCGGTTATTCCATCGGCCTGCGCAAGTCCGGGGTGATGCGCCTCATCCTGCTTCCCCAGGCGATCCGCGCCATGATGCCGGTGATCATTTCGCAGCTCGTCGTCACGCTCAAGGACACGGCGCTCGGCTTCATCATCACCTACGAGGAGCTGCTGCTCCTGGCGAAGCAGCTCGGCGCCGCGAACACCATCGGTCGACCCATCGTCCAGATGACGATGGTCGTCGCCGTGATCTACATCGGCATGTGCCTCCTGCTGTCCCTGCTCGCGAAGGTCGCGGAAAAACGGATGAGTCGGTCGCCGAAGGTGCAAGGCGCGGTACAGCATCTTGATGCGGACCCGCGCAAACACGACGGCACGGACACCGAACTGATCGCGGCTCAGCGAGGTGCCGGGAAGTTCGATGGGACGAGTACGGGCTCGGGCCTCGGTCGCTGACGAACCGACTTCATGCGCGTCGAACCGGTCTCCCCGTACCCGCCGTCGACGAGCAGGGTTCTCGAGCAGTGGCTCGACCCGGCGTACGCTGCGCAGGTGAGCCCGTGGGTGCAGACGCGGCTGCGGGAGATCGCGCACGCCAGGGCGATGCGCACGGGCATGTGGTCGGCGCTCCTGAGCCTCGGCGCGTCGGCGGTGGTGTTCGAAGCCGCGCTGTACGCGGTGAACGGCAACCCGCGGATGCTGGTGTGGGCGTTGGCCGGCGCCGCCGTTGTGCTCTTCAGCCTGCTGATGCTTCGCCGAGGGCGCTATCGCCTCGGGCGATCCGGAGTGATCCATACGACGCGCGGCCCGCGGAGTCTGCGGGGAGGGCTTCTCGCCGCTGGCGGGATCTTCCTCGCGATCAACGTCTTCCTGCTCCCGACTCTGGTCAACAGCGGGCGGCTCCTTTCCATCGCCTTCATCGACTTCGGGGCACTGCTCGTGCTGGTCTCGGTGTTCGTCATCCCCGCGACCATCCTCGAACGCGCGAGGCCCACCCTGCGGCGCGCCGCGAAACGGCATCCACGGCTTCTCGACGCTCTCGAGCAGGAGCGATTGCGTTGGCCGACGCGCACCGGCAGCGACATGGTGTTCGGGCCGCTCTGACCCTGCCTCCCCGAGTAGCAGCGACGAATCGCCCCGGTAGACTCGTCTCTCGTGTCTGAGTCTCCCGAAATCACCCCGGAAGCGGTCGAAGCCGCCGTCGCCGCGGCTCTGTCTGCCATCGCCGCAGCCGCCGACACGGCCGAACTGAAGGCAGCGCGCGCAGCCCACGTCGCCGAAGGGTCGCCACTCGCGGTCCTGAACGCCTCGATGCGCCAGGTCGCCCCCGAGAACAAGGCTGCGTTCGGGAAGCTCGTCGGCCAGGGTCGTGGTCAGGTGACGAAGGCCCTCGCGGCGAAGGAGGCCGAGCTCGCCGAGGCCGAGGTCGCCGCGCGGCTCGAGGCCGAGCGCATCGACATCACGGCAGTCCCGTCGCGCACGCGCGTCGGCGCGCGGCATCCGCTCACGCTCCTCCAGGATCAGGTGTCCGACATCTTCGTCGGCATGGGATGGGAGATCGCGGAGGGACCCGAGCTCGAGCACGAGTGGTTCAACTTCGACGCGCTCAACTTCGACGTCGACCACCCCGCTCGCCAGGAGCAGGACACCTTCTACGTCGACCCGACGTCGCGCCACCTCGTGATGCGCACGCACACGAGCCCGGTGCAGGTGCGCTCGATGCTCGACCGCGAACTGCCGATCTACGTGCTGTGCCCCGGCCGCGTCTACCGCACCGACGAGTTCGACGCCACGCACCTGCCGGTGTTCACGCAGTTCGAGGGCCTCGTGATCGACAAGGGCATCACGATGGCGCACCTCAAGGGCACGCTCGACCACTTCGCGAAGCAGCTCTTCGGCCCGGAGGCCAAGATGCGCTTCCGCACGAACTACTTCCCCTTCACCGAGCCGTCCGCCGAGCTCGACCTGTGGCACCCGACCTTCAAGGGCGGCGCGCGCTGGATCGAGTGGGGCGGCTGCGGCATGGTCAACCCGAACGTGCTGCGCGCGGCCGGGATCGACCCCGAGGTGTACAGCGGCTTCGCGTTCGGCATGGGCATCGAGCGGGGCCTGATGTTCCGCAGCGATGTGCAGGACATGCGCGACATGGCCGAGGGTGATGTCCGTTTCAGCGAGCAGTACGGGATGGTGGTGTGATGCGCGTCCCGCTTTCGTGGTTGCGTGAGTACGTCGATGTGGCAGCGGATGCCACGCCCGAGGACGTCCTCGAGGCATTGGTCACCGTCGGCTTCGAAGAGGAGGACGTGCACCGCTTCGAGATCTCGGGTCCCGTGGTCGTCGGTCAGGTCGTCTCGCTCGAGGCGGAGCCGCAGTCCAACGGCAAGACCATCAACTGGTGCCAGGTCGACGTGGGCGAGGCCAACGGCGGTGTCCGCGGGATCGTCTGCGGCGCGCACAACTTCGTCGCCGGCGACAAGGTCATCGTGACGCTTCCCGGCGCGGTGCTGCCTGGTCCGTTCCCGATCGCGGCGCGCAAGACCTACGGTCACGTCTCCGACGGCATGATCGCCTCCGCGCGTGAGCTCGGTCTCGGCGACGAGCACGACGGCATCCTCGTGCTGGCGGATCTCGGCATCGACGCCCCTGTCGGGGCCGACGCCATCGAGCTGCTGGGGCTCGACGACGTCGCCGTCGAGATCAACGTGACCCCGGACCGCGGCTACGCGTTCTCGCTGCGCGGCGTCGCACGTGAGTACTCGCACGCGACCGGCGCGGACTTCCGCGATCCCGCCGAGCGCGACTTCGCCGAACTCCAGCCCGGAAGCGGACACACGGCGATCGTCGACGATCAGGCCCCGGTGCGCGGACGCGTCGGCGCGAGCGAATTCGTCACCCGCGTCGTGCGCGGCGTCGACCCGTCGCGTCCGACCCCGCCGTGGATGATCGCGCGGCTGTCGCTCGCGGGCATGCGCTCGCTCGGTGTGCTGATCGACATCACCAACTACGTGATGCTCGAACTCGGCCAGCCGCTGCACGGCTACGACCTCGACAAGCTCGCGGGGTCCATCACCGTTCGTCGCGCGACGCCGGGCGAGAAGATGACCACCCTCGACGGCGTCGAGCGCACGCTCCACGTCGAAGACCTGCTGATCACCGACGATTCCGGACCGATCGGCATGGCCGGCGTCATGGGCGGCGGCACCACCGAGATGAGCGGCACCACGCAGAACGTGCTCATCGAGGCCGCGATCTTCGATCCGACGACCATCGCGCGCTCCGCACGACGGCACAAACTGCCGAGCGAGGCGTCCAAGCGCTTCGAGCGCGGCGTGGACCCGCTCGTCCCGTTCGTGGCGGCACGGCGCGCGGCCGACCTGATGGTCGAGCTCGCCGGCGGCACACTGACCGAAGAGGGCGGCGCGCTGTTCACCGAGGTCTTCGTATCGGACATCGAACTCCCTGCCGGCTTCGTGCAGGGACTCATCGGCGTCGACTACACGGATGCCGAGATCACCGGTGCGCTGACCACGATCGGGGCTGACGTCTCCCCTTCGGACAGTGGCTGGACGGTGACCCCGCCGACCTGGCGCCCCGACCTCACCGACAAGTGGACGCTCGCCGAGGAGGTCGCCCGCATCCACGGCCTCGACCGCATCCCCTCGGTGCTGCCGACGCCGCCGTCCGGCCGCGGGCTCACCGCGCACCAGCAGGGGCGTCGTCGTGTCGCGGACGCGCTCGCGGCGGCCGGCCTCGTCGAGACGCCGGCCTTCCCGTTCACGACCGAGGCGCAGAACGACCTGCACGGTTCGGCATCCGGCGAGCACCTGCCCAGCATCCGCCTGGCAAACCCTCTCGACGGTCAAGCGCCGTACCTGCGTCGATCCCTCATCCCGGGGCTGCTGCAGACCGCGCACCGAAACATCGCACGGGGCCTGACAGACATCGCCATCTTCGAAACCGGCGTCGTGTTCCTTCCGGAGCCGAGCGTCGAGTACGGCACGGAAGATGTCCCGCCACTGGGCGAGCGTCCGTCCGACGAGAAGCTCGCCGAACTGAACGCCTCGATCCCACCTCAGCACCGGCATGTCGCCGTGCTGCTGACCGGCAACGTCTCGCCGCGCCAACCCGGGCGTCCCGCGGAGCCCGCCGGACTCGCCGAGGCTCTGGACGCCGCGCGCGTGATCGCCGCTGCTGCCGGCGTTGAGATCGAGGTCGTCCAGGCCGAGCGCGCTGCACTTCACCCTGGCCGCACCGGAGCACTTCTCGTCGATGGCGCGGAGATCGGCTACGTGGGCGAGCTGCACCCGGTCGTGGCGGACGACGCCGATCTGCCCGGCCGTGCGACCGTGCTCGAGCTCGACCTCGATCGGATCCTGTCGCTCGCCGGCAGCCGCATCGTCGCCGCGTCGCTGTCGACCTTCACCGCCGCCACGCAGGACGTGTCGCTGACGCTGCCGGCGGAGGTCGCCGCGGGGGACGTGCGCGCGGCTCTCACCGAGGGCGCGGGCAGCCTGCTCGAATCCGTGCGTCTCGTGGACGACTATCGCGGTGACGGCGTGCCGGAGGGCTCGAAGAGCCTTACCTTCGCGCTGCGCTTCCGTGCGGATGACCGTACGCTGACCGCGGCCGAAGCCACCGAGGCGAAGCTCGCCGGCGTGGCTGTCGCCGCCGAGCGATTCGGCGCGGCGATTCGCGATTGAGCGGTCTCGGAGCAGCGCTGCGCGACTGAGCGGTTTCGGAGCAGCGCTGCGCGACTGAGCAGGGCGCTTTTCGAAACAGCGGCGTTCCGTCGAACCGAGGGGGCGCCGGGGTACCGTGGCGGCATGAGCATCCTTCCCCAGGGCACTCCGGCCGCCGTGCCCGATGGCGCGCGACCACTCGGCGAGGGGCCATTTCTTCCGCCCGGCGCGCAGATCGACTGGCACTACCGCAAGCCCGGATGGCAGCCGGGCGAGCCCTCGACGATCTCGCCGATGCGCGTGATACGCGATGACGAGAACGGTCTGGTCGCCTGGCTCGCCCCGGGCACTCTGCAGGAGTCTCAGGGCGCACCCGACGGGCAGCGGGTACGGACTGTTCCGCTCGCTCGGCGCTGGCTCGAGGCTCGGACGCGCATCGTCGAGGAATGGTGGGGTCACGGCGTGCTGCGGATCGCCCCTGCCGGCCTCCCGTGGTCGGTGTGGCTGTTCTGGTCCGACGTCTCGGGCTCCGCATGGACTTTCGCCGGCTGGTACGTGAACCTCGAGAACGCGCATCTGCGCACCGACCACGACACCTACTCGTCCGATCACATCCTCGATGTCGAGATCTCGCCCGACGGCGGCATCCATCTGAAGGACGAGGACGAACTCGCCGCCGCGATCGAGCAGGGAAGGCTCAGCCCCGAGCAGGCCACGCAGATCGAGCGGCACGCGGATGCCGCCATCGCGTCGTTCGAAGTGGGGGACTGGCCCTTCGATGCCGAGTGGCGCGACTGGCGCCCGGATCCGGAGTGGACGGTGCCCGAGCTTGTCGGGCTGGATGAGCTTCGCCAAGGCTGAGCAGCGCATCCCAATCCGGGATGCAGCCGCGTAGACTGCCGTCATGAGCACGCAGATCGCCCTCCGGCTGTCCGACGAGATGGTCGCGGAACTCGACGCCCTGGTATCCGCCGGGGCTGCACCCAGCCGCACCGCACTGGTCTCCGTGGCGATCGCACGGGAACTGCGTCGGAGAGCCGCCGAGCGCGACGCCGAGACTCTCGCCCAGCGTGGCCCGGGGGACGATCTGGACTCTCTCGTCGACTGGACCATCGGCAACATCGCGATCGAGCGTGACGGTGCGTGAGATCTGTCTGGCTCGGCTCGACAAGACGCGTCCCGTGTTGATCCTCACCAGGGATGCGGCTCGGCTGGCGATGACGAAAGTCACCGTGGCACCGATCACCTCCACCGCGAAGGGACTCAGCAGCGAGATTCCTGTGGGGCCGGCGAACGGACTCGACCACGACTGCGCCGTATCGGTCGACAACGTCATCACGGTTCCGGTGTCCGCCCTCGGTCGAACCATCGGGTACCTCTCCGAGAAGCAGGAAGCACAGCTGGCGACGGCGGTGATGCTCGCGTTCGATCTCGACCTCCCCACGCACGTCTGACCGTCCTGCTGTGAGCGGAGCGCTCTTCCCACCGCGGCCGGATGCTGGTGACATGGACCCATGACACACGTGCTGATCCTGGGCGGGACGGGCTGGCTCTCGGGACGCATTGCCCGGCGATGGCTGGATGCCGGTGCTGCCGTGACGTGCCTCGCGCGCGGGGAGCGGGCAGCGCCCGACGGGGCCGAACTCGTACGAGGTGACCGCGACGACCCGGATGCGTATGCCGGAGTCGCCGCCCGCGAGTGGGACCACGTGATCGACATCTCCTCGCGGGCTGTGCATGTCGTCGCGGCCGTGGATGCTCTCGGGGACAGCGCCGGCCGGTGGACTTACGTGTCGTCGGTGTCGGCTTACTCCGATGATGAGACGGTCAGGACGGACGAGACCGCGCCCCGGCATCCTCCCTCCCGCCCGGGTGACGAGTACGAGTACGGTGCGCAGAAGGCTGCGGCCGAGGATGCCATCGGCAGACTCGGTGAGCGCGCGCTCATCGTGCGGCCGGGACTCATCGTCGGAGCGGGCGACGCCAGCGATCGGTTCGGCTACTGGGCGGCGGCATTCGCGAGAGCCGATGGTGAGCCCGTCCTGCTCCCGCCGGTCGACGGCCGCATGGCGCAGGTGATCGACGTCGATGACCTCGCGCGCTACGTCGTGACCGCATCGGCGACGGGAGCGGTCAACGCGACCGGTGATGCGCATCCGCTCGGCGAGGTCCTGGAGGCCGTGCGTGTCGCGGCCGGGCACACGGGCCAGACGGTGACTGCCACGGAGGACTGGCTCGTCGCACACGGCGTGGAGCACTGGATGGGGGAGCGGTCGCTTCCGCTCTGGCTTCCGCCGGAGATGCCGGGTTTCATGACCCGCTCGAACGCGCGGTTCCGTGCGACCGGCGGGTCGCTCCGCCCGCTTGCCGACACCATCGCCGAGGTGCTCGCCGACGAACGCTCCCGCGGAGTGGACCGCGATCGCCGGGCCGGGCTCACGAGGGACGAGGAGCGAGCGCTGCTGGCCGAGCTCGGTCGCTAGACTGCGAGGCAGTGACACGGGGTGCCGCATCCGCGGCTGAGAACAGACCCGTCGAACCTGATCTAGTTCGTACTAGCGAAGGGATGTCGCCCATGAGCGATCGTCTGCGTCCGGAATCCGCCATCGACCTCTCCGCCTCAGCGGGGATCCTGCTGGAGGTGCTACGCGACGCTCCTCCCCTGACGCACTGCATCACGAATGCCGTCGTGACCGGCTTCACCGCGAACGTGCTGCTCGCCGTCGGTGCGGCACCCGCCATGGTCGACATCGTCGATGAGGCCGGGATGTTCGCCGGCGTCGCCTCGGGGCTGCTCGTCAACCTCGGCACGCCAACGCCCGAGCAGCGCGCGGCGAGCCTCGAAGCGGTCGCGGGGGCGACGGCATCCGGTACGCCCTGGGTACTCGATCCCGTGGCCATCGGGGCATTGCCCGTGCGCACGGCGCTCGCGCACGAGCTCGTCACGCACCGGCCGACCGCGATCCGAGGGAACGCCTCGGAGATCCTCGCCCTCGCCGGCCTGAGCGGTGGCGGTCGGGGGGTGGACGCCACCGACACCACGGATGCCGCCGCCGACGCAGCCGTGTCCCTGGCGACCCGGTTCGGGAGCATCGTGGCCGTCTCCGGTCCCGTCGACCTGATCACCGACGGACAGCGGGTGCTGCGTATCGCGAACGGCCACGAGTTGCTCACCCGGGTCACCGGAGGCGGCTGTGCGCTCGGAGCGGTGATGGCGGCATTCCTCGGGGCGGCAAGGGCCACGGAGATCGACCCACTCGCGGCGGTCGCGTCCGCCAGCCTGGTGTACACGGTCGCCGCCGAGAAGGCGGCAACGATCTCGGCAGGACCCGGGAGCTTCGCTGTCGCGCTGCTGGATGCGCTGGCATCCGTGAGCGTGGGCGACGTCGTCACCGCGGCCCGCGTCGAGAGCGGGACGCTGTGAACGCCGACCTCTCGCTGTACCTTGTCACGGACACCGGGCTCTGCGGAGAACGCGGCGTGGTCGAGACCGTCCGTCAGGCAGTCGATGGGGGAGTACGCATCGTGCAGCTGCGCGACAAATCCGCGACCGATGCGGAGGTCGCGGATCAGCTGGTCGAGCTCTCGGAGGTGATCGACGGACGCGCCCTGCTCGTCGTGAACGACCGCCTCGCTGCGGCCGTCGTCGCACGCGAGCGCGGAGCACGCGTCGACGGTGTGCATCTGGGGCAGGGCGACGCCTCCGTGCTCCGTGCGCGCGAGGCCCTCGGCCCCGAAGCCCTGATCGGTCTGACGGCGAACAGCCCGGAGCATCTCGAGGCCGTCAGCGAGCTTCCCTCCGGCACCGTCGACTACCTCGGCGTGGGCGTCATCCGTCCCACCTCGACGAAGCCGGATCACCCGCCGGCCCTCGGCATCGAGGGGTTCCGAGGGTTCGCCGCGCAGAGCCCGCTGCCGTGCGTGGCGATCGGCGGTGTCGGAATCGACGACACCGAGACCCTCCGCGCTGCGGGCGCGGCGGGTCTCGCCGTCGTCTCGGCACTGTGCGCGGCGGATGATCCGCGCCGTGTGGCGGCCGAGTTCAGGCGGCGCTGGCACCAGGGCGCTGTCCCGCGCGTCCTCAGCATCGCCGGCAGCGACCCGTCCGGGGGTGCGGGAATCCAGGCCGACCTCAAGTCGATCGCCGCGAACGGCGGATACGGCATGGCCGCGATCACGGCGCTCACCGCCCAGAACACGGAAGGCGTACGCGGCGTCCACGTGCCACCAGCCGACTTCGTCCGGGCGCAGCTGAAGGCGTTGTCGGATGACATCGTCATCGACGCGGTCAAGATCGGGATGCTGGCCGACGCCGACGTCATCCGCACGGTCGGCGCATGGCTGGACGCCGTTCGTCCGCCGATCGTCGTGCTCGACCCGGTCATGGTTGCGACGTCCGGGGATCGACTGCTCGACCGCGAGGCCGAGGGCGCACTGCGCGAACTGCTTCGCCGCGCGCACGTCGTCACGCCGAACCTCGCCGAGCTCGCCGTCCTCGTCGGTCGTCCGATCGTCGATTGGACGGATGCGCTCGCGGCAGCCGAGGAACTGTCGGCGGAGACGGGAGTCGCAGTGCTCGTCAAGGGTGGTCATCTGGCGGGGGGCGACGCCCCGGATGCGCTGGTCGATGCGGGACGAGAGTGGCGGGAGAACTTCGCGGGCACCCGCATCGACACGCGGAGCACGCACGGTACCGGCTGCTCCCTGTCGTCGGCACTGGCCACGCGGCTCGCGAGGGGCGAGGACGCGTCGACGGCCGTCCGCAGCGCCCGAGCCTGGCTGCGGGAGTCGCTCCGGGAAGGGGAATCGCTGCGGGTCGGGCGCGGACACGGACCGATCAGCCACTTCGCCGGACTGTGGGCGCGCGGTGCGCTCGAGACCCAGCCGAGTACCGAGGAGATCACGACGGACTGGTGGCACCACATCTCCGGCATCCGCACCGCGATCGACGACCTGCCGTTCATCCGCGCGCTCGCCGACGGCACGCTCGACCGCGAACCGTTCCTGTTCTACCTGGCGCAGGACGCGCTGTACCTCCGCGACTACGCGCGGGTCCTGGCCGAGGCGGCGCGGCTGGCGCCCACCTCGGCGGAGCAGGCGTTCTGGGCGAACTCCGCCCACGGCGCGATCGTGGGAGAGCTCGAACTGCATGCCTCCTGGCTGACTCCGACGCAAGGGGTCGGCGAGGCGACCTTCGCGAGCGCGCCCTCGGCGGCGACCACGGCCTACCTCGACCATCTGCGCTCGGTCGCGTTCGGCGGCGAGTATCGCGAGCTCGTCGCCGCGTTGCTGCCCTGCTTCTGGCTCTACACCGACCTCGGGCAGCGGCTGCACGCGGGGGATTTCGGTGTCTATGCCCGCGATGCGCGGCATCCGTACGCTTCATGGCTCGGGACCTACGCCGATCCGGCATTCGCGGAAGCGACCCGGCAGTCGATCGAGTTCGTCACGGCGGCGGCCGCGACGGCGGATCCCGAGACCAGGTCGCGGATGCTCCAGGCGTTCGAGGCGTCGAGCCGGCACGAGCTCGCCTTCTTCGCAGCGCCGATGGAGGTGCGGCCGCTCGTGTGACGGCGCGGATTTGCGGATGCCGCGCCGCCCGCGCTACTGTCGCGACATGCTTTCCGCCGTCATCGCTCCCGCTACGCGGTTCTTGAGCGAGCGCAGCGAGACGAAGGGCGTTCCGAGCGTCATCGTCGTGCGCCGACGCCGCGGCGGCCGCCGACTCTAGGCGACCCTGCATTCCTGCCCGCGCGTGCGCGTGGACGAGTGCCGGTGTCGCCGCCCCGGCCCGCCCATGGTCCCGAGTTCCTCTCGAGGCCCGACCGTTAAGGTAGAAGCATGACGTATTCCGTCGCCGTCTCCGGCGCATCCGGCTACGCAGGCGGCGAGATTCTGCGCCTCCTGGCCGATCATCCCGACATCGAGATCCGCACCGTGACGGCGCACTCGAACGCCGGTCAGCCCCTCGTCGACCACCAGCCGCACCTGCGCTCGCTGGCACATCTGACCCTGCAGGACACGACGCCCGAGATCCTCGCAGGTCACGATGTCGTCTTTCTCGCGCTTCCGCACGGACAGTCCGGTCAGTACACCGACGCCCTCGGTGACGCCCCGCTCGTGATCGACGCGGGCGCCGATCACCGGCTCACGTCGCAGACCGCATGGGACGAGTTCTACGGCGGCATCTTCCACGAGGCGTGGACATACGGGGTGCCCGAGCTGCTCGTCGATGGCGTGAAGCAGCGCGAGCACCTGCGGGGAGCGACCCGCATCGCCGCTCCCGGCTGCAACGCCTCCACGGTGAGCCTCAGTCTCGCTCCGGGGATCGCGGCCGGTGTCATCGCTCCTTCCGACATTGTCTCGGTGCTGGCGGTCGGTCCGTCCGGCGCAGGCAAGAGCCTCAAGACGAACCTGCTGGCGAGCGAGATCCTCGGCAGCGCCAACCCTTACGCGGTCGGAGGAACGCACCGGCACATCCCCGAGATCCGCCAGGCGCTCGCCGCCGCCCTCCCCGCGGCGAGCCCGCACGCCCGCGACGCCGCGGATGCCATCCGCATCTCCTTCACGCCGGTGCTGGTGCCGATGTCCCGCGGCATCCTCGCCACCTCCTCGGCGCCGATCGTCGACGGTGTGAGCGACGGGCAGATCCGTGACGCCTGGCAGACCGCCTATGGCGAAGAGACGTTCGTCCACCTGCTGCCGGAGGGTCGCTTCCCGCGTACCGCCGACGTCCTCGGCGCCAACACGGCCCTGATGGGCCTGGCCATCGACCGCGCGGCGAACCGCGTGACCGTCGTCACCGCCGTGGACAACCTCGTCAAGGGAACGGCGGGCGCCGCCGTCCAATCCATGAATCTCGCGCTCGGTCTCCCCGAAGGCCGCGCTCTCTCAGTCAACGGAGTCGCACCATGAGTGTCACCGCCCCCGCAGGATTCGAAGCGGCCGGAGTCGCCGTCGGGCTCAAGTCCACCGGCAAGCCCGATGTGGCGGTCGTCGTCAACCGAGGCCCGCGCAAGGTCGGCGCCGCCGTCTTCACGAGCAACAGGGCGAAGGCGAACCCGATCATCTGGTCGCAGCAGGTCGTCGCCGACCGCGTCGTCGAGGCCGTGGTACTGAACTCCGGCGGGGCGAACTGCTTCACCGGCAGCTTCGGATTCCAGACCACACATCAGACGGCCGAGAAGGCCGCCGAGCTTCTCGGCGTCAGCGCCGGCGACGTCTTGATCTGTTCCACGGGTCTCATCGGCACCGGTGACGATGTCTTCCGCTCGAAGGTGCTCGACGGCACGGCGCAGGCGATCGCCGCGCTCAGTGCCGACGGCGGGCAGGCCGCTGCAGAGGCCATCATGACCACCGACACGGTCGCGAAGACCGCCGTCGTGTCGCGCGACGGCTGGACGATCGGCGGAATGGCGAAGGGCGCAGGCATGCTCGCGCCCGGGCTCGCCACGATGCTGGTCGTCATCACGACGGATGCCGTCCTCGAGCCGCTCGATGCGGACGCGGCCCTTCGCCGCGCGACCGGCCAGACGTTCGACCGTCTCGACTCGGACGGCTGCATGTCGACGAACGACCAGGTCACGCTGCTCGCCAACGGCGCGAGCGGTGTCGCGCCGGATCTCGACGATTTCGCCGCGGCGCTCACCGAGCTGTCGCAGGAGCTCGCGGTGAAGCTGCAGGGGGATGCCGAAGGCGCGAGCCACGACATCACGATCGAGGTGCAGCAGGCAGCATCCGAGAAGGAAGCGGTCGAGGTCGGGCGATCCGTCGCCCGCAACAACCTCTTCAAGGCGGCGATCTTCGGTAACGACCCCAACTGGGGCCGCGTGCTCGCCGCGATCGGCACCACGAGCGCGCAGTTCGACCCGTACGACGTCGATGTGTGGATGAACGGCGTCCGGGTGTGCAGCGAGGGCGGCCCCGACCGCCCCCGTGAGGAGGTCGACCTCACCCCGCGCGCCACGCACCTGGTGATCGACCTGAAATCGGGCGACGCGACGGCGACGATCCTCACCAACGACCTCACCCACGACTACGTGCACGAGAACAGCGCCTACGCCTCATGACCGACATTCAGGACACACCCGCCGAGGTCGCCGCGCAGAAGGCGACCACGCTCATCGAGTCTCTGCCGTGGCTGAAGAAGTTCCGCGATCAGATCGTCGTGATCAAGTACGGCGGCAACGCCATGGTGTCGGAAGAGCTGCAGGACGCGTTCGCCCAGGACATCGCCTACCTCCGCAACGTCGGAGTGCAGCCGGTCGTCGTGCACGGCGGTGGACCGCAGATCTCCGACATGCTCGGCCGTCTCGACATCCCGAGCGAGTTCAAGGGCGGCTATCGCGTCACCAACACCGAAGCGATCAGCGTCGTGCGCATGGTGCTCACCGGTCAGGTGAACCCGCAGCTCGTGTCGAAGATCAACTCGCACGGTCCGATCGCGACGGGACTGAGCGGAGAAGACGCCGGACTCTTCGGCGGCCGTCGCCGTGGCGTCGTCATCGACGGGCTCGAGGTCGACCTCGGTCGCGTCGGGGACGTCGTCGAGGTCGATCCCACGCCTGTCCTCGACCACCTCGCCGCCGGACGCGTGCCCGTCGTCTCGAGCATCGCTCCTGATCTCGATCACCCGGGACAGTCGCTGAACGTCAATGCGGATGCCGCCGCGGCAGCTCTCGCGGTGGCCCTGAACGCTCGAAAGCTCGTGGTCCTCACCGACGTCCCCGGCCTCTACGCCGACTGGCCGAATCGCGACTCGCTCGTCTCGCATCTGACCGCCCCGGAGCTCATCCGGATGCTGCCGACGCTCGAATCCGGGATGATCCCGAAGATGCGTGCGTGCCTCGATGCCGTCGAAGGCGGCGTGGATGCGGCCGCGATCATCGACGGCCGGGTACCGCACTCGGTGCTCGTCGAACTGTTCACCAGCAAGGGAATCGGAACCGAAGTGGTTCTGGGGAAGTCGGAGGTGACGGGATGACCGTCTGGCAGGACGATGTGGAGCGCGATCTCGTGCAGAACGCGGGGGACCGACTGGCACTGCTCACCCGCGGTGAGGGCTCGTACCTGTGGGATGCCGACGGCCGACGCTATCTCGACTTCCTCGCGGGCATCGCCGTCACCTCGCTCGGACATGCGCACCCGGTGTTCGTCGAAGCGATCTCGAAGCAGGCAGCCACTCTCGCCCATGTGTCGAACTACTTCGCCACGCCGCCCCAGCTCGCGCTGGCGGCACGACTCAAGCGCCTCGCCGGTGCGGGTATCGATGGCCGGGTCTTCTTCTCGAACTCCGGAGCCGAGGCGAACGAGGCTGCATTCAAGCTCGCTCGTCTGCATGGCGGCACCGAGCGCCCGCGCATCCTCGCTCTCGATAACGGCTTCCACGGTCGCACCATGGGCTCGCTCGCGATGACGGCGAAGGCGTCGATGCGGGCACCGTTCGAGCCGATGCCCGGTGGTGTCGAGCACATTCCCGCCACCCTCGAAGCGCTCGAGGCAGCCATGGATGACCGCGTCGCCGCGATCATCGTCGAGCCGATCCAGGGTGAGGCCGGTGTCGTGGAGCTCCCCGAGGGGTATCTGGCCGCAGCCCGCTCCTTGACGCTGGCGCACGGCGCCCTCTTGATCGTCGATGAGATCCAAACCGGCGCGGGACGCACCGGTGCCTGGTTCGGGTTCAGCCACGAGGGCATCACGCCCGATGCGATCACCCTCGCGAAGGGGATCGGCGGCGGCTTCCCGATCGGCGCTCTGGTCACCTACGGCGCCGCCAGCGCGTTGTTCACTCCGGGGTCGCACGGCTCGACGTTCGGCGGCAACCCGCTCGCGACCGCTGTGGCCGACGCGGTGCTGGCCGAGATCGAACACGCCGGGCTCGTCGAGAACGCGGCCCGCCGCGGGGAGGAGCTGCGCGAGACCATCGTCGGCCTCGACTCGCCGCTGATCTCCGCCGTGCGCGGGCGCGGCCTGCTGATCGGTGTGGCGCTGACCGCGCCCGTGGCCGGAGCGGTCGTGGCCGCGGCGCAGGAACGCGGTCTCATCGTCAATGCCGCCAACCCCGAGACGGTGCGCATCGCGCCCGCGCTGAACATCGGTGACGACGAGCTCGTCGAGTTCCGCGACCTGTTCGCCACCGCGCTCGCCGACGTTTCAGCAACTCTTGCCGGAAAGGCTTCCGTATGACCCGCCACCTGCTGCGTGACGACGACCTCACGCCCACCGAGCAGGCGGAGATCCTCGATCTCGCGCTGGAGCTGAAGAAGGACCGCTGGGCGGACAAGAGCCTCGCAGGCCCGCAGACCGTCGCGGTGATCTTCGACAAGTCCTCCACGCGCACACGAGTGTCGTTCGCGGTCGGCATCGCCGATCTCGGTGGCTCGCCGCTCATCATCTCGACGGCGAACAGCCAGCTCGGCGGCAAGGAGACCCCGTCCGACACAGCACGCGTTCTCGAGCGCCAGGTCGCCGCGATCGTCTGGCGCACCTACGCGCAGTCCGGCCTCGAGGAGATGGCGGAGGGCACGCGCGTTCCCGTGATCAACGCCCTCTCGGATGACTTCCACCCGTGCCAGCTGCTGGCCGACCTGCTCACGATCCGTGAGCACAAGGGCGCGCTGAAGGGCCTCACGCTCACCTTCTTCGGAGACGGCCAGAGCAACATGGCGCACTCCTACGCCCTGGCCTGTGTCACCGCGGGCATGCATGTGCGGATCGCGTCACCCGCGGACTACGCGCCGCGTGCCGATGTCATCGAGGCGGCGGACCGTCGCGCGGCGGAGACCGGCGGCTCGATCGCGCTGTACACCGACGCGGTCGAGGCGGCGGCAGGTGCCGATGTCGTCGTCACCGACACCTGGGTGTCGATGGGCAAGGAAGAGGAGAAGCTCGCGCGTATCCGCGATCTCGGCGGGTACAAGGTCACGCCCGAGACGATGACTCTCGCCGACCCCGAGGCGATCTTCATCCACTGCCTTCCCGCTGATCGCGGCTACGAGGTCGACTCGACCGTGATCGGCGGGCCGCAGAGCGTCGTCTGGGACGAGGCAGAGAACCGCCTGCACGCGCAGAAGGCGCTTCTCGTCTGGCTGCTCGGCAAGAAGGACGCCTGATGACCGACTCGACGCACGAAGGCACGAACGAGGGTGCGCTCTGGGGCGCGCGCTTCGCCACCGGTCCCTCGCCGGAGCTCGTGGAGCTGAGCCGCTCGACGCACTTCGACTGGATCCTCGCGCCTTACGACATCGCCGGCTCCCATGCTCATGCGAAGGCGCTCGCCGCTGCCGGATACCTGGAGCCGGACGAGGCCGAGCGGATGCATGCCGGCCTGGATGCCGTCGCCCGCAAGGTCGCAGACGGCACGCTTCTGCCGGTCCCGACCGACGAAGACGTGCACGGTGCGCTCGAGCAGGCCCTGATCGCTGAGCTCGGACCGGAGCTCGGAGGCCGCCTCCGCGCCGGCCGCAGCCGCAACGACCAGATCGCGACACTCGTCCGGATGTACCTGATCGATCACGCGCGGGTCATCGCTCGCGACATCCTGCGCGTGATCGACGCACTGGTCTCCCAGGCAGAGGCGCACCCCGATGCGATCCTTCCTGGACGCACACACCTGCAGCACGCGCAGCCGGTCCTGCTGGCACATCATCTGCAGGCGCATGGCTGGCCGCTGGTGCGAGAACTCGAACGGCTCGTCGATTGGCGTCGCCGCGCCGGGGTGTCGCCCTACGGCGGAGGAGCACTCGCGGGATCGACCCTCGGTCTCGACCCCGCGCTCGTCGCGACCGAGCTCGGTCTCGACCGCCCCGCGGAGAACTCCCTCGACGGCACGGCCGCGCGTGATGTGGTGGCGGAGTTCGCCTTCATCACGGCCATGACGGGAGTCGACATCTCGCGTCTCGCGGAGGAGATCATCCTCTGGAACACGCGGGAGTTCGGTTTCGTGACGCTCGACGACGGCTACTCGACCGGGTCGAGCATCATGCCGCAGAAGAAGAACCCCGACATCGCCGAGCTCGCTCGCGGCAAGTCCGGTCGGCTCATCGGCAACCTGTCCGGTCTGCTGGCGACGCTCAAGGGTCTGCCGCTCGCATACAACCGCGACCTGCAGGAGGACAAGGAGCCGGTCTTCGATTCCGTCCAGACGCTCGAGGTGCTGCTTCCTGCTTTCGCGGGCATGATCGCGACGCTGCGCTTCGACACCGAGCGGATGGCGGCTCTTGCGCCGCAGGGCTTCTCGTTGGCGACGGACGTCGCGGAGTGGCTCGTGAAGCGGCGGGTGCCGTTCCGCGACGCCCACGAGATCTCCGGTGCTCTCGTGCGTGCGTGCGAGGAGCGGGGGATCGGACTCGAGGACGCCTCCGACGAAGTGCTGTCGTCGGTCTCGCCGCACCTCGTGCCGGCGGTCCGCGAAGTGCTGACGATCGAGGGGTCTGTGGCGTCGCGCACCGGGGTCGGAGGGACGGCGCCCGTGCGGGTCACCGAGCAGCGTGCCGAACTCGTGGCGCGCGCGCAGGCCGCGGCGCACGCCCTCGGTCTGTAGGCCGCGGCGCGGACGTCGTTTCGCGGAGCAGGTGACGTTTCGCGGAGTCAGTGCAGGTCGACGTCAGCCGGTGACCGTGTCCATCCGGTGAAACGCGCGGTGAACCCGGGGCGGGTGGGGGCGGCGATGAGGGGACCGGCGGATGCTGCGGACGCACCGTCGAACGGGGCGACGCGGACCAGTCGCCAGGGGCCGTCGTCAGCGCGAGCGCGGACGATCAGGGCATCCTTCCACCGGCTCACACGCACGGTGATCTCGCTTTCGAACCATTCGTCGACGTGGCCGACCGACCAGTCCGAGCCGACCGCGGTGACGACAGCGCCGAGACCGAGGTGGTCATCTGCGAACTCGATGCCGGCTTTCATCCAGTGCTCGTCATCGATCCGGACGAAGATCCCGGCCTGATCGAACTGCCCTTCCCAGGGTGCGCGGAACGACACCTCCATCGCCTCGCCCACGGCGAGCGGGGCGAGCAGCGCATGCTCGGTGTCATGCACGAAGCCGTACGCGGTGTGCCGCCAGGCGTCGCTGCTCTCGACTGCGGTCACCTCCAGATGGTCGGCGCTTTCGATGGCGGAGTGCGGGGCGTTGGTCCAGGTCCCGGTCTCCCAGGTGATGATGTCCGATTCAGGCATGTTCCCAACATATAACCAATGAAGGCATAAAGCGAAGTTATGCGTGATATGGTTATGCCATGGTCATCGCCGTACTCGCTGACATCGTGGGCTCTCGCAAGCTCGACGATCGCAGCGCTGCTCAGCAGGTGCTGGACGACACCATCGCCCAGGTCGAATCCGACCTGCCCCTTGCCGCTCGGCCGCTCACCCCCACGGTGGGCGATGAGCAGCAGGGTGTCTACGAGCACCTCGACGACGCGATGGTCTCCCTCCTGATGATCCAGCTGCGCCTGCCTGAGGGGATCGGCTTCCGGTTCGGCATCGGAGTGGGAGAGGTGTCCGCCGTCGAATCCGTGCACGGGGAACTCGCCGACGGTCCAGGGTGGTACGCCGCCCGGGCGGCGATCGACACCGTGCACGCCCGAGAAGGGCGCGCCATACCGCGCGCACGCACCTGGATTGTCGGAGCCCCGGGGCAGGATGAGATCATGGAGAGCACGATCGCCGCATCGAACGCCTACCTGCTCGTGCGTGACGAGCTCGTCGGCGCGATGAGTGAGCGCGAACGCCGCCTGACGTACGGTCGCCTCATCGGCAGATCGCAGCACGAGCTCGCCGAAGAAGAGGGCATCACCCAGCCGAGCGTCTCGAAGTCGCTGCGCAGCGCCGGTGCGGCTGCACTCCTCGAAGGCGTCGCCGCTCTGCGGGGAGGAACCGCATGATCATCGCGGGATTCGCGCTCCTCGCCGTCGGA
>JAESFY010000175.1_pt1 | contig 25710 bp, 26 predicted proteins | sample 9266201 | NCBI WGS metagenome assembly JAESFY01 (sample SAMN14515071, study PRJNA621656) | algae metagenome | isolation source: Nodosilinea sp. WJT8-NPBG4 and co-occurring heterotrophs from soil, lower... | place: USA: Pinto Basin, Colorado Desert, California | collected 2006-05-27 | reverse complement strand
GAGATCGTGGGATCAGAAGATGATGCGCGCCATCTCGCCGAGGAAGTCGAGACCCTGCAGCTGGGCCATCACGATGATGACGGCGTAGGCGAGGATGGTCGCCAACGGAACCCAGACCATGAGCTTGTCCGCACGCTCTCGCGTCTTCTCGTTCTGCGTGAACGTGCCGTTGCGGGTGAGATGAAGCATCGTCGCGAAGAAGGTCGGGATCGTCACAGCCCAGGTCACCATGCACCAGGGGCACAGGACTCCGAGGTTCGATGCGTACAGGCTCTGGCCGATGAGCCAGCACACGAGCCCGAATGCGAACGTGATGCCGGCGCCGAATACGGCCCAGAACCAGCGGGGGAATCGCGCTCCGGCGAGGATCGCGACGCCGACGACCAACGGTGCCATCCATCCGGTCAGTCCGAGCAGGGGGTTGGGGAAACCGAAGATCTCACCCTGCCACGAGCCGAGGTTCTTGCTGCACTGGATGAAGGGGCTCACGTCGCAGGCGAGCGCATCGGTGGGGTTCTCGAGAAGGACGAACTTCTCGACGGTCAGCTGGAAGGCGGCGAACCAGCCGATGACGCTCGCGATGATCAACCACACGGCATAGACGACGGGGCGGGTGCGCTGCTCGCTCATGTGTGGATTGTCTCAGTGATCACTATGTATCGGGCGTGAGCGCGCCGGAGAAAACGACTCGGAGTCCCGACGATGCCGCGAACCGACGCACTTGGTGCGATAATGGCCTGTGATGCATCGCTCGACCCCGTCGTGGTGGGCATCGACGCAGACTTCGGGGCCGTATGCCCCTCGTGATCAGAGCCATGAGCCGGTCGCACACCGAATGAGTTCGCGGCACCTGCGGGTGCCGCATGAGAGTTAGCGGAACACGAAGTGTCCGCGCGAGGAGCAAGCCAGAGATGGCCGATGAGAACAATGACTACGACGCCCCTACCCTCGACTTCGCTGCGGATGCTGACGCACCCGCAGAGGTAGTCGCCGACGCTCCGGAGACCGACGGCTCGTCGGACGCCCCGGAGAGCGGCGCGGGTTCGACCGCTGCGATTTCCCCGGCTGAGGCCTCTGCTGAGGAGGCTCCTGCTGAGGACGCCCCTGCTGAGGACGCCCCTGCCGAGGACGCCCCTACCGAGGAAGCTCCTGTTGAGGAGGCTCCTGTTGAGGAGGCTCCTGTTGAGGAGGCTCCTGCTGAGGAGGCTCCTGCCGAGGAAGCTCCTGCCGAGGAGGCTCCTGCTGAGGAAGCTCCTGCTGAGGAGGCTCCTGCAGCCGACTCCTCTGCCGAAGAGACCGCTGCCGAGACTGCTCCGGAAAAGCCGGAGGCTCCGGGGCCCCTCACCGCTGTGTCCCTGGGACTGCTCCCCGAGGTCTTCGTCTCTCAGGTCTCGACGCAACTGCACTTCTATGCCCCCGAGGTTCTGCCCCTTCCCTCTCGCCCCGGCCGCGAGCGTGTGTTCGACCGCATCGCCGAGCGCGAGCCGGAAGAGCCGGCCGGCCGCCGTGGCCGTCGTCGTCGCGGCGGTTCCGACGATGTCGACCCGCGTGAGCCGCGCGAGCCGCGTGAGCAGCGTGACGAACCGCGCCAGTCCCGCCAGCGCGTCGTCGAGTACATCACCGAACCCAAGGCGATCAAGGGGTCGACGCGCCTCGAGGCGAAGAAGCAGCGCCGTCGCGACGGACGGGATGCCGGTCGCCGGCGTCCGGTCGTCACCGAGGCCGAGTTCCTCGCGCGTCGTGAATCGGTCGACCGCAAGATGGTCGTCCGTTCCAAGAACGGCCGGACGCAGATCGGCGTCCTCGAAGACGGTGTGCTCGTCGAGCACTACGTCGCGCGCAACCAGGATGCCTCGCTGATCGGCAACGTCTACCTCGGCCGCGTGCAGAACGTGCTGCCGAGCATGGAGGCCGCGTTCGTCGACATCGGCCGTGGCCGCAACGCCGTGCTCTACTCCGGTGAGGTCGACTGGGACGGCGTCGAGACCGGCAACCAGCCGCGTCGCATCGAGCTCGCGCTCAAGGCGGGCGACCGAGTCCTGGTGCAGGTCACCAAGGATCCGATCGGCCACAAGGGTGCCCGTCTGACCAGCCAGATCTCGCTCCCCGGTCGCTACCTCGTGTATGTGCCGGGCGGATCGATGAACGGCATCAGCCGCAAGCTGCCCGACAACGAGCGCACGCGCCTGAAGCGCATCCTCAAGGAGGTCCTTCCCGAGTCCTCCGGTGTGATCGTCCGCACCGCGGCCGAAGGCGCCACCGAAGACCAGCTCACCCGTGACGTTCAGCGTCTGACCAGCCAGTGGGAGCACATCCGCACGCAGGTCGAGAACCAGCAGGCACCTGCGCTGCTGCACGCCGAGCCCGACCTGCTCGTCAAGATCGTACGTGACGTCTTCAATGAGGACTTCACGAAGATGCTCATTCAGGGCGAGGAGGCTCAGCGCACGATCCGCGCCTACCTCGAGAGCGTCGCTCCCGACCTTCTCGAGCGCGTCGAGTCGTACGAGGACGAGACCGATCCGTTCGATGCGTTCCGGATCACGGAGCAGATCGAGAAGGCGCTCGACCGCAAGGTGTGGCTGCCTTCGGGAGGCTCGTTGGTCATCGACCGCACAGAGGCCATGACCGTCGTCGACGTCAACACGGGCAAGTTCGTCGGCTCAGGGGGAAACCTCGAGGAGACCGTCACCAAGAACAACCTCGAGGCCGCCGAGGAGATCGTCCGTCAGCTGCGTCTGCGCGACATCGGCGGCATCATCGTCGTCGACTTCATCGACATGGTGCTCGAGTCCAACCGGGACCTGGTGCTGCGTCGCCTGATCGAGTGCCTCAGCCGTGACAGGACGAAGCACCAGGTCGCCGAGGTGACGTCGCTCGGTCTCGTGCAGATGACCCGCAAGAAGCTCGGACTCGGCCTGCTCGAGACGTTCAGCGAGGCATGCGACGTGTGCGCCGGCCGCGGCGTCATCGTCCACCACGACCCGGTCGTCAAGCACCGCGCCAGCAGCAACGGCAATGGCAACAGCAACGGCAACTCGCAGTCCAACCGTCGCCAGCGCGGCGGCAACGGCCAGGCCCAGAACTCGGCTCCGGCCGCGGTGACGACGCACAGCATCCCCGAGGGAGCGAAGTCCGCGCTGGCGCAGATCGCCGCCTCGACGCGCACTCCGAACTCCGACGAGTCGACGGAGGCCGTCGTTCCCGCGGGGGAGACGACGGAAGCGCCCGCGGCTCAGGATCGCGCGAAGAAGCCACGCAAGAAGCGCGGGGCCGACCGCAAATCTCCGAAGTCTCCGGCCGAGGCGCTGCTCGATTCGGTGCTCGACGCCCTCCCCGAGCCGAAGGCGCCGGGTCAGGGTCGCGGTCGTCGTCGTGTCTCGACGGCTGCCCTCACCGGCACGCCCGTCTCCGTGAACTCGGAGTCGTCAGCGCCGGTCGCGGGCGGGGATCCGCAGTCCTGAGGCGATCAGTCGCCTGACCAGCTCCTTGCCGCCGACGTGCTGTGCGCCGGCGGCAATGAGCCGGGGGATGAGCTCTTCAGGCACGTCGTAGTGGTCGAGGTCGAAGGCGCGCGCAGGCACGTCGTGCGACCTTGCGAAGGCGTGCAGCTCCTGCAGGCTGTCGTCGCTCACGAGGTGAGCCCACAGGCGCCCGTGCGCGGGCCACAGCGGGTCGTCGACGAGAACGGTCATCTCGTCAGCCTATGGCCGGACACACCAGGCGGCGCGTTTTGCCACAGTGTCCTGCATCCGGTAAAGTAGTCCCTTGGTGCGTATGCCGCGTCGTCCTAGACGGTCGAAGCGGAGAGTCTTGCGTTCGTGCCCGTCGCCCAGCGTCGCATGCAAGCAACAGTCTTCCCGTGAGATCTCGGAGCCGCGAGCTCCCCAACGAAACAGGTATGAAGTGGTTTACGCAGTAGTGCGCGCCGGTGGGCGGCAGGAGAAGGTCGAGGTCGGCACGATCGTTCAGCTCGACCGTGTCAAGGCTGCCCAGGGCGAGAAGATCGAGCTGGCCGCAGTGCTGCTCGTCGACGGCGCCTCGGTGACCACCGACGCTGACTCGCTGGCAAAGGTCAAGGTCACGGCAGAGGTCATCGGCAACCTCCGCGGCCCGAAGATCATCATCCAGAAGTACAAGAACAAGACCGGCTACAAGAAGCGCCAGGGCCACCGTCAGGAGCTCACGCGCGTCAAGATCACCGGCATCAAGTAAAGACCGAGGAGACCAGGACATGGCACATAAAAAGGGCGCAAGCTCCACCCGTAACGGTCGTGACTCCAACGCTCAGCGACTTGGCGTCAAGCGCTTCGGTGGACAGCAGGTTCTCGCCGGCGAGATCATCGTCCGCCAGCGCGGCACGCACTTCCACCCCGGCGTGAACGTCGGCCGCGGTGGCGACGACACGCTGTTCGCTCTGGCCGCCGGTGCGGTGCAGTTCGGCGCGAAGGGCGGCCGCAAGGTCGTCAACATCGTCGCCGCTGCTGAGTGATCACAGCACGACAGTAGTCATCCGATTCGGGGCGGGCTTCGGCCCGTCCCGAATTTGCGTTCCAGGCCGAATCTGCATCCCAGGCCGAATTCTTTATTGAGGAGAGAGACATGGTCAGTTTCGTCGACACCGTGACGCTTCATCTGCGTGCGGGCAAGGGCGGCAACGGCTGTGTCTCGGTGCACCGCGAGAAGTTCAAGCCGCTCGGCGGTCCGGACGGCGGCAACGGCGGCGACGGCGGGGATGTCGTGCTGGTCGCCGATCCGCAGGTCGGCACACTCCTGTCGTACCATCACTCGCCGCATCGCAGCTCCGGCAACGGCGGCCCGGGCATGGGTGATCACCGTTCCGGCTTCCTCGGCGAGACGCTGGAGCTCCCGGTCCCCGTCGGCACCGTCGTGAAGAACACGGCCGGCGAGGTCCTGATCGACATGATCGACCCGGGGGAGCGCTTCGTCGTCGCGATGGGGGGGTTGGGCGGGCTCGGCAACGCCGCCCTCGCGACTCCCAAGCGCAAGGCGCCCGGATTCGCCCTGCTCGGAACCCCCGGATACGAGGGCGACGTCGTCCTCGAGCTCAAGACCGTCGCCGACATCGCGCTCGTCGGCTACCCGTCCGCGGGCAAGTCGAGCCTGATCGGCGCGATCTCCGCCGCGCGGCCGAAGATCGCCGACTATCCGTTCACCACGCTGCATCCGAACCTCGGCGTCGTGCAGTCGGAGAACTTCCGCTACACCGTCGCCGACGTGCCGGGCCTCGTCGAGGGCGCGAGCGAGGGACGCGGACTCGGCCTCGAGTTCCTGCGCCATGTCGAGCGCTGCACCGCGCTGCTGCACGTGCTCGACTGCGCCACCCTCGAGCCCGGTCGCGACCCGATCTCGGATCTCGACGTGATCCTCGGCGAGCTCGGAGCCTACGTGGTGCCCGAAGGACAGACACCACTGCTCGAGCGTCCGCAGATCATCGCCCTGAACAAGATCGACGTGCCGGAGGCCCGAGATCTCGCCGAGATGGTGCGTCCCGACCTGGAAGCCCGCGGCTTCCGCGTGTTCGAGATCTCCACGATCTCTCACGAAGGCCTTCGCCCGTTGACTCTGGCCCTCGGCGAGCTCGTCGACAAGCACCGCGCCGAGGCGGCCGTCGAGGCTCCCAAGGAGCGCGTCATCATCCGTCCGCGCCGCTCGAAGAAGGAATTCAGCATCCGCGTCGAGGGCGGCACCTACGGCAACGTGTACCGCATCATGGGCGAGAAGCCGGTGCGCTGGGTCCAGCAGACCGACTTCCAGAACGAGGAAGCCGTCGGCTTCCTCGCCGATCGGCTCGAGAAGCTGGGCGTCGAGGACGAGCTCTTCCGCGTCGGCGCCGTGCAGGGGTCGACCGTCGTCATCGGCGAGGGCGACAGCATCGTCTTCGACTGGGAGCCGACGATGAGCTCCGCCGCAGAGCTGATGGCTGCGCCTCGAGGAACAGACCCGCGTCTCGCGCCGAACGATCGCCGCACGACGACCGAGCGTCGCGCGACGTACTACGAGCGCATGGATGCCAAGGCCGCTGCCCGTGCGGAGGTGGAGGCTCAGCGCCTCGCGGCATACCGCGAGGAAGGCGAGTGACCGCCCGCACCCGCGCAGACCTCGCCTCGGCGTCCCGCATCGTCGTGAAGGTGGGGTCGTCCTCCATCAGCGGAGAGTCGTCCTGGCGCATCCCCGTGCTGGTCGAGGCGCTGGCTGCCGCGCATGCCCGCGGGGCCGAGGTGGTCCTGGTCTCTTCCGGCGCCATCGCCACCGGCATCCCGTTCCTGCGTCTCGATGCCCGTCCGACCGATCTCGCGACGCAGCAGGCCGCTGCCGCCGTCGGGCAGAACATCCTCGTCTACCGGTACCAGGAGTCGCTGCGCCCGTTCGACATCGTCGCGGGGCAGGTGCTGCTCACGACCGGCGACCTGGAGAACCCGATGTCGCGCTCGAACGCCCGCCGTGCCATGGAACGGCTCCTGGGCCTGCGCATCCTCCCCATCGTCAACGAGAACGACACCGTGGCGACGCAGGAGATCCGCTTCGGTGACAACGACCGGCTCGGCGCCCTTGTCGCCCAGCTGATCGAGGCCGACGCGCTGATCCTGCTCAGCGACATCGAGTCGCTCTACACGAAGCCGCCGTCCGATCCGGGTGCGGTTCCCATCGACATCGTGTCACCGGATGCCGACCTCACCGGTCTGGAGTTCGGCGCGACCGTCGTCAACAGCGTCGGCACCGGGGGAGCGGCGACCAAGGTGTCGGCTGCGCGTCTGGCCGCGGCATCCGGAATCGGCGTCCTGGTGACCAGTGCCGATCTTGTCGACCGCGCCCTCGCGGGGGCCGACATCGGCACCTGGTTCGAACCGGCGATCTCCTAAACTGGGCGGATGACCGACCAGACCCCGCAGGTGCGCCTGGAGCGCGCCAAAGAGGCGTCTCGCGCCACCGCCGCTCTCACGAGCGACGAGAAGGAGCGCGCCCTCGAGGCCATTGCCGTGGCCCTCGAGCAGAACGCCGCCGGCATCATCGAGGCGAACGCTCACGACATCGCACGGGGGCGCGAAGAAGGGATGGGCGACTCGCTCATCGACCGCCTACGACTCGACGAGAAGCGCGTGGCCGCGCTCGCGTCGGCCGTGCGCCAGGTGGCGGCTCTTCCCGACCCGGTCGGTCGGGTCGTGGGTGGGCACCGGATGCCGAACGGCGTGGCTCTGGAGCAGGTGCGGGTGCCGTTCGGTGTGGTCGGCGCGATCTACGAGGCCCGCCCGAACGTGACGGTCGACATCGCCGCTTTGGCGCTGCGATCGGGGAACGCGGTCGTGCTGCGCGGCGGGAGTGCGGCTCGCGACTCGAACACCGTGCTCGTCCAGATCATGCGGAACGCGCTGGAAGGCGCCGGCATCACGGCCGAGGCCATCCAGTCCGTCGACGACTTCGGGCGCGAGGGCGCCAAGGCACTCATGCACGGTCGTGGCTTCGTCGACGTGCTCGTGCCGCGCGGGAGCGCAGGCCTGATCGAGACCGTCGTCACGGAGTCGACTGTCCCTGTCATCGAGACCGGTGCGGGCAACGTCCATATCCTGCTCGACGAGACCGCGCCTGACGACTGGGCGCGCGACATCGTGGTCAACGCCAAGGTCCAGCGACCCAGCGTCTGCAACGCGGTCGAGACGGTACTCGTGCATAGGCAGGCGGCGCCGCGGCTCATCCCGCTCGTCGCGAGCGCGCTGCAGAGCGAGGGCGTGGCCATCCACGGCGACGACATCGTCGCCGGCCTCGTCTCGAACGTCATCCCCGCCACCGAAGAGGACTGGGAGACCGAGTACCTGAGCCTCGACATCGCGATGAAGGTCGTCGACTCCCTCGACGACGCGCTCGACCACATCCGCAGATACAGCACCGGACACACCGAGTCGATCATCACCACCGATTCGCGTAACGCGGAGCGCTTCCTCGCCGAGGTCGACTCCGCCGTCGTGATGGTGAACGCGTCCACGCGCTTCACCGACGGGAGCGAGTTCGGCTTCGGCGCCGAGGTCGGCATCTCCACCCAGAAGCTGCACGCGCGGGGCCCGATGGGGCTCTCCGAGCTGACCAGCACGAAGTGGCTCGCGCGTGGGTCGGGGCAGACCCGCGGCTGAGGGCTAGACTGGGGGACGCTGTACCGCTCAGGATCCCGCACAGCACGCCACGAAACGGAGTCAGGATGAACCTCGTCGCACAGATCGCGATGGCCGCCGCCGAAGCCGAGCACCATGGCAATGTCGCGCTGGAAACGCTGATCTTCGGGGTCATCGCGGCGATCGTGTTCGCTTTCCTGGGCCTGGTGACCCTGTCGTACAAGAACGTCGCCAATCGTCATTCGGCCAAGGCCGAGGCGTGGGCTGCGAAGCACGGCAAGGACGGACACGAGGCAGGACACGGCCACTGAGCCTGATGATGACCTCGCCCTCATGAACACTGCTGCGACCACGCGCACCTCGCGCATCGGCGTGATGGGCGGAACGTTCGACCCCATCCATCACGGCCACCTGGTCGCAGCGAGCGAGGTCGCGCACTCGTTCGATCTGGACGAGGTCGTCTTCGTCCCGACGGGACATCCGTGGCAGAAGTCGGATGTGACGCCGAGCGAGCATCGCTATCTCATGACGGTGATCGCGACGGCGTCGAACCCGCAGTTCACCGTGAGCAGGGTCGACGTCAACCGGGAGGGCCCGACCTACACGATCGACACGCTTCGCGATCTGAAGCGCGAACGGCCGGACGCGGAGCTCTTCTTCATCACCGGAGCGGATGCCGTAGCGCAAATTCTCAGTTGGAGGGACCATGATGAGTTGTGGGAGTTGGCCCACTTCGTCGCGGTCTCCCGCCCAGGACACGTCCTGAGCACGGACGGCCTCCCGAGCGACAATGTCAGCCAGCTGGAGGTGCCGGCGCTGTCGATATCCTCGACCGACTGCCGTGGACGCGTTCGCGACGATCAACCGGTCTGGTATCTGGTCCCCGACGGAGTCGTTCAGTACATCGCGAAGCATCATCTGTATCGGAGCAAGGCATGAGTACTTCGGATCAGCAAGATCACGGTCCGCTGACGCGCAAGCAGCTGCGGGAGATCCGCCTGACGGGTTCCACGCCCGTGATCACACCGGAGGAGGCCGCCGCCGCGGCCGAAGCGGCCCCGCCTGCGCCACCGGTGCCCCCTGCAGCCACGCCGGCAGAGCCTGAGCCCGTCGAGCCTGCGCCCGTCGAGCCTGCGCCGGCTGACCCTGCGCCGGCTGAGTCTGCGCCGGCTGAGTCTGCGCCGGCCGCGGTCGTCGAAGAGCCGAGCGCCGCCGGCGGCGCTCGGCTGACCCGCCGACAGGTCCGCGAGCAGGAGCGGGTCAGGACCGGCTCGGTCTCTGTGATCGGAGCCGGCGACGGCGAGCCGGACAGCGGCGCGACAGCATCCGACGCGAGCGAAGTCCCCGCGGCCGAAGAGGCCTCTGCGACCGAAGAAGCTCCTGTCTCAGACGAGGCCACCGTAGAGGAAGAAGCCCAGGTCGAGCAGACTTCCGGGCTCGTGTCCGGACTTCCGGAATTCACCGCCCCCGCGCCCTCCGACACCGCGGGTGATGACGATGACATCGACGATGAGATCGTCCTCGAGCCTGTCCCGGCGTCCGACGCCGTCGACGATGGCGACGTCATTCCGCTCGAGGTCACCGAGGACCAGGCGGACGCCGAACCTCGGGATGATGTGGCTGCCGTGCTCGGTTTCCCCGGGGATACCGAGCACGGCAGCGACGCCCGCGACGATGATGTGCTGGCTGACGTCGACGACGCGAATGACGACGATGTCGTCGATGATCCTCGCCCCACGGTCAACTCCGCGTTCGGAGAGGGACTGCTCACGAATGCTCCCGAGACTGAGGCGCACGCCCCGTTCCGCCCGTCCTTCGATGAGCTGCTCACCGTCGGCGACTCGACTGGATCGCAGCACTCCGCGCCGAACGCGCTGATCTTCACGCCGTCGCCGGGAGAAGGGTCGCTCTCGGGCCCTGTCGCCTCCACGGGCGAAATCCTCGTGACCGGCTCTTACGAGCTTCCACGCGGCCTCGGCTCGCAGGGGCATGCTCACGGCACGACCGACGGCAAGGACATCGACGCCGTCCTCATCGACGGAGAGCTGGCGCCGTCATCCTCGCCGACCCCGATCGCCGCGAGCGCCGCAGTCAGCACCATCAAGCCTGCGGGCGAAGTCATCCGGCCTCCCGCTCCCGAAAAGGGCAACCGACTCTTGCTCATCCTGGCGATCGTGGCCGGAGGTCTCGCCCTCGCGGTGGGCACCGCGGTCATCGTCGCCTTCTCAACGAATGTGTTCTGATGCAATCACCTGAAACTGCCGAAGAGATGCTGCGTCTCGCCGCACAAGCCGCTGTCGACAAGGGCGGTGAGGACCTCGTCGCGCTCAACGTCTCCGAGCCGCTGCCGCTGGTGGACATCTTCCTGCTCGTCACCGGGAACAGTGAGCGGAACGTCGCCGCGATCGCCGACGAGATCGAGGACCGGCTGATCGAGTCGGGACACAAGCGCGTGCGCCGCGAAGGGCGCGCCGAGTCGCGCTGGGTCCTCCTCGACTTCGGCGATCTGATCGTGCATGTCTTCCACCAGGAGGAGCGCGTCTACTACGGCCTCGAGCGTCTCTGGAAGGACTGCCCGATCGTCCCGATCGAGGTCGCAGAGACTGCGGCAGATCGTCCCTGACGTGTCTGTGCACCTGATCACCGGTGCAGGCTCCGGTATCGGTCAGGTTCTCGCGCGCCGACTGCTCGAGCGCGGGGACGAGGTCATCGCTGTCGCTCGCGATGCCGGTCGAGCCCGCGAGATCGCGGCGGAGCTTCCCGGGGCGTCGACGCTCGTCGCCGATCTCTCCCAACCCGGGCGCATCTCCTGGGCACTGTCGAAGCAGCATCTTCCGGAGCGCATCGATTCGCTGCTGCACGTGGCGGGCGTCGTCGATCTCGGCACCGTGGCTGACCTCGCACCGACGGTCTGGGAGCAGCAGCTGGCGGTGAACCTGGTCGCTCCTGCCGAGCTGACGAGACTTCTGCTTCCGGTGCTGCGCGTGTCACGCGGTCAGGTCGTGTTCGTGAATTCTGGCGCCGGTCTGCACGCGCACGCCGGGTGGTCGGCCTACGCCGCATCAAAGCACGGGCTCAAGGCTCTGGCGGACGCGCTGCGCGCGGAAGAGGCCGAGCACGGCGTGCGGGTGACGTCGATCTTCCCCGGGCGCACGGCGACCCCCATGCAGGAGCGCGTGCATCACCAGGAAGGTCGCGACTACGACGCCGAGCGTTTCATCAGCCCGGATGCCGTCGCGACGACCATCCTCACGGCGCTCGACCTCCCGCGCGACGCGCAGCTCACCGACGTCACGGTGCGTCCGGGGCGCTGAGCAGCTGCTGTCGAGGAGGTTCACGCCGTCAGGCGTGTCCTTCGTGACAGCATGCCGCGCTCGGCGCGTGTCTGCGGCGGGATCGCCGACAGGAGTGAACGCGTGTACGGGTGGGACGGGTTGCGGTAGACCTCCTCGGTGACGCCGATCTCGACCATCTCGCCGAGGTACATCACCGCGACCCGGTCGGCGATGTGACGCACGAGAGACAAGTCGTGCGCGATGAAGACGATCGACATGCCCAGTCGCTCCCGCAGTTCGCACAGCAGGTCGATGATCTGCGCGCGGATCGAGACGTCCAGAGCCGACACCGGCTCGTCGCACACCAGGACGTCAGGGTCGAGGGCGAGCGCGCGGGCGATGCCGATGCGCTGACGCTGCCCGCCCGAGAACTGGTGCGGGAAGCGCGAGCCCATCTCGGGAGTGAGCCCGACGAGTTCGAGCAGCTCTGCGACGCGGTCGCGTCGGCCGGCCGCCGTCCCTGTGCGGGTGGCCGCGAGCGGCTCCGCGATGATCTGCTGGACGGTCATCCGTGGATTGAGCGACATGTACGGGTCTTGGAACACCATCTGAACGCCGCGTCGGAGGATCCGTCGATCACGCAACCTGCCGCGCGTGACGTCCTCGTCGCGGTACCGCAGCGTGCCGGCATCCGGAGAGTCCAGGCCCACCAGCATCCGCGCGAGGGTGGACTTGCCGCTCCCGGATTCGCCCACGATCGCCAGGATCTCTCCGCTGTGCAGCTGGAGGTCGACGCCCGCGACCGCTGCGACGCGGTGGGCGCGGCGCCCGCTCCCGGAGCGGAAGGTGCGCTCGAGCCCACGCCCGTCGAGGATCGGGGCGGAGCCGTCGTTCTCGGCGGCGGCGCTCACGTCCTGCGGCACCGAGTTCAGGAGCTGCACGGTGTACGGATGCCGAGGGGCGGTGAGGACGTCGTCGGCGCGGCCGGCTTCGACGATGCGCCCGGTGCGCATGACCGCGACGTGGTCGGCCACCTCCATCACGACGCCGAGATCGTGGGTGATGAGGAGGATGCCCATGCCGAGGCGGTCGCGCAGGGACAGCAGCAGGTCGAGGATCTGTGCCTGAACCGTGACATCGAGTGCGGTGGTGGGCTCATCCGCGATGATCAGGTCGGGATCGAGGGCGATGGCCATCGCGATCAGGATGCGCTGACGCTGGCCGCCGGAGAACTGATGGGCGTAGTCGTGGACGCGCTTGTCGGGCGTCGGGATGCCGACGAGCGTGAGCAGTTCGACGGCGCGGGCCAGCGCGGTGCGGCGGCTGACGTCGCGGTGGGCGCGGATGAGGTCGACGATCTGGTCACCGATGCTGAGGACGGGGTTGAGCGCGGAGAGGGCGTCCTGCATGACCAGGCTGACCTTCACGCCTCGCAGGCGACGGTGCTGTTCGGGGGAGAGCGTGAGCAGATCGGTCGTGCCCAGCGTCATGCTCGTCGCCTCGACATCGCCGTCTTCGATCAGCCCCATGATCGCGCGCGCGGTCATCGACTTGCCCGACCCGGACTCGCCGAGCAGGGCGAAGACCTCGCCGCGGCGCACGGTGATCTCGATGTCGTCGACGACCCGGTTCGCGCGCCCGTCGGTCGACAGCGTCACGGTGAGCCCGCGAACGTCGAGGACGGTCCGGTCCTCGGGTGCTGACATGTTCTCCATGCTTGCCATCATGCCAGGAGACTACCTCTGAAATGTTTCGAACAGGAAACATCTCAGCCGAAATTCTTCAGGAAGGTTGACATCTGTGCCGAAATCAACGAGATTCGAGGAATTCTCACCTCGTCGATGGGGAGAGTCATCCACACCACCGAACCGAAGGAGCGCATCCGTGCTCGAAGAAGCAGACCGGTACGCCGGCTACACCGCCTACGACTACCTCGAAGCGGGCAAGGATTACCGAGAGTTCCGCTACGCCAAGCAGATCGGCCGTGTGCCGGCCTACGAAGGTCTCGACCTCAGCGACACGCAGAAGGAGCGCACGGAGCGGCTCCTGCGCGACGAGACCGTGATCTCCTTGCATGAGCACGTGCAGGTCTTCCCTGAGGACATGGGTGAGCTGCGCGATCACATCCGACAGGGCCGGGAACCCACCGGCTACCAGGGATTGGCGCGCTCGGGCCTCACCGCAGTCTTCGACAACGGGATGGACGGCACCTGCTGCATCTCGAGTGATGCCGGCTGGAAGTACCAGGACGTGCTGTTCGATCTCGGCGTGCGCATGGCTGACCTCGCGCACCAGGACTTCGTGATCAAGGCCGAGTCGATCAAGGATATCCGGCATGCCGCCGAGACCGGGCGGGTGGCCCACATCTTCGCGCTCGAGGCATCCACGATGATCGAGAACGAGGTCGACCGCCTCGACGTGCTGTACGGCTTCGGCGTGCGTCAGATGGGCATCGCCTACTCGGAGGCCAACATGCTGGGCGGCGGGCTCAAGGAGCGCGGCGACGGAGGACTCACGTACTTCGGCGAACGCGCGGTCGAGCGCATGAACAAGCTCGGCATCGCGATCGACATCTCGCACTCGGGGGACCAGACGTGCCTCGACGTGATCGCACACTCGAAGAAGCCGGTGTTCATCACGCACGCCGGCGCGCGCGGTCTGTGGCCGACGAACCGCATGAAGACCGACGAGACGATCATCCAGTGCGCGAAGCGCGGCGGCGTGATCGGCATCGAGGCCGCTCCGCACACGACCATCTCGCCGCAGCATCCGAAGCACTCGCTCGAATCCGTGATGGACCACTTCCAGTACTGTGTGGACCTGGTGGGTCTCGAGCACGTCAGCTTCGGCCCCGACACCCTGTTCGGCGATCACGTGGGACTCCACGACGCCTTCTCCTCGAACCTCTCGCTCGGTCAGGCGCACGCCAACGTCGAGTACGAGAAGCAGCCCTACGTCGACGGCATCGAGAACCCGGCCGAGGCCTTCTACAACATCATCGGCTGGCTCGTGAAGCACGACTACTCCGACGACGAGATCCGCGCCGTCGTCGGTGGGAACACCATGCGCGTACTCGAGGAGGTTTGGGTCTCATGAAGCACAGCAGGTACCTCGCGCTCGGCGCGGCCGCGGCTCTCGCCGTCGGTCTCGCCGCCTGCGCGCCCACCGCCCCCGAACCAGGGGAGACGACCGGCAGCACCGGGCCGAGCGATGAGACGCTCAGCATCGGCACGACGACCGACGTGGTCAACTTCAACCCCGTGCTCGGCAACAGCCGAACCGACTCGTGGATCACCAACCTCATGTACCCGCACCTGCTGAGCATCAGCGAGGACGGCACCAAGGAGGCCCACGTGGCCACCGACTGGGGCTATGTCGATGACACCACCGGCTTCTACGAGATCCGCGACGACCTCACGTGGAGCGATGGCGAGCCCCTGACGGCCGAGGACGTCGCCTGGACCCTGAACGCGGTCAAGCGCGACCAGGCTCCCGGAACGTTCTTCGGTCAGCTCGGCAACCTCGACACCGCGACCGCGGTGTCGGAGACGCGAGTCGAGCTCACGCTCACGCAGCCGGACTCGTCGATCATCGAGGAGATCGGGTTCTGGGGCGTCGTCGTCCCGAAGCACGTGTTCGAGCCGAAGGGTTCGATCGCCGAGTTCCCCAACGACGGCAGCGATGGCGGCTGGGTGGGTATGGGCCCGTTCGTGCTGAGCGACTTCCAGGTCGGCCAGCACTACACGCTCGAGCGCGTCGAGGACTACCCGCTCGTCGAGGGCGGCGTCCCCGGTCCAGCCGAGGTCGTCTACCGCGTGTACCCCGACGTGAACACAGAGATCCTCGCGCTGCAGAGCGGTGAGATCGACGTGATCGCGAACGCCCTTCCGCCGGCGCAGGTCGACCAGCTCAGCAACGCCGACGGGCTGCAGGTCATCGAAGCGCCGGGTCTCGGCTACGCGCACCTCGTGTACAACATGGAGAAGCCCGACCTCGCCAAGACCGAGGTGCGTCAGGCGCTCGCCCATGCCGTCGACTACGAGGCGATCCGCAACGTCGTGCTGCAGGGGCAGGCCGTCTCGACCGGCTCCAGCGCGCTGATGCCGGTGCTGGCGAAGTACTACGACGACTCCGTCACCGAGTACGAGTTCGACCCGGAGAAGTCGCGTTCTCTCATGGAGGATGCCGGATACACGGCAGACGCCGACGGGAACTTCCCCGTCTCTTTCCGCCTGATCTACTCGCTCCAGGACAGCGTCACCAGCCAGTGGGCGCAGCTCGTCAAGGACAGTGCGGCCGAAGCGGGCATCACGATCGAGCTGCAGGGCACCGAGCGGAACACCTACCTCTCGATGACCAACGCGGGCGACTACGACATCTACGCCGGCAACTTCGCGATCATGGACGACCCGGTGACGAACTTCGCCCTGTCGTACCTGCCGGGTGGAGCGATCAACTACACCCACGTCGACGACCCGGAGCTCAACGCCCTGATCGAAGAGGGCATGGTCACCTTCGAGGAGGACGAGAAGATCTCCATCATGCGCGAGGCCAACAAGATCGTGCACGAGCAGGTCTACGACAACATCATGTACACGCAGAACCTGTTCTTCGCCGCCAGCGACGAATGGTCCGGCTTCATCTCGAAGCCGAGTGAGCTGCTCTCGATCGTCAACCCGCTCTCGCTCGCGAGCGCGCATCCGGTCGAATAACACCACTGGAATCTCGAGGAAGGTCGCCCGGGTGTCCCGAGCATCATTCATTCTCCGTCAGGTAGGCAGAGGTCTGCTCACGATCTGGTTCGCCGTGACCGTGACATTCCTGCTCCTGCGCCTGCTGCCGGGCGACCCGGCGCTGGCGCTGGCCAGCCCGAACATGACGGAGGCGATCCGGGCGACCATCCTCGAGCAGTACGGGCTGGACCAGCCGCTCATCGTGCAGTACGGCCTGTACATGTGGCAGCTGGTCCAGGGCAACCTCGGCATCTCCTTCACCCAGTCGATCCCGGTCCTCGATGTGCTCCTGCAGCGGCTGCCGTGGACGCTTCTGCTGACCCTCACGGCATTGATCCTCACGATCATCATCGGCATCCCGCTGGGGGTCGCCGCCGCTTCGCACAAGGGCCGGTTCCTCGATCGGGCGGTGCAGATCGTCGGCGTCACGGGGCAGTCCCTGTTCGTTCCGAGCGTGGCGATCCTGCTGCTCTTCGTCTTCGGACTGAACCTCGGCTGGTTCCCGATCGGGGGCGCCTACACGAACGACACCTACGGACTCGACTGGTATCTCAGCGTCGCGCAACATCTCGTGCTCCCCGCCGTGTCGCTCATGCTGATCCAAGTGGGGTCGTATGTGCTGACGATGCGCTCGACCCTCATCGAGACCCTCGGCGAGGACTACATCCTGCTCGCGAAGGCGAACGGTCTCCGCGGTCGTCGCATCCTCTGGAAGCACGCGCTCCGAAATGCGCTCCTCCCGACGACGACCCTCATCGGCCTGCAGTTGGGATTCCTCGTCGGCGGAGCGGTGCTCACCGAGACGGTCTTCGCCTACCCCGGGATCGGCCGCGGGATCTACGAGGCGGTCACGCAGCTCGACTTCCCGGTGCTGCAGGGTGCGTTCCTCATGCTCGCCGCCACCGTCGTCGCGGCGAACACGATCACCGACATCATCTACGGCTACCTGGACCCGAGAGTGAAGACCACATGACCGCGCCGCTTCCTTCCTCCGTCCCCCTGGTGCCCTCAGAGCCCGCCGCCGTGGGCAGCGAGCGGGCGAGCGCGCACACCTGGCGGGCATTCCGCCGCGACCCGCTGGGCATGATCTCGCTCGGCCTGCTGCTCCTGCTCGTCGTCATCGCGCTCGCTGCACCCCTGATCGCGCCGTATCCGGCGAGCTACGGGCCGGACGTGCTGCGGCCGCCGAGCGGAGACCATTGGTTCGGTACCGACGCCCTCGGCCGCGATGTGTTCGCCGAGGTGATCTGGGGAACGCAGCAGAGCGTGCTCGTCGCCGTGGCGGCCTCGGTCATCGCGATCGTGTTCGGCACCATCATCGCGGTGATCGGCGCCTACTTCCGCAAGCTCGACACCATCATCAGCGTGATCGTCGACATGACGCTCTCTCTGCCCGTGCTGCCGCTGATGATCCTGATCGCCGCGCTGGTCGGTCCGAGCACATCGACCATCATCTTCGTGGTCGCGGCCTTCTCATGGCCCGAGGTGACGCGTCTCGTGCGGTCTCAGGCGCTCACGGTCGTCGGCCTGCCCTACGTCGACGCCTCGCGGCTCATGACGACCTCGCCGCTGTGGATCATCTCGCGGCACGTGCTGCCTGCGGTGACGCCCGTCGTCGTCGTGTCCGTCGTGGTGACGGCGTCGCGCGCCGTGCTCTCCGCCGCAGGACTCGCGTTCCTCGGGCTGGGGGACCCGACCACGTGGTCGTGGGGTCGCATCCTCTACGAGGCCCAGCAGGCCGGAGCGATGGTGAGCGCGTGGTGGCTGACGCTCTTCCCATCGATAGCGATCCTCATCCTGGTGCTCTCGGCGACGCTGCTCTCGATCGCCTACAACGACGCGCGCAACCCGCGCCACCTCGCCCGCTAGGAGGCCGACATGTCCGAGTTCGATCAGCGTCTCGCTCCGGAGTTCTTCGATCGGGTGCAGGCCCGCGTGCGCGAGCGGATGGCGGAGGAGGGCTTCGACGCCTTCCTCACCGACCACCCCGAGGACATCGCCTATCTCACCGGCTTCTTCCATCACCCGTCGGAGCGGCCGGTCGCGGTCTGGATCGAGACGGGCGGGGGTGTCGTGATGCTCGTGCCCGAGCTCGAGCGGGAGTACGCGCAGTCGCAGTCGTCGCGTGCCGAGCTGGTGGCGTTCTTCGAGTACCCGGGAGTGGTCGCACCGTTCGAGGTGCTCGCCCGCGCGGTCTCGCCTCGCGGGCGGGTCGGCTTCGCGTCGACGATGCCGTATCAGCGCCTGACCGCGGCGCGCGCGGCGATGCCGGATGCCGAGCTCATCGGATCCGACCTGCTCACCCGTACGCGGTACGTCAAGTTCCCCGAAGAGGTGGAGCTGCACCGCGAGGCCGCCCGGATCACCGACCGGATGCTGGAGGCCGGGGTGCGGCTGGTCTCCGACGCGGTCGCTGCCGGCAGCGACCTGCCTACCGAGGCCGAGCTCGAGAGACACGTGACTGCCGCAGGAACGCGCCTGATGTACGCCGAGCACCGCAACGTCGTGGTGGCATCGCTGCTTGCGGGCGGACTGGTGTACTCCGGGGCGAACTCGGCATTCCCGCACGGCCTGCCGTCGGTCAACCGGCTCAAGGCGGGTGACACATTCATGCTGTCGCTCGGGTGCGCGGTCGGCGGGCGCTTCATCGAGGGGGAGCGGACCTTCGTCCTCGGCGAGCCGACCGCCGAGCAGCGGCGGTTCCACGACACGATCCACGCCGCCCAGCAGCTCGGTCGAGAGACGATCCGCCCCGGGCTCGAGTGCCGCGAGGCGAACCGGCTCTGCCTCGACGTGATCCGCGAGGCTGGTCTCGGCGACTACATCCGTCACCGTCAGGGGCACGGTATCGGACTCGGTATGCACGAGGCGCCGTGGCTGGAGGACGGCGACCCGACGCTGCTCGAGGCCGGCATGGTCGTGTCGAACGAGCCGGGCATCTACGTGCCCGGCCACGCGGGCTACCGCATCAGCGACAGCATGCTCGTGACCGAGGACGGCGCCGAAGCCTTGACGACCTTCCCCCGCGGTCTCGACGACTGCACCATCGCGCTCTGACGCATCCGATCCCCACCTGAGCATCCGATCCCGAGAAAGAGGACGACATGACAAGCACCCCGCCGGTTTCCCCGGAGTTCGCCGCGGCGACGACCGATCACGAATGGGTCGAGATCAACGGCAACCACCTCGCGGTCGAAGTGCTCGGACCCGAGGGCGCCCCGGTCATCATCACGCACCACGGGGCACCGGGGCTCGGGTCGCGGGCGGAGCCGCGCGCGAGCTTCGGACGCCTTGCCGACGAGTATCGCGTGGTCGTCTTCGACGCCAGGGGGAGCGGGCAGAGCGAGGGCGAGGGCACGTACAGCCACGAGCAGTGGGCGGCCGACATCGACGGTCTGCGCGAATGGATCGGCGCGGAGAAGATCGTGATGGCCGGCGGATCATACGGCGGGTTCATGGCGATGGAGTACGCGCTGCGGTACCCGGACCGGGTCGCTGCGATCGTGCTGCGCGACACCTCGGCCGACAACTCCAACGCGCACCTGGCACGGGAGAACGCGCTCGCCTCGGACCGCGTCACCATCGACATGGAGAAGTTCGACCGGATCGACGTCGGGCAGGTGCGTGACGATGAGGATCTGAAGGACTGCTGGCGGGAGATCCTGCCGCTCTACGACTTCGTTTACGACCCCGAGGCGACGGAGCGCAAGGTGCAGGCCACGCCGTACCGCTACCGCGCCCACAACTACGCATTCTCGGTCAATCTCCCGAACTACGATCTCAAACCACGACTGCATGAGATCGCGGTGCCGACACTCATCACCGTGGGGCGGACGGACTGGATCACGCCAGTATCGTGTAGCCAGGTGATCGCCGACCTCATCCCGGACTCCGAGATGGTGGTGTTCGAGAAGTCGGGTCACTCCCCGCAGATCGAGGAGGCAGAGGCGTGGACTCAGACCGTGCGCACGTTCCTGCACCGGGTGCACCCGCCGCTGACCCGATGAGCAGCATGCAGATCGGCCGCGAGGTCAGCGACCTCGACCGTCGCATCGTCGTCGCGCTCCAGCAGGACGGCCGGGCGAGCTGGACGTCGATCGCCGAGTTCGCGGGAGCATCCGTCTCCACCGTCACCCGCCGCGGCCAGCAGCTGCTCGCCGAAGGCGTCGTGCAGGTGGGGATAGTGCCGACGCTCGGCAGCGAGGGGCACGTGGAGACCTTCTTCGTACGGATCAACTGCACGCCGGGATCGCAGCTGACCGTCGCGCAAGAGCTCATCGGCTCGCCGTACGTGAGGTTCGTGACGCTCGTGACCGGCAAGTTCGACGTGTTCGCGGAGGTCGTGATCCCCGGAGACTCTGCGACCTACGCGCACGTGCTCACCGATCTGCAGGCGATCCCGGGTGTCGAGCGGTGGCGAAGCGACCTCGTCGTGCACACCTACAAGGTGAGCTTCGACTGGGGTCGCCAGCTCTACGACGCGCACGCCGAGGCCACGAGCGACCCGAAGTCGTACATGCCGGCGCCGAACACCTGCGATCCGACGCACTTCGACGACGCGGATCGCGCGATCGTCGAGGAACTGCGGCATAACGGACGCGCATCGTTCCTGTCGATCGGTGCGAAGCTCGACATGAACGAGAGCAGCGTCCGCCGACGCTACGAGCGTATGCGCAACGCCGGCTGTCTCACGACCGTGACGATGGTGCCGGCGTCGGCGCTGGGGATGAGCGCCGAGACGCTCCTCATCCTGCGGGTGGAGCCGTCACGCATCGCCTCGGTTGCGCACACGCTCGCGCAGCACGTCTCGGTGCGTTTTCTCGCCGCAGCGCTCGAGGAGAACTCGCTCTATTGCGAGATCATCCTCCCCAGCACCGAAACGCTGCACGACTTCCTCACGGGTACGATCGCGCATCTGAAGGGCGTCCGCGGCTGGAACGCCTCGATGGAGCTCGTCTTCATGAAGCGCGGCTTCATCGAGACGCCCTGGTGGCGCGCCCAGGTCGCCTCCGCCGGCGCGACCGACGTGGAGGTGTAGCGCTCTCAGAGGTCGTCGTCGTCCGTGTCTTCGGTGCCGGCAGCGACTCGGTCGGCTTCCGCGCTGTCGACGAGTGCGTCGTCGACGTCCGTGTCGGGAACCTGGTCGCCGTCGACGTCCTTCGTCGGAACCCCGTCGGGATCGCCGTCGTCGGGGAAGGGGATGATGGGAGGAATCGGGTTCGACATGATGGCATCCTTCGCTCAGGGGAACTGGATGCCGTCACCGTACGGCGGATGGTCGCAACCCGGTGAGCGGGTTGACCGCGACGGGGGTGCGCGCTAGGACGGAAAAAGCCCCCGCGTGAACGGGGGCTTCTCGGTGGACCTGAGGGGATTCGAACCCCTGACCCCCTGCATGCCATGCAGGTGCGCTACCAACTGCGCCACAGGCCCAAACGCTGCTTCCGGATGCCGGAGCAACTTGAAAAGAGTACTACACGGATCCGCGCGAGCACCAATCGGGGCGCGGCTCCCGGGCGCGTCGCCGGGCTTGCGGAACAACCGCGCGATCGAAGGTGTTCGATTCATCGTGAGCATCCTCGACAGCCTCGTGATCGGTGCTGGACAGGCCGGTCTCTCGTCATCGTTCCACCTGACGCGGCTCGGGATATCGCACGTCGTCCTCGACTCCGGGGATGGCCCTGGCGGCGCATGGCAGCACCGGTGGGACGCGCTGACGATGCGCGACGTGCACGGCGTGGCCGAACTGCCTGCCGATACCGCGCCGCCGCGAGACGACGAGCGGGCGAACGTCGCGGTCCCCGCGTACTTCGCCGCCTATGAGCGGAAGCATGCGCTTCCGATCATCCGCCCGGTGAAGGTCGACCGCGTCGAGGATCACGACGGCCTCCTCGTGGTCCGCGCGGGTCGGCAGGAGTGGCTGACACGCACGCTGGTCAACGCGACCGGGACCTGGACGCATCCGTTCCTCCCGCACGTCCCCGGCATGGAGACGTTCGTCGGGGAGCAGCTGCACACCGTGGACTACCCGGGGCCAGCGCACTTCCTCGGCAAGCGCGTGCTCGTCGTCGGAGGGGGAGCGTCGGCGGTGCAGTTCCTCGGCGCGCTCGCGCCCCTCACCGACACGCTGTGGGTCACCCGCCGCGAGCCTGTCTGGCGCACCGACGACTTCTCGCCCGAGGCGGGTGCTGCGGCCGTCGCGCTGGTCGAGCGACGCGTCGCCGCCGGACTTCCTCCGCAGAGCGTCGTCAGCGTCACAGGGCTCATGCTCCGGCCGCAGGAGCGGGAAGCCGAGCGGCTCGGCGCGTATGCCGACCGCCGCCCGATGTTCGAGCGCATCGAGCCCGACGGCGTGCGCTGGGCCGACGGCTCCTTCGAGCGTGTCGATGTGATCCTGTGGGCGACCGGGTTCCGACCCGCGATCGCGCATCTCGCGCCGCTCCATCTGCGCAGCGCCGCCGGCGGCATCCAGCTCGATCGCGACGGCCGGGGGACGACGGCGGTCGCCGACCCACGGGTGCAGCTGGTCGGCTACGGGCCATCCGCGAGCACGATCGGTGCGAACCGCGCCGGACGGTCGGCTGCGAGGGGCGTGCAGCGGATGCTGCGCCTCTCTGAGGCGTCCGTCGCGGCAGGTTGATCGCAGCCGGAAGCCCGGAACCTGTGTCCGGTGGGGGAAGCACCCCGTCGCTACGCTGAGGCCATGCTTCGCATCGTGTCCGCGGTCGTCTGGCTGCTGCTGTCGCTCTGGCTCGTCATCTGGGTGGCCGAGGGGCTCTTCGGCGTGGATCAGCGCCACTCGATCCTGCCGTTCTCGGGCGAGGACACCCTCGGCGCCCCGATCTTCATCGGCGTCGCCTGGGGACTGCTGCTGACCTTCGGCGGGATGTTCCTCGGCTTCACCGGCCGCAGGACTCCGCGAGGAGAGCTGCAGATCGGCGTCGGCACGATCGTCGAGATCTCGCGCACCGGACTCACGGTGAACGATGTGCCGCAGTACGACCTCTTCATCCGCGTGACACCCGCAACCGGTGACGATTTCATCGCTCAGCTGCGGATGCTGGTGGACGCGAGCGACTTCGCCGCCCTCCAGGTGGGGAACCCGATGCCCGTGCGCTACAGCCTGACGGATCAGGACACGGTCGAGGTCGCCGACCTCTCCGAGCCGGCGGTCCGCGACGCGCTGATGCAGTGGCGCATCGATCGGGGCCTGATCGACCCGCGCCAGGTGCGCGCTCGCACGACGGGAACGCAGGTCCCGGCATCCGTCCTCGAGGTGCGCCCGACGGGACGTCGGAGGGAAGGGCAGAGCGAGCTGGCGCTGCGCGTGCTGATGGCACCCGAGGGTGCTGCCACGTGGGAGGCCGACACCACCGTCTTCGTATACCCGCAGGCGATCTCCCACGTGCAGGTCGGCGCGCCCATCTGGGCGTTCTACCGGCGCGAGGATCCGCAGACGGTAGCGATCACGATCGAGAAGGAGGCCGGACGATGAACCCATTGGACACCCTCATCTGGCTGCTGAACTTCCCGGCAGCGCATGGGTATGCGATGGTCTTCATCGCCGGCTTCTCGATCCTCGGGCTGTTCGCGCTGTCGGTGCGCGGTGTCGCTCCGGGCGGCGAGCTGCGCGCCATCCGCGAGCGGGAGGGCCTGCTGCGGCCGGACGAGCACCAGCGCGGGCGGGTCGGCGGAAGCATCCTGCGCATCGTGTTCCGCGTCCTGGCTTTCGTCATGCTCGGGTCGCTGGTGATCGGCATCCTCAGCCTGACAGGGGTACCGGTGACCCGTGCCTACATCCATGACAACGGGCGTCCGACGACCGCGACGATGGACGGCGACTGGGTGACGTTCACCACCCCCGAGGGCGTGGAGTACACGCTGGAGAGCAACTTCTTCACCCCGGCGGTCTACCCCGACCGCGATGTGCACCTGACGAGCGGCGAGCCGGTCGTCGTGCGGTACCTCGCCTCGCATCCTCAGGCTTTCGTGATCGACAGCGCGCAGACCCCGCGCTGACGACTGCGGCGGCCGTCGCCCTCGGTCGTCGCCCCCACGTCGGTCTCGGAGCGTCGGGTGAGGACATGTCGCGCATCATCGTCTTCGGCGGCCATGGCCGCATCGCCCTGCTCCTCGCTCCGCTCCTCGCCGAGAGAGGAGACGAGGTCACCGGAGTCATCCGCAACCCCGAGCACGCCGCCGATGTCGAGGCGGGGGGCGCTCGGGCGCTGGTGGCCGACATCGAGGAGATGGACGTCGACGCGCTCGCCGAGATCATCCGCGGTCACGATGCCGTCGTCTGGTCCGCTGGTGCCGGCGGGGGATCGCCGCAGCGAACCTACGCGGTGGACCGCGACGCTGCCCAGAGGTCGATGGATGCCGCGGAGCGCGCGGGCGTGAGCCGTTACGTCATGGTGTCGTGGATCGGATCGACCGCCGACCATGGCGTGCCCGAAGACGATTCGTTCTTCGCCTACGCCGATGCGAAGTGGGCGGCGGATGAGCACCTGCGGGGCACCGATCTGGAGGGAACGATCCTCGCCCCCGGGACCCTCACCCTCGACGAGCCGACCGGCCGGGTGCAGCTCGACCCGGAGGGCCACGGCGAAGTCTCGCGAGCCGACGTCGCCGCTGCGATCGCCGCTTCGCTCGCCGAGCCCTGCACGATCGGGCGCACCCTGCGCTTCGGCAACGGCAGCGCGGAGAGCGCTCTGCCCATCGCCGAGGCGCTCGGCTGCTGAGGCGACCGCAGGGCCGGAAACGGGATCAGAAGACTCGACATGCGTCGGAATCGTGGCTGGGCGGCCGTCGCGTGGGTGGCCACTGCTGCCGTTCTGTGCGCCGCTCCATCGGCATCGGCATCGGCATCGGCATCGGCAGCGGCATCGGCAACGCCGGCTCCCGATGCTGTGCTGTCTCCCGCCGCGGTACAGCCGGGGCCGAGCGACCGCGCCGTCGAGATGGTCGCGCAGATGACGGTGGCGCAGCAGGCAGCGAGCGTCGTCATGGGGCATGTGTCGGGAACGGATGCCGGGGCATTCGGCTCCTACATGGAGCCGGGGTTCGGTGGTTTCATCCTGATGGGCGCCAACATCCCGGCCACCGAGGCTGAGCTGCAGGCGCTGACGGCTGCGCTGACCGTCGATCCGGCCCTCCCCCCATTGATCGCCGTCGACCAGGAGGGCGGCATCGTGTCGCGTCTGCACGGCGACGATTTCGCGGCATCGACGTCGTTGAAGAACCGCCCGGTCGAAGACACCATGGCGGCCTTCGCCGCCCGCGGATCGCTCACCGCCCGTGCGGGGATCACGGTCAACTTCGGAACAGTCGCCGATTTCACGTCCGACTCGCGCTCCTTCATTCACGGCCGCGCCCTCGGCACCGACGCGACGAGTTCAGCCGAGCGGGTCGCGGCCGCGACAACGGCACAGGAGCAGTTCGTGGGCTCCACACTCAAGCATTTCCCGGGGCATGGAGCCGCACCCGGCGACTCGCACAATGCGATCCCGAGTACGACGATGGGCCTGGAGGAGTGGCGAGCGACCGAGGCGATCCCCTTCGCTGCGGGGATCGATG
>JAESFY010000174.1_pt1 | contig 26043 bp, 26 predicted proteins | sample 9266201 | NCBI WGS metagenome assembly JAESFY01 (sample SAMN14515071, study PRJNA621656) | algae metagenome | isolation source: Nodosilinea sp. WJT8-NPBG4 and co-occurring heterotrophs from soil, lower... | place: USA: Pinto Basin, Colorado Desert, California | collected 2006-05-27 | reverse complement strand
CTGGCCGTGAAGAAGCGGCCCCACGACCGATCAGGAGAATCATGAAGTTCGCGCGGCTTGGCACCCCAGGGACCGAGGTCCCCGTCCTCGTGGAGGGTGACCGCTATCTCGATCTCCGCTCTGTGACATCCGATGTGAATGGCGATTTCCTGGCCGGTGACTTCCACGCCCACGTCACCGCGGCCCGCGACGCCGGCGAACTTCCCGAACTGGCGGATGCCGACACTCTGCGCATCGGCGCCCCGATCGCCCGACCGAGTGCCGTGATCTGCGTCGGCATGAACTACGCCGCGCACGCCGCCGAGTCGGGGTCGCAGCCGCCGACCATCCCGATCATCTTCCTCAAGACCCCGAACACGGTCGTGGGGCCGAACGACGCGGTCACGATCCCCCGCGGCAGCGAGAAGACCGACTGGGAGGTCGAGCTCGGGATCGTGATCGGCTCCCGCGCCTCGTACCTGGATTCCCCCGAAGAGTCGATGGCCCACGTGGCCGGCTTCGTCGTCGCCAACGACGTTTCCGAGCGCGCCTTCCAGATCGAGGTGTCGGGCGGGCAGTGGTCGAAGGGCAAGATCGCTCCGGGCTTCAACCCGACCGGCCCGTGGCTGGTCACCCCCGACGAGGTCGACCACCACGCGCTCGGCCTGCGCAGCTTCGTCAACGGCGAGCCCCGTCAGGATTCGAACACCAGCGACATGATCTTCTCGGTCGAGCACATCGTGCATCACCTGTCGCAATATGTGGCTCTCGAGCCCGGCGACCTCATCCTCACGGGCACGCCGCAGGGCGTCGCGCTCTCGGGCAACTTCCCCTATCTCGCAGCCGGCGATGTCGTCGAGATCGAGATCGACGGCCTCGGCCGCCAGCGCCAGGAGTTCGTGGCATGGGAGGCCAACAAGTGAGCGGCGCGCTCGACGGGCTGGTCGCGATCGTCACCGGCGGAGCATCCGGGATCGGTGCCGCGATCGCCCAGCGCCTGCATGCTGACGGCGCGCAGATCGCCGTACTCGACCGCGACACCACCGCGGCCGACCCGGCATTCGCGGCCTTCACCGCCGACGTGTCCGACCGGTCCAGCGTCGATGCCGCGGTCGCCGCCGTGGCCGAGCAGTTCGGCCGCATCGACATCGTCGTCAACAACGCCGGCATCGGCGCGCAGGGCGACATCTCCGCGAACGACGACGACGAGTGGGCCCGTGTGCTCTCCATCAATGTCACCGGCATCGCCCGCGTGACGTCGGCGGCGCTGCCGTGGCTGCGGAAGTCCCCGTCGGCGGCGGTCTGCAACACGGCATCCATCGCCTCGACGACCGGCCTCCAGCAGCGCGCGCTGTACACCGCGTCCAAGGGGGCGGTCTCCGCTCTCACCCGCGCCATGGCCGCCGACCACCTCCGCGAGGGCATCCGCGTGAACGCCGTCAACCCCGGCACCGCCGACACCCCCTGGGTCGGACGGCTGCTGGATTCGGCATCCGACCCCGCCGCGGAACGCGCGGCCCTCGAGGCTCGCCAGCCGCACGGACGCCTGGTGAGGCCCGACGAGGTCGCCGCCGCCGTCGCCTACTTGGTCGGCCCGTCGGCGGGGTCGACGACCGGCGCGTCGATCGAGGTCGACGGGGGGATGGCGCAGCTGCGCCTGCGCGCGGAGTAACCGTCGGGGCCGACCCGGCCACCGGCATCCGTCCGGCATCCGTCCCGGTCGCAGTTTCTGCCGCCTACGTCAATTCCGGTCGCAATTCGCGCCGCTGAGGAGGCGCTCGAGGCGGCACGAACTGCGACCGGAGCAGCGCGTCAGCGACCTGTGGACAACCGCAGCGCCACCGTCGGCGAACCTGACATCGTGGCGCGATGACTCGACCTCGGCCGCTCCCTACCCATCTCGGTCCACGATTCGCCGTGGCGCAGGCGCGGGATGCCGGCGTCGATGCCGGCCGGATGCGAAGAGCCGACCTTGCCAGCCCGTTCCGCGGCGTGCGGGTCGTGGTCCGTCCGGCCGTCGACGGCAGCGATCTCGATCCGTTCGAACGGCAGCGCGTCGAGCGTCGCGTCCGTGCTTACCAATACGCGCCGCGACTGCGCGCAGACCAGTTCCTGAGCCACGAGAGCGCCGTCGCGCTGTGGGGTGGCCCGTTGCCCCTGACATCGCTCGGCGGCAATACCGTTGATGGGCGCACCCTCCCCGTGCACGTCAGCACTCTCGGAGAGGGCCCGCTCGTCCGCGCGGTCGGAGTGAAAGCGCACCGGGATCGCACGGGAACTGCTCGACTGGTTCGACCGCCGGGGATGACGGTTGCCAGTCCCGAGAGCGCTTTCGCCGCCCTCGGTCGCTGGGAAGTGATCGATCTCGTCGCACTCGGAGACTACTTCTGCCGGGCCTGGAGGACAGGCTACGGGCGCCCGGATGCCGGAAAGCGCCCGTACGCGACGATCGAGCAACTGCGCCATGCGGTCGAGAGCGCCCGGCGAGTCGGTGCAGCCCGCCTGCGCGCGGCGTTGGAACTCATCCGAGAGGATTCCTGGTCGGCGCGCGAGTCGCAGCTGAGATTCCGGCTTGTGTCGGCAGGTCTCCCCGAGCCCGAACTGAACCGCGACATCTTCACGGAGGAGGGGCACTTCCTCGCCTGCACCGACCTCTCCTATCCCGAATGGAAGGTCGCCGTCGAGTACCAGAGCACGCTGCATGCGGCGACGTACGCGCAGGATGTCGAGCGCATCGCAGCGCTGCGGGCTGCGGGGTGGACGGTGATCGAGGTCACCAGCGTCCTGTTCTCACGTCCGGAGGAGCTGATCCTCCGGATTCGGCGCGCCCTTGCCGCCGGGCGGGCGGCGCGGTGAGCGGAGTGGCGTTCCGGTCGCGATAAGTGCCGCCTCGACGCATCGGAGGCGACAGCAATTGGTACCGGAATGAGCGAAGGGCGGCAGCAACTGCGACCGGAAGCCAGACGACCCGAAAGCCCTCCCGCATCACTCCCCGCGCAGCCAGCCCAGGATGCCGCGACGCGGCGCCTCCTCCTCGACGCGCGGTCCGTCGGTGCCGTAGAACCGCTCCGCGTTAGCCCAGAGGATGGCATCGACGTCGTGCCCGCGCGCCTCAGCCCAGGCCACCACCACGTCGAGCCAGCGGCTGCGCGCGGTCGGCTGGTACGTCGCCGAGCCGTCTTCCGGCGCGTGCGGGTCGCCGGGCTCTGCCGGTCCGATGACGGAGACGGGCCAGTCGCTGCCCCACATGAGCCGCTCCACCCCGAACGCGTCGGCCGCGACGTCGAGGAACGGCTCGAACTGCGAGCGGGTCCAGTTGCCCGCGGCCTCGGCGGGGAGGCCGGACAGCTTGCAGAACACGTTCGGATGCCGCGCCAGCTCATCGAGGTCCCGCACCCATTCGACGGAGGGCGTGCGCGCGGCATCCGCTGTTCCGACCGCGGGCTTGCCGAGGTGATCGAGCACCATGCGCAATTCGGGGATCGCCCCCGCGAGTCTCGCGATGTCGGGCAGCTGGTTGGCGCGGACGCAGGCGTCGAAGGTCCACCCTCGCGCGGCGACCTCACGCGTCCCCGTGACGAACGCCGTCGACACGGCGAGGCCGTCGGGTTCGTTCTGCAGGTTGTGCCGTACTCCGACCACGAGCGGGTGAGCGGCCAGCTCGTCGAGGTGGGTCGTCGTGTCGACGCCACGATCCAGACGCATGCCCCCGACGATCCCGACGATCCCGACCTGCTCGGCCAGATCCGACACCCAGTGCACCTCATCCAGGAAGCGGTCCTCCGCAGTCTCCGCCTGCACGAACACCGCCTTCTCCTCGGCGACACCGGCGAGACGGGCGTGCTCCAGCTCGGTCTCGGCGAAGCGGAAGTCGTACGGTCCCTCGAGCCAGGTGTAGTCGAGAAGCTCCGGATCCCAGAGGTGCAGGTGAGAATCGATGACGCGCATGCGTCCATCCTGCTCAGACATCCGATCAATGTGCAAGGATGACGCCATGGCAGTCACGGACGAGGCGATCGAGAAGATCAAGGCGATGATCGTGTCGGGCGAGCTCTCCCCCGGAGATCGGCTCCCCCCGGAGAAGGAGCTGTCCGAGCGGCTCGGCCTCTCCCGCAACTCGATGCGCGAAGCGGTCAAGGCGCTCGAGGTCATCCGGGTGCTCGACGTGCGTCGTGGCGACGGCACCTACGTGACGAGCCTGGAGCCGCACCTCCTGCTCGAAGCCATCTCCTTCGTCGTCGACATGCACGACGACGACTCGATGCTCGAGATCTTCGCCGTACGACGGATGCTGGAATCCCAGGCCACCGGACTCGCCGCGACCCTGGGCTCTGACGACCAGATAGCCGCGCTCACGGACGAGATCGACGGGATCGACGCCTCGGTCTCGATCGAGGAGCTCGTGGAGCACGACATCCGATTCCACCGCGACATCGTGCGGATGGCGGGAAACGCCTACCTCGCCAGCCTGATCGAGCACTTGAGCAGTCAGACCGTGCGGGCGCGCGTGTGGCGCGGCCTCACCGAGGGCGGCGCCGTGGAGCGCACGCTGTCTGAGCATCGCGCGATCGCGGAGGCCGTCGCGCGGCACGACGCATCGCTCGCGACCTCCCTGACCACGGCGCACATCGCCGGCGTCGAGCGGTGGCTCCGCCAGGCGGCATCCGCCTGACTCGAGAACAACTCCTCCAGAATCTCGGCGCGCCCGCACGGGCACCGCGGAATTCCGGGTTTGATCGCGGCGAGGTCAGCAGAGTCGGATCGATTGGAAGGAGTTGTTCACGCCGACCGCCGGGCACTGAACCGCGTCAGGCCCCCAGACGCCCCATGGCGGCGTCGAACTCTTCAGCCGAGCTGTTGCTCACCTCATCGAACAGCATCCGCTCCAGCACGTCAGGCGCTGCGGTGAAGTACGGGATTCCCAGCATCCGCAGGCCGATGATGTCCTCCGGTGAGCGTAGCGACGCCGCGAGCACGTCGGTACTGCTCCCGGCGCACACGTCCTGCATACGCGCGATCACCTCTTCCGCACCGGGGCCGGAGAATCCGGTGAGGGCGGCGGCATCCCGCATGCGTCCGAGGTAAGGGGCGACGTAGGTCGCGCCGATGCTCGCACTCGCCAGCGCCTGGGCGACCGAGTACACCGCGGTCACGAGCACCGGGGTGCCGTCACGAACGAGGACGGATGCCGCGGCGAAGCCGTCGGCCGTGGCCGGAACCTTCACGACGATCCGGTCGCCGAGCGCGCGGATCCCCTCGGCGTTGCGGAGGAAGGATGCCGTGTCGCCTCCCCAGGTCTGGAAGAAGATCTCGCCGGCACCCTCGGATACCCAGCGTGCATAGAGGTCGGGGATCTCGGCGGCCGTCCGTCCGCCCCGCTCGAGGATGGTGGGATTCGTCGTCACGCCATGCACGATTCCGCCCTCGAGGAGGCGGGATACTCGGTCGAGGTCAGCGCTGTCGACGTACAGGCGCGGGGCGATCGCAATCATCGGATCTCCATGGTCGGGAGCCTGTCGTTACAGGTTCGGCTTCGGCTAATGTAATGACAGCCGCTGACGAAGTCTAAGACGTCGAGGTGGCCGAGCATGCTGTCGACGACGATCAGGAGCACCATGGCCCCCGCAGTTCCCGGAGACCGCTCCGGCGTCGTCATCGTCGGCAGCGTCACCGCCGACGTGACCACCTTCTCGCAGCGCCTGCCGGCCCGAGGCGAGACGATCCTCGGGGACGAGTTCACGCTCATGCTCGGTGGCAAGGGAGCCAATCAGGCGGTCGCCGCCGGACGCTCCGGCGCTCGCACCAGTTTCGTCGGCTGCGTCGGCGACGACCTCTTCCACGATCTCGTGGTCGCCGGCCTCGGCGAGGCGGGGGTCGACCTCACGCACCTCCGCACGGTCCCCGGCCCCACCGGTATCGCGCACATCCGCGTCGACTCGTCCGCACAGAACGACATCGTGATGGTCCCGCTCGCCAACGCCGCCCTGAGTACCGAGCAGATCGACGCTGCGCTGGCGGCGCTCGCGCCGACGACATCCGTCCTCCTCACGCAGCTCGAGACGCCGTCGGCGCTCACCGCGCACATCACGGCCCGCGGCCGGGAGCACGACATGACGGTGATCCTCGACCCGGCTCCTGCGGCCGAACTCCCTCCCGAGATCTGGCGGAGCGTCGACATCGTCACCCCCAACGAGACCGAGGCATCGCTCATCAGCGGAATCGAGGTGACGGATGCCGCGTCGGCAGAACTCGCCGGACGCTGGTTCCTCGCGCAGGGCGTCGGCGCCGCGGTGATCACTCTCGCGGGTCAGGGGTCCTGCGTGGTGACCGGCGACGGAGCGACCGTCATCCCGCCGTTCCCGGTGGTCGCCGTGGACACCACGGCCGCGGGCGATGCGTACGCCGGCTACCTCGGCGCCGCCCTCGCGAATGGCCGCACCCTCACCGAGGCGGTGCGTCTGGCCACCGCGGCCGGCGCCCTGACCGTCACGAAACAGGGCGCATCGCCGAGCCTGCCGCACCGCGCCGACGTCGAAGCCTTCCTGGCCGAGCGGGAATCGGCGCCCGCCGTCCCCTCGGCGCCCGCCGCCGATTGAGGAGAATCATGCGCAAGTCAGCGACCACGATCAACCCGGCCCTGTCTCGGGTGATCAGCGAGACCGGGCACACCGATCTGCTCGTCGTCACGGATGCGGGCCTGCCGATCCCGGTGGGCGCGGAGCGCATCGACCTCGCCTATCGTCCGGGGGCTCCCGCGTTCCTCGACGTGCTCGACACAGTTCTCGCCGAGCTGGTCGTGGAGGGCGCCACGGTCTCGGCAGAGGTCGCCGAGAAGAGCCCCGAGGTGCTCGACGCCCTGCGCGAGCGCTTCTCCGGCATGGACTTTGAGATCGAGCTCGTGCCGCATGTGGAGTTCAAGAAGCTCACCCACGGAGCACGCGCGTTCGTGCGCTCCGGCGAGTTCACCCCCTATGCGAACGTCATCCTGCATGCGGGAGTCGCGTACTGACATGACCACCACCGACAGCATCCCCGGCGCGATCGACCGGCACTCCGCCGCCCCGATGTACGGCCAGCTGCGTCAGTTGATCGTCGACGGGATCGAACGGGACGGCCTCCAGCCGGGAGATCCGCTCCCCGGTGAGCATCGCCTGTGCGAGCGGTACGGCATCTCGCGCACGGTCGTGCGCCAGGCGCTCGCGCAGCTCGAGCACGAGGGGCTCGTCGAGCGGGTCAAGGGCAAGGGCACGTTCGTCTCGCGGCCACGCACGAGCGAAAGCCTCGTGCACACGCTCGTCGGTCTCTACGACGACGTCGAGCGCCGCGGGGGCCACGTGCACAGCGATGTGCTGAGGCACGAGCGGACGACGGCTGATGACGAGGTCGCTCTCGCGCTCGAGCTGCCCGCCGGGTCGCCTGTCGTGGCGCTGGAGCGCCTGCGTCACGTCGACGGCGAACCCTGGTCGTTGTCGACGACGTGGATGCCGGATGCCGTCGGCACCCCGACCCTCGGCGCCGACCTCACCGAGGCATCGCTGTACCGCCTGCTCGCCGACCACGGCGTGGTCGCGACGCACGGCGTCCGCTCGGCCGAGGCCACGGTCGCGACGCACGAGCAGGCGCAGCTCCTCGGAGTGAGCGCGGGGTCGGCGCTCCTGCGCCTGCGCAGCGTGAGCCGCAGCGCGGACGGTGCCCCGATGGAGTACTTCATCGCGTATCACCGCGGCGACCGGTCGCGCTTCGAGTTCCAGCTGCAGCAGGAGCAGTCGCAGGCCTCTCTCCTGCACGTCGACGGCGACGGCGACGCTTCTCCCGCGGGAACCGTGGGCTGAAGAAGGTCTGACGCGGGCGCTTCACCGGGTCTCTTCGTCGAGTTGAAGGGTGATGCTGCGGCGAGCACTCGACCGGGACCCTGGGACCGGCTCAGCCCGCGGGCGAGTGACGACCTCTCCTGCACCTCGACCGGGAGGGCAGTGATCCTCCCCCGCAAACGTTCGACGGCTCGGGTATTGTCGCGCCTTCGGTGGCTGAGCGGCTACCTTTCGGAGAGGGGTTCGGGCGAGCGCCCCTGAACAGGGGGAAGTCATGTCGGACGAGCACAACAGCGCAGGGCCGGAGCCGGTCATCCCGCCGCCCCCGGTGGATCCGGCCGGCGCCGCCTCGCCCTTCCCGCGAGTCGTCCCGTTGGCCCCATCGCTGAGCGCGCCTTCTCCTCCTCCGCCCCCGACGGCGCCGCTGCCGCCCTACGCGGCCGCATACCCGGCGGGTCCGCCCGGCGGCCGGCATCCGGCATCCGTCGCCGCCCCGGCATACCCGGCACCGGCGAAGTCCTCGAACGTGCTCGGCATCGTGCTGGCCGTGGTCGGCGGCATCGTGGTGCTCGCAGTCGTCGGTGTCGCCATGCTCATCGGGCTGCTCGCCCCTTCGCCCGACGACGCGATGCCGGCGCCCGCACCGAGTCCGAGCGCGTTCGTCGACGACCCGGATGCGCCTTCTGAGGAGCCGCCGTCCGACGAGGATTCTTCCGATGGAGACCCCGATGCCTCCGGCATCGCGGAGCGGCTCGAGGCGAAGATCGACGAGTACCGGCGACTGCGCGATTCCGGCGCACTCTGGCAGACGATCCCCGACAACGAGTACAACCGCACCGCCGTCACCGCGTTCCTCTATCTGATGACCGACATGAAGGTCGCCACGATCTGGGGCATCGACGAGCAGCAGGCGCAGGAGTACGACGAGCGGATGGCGATGCTCGAAGAGAAACTCCTCGCACAGCAGCCGCTGGGCGACGACATCAAGATCACACTGGAAGACCGGGTCTTCACCTACGACGGCGAGACCGGCGAAGGCGGGTACACCGACAAGTGACTCACACCGAGTGAGCGGGCGCGTTACGCTCGATCGGTGACCTCCTGGACCAGCACCGCGATCGCCCTGCTGGAAGCCGACGCCAATCGCAGCGCCGACACGCACCTGCACCTGTTCCCGCTGCCGCCCGAGTGGGGCATCGATCTGTACCTGAAGGACGAGTCGGTGCATCCGACCGGATCCCTCAAGCACCGGCTCGCCCGCTCCCTTCTGCTCTATGGACTCGTCAACGGGCGCATCCATGAGGACACCACGCTCGTCGAATCCTCCAGCGGCTCGACCGCGGTCTCCGAGGCGTATTTCGCGCGGATGCTGGGGCTGCCATTCGTGACCGTCGTGCCGCGCTCGACCAGCCAGGAGAAGATCGACCTCATCGAGTTCTACGGCGGTCGCTGCCACTTCGTCGACCGTGCCGAGGACATGTCGCCGGAGGCCCAGCGACTGGCCTCCGACTGCCACGGCCACTACCTCGACCAGTTCACGTTCGCCGAGCGCGCGACCGACTGGCGCGGCAACAACAACATCGCGGAGAGCGTGTTCAGCCAGTTGTCGCAGGAACGGCATCCGATCCCCCGCTGGATCGTGGTCGGCGCCGGCACCGGCGGCACGAGCGCGACCTTCGGCCGGTACGTGAAGTACCGCCGCCACGAGACGCAGATCGCCGTGGTCGACCCCGAGGGTTCCGCGTTCTACGACGGCTGGGCGGGGACTCCCGATGCCCCGGCCGGGCGCCCGAGTCGCATCGAGGGCATCGGTCGTCCGCGCGTCGAACCGTCGTTCGTGCCCAGCGTGATCGACGAGATGATCCGGGTTCCGGATGCCGGTTCGATCGCCGCGATCCGGATGCTGCGCGACCGCACCCTGCACTGGGCGGGCGGGTCCACGGGCACGAACCTCTACGGCGCCTTCCAGCTCATCGCGCGCATGCGCGCGGCCGGGGAGACCGGCAGCGTCGTGACACTGATCTGCGACAGCGGCATCCGCTATGCCGGCACCTACTACTCCGACGAGTGGGTCGCAGCGCAGGGCTGGGACCTCGTCCCGCACCGCGCGCGGCTGGAGTCGTTCCTCGAGACGGGCACCTGGCGCCCGTAGCCGCCGGAGTCGACCCGGGGCTCGGTGAACAACTCCTCGAGAACCCGCCCGATCTGACAGATCCGCTGTCCCGAAAGGCTGTTGCTGCCGGTTTCTGCGGAGTTGTTCACGGCGATGCCGACGCTCGCTACGCTGGGCCGCATGACCACTCTGATCCTCACCGTCGCCGGGGCGGACCGCCCGGGCCTCGTCGCCGCCGTTGCCGATGTCGTCGATGCGCACGGCGGCAACTGGGAGAACAGCTCGCTGGCAGAGCTCGCCGGCACGTTCGCGGGCGTGATCGAGGTGTCGGTCGCCGACGACCGTGAGGGCGATCTGCAGACCGGCTTGCGCGCACTGCAGGGCCAAGGCCTGTTGACCCTCGCGGTCCTCACCGGAACGCCCGAAACCGACCTCGAGGACGAGCACCTGCTCACGATCCAGGTGCTCGGCAACGACCGCCACGGCATCGTTCGCGAGATCTCGACGGTGCTGAGCGCGCACGCGCTGAGCATCGAGGAGCTGGCGACCGAGACCCGGGATGCAGCGATGGCCGGCGGCCGCCTGTTCGAGGCATCCGTCACGGCGCGGGTTCCGGCGACGGTGGATATCGACGCGCTCCGCGCCGACCTCGAGCGCATCGCCGCCGAGATCCAGGTCGACATCACCCTCGGCTGATCAACCCGACTGACTGCCGACCCACCCCCTTCTGCGCGACCCGGCCCCTTACGAACGCGCACAAAGGGGCCGCTCGCACAAAGAGGGGCCGGTCGGCACGGAACGAGGAGGAGCTACTCCTCGACGTCGGTGTACTTGCGCACCCAGTACTCCGTATAGGCCACGTGCGACGACGCAGCGGCCGACGCGGCCACCGGGTCGGCCGCTGCAAGGCCGCGCAGGATCGCCCGGTGCCCGGCATCCGAGTGCAGCTTGAGTTCGGCGGCGTCGTGCACGTCGTGGATCCGATACGCCCGCGACCGTGACCGCAGCACATCGATCAGGCTGGTCAGGGCGTCGTTGCCCGCGAGCTTCGAGATCGTCATGTGGAACTCGTGATCGAGACGCGAGTGTTCCTCGAAGTCGTCGCTCTCCTCGATCTCGCCCAGCAGCGCATCGAGCTTCTCCACCGTCTCGGCATCCATCCGCGCCGCGGCGAGCGCGGCCGCATGCGGTTCGAGCACCCGACGCAGCTCGGTGAGCTCCAGCACACCGGCCATCGGCAGCAGGCCGACCGTGAGGGACAGGCTCCCGATGAGGTCAGCGGCGCGCAACTCGCTCACGTAGCTTCCCGATCCGTGCCGAGTGTCGAGCACTCCGAGGGCGGCCAGCATCCGGATCGCCTCGCGCAGCGATCCGCGAGAGACGCCCAACCGTTCGCACAGCTCGCCCTCGCTCGGCAGCCGATCGCCCGGCCGCAGTGCGCCGTCGGCGATGAGCGCCCGCAGCCCGTGCAGCGCCGTGTCTAACGCGCTCATCGTGTTCCTCTCTGGCACCCGGATCTCCTGTGAGTCTGTCGGACGCGCATCGCGAGACCAACTTGTATGACGACTTTATTAAATTCTCTCGGATTTCTGGCGCAACAACGAGTGCTGTGGCAAAGTTGTGCAACAACTCCCTCCGACCCGTTGATGAGGATCCATGCAGGCCACCGGTTTCCCCGCTCCGCTCCGACTGAAGTCGTTCGACCGCGCACGGGATGCCTGGCCGCTGGATCCGGCCATCGTCCACCTCAATCACGGATCCTTCGGTGCCGTGCCGGCATCCGTCGTCAAACAGCAGGATGCCCTCCGTCGACAGGCCGACCTCAGCCCGGTCGAGTGGTTCCCGCGCATCGCCGAGCGGGTGCGCGCAGCGCGCGAGCGCACCGCTCCCTTCGTGGGCGCCCGCCCCGAGGACAGCGCCTTCGTGCCGAACGCCTCCGCCGCCGCCACGGTGGTCTACAACGCCCTCCGCCTGGAAGACGGCGACGAGATCCTCGTCACCGACCAGGGCTACGGCGCGATCACGATGGGCGCACAGCGCCTGGCCCGCCGCTTCGGTGCGACCGTGCGGGTCGTCGAACTTCCGCTGCTCGGGAACGACGACGAGATCGTCCAGCGCTTCGCCGACGCCCTCACCCCGCAGACGAGGCTCATCGTCGTCGACCAGATCACGTCGCCCACAGCCCGCGTGCTGCCCACCCGGCGCATCGCCGAACTCGCCGCCGAGCGCGGCATCCGCACGCTCGTCGACGGCGCCCACGCCCCCGGCCTGATCCCGGATGCCGCGGCCGTCGCCGGCGGCGACTGGTGGTTCGGCAACCTGCACAAGTGGCCCTGTGCGCCGCGCGGCTCGGCGCTGCTCGTCACCCGGGCGCCCGACCGCGAGGAACTCTGGCCCCTGATCGACTCATGGGCCGCGCGCGAGCCGTTCCCCACGCGCTTCGACACGCAGGGCACGATCGACGCCACGACGTATCTCGCCACTCCCGCCGCGATCGACTTCGTCGAGAGCGAGTACGGCTGGGAGCGGGCGCGTGAGTCCATGGCGCTCATGGCGGATGCCGGTGCCGAGATCATCGCGGAGGGATTCCGCCCCTTCGCCGACGAGGACCCGCTCACCCCCCTTCCCTCGCCCGTGCCGTCGATGCGGCTCGTGCGCCTCCCGCTCGGCCTCGGCGCCACACGCGAGGAGGCCGACGCGCTGCGCATGGAGCTGCTCGATGAGGTCGGCGTCGAGACCGCGTTCACCAGCTTCCGGGGCATCGGCTACTTCCGCCTGTCGGCGCACCTCTACACCGAGGCCTCCGACTTCGAGGCCTTCGTGGAGCGCTGCATCCCGCAGATCCTCCAGCGCGCCGGCATCCGGCCCACGGCATCCGTCGTCCTCCCCTGACCCGCACCCCCGCCCGAAGCACCGCCCCCACCAAAAGCACCGCCCCCACCAAAAGCACCACCCACCCGAAACACCAACTGAGAGGCACATCGTGAAGAACAAGATCTTGACGACAGCAGCAGGATTCGGCACCGTCGCCGTTCTCGCGCTCACCGGCTGCTCCGCCGGAGGCGGCCCGTCCGCCGACGGCACCGTCACCCTGCAGATGGTCGAGAGCCTGACGAACCCGGCGCGCACCGACCTCATCCGCGGACTGCTCGACGAGTTCGAGAAGGAGAACCCGAAGATCAAGGTCAAGCTGGTCTCGCCGCCGACCGAGCAGGCCGACGCGAAGATCCAGCAGATGCTGCAGTCCGGCAAGGGCGTCGACCTCCTCGAGGTGCGCGACATCACCGTCGGACCCTTCGCGAACAACGGCTGGCTCTACGACCTGACCGACGACGTGAAGGACTGGGACGGCTGGGACGCCCTCACCGATAACGCCAAGTCCGCGTCTGTCGCCGAGGACGGCAAGAGCTACTTCATCCCCTACGGCTTCTACGGCCTGTCGCTGTTCTACCGCACCGACCTCGTCGAGGCGGCCGGCTTCGACGGTCCGCCGAAGAGCTGGGAGGATCTGCTCGAGCAGGCATCCGCCATCCAGGACCCGTCGAACAACATCTACGGCTACGCGTTCCGCGGCGGACCCAACGCGAACAGCAACGTCGTCGCGGCCATCGAGGCGTACACGATCGACGGCCTGAACGTCGACGACGCCTTCCTGATGGAGGACGGCTCGACGATCTTCGCGGCTCCCGAAGCGCAGGATGCCGTGGACGACTATTTCGCGCTGTTCGAGCAGGCGTCGCCGCCGTCGGCCGTGTCGTGGGGCTACCCCGAGATGGTCGCCGGCTTCACGAACGGGACCACCGCGTTCCTGCTGCAGGACCCCGAGGTCATCGCCACGGTGCAGGACTCCTCGCTGACCGAAGACCAGTGGGACACCGCCCCGCTGCTCACCGGCCCGTCCGGCAAGGCCGCGCAGCCGCTGGCCGTCGCCGGCTGGGGTGTCGCTGAGGCCAGCGAGAACAAGGAAGCCGCGGTGAAGCTGGTCGAGTTCCTCTCCTCCGCCGAGCCCGCGACCGAGTTCGCGCAGGCCAACAGCCTGGTGCCGATCATCACCGAAGCGGCCGACGACGAGTTCTACTCCACCGGCCCGTGGACGAGCTACGTCACCATGACGGAAGACCCGGAGACCTACGTGAACGTGCGCCAGCCGCGCGGCGTCAGCTGGTGGACCGAGTGGATCCAGAAGTCCGACCAGGACGTGCAGAACGTGCTGCTGGGCAACATGTCGACGAAGGACATGCTGGCATCTTGGGATCAGTTCTGGACCGAGAAGTACGCCGCGGAGAAGGGCTGACCCGTGGCCCTGACCGCTCGTGAGGGAGGCTCCGCCGCCACTGCATCCGTGCAGTCGCGCGGCGGGGCCTCCCCCGGCCCTCGCCGCCGGCAGTTCCGTGGCCGGCACGCGCTGACGCTCCTGGCCTTCATGGCCCCGGCGATCGTCTTCGTGTGCTGGTTCACGTACTGGCCGATGCTGCAGGGCGCCCGCATGGCCTTCCACGACTGGAACCTCTGGGACCTCACCTCGACCCCGTTCGTCGGTTTCGACAACTTCGTCACGGTGTTCCAGGACCCGGCGTTCCCGATCGTGGCCTGGAACTCGATCCTCTGGGTCGTCGGCTCCCTCGTGCCGCAGCTGGTGATCGGGTTCCTGATCGCCCTCGCCCTGCGCAAGCGGTTCCGCTTCCGCGGGCTGTATCAGGCGCTCGTCTTCTTCCCGTGGGCGGTGTCGGGCTTCCTGATCGGGATGCTGTTCCGCTGGATGTTCAACGCCGAGTTCGGGGTCGTCAACGACCTGCTCATGAAGGCCGGGTTCATCGACGCCCCGCTGCCGTGGCTGGCCGATCCGAAGCTCGCGATGTTCGCAGTGATCGTCGCGAACATCTGGTACGGCGTGACGTTCTTCGCGATCATGATCCTCGCAGCCCTCCAGTCGGTGCCCGACGAGATGCTCGAGGCCGCAAGCCTCGACGGCGCCGGCAAGGCGCGGCAGCTGTTCTCGATCATCATCCCGTACATCTCGGTGACGCTCTTGCTGACGGTGCTGCTGCGCGTGATCTGGATCTTCAACTTCCCCGACATCATCTACGCCATGACCAACGGCGGGCCCGCGAACCAGACGCACATCATCACCACCTGGATGATCAACTACACCCAGCAGGGCAACTACGGCATCGCGAGCGCGATCGGCCTCATCGTCGTCGCGTTCCTGTTCGTGTTCTGCGCGTTCTACCTGATGGCGATGCGGAAGGCTCAGCGATGACTGTCACTGCGAGCACCATGACCGAGACCCGTCGGCTCACCGTGCCGGACCCCGCCAAGGCTCCCCGGCCGAAGCGCCGGGTCACGGCGGGCGGCGTCGTCCGGGTCGTGGGACTCGGGCTCTGGCTCGTGATCACGCTGTTCCCGCTGTACTGGATCGCGCTGACCTCGATCAAGTCGCCGGGCACGATCAACAAATTCCCGATCGAGTACTGGCCGAGCGAGCCGTCGTTCGAGAACTACGTCAGCCTCTTCCAGCAGAGCTCGTTCGCCGTCTTCCTCGGCAACTCGGCGCTGGTCGCGATCGTCGCGGGAGCCGTGGCGACGCTGATCGCGCTGCTGAGCGCCTACGTGATCGCGCGTTTCGAGTTCCGCGGCAAGGGTGCGGTGCTGATCGCCTTCCTGCTGACGCAGATGATCCCGGCGTTCATCGCCCTCGGACCGCTCTACTCGATGATGACCGACCTGGGCCTCGTCGACACGAAGCCCGGCCTGATCCTCGTGTACATCGCGATCTGCATCCCGTTCTCGACGGTCATGCTGCGCGGCTTCTTCGAGAACGTGCCCGATGCGCTCGAAGAGGCGGCGATGATCGACGGATGCTCCCGCCTCGGGGCGCTGTTCCGCGTGCTGGTGCCGGTCATGACCCCCGGGATCATCGCGGCGTTCATCTTCAACTTCGTGAACTGCTGGAACGAGCTGTTCCTTTCGGTCGTGCTGATGAACACCGACGAGAACCGCACGGTGCCCTCGGCGCTGAACGGCTTCATCTCGACGTTCAACATCGACTGGGGTTCCATGAGCGCCGCCGCGGTGCTGACGATCCTGCCGACCATGGTGATGTTCGCGCTCGCGAGCAAGTGGATCGTGCAGGGCCTGACGGCCGGTGCGGTGAAGGAGTAGCCCCAGCCTGCCTGCCGAGCCACCCCCTTTTGATCGAACCGGCCCCTTGTGCACGTGCACAAGGGGCCGGTTCGGTCGTAGAGGGGCCGCTCGGCAAGAGCGGGCGTGCGCTCAGGTCAGGCGCTGCTTCGGCGAGGTCGAGTACGTGTGCTCGGCGTCGCGGTTGACCGTGTCGCCCAGGGCGGCGTCGATCGCGGCGAGCGTGTCGGCGTCGAGCTTCACACCGGAGGCCTTGACGGTCTCGGCGAGCTGCTCGGGACGGGATGCTCCGACCAGGGCCGCCGCGACGTTCGGATTCTGCAGCACCCACGCGATCGCGAGCTGCGGCATCGACAGGCCCGCCTCGTCGGCGATCGGCTTGAGCTTCTGCACGGCGGTCAGGATGTCGTCCTGCAGGAAGCTCTTGATGAAGTCGGCTCCGCTGTGCGGGTCGGTCGCGCGCGAGCCCTCGGGCACCGGCTGACCGGGAAGGTACTTGCCGCTGAGCACGCCCTGCGCCATCGGCGACCAGACGATCTGTGAGATGCCGAGCTCTTCGGATGCCGGGACGACCTTGCCCTCGATCACGCGCCACAGCATCGAGTACTGCGGCTGGTTCGAGATGAGCTGCACGCCGAGCTGCTTCGCGAGCGCGTGGCCCTCGCGCAGCTGCTCCGCCGTCCACTCGGAGACGCCGATGTAGAGCGCCTTGCCCTGGCGGACGACGTCGGCGAAGGCCTGGAACGTCTCCTCCAGCGGCGTCTCGTAGTCGAAGCGATGCGCCTGGTAGAGGTCGACGTAGTCGGTGCCGAGGCGCTTCAGCGAGCCGTTGATCGACTCGAGGATGTGCTTGCGGCTCAGGCCGGTGTCGTTCGGCCCCTTCGGTCCGGTCGGGAAATATACCTTCGTGAAGATCTCGAGACCTTCGCGGCGCTGGCTCTCCAGCGCCTTGCCGAGCACGACCTCGGCCGCAGTGTTGGCGTAGGTGTCCGCCGTGTCGAACGTGGTGATGCCGGCATCCAGGGCTGCGTGGACCGTCTTGACGGCGGCGTCGTCGCCGACCTGGGATGCATGGGTGACCCAATTGCCGTAGGTGATCTCCGAGACCTTGAGACCGCTGTTGCCGAGATAGCGATAGTTGACCATGATCCAACGCTACTTGCTCGCGGATGCCGGGAGGGCGGTTTCCGTGACCGGTCTCAGCTGGCTGCGGCGGAGGAGCTGTTCCGCCGCGCGGCGGCGATCCCGCCGATGATGACGACGACCGCAGACACGGCGCTGATCGCATACAGCGGAAGAGCCCAGGGCGAGTAGTCGGCGCCGCTGATCCCGAAGGTGTCGGCAAGTTCCATGCCCGGGCCGAAGGATGCCACGAAGTACCCGAAAGCGCCGCACATCAGCAGCGCGAGGAAGGTCATACCCGGGACGATCGGCGGCGCCTTCGTGACGATCGAGACCACAGCCACCCCGATGGCCAATGCCACGCCGATCCCGAGGACGAAGAAGACCACCGCGCCACCCAGGCTCTCCCCCGCTCCCGCCATCTCCGCGCGGATCTCCTCGAGCGTGCGGCCCGGGGCTGCAGCCAGCGGATTCAGGATGAGGATCTGCACCGCGGCGAGCGCCGCATAGGCCGTGACCGCGAGCACGCCCGCGAGAGAGATCCAGAGCGTGTGGCGCGGCATCCGTTTCATCCGGTCATCCTAGGAAGTGCGCCCGAGAGTCTCCCGATACTCCCGCCATGCCGCGCCGAGCCGGCGGATGCCCTCCTCCAACACGTCGTCCGTCGCCGTGAACGGGACGCGGATGTGGTCGTCGGAGGAGACGGATGCCGCGAAGGCGGCGCTCCCCGCGATCGAGACCCCTTGCGCGGCGGCGACCCTTGCCAGAGCATCCGCAGATCCAGACGGCAGCGCGACCCAGAGCGACAGGCCGCCGCGGGGTGGGTCGACTCGCCAGTCGGGCAGGTGCTCGGCCATCAGACGCAGGAGGAGCCGCAGCCGCTTCTGGTGGATGCGGCTGTTCGCACGCCGGAGTTCGTCGGCGTGCTCGATGAGGTCGAGCGCGATCAGCTGGCCGGGGACGCTCGTCGACTGGTCGGCCAGCTGTCGGGCGCCGCGCAGCCGCCGCACGAGCACCGGGTCGGCGCGCAGCCAGCCGATGCGCAGACCGGCCCAGGCCCACTTCGACACCGATTCGACGACGATGATGGGCGCATCCGCTCGCTCCGCCGCGAGGGTGGGCGGCACCACTCCGTCGAACGAGATGCCGGCGACGACGCGGTCCTCGATCACGGGCACCCCGTATTGGGCGGCGAGCTCGGCGACCCGGCGGCGGGCGGCGGCGGGCAGGCGCGTGCCCGTCGGGTTCTGGTGGTGCGGGTTGAGCGCGACGAGGGCGGGCCGCATCCGCGCGAGTGCCTGTTCGAGCGCGTCGACGTCGAGCCCGTCCGGTCCCATCGCGATGCCGTACACCGCGCCTCCGCGGAGCCCCACGGAGTCGGTGACGCCCGGCCAGGTGATCTCCTCGGCGAGGACGACGTCGCCCGGTCCGACCAGCGCGTTGACGACGAGACTGATCGCCTGCTGCGCGCCATGCGTGACGAGGATCTGCTCCGGAGTGGTCGGTGTGCCCTCGGCACGGTACATCTCGGCGATGAGCTCGCGCAGGATCGGGAGGCCCGCAGGATCCGTCTCGGGCAGCAGCGCGAGGTCGAGCCGCGGCTGGTGGTCGCGGATGAGCTGCTGGGCGAGTTCGGGGATCTGTGGGACCGTGCGCAAGAGGTCGATCGCGTTGGGCAGCGAGGAGAACAGTTCCTCGCCGCGCCCCGGACGAGTCAGCGGGACCGCGGATGCCGTGGCACCCGCGATGCGCGTGCCACTCCCCTGCCGACGCTCGACGAGCCCGCTCTCGGCGAGCTCGGCGTACGCCGCGACGACGGTTCCCCGGGAGACGGATCCTGCCATGGCCAGGGCGCGTTCCGCGGGGAGGCGGTCGCCCGGTCGCAGCTCGCCGGTCCCGATGAGCGCCTCGATGCCGCGGGCGAGTCGGCGCGCGAGCGTGCCGTCGCCGTGAGTCCACCGGCCGAGGCGGGCCGCGAGAGCTGCCGACGCCACATCCCCGGAGTGGACCAATGCGGCGGTCGTGGCGGATTTCTGGTCCACTGGCACTTCATTGGCCCTGTGTTTCGTGTCCATACCGTCCGATTCTGGACCAATGACCACCCCGATCCCCACCCTGGACGAAGTTCTTGCGCCAATCGTCGCCGATTGGACCATCCGCGACCTCCTCGAATGGCTCGGCGCTGACGACTCCCGGATGCACGACGCCGGCCTCCGCGCTCCGCTCCTGGTGATCGACGCCGCTCTGACCGGCTCGACGTGGGAGCGGGAGCCGTCGACGGTCGCGCTGATCCGCTCGATCGCCTCGGCGGTGCAGACGTCGCCGCGTCTCCGGAACCCGCGGCTCGACGATCTGCTCGACTTTCGAATCGCGCAAATGGTCGATGATTCCGCCGTTGAGCGACCACTTGCGCGATTCGAAAGAGTGTCAGAGCCTCAGCTCGCCGGAGCGGGTGCGGCCGGAGTCGGGGCCGGCTGAGACGCGGCGGGGGCCACGGGGGTCGTCACGATCTCGGCGCGGTCCCGGAACCCTTCAGCGGTGACCCGGTCGAGGGCGACCTGCCGGCGGATGGCCGCGGCCTTCTCGTACAGGTTCGGATCGCCGTAGCTCGTGAGCACCTTCACCAGCACGGGCAGCAGCTCGATCATGAAGAACAGCGCCGCGATGAGGATGTGCGCCCACAGGATCGTCGGCTCCTTCTCGCTCAGCCGATTGAGTCCGCTGATCTGGCTCAGCAGCCCGACCGCTCCCGCGTTGCCCTGGGCGACGGCATCCGCTCTGGCGTTGTAGGCGGCGAGCGCCTGGTCGTAGGTGTCACGAGCACCGGGGAGCTGCGACTGAGCCTGCTCACGGTTCTGCGACTCGGATGCCGAGGTGTTGTCCTTCGCGGCCGTGCCGGCAGCCGCGAGCTCCTCGTTGGCGGTGCGCAGCTGAGCGGCCAGCGCGTCGTAAGTCTGCTGCGCCTCGGCGAGCTGCGCCTCGGCGGCATCCGAACTCGCGCCCTCGCCGTTCACGCCGGTGCAGCCGGGAACCGTGCCCGCGCCCTCGCCGGTGAGCTCGCATTGGTACAGGGTCCGCGCCTGATCGATGACCGCCTGCTGAGCCGTCATCTTGGCCGTCAGGTCGTCGACGGTCGCCTGCGCGGCCGACTCGGTCGCCGACGCCGAATCGGTGCCGGCGACGATACCGGTCGCCGCCTGATTCTCGAGCTCGGCGACCCGAGCGGATGCCGCATCGAGCGCGAGCTTCTCCGGCCCGGTCTCCAGAGCCTCCTGGTCGGACTGAGACTGCGTGATGTTGGTGGAGGCTACCTCGCGCGCGATGTCATTGTGGAAGATCTGCAGCACGAGGGGCTCGGCGACGACGAAGCCGATGATCGCGGCCATGATGACGCGCGGGATCGCGAGTCCGATCAGCTTCCAGACGCTCCGCGTCGAGGTCATGGTCGAGGTGAGGAATCGGTCGAGGTTGAAGATGATGAGCGCCCAGACGAGGGCGAGCGGCACGGCCAGCCAGATCGCGGCCTGCACACCCGTGGTCAGCGCGAACAGCATCGAGATCGCCGAGACCAGCGCGGTGCCGGCGAGCACGAAGAACATCTGCACGAAGCGAGGGGTCTCGCCCGGCACCCGGTCGAGGATCTCTCCCTCTGCGCCGCCGAGGATCGCGAGCGTCCTGGCTCGGGACCCGGCAATGCGCGGGCTGCGGGCCTTGCGCACGCGCGGCTTCCGCGCGGGCTTCGGTTCCCGCGCCTCGGCGGGTGCCTGAGCCGACTCCTCTGCGGGCGCGGAGACGGGAACCTCGCGCGTCGTGTCGTCGAGGCCGGTGGGCTCGAACTCACGCAGGAAGTCGAGGTCATCCGTCTCAGCGTTCGGGTCGCTGTCGAGGATGATCCGACCCTGCGAGTCGAAGCGACCCGGTCGGTGGGCGGAATAGGGCATCCGAACAATCTACGAAGTGTCGCCTGTGCATCCGTTGCAAGAGTGCCCAGAACGGCTCACAGGTTGAGCTCTCTCAGCGCGCGTCGGGCGGCTGAGCCTCAGGCCATCGCGGCCGACGCGGCCTCGTCCTCGGTCGTCGCCACGAGCTGTCCGCAGGCCCCGTCGATCTCCTTGCCGCGGGTGTCGCGGAGGGTCGTCGGGATGCCGGCATCGTTGAGCCGTCGCACGAACTCGTTCGTGACGTCTCTCTCCGACGCGGTCCAGATCGAGCCGGGGGTCGGGTTCAGCGGGATCGGGTTCACGTGCACCCAGCCGCGTCCGCGCTGGTTCAGCTTCTCTGCGAGGAGATCGGCGCGCCAGGCGTGGTCGTTCATGTCCTTGATCAGCGCGTACTCGATCGAGACACGGCGACCGGTCTTCTCGTAGTACTCGTAGGCGGCATCGAGCGCCTCATCGACCTTCCACTTCGAGTTCACCGGGATCAGCTCGTCGCGCAGGTGGTCGTCGGGGGCGTGCAGCGAGAGGGCGAAGGTCACCGGGATGCCTTCGTCGGAGAGCTTCCTGATCGCGGGCACGAGGCCGACCGTCGACACCGTGATGCCGCGGGCGCTCATGCCGAGACCGCCGGGCTGCGGCGCGACCATCGAGCGCACGGCATCCATCACGCGCTTGTAGTTGGCGAGCGGCTCACCCATCCCCATGAAGACGATGTTCGAGACCCGATCCATGCTGTGGTCGTCGGCCTTCTTGCCGCCCAGCCCGCCCTCGGCGATCAGGCGGTTCGCCCGCACGATCTGCTCGATGATCTCGGCGGTCGACATGTTGCGGGTGAGCCCCGCCTGCCCGGTCGCGCAGAACGGGCAGTTCATGCCGCACCCCGCCTGGCTCGACACGCACAGCGTGATGCGGCCGGGGTAGCGCATCAGCACCGACTCGACGAGAGCGCCGTCGTGCAGGCGCCACAGGAACTTGATCGTGTCGCCCTTGTCGGTCTCGAGCCGGCGCACCTCGGTGAGCAGCGGCGGCAGCATGCCGCGGACGAGATCTTCGCGGATGCCGGCGGGAAGGTCGGTCATCTCCGCGGGGTCCGACGTGTAGTGCCGGAAGTAGTGGGTGGAGAGCTGCTTCGCGCGGAAACCGGGAAGCCCGAGCTCCTTGACCTTCGAGGCTCGCTCATCGGGGGTGAGGTCGGCGAGGTGCACGGGCGGCTTGCCGCGCTTGGGGCTCGCGAACTGCAGCAGCGGACGCCCCTCGGCATCCTTCTGCTGCGTCCATCCCTCGGTCGCCGGGCGCACCTGCGCGGGCTTCGTGGAGCGGACCTTGCCCTGGGCGGGTCGACCCTCCGGGGCGGACGCGGATGCTGCGGGGCGCGTCTCGCGCGTGCGGGGGGTGTCGGTCATATCTACCAGGGTACGCGGTGGCGGGTGGGAAGGCCCTGGGGTGCTCGCCGACGCCTCCCTAGACTGAGCCGCATGGACATCATCTGGATCATCGGGCTCGTCGTCGGCCTCGTCGTGATCGTGGTGATCGTCTCCGCCGCACTCCGCGGGATGCGCCCCAAGCTCCCCGAGCCGCAGGTGTTCACTCCGTCGCCGACGACCGCACGGTCGCTGCCGGCATCCACCGCGGCCTCGACCTCCTCGGGACTCACGCCGCAGGTCATCGCCGAGATCGATCGGCTGATCGGTGCCGGACGGAAGATCCAGGCCATCAAGCGCTATCGCGGGGCGACCGGGGTCGGCCTGAAAGAAGCGAAGGACCGCGTCGAGCACTGGTCGGTCAGCACGACGGCCGCGCACACCGCCGCCCGGTCCAATGCGAACGCCGCGTACTCCTCCATCACCCCAGCCGCTCAGACCTACTCCTCCCTGCGCGCCTCACTGCCGGCATCCGTGGTGTCGGAGATCGATCGGCTCGTCATCGGTGACCAGCGAATCAGCGCCATCAAACTTCTCCGAGAGCACACCGGGCTCGGCTTGAAGGAGACCAAGCAGCTCATCGAGGCTTGGGTTCCGGGCCGCACCCACTGACGCGCAGCTTGTCACTACAGGTTGACGTCCGCGAGAATGGGACCACCCCACCCTGAGGAGCCTCCATGCCCGACCGTCTCGACCGCGCCCGCACCACCGGCATCCTCGCCGTGCTCCGTGCGCCCTCTCCGGAACTCGCGCTGGAGGCGTCCGACGCGATCATCCGCGGCGGTGTCGCGGGCATCGAAGTCACCTTCTCCACCCCGGATGCTCCGGCCGTGATCCGCGAACTCATCGCGCGGCACGGCGACGCGGCCTATATCGGCGCCGGCACCGTGACCACGCCCGAGCAGGCGACGCTCGCGGCCGACGCCGGAGCAGAGTTCCTCGTCAGCCCCGGAACGCTCCCCGGTCTCACGGGCGCGATGCTCGACACCGGCCGCGTCGTGATGACCGGCGCGATGACCCCGACCGAGGTCATGACCGCCCTCGACCTCGGCGTCGACGTGGTCAAGATCTTCCCCGCTTCCCTCGGCGGACCGTCGTATCTCGGCGCGCTGCGCGGACCGTTCCCGGATGCTCCGCTCATGCCGACCGGCGGCGTCAGCCCCGACAACCTCGCCGCCTGGTTCGCGGCCGGCGCGGTCGCGGTGGGTGCGGGCGGAGACCTCGCGAACGGCGCGTCTATCGCGGCATCCGACTGGGCCGACATCGAGCAGCGCGCCGCGCGCTTCGCGTCGGCTCTCATCGCAGAACGCGGCTGAGCTTTCTGAGACTGGCCTCTTCCTCAGACTGGTTTGGTATACCAGAATGATGAGGATGAGACGGATGCTGATCGCCGCCGCGCTTGCCGCGAGCGCGGCACTGGGCGTCACGGCATGCTCCGTCTCCGTCCCGCCGTCCCCGTCCTCTGAGGAGTCGTCCGTGACCGAAGCAACCCGTGACCTGCTCAGCGCCGCTGGGGCCGGAGACGCCGCTGCGATCACCGCGGCTCTCGAGGCCGGCGCCGACATCGAAGCGCGGGGCGAGGGCGGGATGACCGCGCTCGTGACCGCGACCAAGGCGAATCACATCGACGCTGCCCGGGCGCTGATCGAGGCGGGTGCCGACGTGAACGCCAAGGACGACATCCAGGACTCCGCCTACCTCTACGCCGGCGCCCGCGGCCACGACGAGATCCTGCGTCTCACCCTCGACAACGGTGCCGACCTGACGAGCACGAACCGGTTCGGCGGCACCGCGCTCATCCCGGCATCCGAACGAGGGCTGCTCGTCACGGTGCAGATCCTGCTCGAGGCGGGCGTCGACCCGAACCATGTCAACGACCTGCGCTGGACCGCCCTGCACGAGGCGATCGTGCTCGGCGACGGCTCCGCTGTGTACGTCGACGTCGTGCGCGCGCTGATCGACGGCGGCGCCGACGTGACGATCCGCGACGGCGACGGCACCCTCCCGCGCGAACTCGCCACGAGCCGTGGTTTCGACGCGATCGCCGCCGAGCTCGACCGGTGATCGCCCTCGATGTCTGGGCCTGGGCCGCCCTCGGGCTCGCCGCCCTCACGATCGGCATCTCGAAGACGGCACTCCCCGGTGGGAGCATCCTCGCCATCGCCCTGTTCGCGGCCGTCCTCCCCGCCCGTACATCGACCGCGGCGATGCTGCTCCTGCTCATGGTCGGCGACGTTTTCGCGCTGATCGCCTATCGCCGTCACGCGCACTGGCCCACGCTGCTGCGCCTCGCACCGGCCGTCATCGCGGGGCTGCTCGTCGGCTTCGCGTTCCTGGCGCTCGCCGGAGACGGGATCGTCCGACGTGCGATCGGGGTGATCCTGCTGCTCATGATCGCCGTCACGCTGTGGCGGCGGTGGCGACAGGACAGAGCGGATGCCACGGCACCCGCCTCCGGCGGCATCCTGCTGGCCGGCGCCTACGGCACGCTCGGCGGTTTCACGACGATGGTCGCGAACGCCGGCGGTCCGGTGATGTCGATGTACTTCCTCGCGACGCGCACCCCGGTGCAGGTGTTCCTCGGCACCTCGGCGTGGTTCTTCGCGATCATCAACCTGGTGAAGGTGCCGTTCCTCGCCGGCCTCGGGCTGTTCCAGGGCGAGGTGCTGCTGATGGACGCCGTGCTCGCCCCGCTGGTCGTGATCGGCGCGCTGGCCGGTCTGCGGCTCGCGAAGCGTCTGGATCAGCGCCTGTTCGACCGCATCGTGATCCTGCTGACCGTGGCCGGCGCGGTGTACCTGCTGTTCTAGGCCCGCGCCCGAGACCCCTTCGATCCCGCTCAGTCGAGGAAGATGTCCGGGAACAGCGCCGAGTCCGGCGTCCCCGGGATCGCCGCATAGCCCGAGAAGTCGGTCACGCCGTCGGCCTCGAGCACGTCCTCGACGATGAGCGTCTGTCCGGTGTACGACCCAGCGGGCTTGAGCAGCACGGCATACGCGGCATCCGCATAGATGTCGGGCGTGCGGCTCGCCGCCATGACCTGGTCGCCACCGAGCAGATTCTGCACCGCCGCGGTCGCGATCGTCGTGCGGGGCCAGAGGGTGTTGGCGGCGATGCCGTCGCGCGCGAACTCCGCCGCGAGGCCGAGCGTGACCATCGTCATGCCGAACTTCGCGAGAGTGTATCCGGTATGCGCGCCCAGCCACTTCGGGCTCGGGTTCAGGGGCGGCGAGAGCGACAGGATGTGCGGGTTCTCGGCATCCTTCAGGATCGGCACGGCGGCGCGCGAGAGCATGAACGTGCCGCGGACGTTGACGTCCTGCATCAGGTCGTACTTCTTCGCGCCCAGCTCGAGCGAACGCGACAGATCGATCACGCTGGCGTTGTTGATGACGATGTCGATACCCCCGAATTCGCCCTGAGTCTTCAGCACGGCTTCGGTGATGTCGTCGTCGTCGCGCACGTCGCCGACGATCGGAAGCGCCTGCCCGCCGGCGGCGCGGATCTGCTCGGCCGCG